>Ga0180438_10007845_pt1 | contig 13756 bp, 13 predicted proteins | sample SS_ome_12_FD_132455 | JGI IMG/M metagenome (GOLD analysis project Ga0180438, IMG submission 132455) | Hypersaline lake sediment archaeal communities from the Salton Sea, California, USA - SS_3_D_2 metaG | ecosystem: Environmental > Aquatic > Non-marine Saline and Alkaline > Hypersaline >... | reverse complement strand
TACCACTGGCTTGGAAAGTGGAGAGCAACGACCACGGGACCCACGCGATCGGCTTACCCTTGTTCACCTTCGTCACAAGCCAAGGTACTCGGCCACTCTGCTCAGCGTCACGAACGCACTTCGCCCAAAAACTCAGGAGCGACTTCGCGGGATTTATTGTGTGAAAGATCCCGTGAAAATCGATCCCACTGTACGACTTGAACTCAAATGAAAAGTAGTCCAGTAGCGGGCGACCTTCAGGACGCACATGAGTCATATCACCGTGCTGGTACTTGGTGAGGTCTTTACCAACCCGCTCTCGGTTAGTAGCTCTTGAGCCGGAGCCTGAGGTCCGCCAAAAGAGATCATCGTACTGACCCTTACTGAACCACAAAGAGAACTGCCTACACATCAGGCGTTCAAACGAATTTCCTTTTGTATTAGACTGCGTCATCACCCATTCCCCTTTGAGCGTGGCTTACTATAATACCCCGCCAGGCCCGGCGAGGCAATGAACCCCTAGAACTCGGTCATCAGGAACGCGATGCCATACGTTGGGCTGTCAAGAGAAAAGTCCCAACCGTAAAAGCAACCAACCTTGATCTCGAAGATACTCGTTGCACGCCAACCTAACCCAACAGCAGCAAGATCTTCTGCCATGATGAAGTCACCAGCGAAACGATTGGTGTCCCACATCTCGATCGCCATAAGCACACTGACACGATCTTGAGCTACAACGAACCCGGTAGAAATGTCCGGGAACTCGTAAGTGGCCTCAACGTCCGAACAAGAGCAACAGAGAAGGAGCAGGAGTGCTACAACCAAACGTGCGCTTAAGTTTGTCCAACACCATCTTGCCCTTCTCACGAGACCAACCCTTTCGCTTTGATTGGTAAGCTTGCAATACCTTCCAGAAACGATAGCAGTACTTGAAGATTCTTTCACCATCCCAGCCATGACCAGCCTCCTTGTTGAACCATCGGCGCAGATTCTGCACGATGACTGGATCTACGAATCTAGCATGTTCCACAACCTTCGGGTGTATCTCTCCCCGCTCCAAACCAACCAACTGGGGAAGCAGCATCTCAAGCGGGCCACGTTCCCCTAGAAAGTTGAAGAAGTCGGGGCATGTCAGTTTCCCACCGATGCCTTCTTACGGTTCTGGATCAGATTGGTTATGTCATCAAGCTCTATGGCATTTTCACCAAGCTTGGATTCGATTGCTTCAGAGATCTTGTCTTCAGCCAAATTGTAGATCTTGTTGTCGCTGAGAAACGTCTTGACCATGGCTACAGCTTTCTCTGCCTTTGCCTTGGACGACGGGGCAGTACCAGATGCGGCGGCCTGTTTCGCTGCCCAAGCTTCAACAGATTTGGTAGCACGGCTAGCTGCATCAGCTAAGGCACTGAGCTGCTGCTGATCTACTTTGAGACCGAAGCTCTTCATGATCTTTGACAGAATGATCAAACCCAGAATGCCCGCGATCGTCCCGATGATAGGAGCAATGACACTGAGAAACGACGACAAGATCAGTTCGAGAAACTCCAACATGGTTCACCCTCTTCTTAACCGAGCAATCGCTGCTTGCTCTTGCTTTCACCTTTGCCTGTCTTCTTCTTGGCAGAATTCACATTGATAGTGATCTGCGTGACACCCTCAGGGATGTCGACAGTGACACGTTCAGTCTTCTTCTTCTTGGCCATAGCCGCCTCCTTCCTTACCTTCTCGCTGCATTCCGTTACGATGATGCCGGACCCAGATAACATCGACATGAATGACTTATTCGATAGTGCGACTTCTGCACTACGAAAAGCCTTGAAATCCAACCGCTTCTTGATGCGCGTGACTGCTTGCTTACCCTCCATACCAGGCAGGTTGGACACTCTGCCTTGTACCTTTGGGACGGACACGCTGAACTTGCCTAGCTTAGGTAAGTACACCGTCTCACCAAGTAGTAGCTGCCGGATTAGCTCATCACACAAGTCATCAACGAGTTGCTTAGCGACACCATGACTTATTCCAAAGCGTCTTGCATAAGCACCTACGAAGTCTGTGTAGTGCATTACTCGTCTTCTTCTCTAGTAGGCTCCCTAGGCGGTAGCAGATCGTCCACGTCCTCCGACCTACTAGTCTTCTCTACCTTTGGTTCTGTGCCCTTCGGAGGCACATTCTGTTTTTCCCACTTCTGAGACTCACTGAGATCGTTGTGGAAGAACCGCACAGCTTGATCACTAGCCACCTTACAGTCTTCGATCAGGACGTTGGCAGCTGAGACACGTTGTGCCAATTCCGTAAGCATATTCTTTACTTCAGGTGGTAAGTTCTCAAACTCTGCCCCCATCATTCCTGCTTGGTTGCCGACACCCAAACTTGGACCAGCTGGCGGGGAAGAAGGTGGGATCTGTGTGGGTTCACCACCTGGTCCAGGGAGTTTGGGCGGCGGGGCCGGTACACCCGAATCAGGCGCTCCTGGGGCATTGGGAACCTGACCCGGCTGCGATACACCACCGGCCAGCAATTCATCTATCAAATCTTCTGCAAGCTTACCGTACTGCCGCAGCACGTAGCGAATCCATGTTTCTGCATTGAAGCCAACCTGCTGCCCAAGGTTGAGCAAGCGATCGATGATATCGATACGTATCTCTATCAGCTGCTGCCTGTGCAACTCATCGAGGTAACTGACCGGAGCCATTGCTACGGTAAGCTTGTTTTTCTCATCAGTTGGATCAACACCACAGAATGCAAGATTAAGTTGCAAGATCCTGTGAACACCCAACAGAAAGTATCGCTGCAGCTTTGCTGGTATCTTCGAATACCTGCTGTCCTGATGCGTCAGTTTCTTTTGTGGATCATACGGTTGTGCACCCTGGATCTGGTACCCAAAAAAGGCAGGTGGTATTCTTGCTGCTGCATGGTACCTTGCCAGGTACCAGTCCAATCCAGTTGCGTCGTTGGAGTTACTTGAACCCTTAAGCCGTTCGATCTTTGTCTCACGTCCTTGAACCTGTGGTACAAGAAGATCTTCATTGACAGTATACGGGTTCCAGTCTTCCCGCAGCTCACCGTTGCTAGGGTCGTAGTACTTCTGTTTCTTCATACCAACCCGGAAACGCTCCAGGTAGTCAGCTGCTTCCGTGTCGGTGAGCCCAGAGCAATCCACATAGAATACATCCCGGTCAGGATGTCGTTGCATACGATATACAACGTCTCCGTCCTCCGACAATCGTAGCCTTCGGTAAGCTCGGCGGGCAGCCACCAATAAGCTGGTACCATACATAGCCGATAGTGATCCGAAGATTCTGAAGTGAACGATCTCCCAAGGTTGCTTGTTCGGTTCCTGGGCACCGTAAGCACCATCCCCAAGGTAGAAACCTAGAAGTGTACCGCTCTCCAGTTCTTCGTAACGACGGAATCTCTTAGGGTGATGAAAACGTATGAGACCAACACCAGCACCCGGCTCCCAATACAATTCGATTGGAAAGTCACCGTACTTGGCCAAAGACCGTGCAATCAAGAAAGCGTACTCCTCAATCTGAATACGTTCGAGGCACTCCTCGCACAGCTTTCTTACGTCGTCACTACAGTCTTCAATCCAAACAGTTCTGCCTGTGGCTGGATCACGCTGCGTGGCATCTTCGGCATACGTATCCAGCGTTGCCGATGGCAAATCGTCAGAGTCCATGGCGTCCATCTCGTCATAGACTTCCATACGAGTCTTACCAAGACGCATTCTTTCACCGTAGAAGGAATAGATATTCTGGCCCTCATCACCAAGGTAGCCAGGAAATCCTTTGTCGGTCTTGGTCTTGTCCAAGTCCTTCTTACGCTGATACGGCTTTGGCTGACCATACAGGAGTCGATTAACAACATTCCAGATTTTTGTGCCAATGCCTTGGCGTGGTCTGGCCTCAACAACTACTTCAGGTTCTCGGTCGGGCATCTACTTTCCTCCAACCATGATAGCCGGTGCCTGTACAGGTCCCCCGACCGGCATTCTCTTATGCAGCTTCTCCTTGTTTGGTCGCTTCCTCGCTGGGGTCAATCCATAAACAGCCCCAGCCAGTGCGTCAGAAACGTCTTTGGACCCAGTAAAAGGCTTGAACACCTTCTGCACGGTTATGTCGTGCTGCAGGTGTCGTAATTCAGTCTCCAAAGTTGCGTAGCGATAGGTCTTGATCCGGCCAGATTCATAGTAGCCCCTCAAGTTTATATACGGATCATCGCTCTCATCCATTGATACGAAGTCAGTGGCTATTCCCTCTTTTTGGAGCAGAATCATCGAATGTCGTGATTGGTACTTGTCGAACGACACCATCGAGAATACGAAGCCGTTTGATTGCAAGTACTTGATGAAGCCCACTACTTTGTCTAGATCCAGCTGCGCGCCGGGCGCTCTGGGCGGAGGATCGATGCGTAGCACGAAGTCTGTGAAGATCACAGGATCTCCATCACCATCATCATGCATATGCACACAAGCCATGCCAGCAGAGCATTCCGTAGACGAATAGTCCAGATGCATGACACGTTGCGCACGCGGATGCAACCGTGGCTCATACCTGTTTGCTTTCGTGGTGAACAGTACATCCTTCAGTACTGCGTCCTCCAACTGAAAGTCTGACAGGTTTGAAAGTACTACCCACTCCGCAGCAAATGGGTGACGAAGATTTGTGTCATGAGCTAACTGGATCGATTCAGGCACCCTGAAAAGTGCAGATGCTGCTACCGTTGCACGCCCGGCTACGTTACGTATGAAGTCCTCAATGTCGTTCTCTGCATCAACCTTGTGCTCTATCGGTGCCTCAATCACATTGGTAGCATCATGCTCTTCCACTTCCTCATCAGTCAAGATGCGACCAGTGGCAGTTGAGTCTCCACAAAAGACATAGAACTTCTTTCCCGAGTAAGTTCCTGGTGGCTGAACATCCCAAATCGCACGACTCAATACGCAGACACCATCCTCGTGCCCGTGTTCCTCGATGTGCTCTTCGAGAAAGTCTGTCTTAGCACGACGCTGCGATAGCAGCGCCATGAAGTAGGGTGCTGAGGTACCAGGGCTGTTGACGAACTGGTTACGAAGACGACCACGTATTGCGCCGTAAAGCTTCTGAGCTTGGCCCAGTGACTCCTCTACTGAACTTCTCGATCTACCCGTGGCCGATCGCATGAAGTTGACCTCATCCAGTATCGTACCAATGAAAGTTTCACCCAGTGCATGCAGCTCAGACGCACCCTCAAGAACAGATACTTGGTTGGGAAGCTTCAGTTCCTTAGCACCTTCAGGTCCTATCCTGGGAAACTTGTCTTTGAAGTACGGCACATCATCTATCAAAGATGAGATCCTCTGGTGCATTTCACCAGTCTTGTACTTGAAAACGTTGAATATGCCGTACCGTAACGAAGACCCACGCATGAGCCCGAAGAAATCTTGTGGATCACGCAGGAGTGAAAGCAGGTAGATCCTGTATGCCATACACACAACTGCCATCGTGGTCTTGCCCCAGCGCGTACTGCCGGTCAACACCAACTCGAAAACACGGTTCTTTGGGTTGAGCAACCAACAAGTATCTCGAAAGTTGACTGGGTAGAGACCTTCACCAAACTTACCAGCAAAGTACGGGTCCGTCAGGAAGTGTCTAGCGGTTACTGGGATATCCTTGTAGTCCTGCAGTACGATATTCTGCGCCGTCTCACTCCAACCATCACACAAAATCTCATCGACTATCCGAGAAACACTATCTTTCAAAGTTGCTATACCAACGCCACGTACCAAGCCTGCCAGCTCATCCAGCGTGCTGTAGATCTTGAGTATGGGCATGCGAACTTCAGGTTCCAGACCCACTATGAACTCGTCATCACCAGAAAGATGTGCAGTGATAGCCATGCGCAGCAAGTTCTGTCGAACTTCAAGAACTGGTCGATCTGGGTCCGGCCTAAACATGCCCGTTGCCTCCAGAGTTCCCGTGATCGTCAGGTATGACTTCTTCGATCTCTACGTCTACAACCTGTGAGGGCGGTTTCTCTCCGTGCTCTGGGCCACCCATGATAAAACTCTGAACCATCCCGTGAAGCTCGCCCACAACTGCAGTCATTTGGTGCTGTAACCTATTCTGCTTATCACCAGGATCTTCATCCGTGCCATCTGCATTCTCAATCTGTGCAGCTGCTACAAACGTTGTTTTCCCGGTAGGTACACTCTTGAAGGTCAGGCTATCAGTCTTCTTTATCAGGTCGACTATCCTATGCATGATCCCTACGGACTCGTTGACCAGCTGAATTCCCCAGCGCGCCCTGTTCTCTATAGCGTCTTCGCTTCCAAGTGCTGCGTGCGCTGGCTCAAACTGCCGACGTAACACAATGTTGATGTAGCGAAGCAGACCCATGACTCTGTCTTGATGAGTGTCGATTACCTGACTAGCAAAGACTCGCAGCAATGCTTCATCAGCAGCACCCACATCAACACTCTTGGAAGCATCAAACCATGCTGGGTATCTGCCGTACTTGACCATGTGAGTCATTGCTCGATATACTTCATCAACACGAAGCAGATCTTTATCAACGTGGTAGTCGGCCGCCGCTTTCGGATACATCTTTCTGTACTCAGCCATGGTGATACCACCATGCTCTTCGAAGAGGTGCTGCTCAAAGTCATCAAGACTACGCATAGGTAGCCCATCACAAAGATGACATACCTCCGCACCAGCTAGCTTTGCCATGGATTGCAAAGCAGTTTCACTTGCAGATTTCTTCTTCTGCTTCTTCTTCTTAGGCGTCTTCTTCTTGGCCTTGCGCTTAGCCTTCTTTTTCTTCGGTGTTGCCATGCTCTGGTCTCAACTCCATCGAAAGGTGTGCCATCAGGTCTGAGATGTTCTTATCGATGCTCCGAACGTCAGACTTCTTCATACCAAGACGTTTTGATACAGCCTCGACAGAAACCTCGTAGTCCTGCCGCATCTTCTTTGCCTGGCCCATAGCTACCCAGACACTGACTTGTCGCATCTTGGCGACTAAGTCACGTATAGGCGGTACCGAAATGACCCGGCCAGAGAATATCTCTAAGAACTTCACAGCATCATCCCCGAAGATATCCAGGATCTCGGGAAGGACTTCAAATTGAGCCTCGGCTAGAACAGCTGCCTTGAGCACCGAAACAAATTCCTGTTTGTTCCTGTGGTACACACCTAGCACTGCATCTGGAACCATACCCATTATGCTGCCAATCCCAATGTCTGTGTCCGCAAATCATAGTAGCACCACCGGTACAAGACCTGTAGGTGCTCCAAAAGGAACTTCGGGTCCCAGTAACCCGTTCTCTCGATTACATCCAGAATGTGTGACATCTTACTGCTGCGCTGAAACAACACGACCAACTGACTTGTCAATCTGAAACTGACTTCCTTGAATCTGGATCGTGCCACCATCATCTCAGCTAGAACATTCTGATGCTTCTTTAACAACTCACCTGCCCACAGCTTCGTAGCAAAACACGGTTGGTGCGTTGTCTCAATTCGATCTGCGTAACTGTTCCTGGTCCTACGCTCAGCATCATTCTTGCGGTAGGTGTCTATCAACATCTGCCTAGTCATCACCTTCACAGCACCTATGAAGATGGCTGGTCCCTCTACTGGCAATTTTCTCTGGCACATCCGCTGCCATAGAAGCAGCTGGGCGTCAGCCAGATAATCATCCATGTCGAACTCAGAACAGTTGTAAACCTTGCCCTTGATTACGGCCTTAACATACGGAGATAACCCGTTCCATATGCGTACGAATTCAGCATCTGTAGGAGTTTCCGTACTACCGTCGTAAAACTTCTTGTACGCTCTCCAAGATTCTGTCTTTTTGTCACTACGCATCAAACACCACCACAGGATCTGCCGTAGTCTTATCCACCCATGAACCAGTTTCCTCGCTGTACTGGACCAGTATCTTCTTGTCGATCGGTACCGGGTACTCAGATTGTGGAGTCAACACAAAGACTGAAGAACGCTGAGCAGCAGGGAGCAGGTAGTTGTTGTAGAAGGTCTTCTTGGCCCATGGGTCCAGAACGTCTACCACGTCATCACACACAAGTAGCGGAATAGCATTTGGCCACGCGGACATCAATAGCTCACGTATGGCCAACTGGATAGTGATATCAATCTTCCTCTGTTGCCCAGGCGAAGAACCACGATAGTCTCCAGCCTTGTTCTGAACAACCAAGCCAATCTCCGCTTTCGCACCACCCTTCTTCAAATCCTGCTCCGAGGTCAGCTGTACCAGAAACTCAGATTCCCAAACCTGATTGCATACTTCGACCAACCGTTGGTTGAGTATTCCAAGCACGCCGTCGATCTTCCAAATCGGTATCTCAAAAAAGGCCCGATCCAGAAGTTCGAGTTCAGCAATTCGACCCTGTAGGTGTGTACAACGCTGTTTCTCCGCCACGTACTGCTTCTCAACTTGCTTGAGCTGCTCCGCATGATTTTCTGTGGCACTCAGCTCTTGCTCGGCTGCTGACAACTCGGATCGCAGTTTAGCGATAGCAGGCGTCAATGCATTGGCAGTCTCTCTGTTTGCCTCTGCCTTTTTCTGGAGTGGGCCAAATTCAGCCTCAATCCCAGCTAGCTTGTCTGTCGCCGCTTTCTCACGCTTTCGAATAGCAGTGACCATGCTAGTAATTGCAGACTTTGCGTAGGCCCGATTACACGTTGGGCACTTGGCACCGGCCTGTACACTAGCAGCCTCATGCTGACAGCCAGTGATTTCACGGCGAAGCTGACCTATCTCAGCGTTCCATTGCCCAAGCAGTTGTGCTGATTGCATCGCGTTTTGGTTAGCTGTCGAGTACTCAACGCTGAGTCGCTGCAGCTGGCCAGACAGGCCCGCTACCTTCTTGGCAGCGGCAGCTCGTTTCTTCGGATCTCCTCGCGGGGCTTGGGAAAGCTCATTGTATTGCTGCTCAAAAACCCCACGTGCTCCTTCAGACCGTGCTAGATCTCCTTTAAGGCGTGTGCGATCACTAGAAAGCTTCTTCCTCGCCACACCCCATATAGAAAGACCCAGCAACTCACTAAGAGCCTGTGCTCGTGTCCCTGGTGTCCAAGCAGTGAACCGCTCGCCAACACCTTGACCAAGGATCATGGTCGATGCAAAAACCTTCTTTGGTGGGAAGTACTTCAACAAGGCAGACTGGGCATCTCGGTAATTCCTGATGTCAGCCAATTCTACAGCGTTGCCGGTACCATCACGCTTCTGAACCCGAGCCCATGAAACAAAAGGCAGTTCTACTTCAACTCGTACCTGATCCGCGCCATCATACGTAGAGCACACCTGCGTCTTACCATTCGTGGTCTCACCATAGATGGCCCAACAAAGAAGCTCTGGCAGAAACGTGCTCTTACCAGCGCCATTTGACCGATCCTTTGTACCCTCATACATGCCTTCAACTGCAACCAGCCCGGCTGGATTCACAACGTAAGAGAGCTGTCGAAACGAACGAAAGTTCCACGCCTTGATCTTGATACTCATGCCCAACCCTGCCCACAATATGGTGTATACGGTGCCTGGTAGGAATAACGCCAGACATTGACATTCTTAGGTAGATCCGCCAACAGTGGCAGTACCGTACGTTCAGACAACCTACCCCAACCAATACCTGGCATGTTCATGTGTATCGCCTGGGTCGGATTGTCCTTTGCGAAGGATGCTAATCTGGTAACACCTTCCTTAATAAGGGCGGTGTCACCTACATCACGGAAATGTCGCTTAACTTGCAACAAGCCAACATCACAGAAAACCCGGCACCAGTGGCCTAGGCATTCCTTAACCGTATGTACCGGTACACGTAACAGGTAGTAGTCTTCTGGCACTTCACGAACCAAGTCGCCAAACATCCGAGCAATGCCATGAACACGTTCAGAAAGGGCCTTTGCTGCACCACGACCCATTACCAACTGACCACGTAAGTTGATGTAGCTGTTACCAGTGACAACGAACAAGGTTCCAGGCTGATTCCACGCAGTCTGGAACATGTCCCCGTATTGGAAGGTCGGTCCACCACCCATAGTATTTCCCCATAACAAGTTTACTACATGTTGTGTGTCTAGGCTAGATACTCCCTGGCCGTGGCAAGCAGCTCCTGTGTAGGATTCTTACCCGAAGCCGACAACCACTTTTGCAAATCCTCGACCGGATCACCTTCCAACTTGAAACTCTTGTGACTCGATGTTTGAACCTGTGTGTGCTTCGGTCGTATCTGAACAGTGGGAAGACCCCACTGTCGAAACGGCGCAGCATCAACCTTGTCTGTGAAACGAACATGTGTACGATCACGTAGCTGCGTAATTTCAGGTTGTTGCTGGCAAGCAGCCTGATACTCAGCCGAAGGTCCTACAAAAAAGTAGTGCGCGTGCGGGTTAGGTACCCAATGAACCAAACCAGTCGGGTATTCCTGGCTATCCGGCATGAGATCCCATACGACAATCCCGTGGAACCAACCAAGGTCCTTGAAATCGTGACCAATCAAGCAGCCAGGAACCACAACAGGTGTTTGCGCTGACATGGCTTCAGCCAGGAATTGGTTGGCTATGTGGTAGTGCCCGGCGAAGATCAGATCGTACTGTAACGAGATCTCTATAAGATCTGCACCCTGATCTTTTGTACCACCCATTGGCATGTTCTCAATTGGGCAGTGGGTAAACAAGGCGCGCGGCCTACCATCCCGCCTTGGGCTAATGAGTTCATCCTTATGCTTTGGCCAAGCCAACGGATCATCCATCCATTGCTGGAACGGCCAGAGAGTCATAGAAACATTGAGTCCCTCAATATTGGTAGGTCCACGAAGTACTCTGAAGTTGGTCGCGTCCTCGAATATGTCCAACGCCGAATATTGCTCCGAGTACACGTCGTGATTACCTATCAACCAGTAGACCTGAGTACCACTGGCTGCCAAAGCTTTGAAGGTATCGAGTACCCACTTCACTTTGAGATTCGCCAAGAGATCTGTCTTCGTCACAGACTCCACTGTGTCGCCTAGACAAACTACATGCGTAACCTGTGCCTGCCTACAATACGAAACCAACCACTCGACTGTGGCCTTCAAAGCCTCAGATCCCAACGTAGTGGTCGCCTGTATATGCGGGCAACCGAAGATGACTGTTCTCATGTTAGCATTCCAAATGCCGGTTGCCACAAGCCATACATCCGAAGCAACTGCTGCATTTCATATTGGGCTAAAAACTGCATGACCGTCTGCATGTTATGAGCCGCCTGCGAACAATACTCAGCCCACACGTAATTGCGCTCGTAATCAGAATTGAATGTAAGACCAGACGCGAACGATATGAGCTTCCAGTTCCGTAGAATCTCCTGCTGCACACCAGAATCGCAGAGACTCTCATACTTCTTCACCTTAGGGAACTTCTTCTCCACGACGGCTGCCAGTGCAGAAATGCTGACATCATCTGTCTCTAGCAAAATCTTCTTGAGCCCAGCTGGTCCTAACCCCCGGCAAGGTGATGGAATGTTATCAGATGGATCACCAAGTATTGCTTTAACCATAGCGATTTGGTTTGGCGGCCACTTCGCCCACTCCATCCAGTTATCCCTAGTAACCAGGATCTCCTTATGTGGCGCATAGATCCAAATCATGTCACTCAACAACTGGGAGAAGTCCTTGTCTTCAGATACTATTACAGAAGGCACGCCTTGCTGTGCAGCTACGTTAGTCAGGTACCAGATCGAATCGTCGGATTCATACGGTCCGTTGACGACATGGACCCCAAACTGCGGCAGCCAAGCAAGTAGTAGATCCCGCTGCGAATGATACACCTCGCGGTACCGCTCAGAATCCAGCCTGTCTTCTTCATCCTTGAACGTCTTCTCCTTGTAAGAAGGTAAGAGTCGAACACGTTCAGGGTGGTGCTGAGCGTCGTGCACCCAGAAGACTCTGGTCGGATGCATAGTTCGAACAATTGCAGTTAGCGACTGCAAGCATTTCACAATGCCACCAACCGGTTGGCCATGAGGTCCAGCCTCAGCACCTGGTAGATGCATAGATCTATGCAACAAGTAAGACCCATCAACTACTAGGATGCTATTGGGTCGAAGCCGTTGTACGCCAGCTCTCGGCATTTGCTCACCATCCACTCCCGGACCTCGGGATTATCTTGCAGGAATTCTCTGTACGTGTTCCAAAAACACGCCACTGGTTCAGCCATTCTGAATGTGATCACATTCCCAAGATCACTACGTTCATTCGCAGTAGGCGCTGTAACAGAGATGATTGATTTTCGCTGAGACAAGTACAGAAACAGGCCGAAGTCATTATCCAAACCGCCTTGAAACGTCACCGGCAACCGGCAACGCCTGAACGGTGGGAAGGTCTTGTTCTTGCGACAGGTCACCACAGGCTGTATTCCGTAAGCAGCCTTTGATTCAGTGAATATCTGACGTCCGGCTTGCACACCTTCTGTTTCCGTAAACTTCTTCTGACCTTTGAACTCCAACCTGATAGAAGCATGGAAACGAATACCCATACCAAACGGCGTGGCTGGTTCGGTTTCCCAACGATCAAAGGACGCAGAAGTCTGATTCACAAAGACCATGATAGCGTTGGCCTGTGCTACTAGGTTGGTGATCTTGCGCAAACCTTCCCGGACGTTGCGACTCCCCGAACCCGGGCGTTCATCTTTCGAATGACTCGCGCCTATGGTATCCCAGGTTATCAGGAAGGGTACTTTGTCCCTTCGCTTTGCTCTGGACTCTAGTATCTGAAGCAACCACTCGAAACCATCCTCAATGTACTCAAATTCATTGAAGTAGATCCGTTCCGGGTCGCAACCCATACGAATCATCCTACCAGGATCTAAGGTGGCCTCAGTGATACCCATACACACATCACCACCCAATGCCTGCACGTTAGCAGCAACGTTTTCTATGAAAGTAGACTTGCCGGTACCGTAACCACCAACTACCTCTAAAATTCTACCAATCGGCACACCCCAAGCAGTTTCAATGGTACCGTCTGGCTTCATTGGTGTTGGTGAAGATTTTCCATCCTCAAGTACCGTGGGTCCTCCCATGATGGCGTCTACTACAGAGACACCGCAGGAAACTCGACCACGCACAGGAGAGTAGAGCCCTTTGGTTCCCGCCTTACCTATCGAAGGCTCCGACTTCTGCTGCTTCTTCTTCTTCTTTTTCTTCGACTTCTTCTTCTTGGTTGTCTTCTTCTTTGCCATCAGTTTCCCCTAGGTGGGGTGACCCGAAGGCCACCCCAGCCCTAGTTGTCAACATTGGGGTTACAACGTCTGCGGCTTAGACAGTTACGACAAAACAAGTTGTATGGACTGTAGTGCGCGAAGCACTTGTCCTTCCCGTTCGTTCCCGTCATGAGGTCGGCGGGAAAGGGCCGTTCTGTCCTCCCGACCACTGAGGCGGAGCCATTCCTGCCGGTGCAGGACTTGGGGACGGAGCAGCTACTTCAGACATTGCTGCTGGTGGTCCCTCTGCGGCTTTCTTGCAAGCTTCACTCTTGTTGAGATGAACCTTCAAGCCACGTTGCCCGCTGTAGTCCTTACCACAACCAGGACATTTGACCTTGCCGTTCTTTTGTGTCGTCTCTGTCTTGGGTTCTCCGACCCCCTCACTAGGAGGGGAAGCCTCCTGCTGCGGGGCCGGAGCCGGGGGGAAAGGGAGTGGTGACACTCCGCCTCCCTGAACACCCGGTGCTGGCAATGGCGCAGGAGCCGGTGCCGCCGCTGGTGGCGCAGCCATTGGTGCTGCTGGCGCAGGAGCC
>Ga0180438_10007843_pt1 | contig 13758 bp, 11 predicted proteins | sample SS_ome_12_FD_132455 | JGI IMG/M metagenome (GOLD analysis project Ga0180438, IMG submission 132455) | Hypersaline lake sediment archaeal communities from the Salton Sea, California, USA - SS_3_D_2 metaG | ecosystem: Environmental > Aquatic > Non-marine Saline and Alkaline > Hypersaline >... | reverse complement strand
GTAGTAGGTCTGGAAAGCTGGCTCTTGACTGGGCAAGCTAGGTTTTCGGCAGCCCAAAAGGGCCTATCCAGACCCGTGGTCTGGGGTAGGGTTCGGGCTGCTCGGGCTGACAAAATGGGTAGTAGAAGATAACCTCGTCATTGGTTGGTCTCCTCAGGTTGGTTCAAGTATACCACAACTTTGGATGGGTGTCAATGGGAAGCCCAAAACTTGCCGGATGAATCAGCTCGATGTGGGGGACAATGGGCCGCCACAAGCCCGGCCAGACATTCCACAATATCCTGCGCAATCTCATCGGGAACGCCATCCAAGGCTTTCGATTGCAAGCGTAGATCAATCTGATCATTCACATAATCTACAACCACGAAAAGACCGTCAGGAGTTAACGAGATTTCAGTAGAGAACAGATCGAGCCCGCAAAGGCGGGCGATGGAAGCGGTGATGTCGTGCAATGGACCGAGGGAGTAACGGCTTTCTTCGGCCACGGTGACGGGAGCATAGACGTGGGTATGGGTGTCCCACCAGCATGGATACACCCGCCCCGCACAGTAGATCACGCGAAACCAGGCCAGACGAGCGTCAAGCTGAGCTGGCACGATGTGAGCCTGCAACAGGTAACTATCGGCGGGGTATTCTTGCCGGGCAACGAGCACCTGACCCAGCGAGGTGGCCTCGACGACCACTCCCGCGCCCCCACCACCGTGAGCGGGTTTGATGGTGAAACGATCACCCAGCGGGCTCAGATCAATCAGTGGGAGGTCGGGTTGTCCCTCGTAGGACGGAAGGATGATGGTATAGGGTGTATATAATCCGGCGCTGATGAGGGCCAAGTGCATCGCCGCCTTGTCCCAGGAGCGGGATGCCTGTTCATGGGGGTTGATGCGATATACGGCGTGATGGCGGGCCCATTGAACGACAGGAAGAAAACGCGCATCGGTGTCGGAAGCTCGGTCTAAAAAAGCACAGAAGGTAATCTGGTGGTTGTCAAGGGACTGCGACAGATCTGCAAGGTTATCAGGGGTAATCTGCAGTAGGGACAACCCGTGGAAGTGACAGGCCGTATCCAGCAGCGCAACAAAGTCAGCGTCGTATTCCCAGTTCCATGCGAGACATAGGTCATAGCTGATCATAGCTCTTGTCTATAAGCGGTCGGCGCCAGCAACGGCTTAGCCACCACGCGATTACTCCCCAGCCACTACATGGTCAAACGGATTTTCAATAGGGCGCTGGTGTCAAGGAAGTAGATCACGGTTCAATCTCCATAGGCCAGTCGCTACCAGACTAACCCTCACGCATCCAGCGGATGACCTCCGAAAGCGGTGGGTCGAGTTCAAGTTGACGCAGTTCTTCCCGGATGCGCCGTCGCTCTACTGGTGATACTTCGGCCTCATAGGCTTCGACGCGAGCGATCTCATCCGCCGTCGGGCAACTGAGAAGTCCTTGATTTACCAGGTAAGCATCCAACTGAGCCAGACGTTCCGGCGTCCACTCTTCTCCCTCGGCTAACCGCGGTTCTACCCTTGGTTGGGCCTGGTAGTCAGAGGTTCGAGCAGGCAAAAGTCCTTGCCTTTCCAGAACTGTTTGGATCCAAACTACCTCTTCCCGCACGGTCTTTAACTCCTGACGTAGTTTCTGCAGTTCTTGACTAGATATATTCATTTGCCATCTCCTCAAAATTGTTGCTCAGCTAGGATCTTATCGGACAAACCAAACTCATTTTACACCAAAGACTTGTCGGCGTCAAAAAGCAGATCCATTCGCCTAAGAGAGGCCGCCGCCGCGTAGACCTCCTTCAAAGGCACGCCGCTCTCCAGGGCCAGGCGGCGGCAGTCCTCGTATTCGGGCGAGGCGGTCATCACTTTCCCGCCCAGCCTGGCCACTTTGACTCCGACGGTTCCATAGGGTGTCTCCACTTCCACCCGCTCCCGGGCCAGGACCCAACGCCGCACCTCCTGCCGCCGCAAGCCAATGGTGGTGGTCTCGGCAAAGACGAGGGCAGCCAAGGCCTCGGCCTGGGCCGGCGGGCAAGTGACCGAAAGGAGGACGCCAGGGCGGTTCTTCTTCATCTGCACCGGCGTCAGGTAGACGTCCAGCGCCCCAGCAGCGAAGAGACGTTCCATGAGATGACCGTAGAACTCGGGGTTCAGGTCGTCAATGTTGGCCTCCAACAGGGTGAGGGTTTCCATCCTGGCGTCAAGGGTCGGAGAAGTGGTGCCCACCAGCAGCCGCAGCAGGTTGGGAAAAGGGAAATCCCTCTGCCCGGCTCCGTAGCCAATTTCCTCTACAGTCATGGGCGGAAAAGGGCCAAAACCCTTGGCCAGGGTGGTCAGGATGGCTGCCCCGGTGGGGGTGACCAGTTCCCCCTCCACGTCACGGGAGAGCACAGGCACTCCCTGGAGCAATTCGACGGTAGCGGGCGCTGGCAGGGGCAGCCGGCCGTGGGCGCAGTCCACAAAGCCGTGCCCCAGAGGCAAGGCCGAGGCATAGATTTCCTCGACACCCAACAACTGCAGGCCCACCACGGACCCCACGATGTCAACGATGGCGTCAACCCCACCCACCTCGTGGAAGTGAATCCGATCGGGCGTGGTGCCGTGCACCCTGGCCTCGGCCACGGCCAGCCGGCGAAAGACCTCCACGCTCGCCTCCTTGGCCTCGGTGGAAAGCTGGCTGGTACCAATCAACTCCTCGATCTCAGCCAGATGCCGTTCCTGGCTCCTTTCGCTGACCAACACCCTGACCGCCGTAGCTGCGATGCCCTGCTTCTGGACCCGGTCTATCTTTAACTCGTAACCGGACAGATTCAGCTTGTTGAGCTCCCCCTGCCAGACCCCTGGCTCGACGCCAGCATCCAACAGCGCACCCAGAATCATGTCGCCGCTGGCTCCAGCGAAACAGTCGAAATAGGCTATCCGCATTCCCCTATCACTCCATATAAACGAGATTCTTCGCCTACGCTACGCTCCGGCTCAGAATGACGAGTTTCATCTTTACCCCGGTGAGGTGCTATCCCTTGTCATTCAATCGGTTGATAATGTGGGCCAGGTAGCCTGCTCCGAAGCCGTTGTCAATATTGACCACGGCTACGCCTGGGGCGCAAGAGTTGAGCATGGCCAGCAGGGCCGCCAGTCCCCCAAAGCTGGCTCCATAGCCCACACTGGTGGGCACGGCGATAACCGGGTTGGCCACCAGCCCGCCCACCACACTGGCCAGGGCCCCCTCCATGCCAGCCACGACCACGTTCACCCTGGCCCCAAAGAGCACCTGGCGGTGATCCAACAGGCGGTGCAGGCCAGCTACCCCCACGTCGTAAAGCCGTTCCACCCGGCTGCCCAGCAACTCGGCTGTCACCGCCGCCTCTTCGGCCACGGGCATGTCCGAAGTGCCCCCGCTGACTACCAGGACGTAGGGCTCGTCTTCGCCTGGGACAGGGGAGTCCTGGCCTGTCTCGACAGCGATGATACGCGCTGGCTGGTAATACCTGGCTGACGGGAAGACGTCTTTCAGCGCCGCAAAGACCTCCGGGCTGGCCCAGGTGGCCACGACCCGCCGATTGCGAGCCGCCAGCTTTTCCACAATGGCCACCACCTGCTCTGTGGTCTTGCCCTGGCAAAAGATCACTTCGGGCACGCCCTGGCGCAGGGCGCGGTGGTGGTCCAGCCTGGCAAAACCCAAATCCTCGTAGGGCAGGTCACGCAGCAGCGTCAGGGCCGCCTCGACCTCCATATTGCCGGAGCGGACCCCCTCCAGGATTTCACGCAGGGAATCAACGTCCACCTTGCCCCTCCAAGACCTCGTTCATACTGCCTGTGCGGTAGCCGTCCAGATCAACAGTCACGTAGGTGTAGCCCAGTTCGCGCAGGCGAGCCACGATCCTCTGGCGGTTCTCCAAAAGGACAGGCCAATCCTCAGCCTCGATCTCCAGGCGGGCCATGCCGCCGTGATGACGGACCCGCCTCTGGCCAAATCCCAGTTCCCCCAAAAAAGCCTCCGCCTGATCCACTTGCTTCAGGGTTGCGGCGGTGAGGGCTGTGCCGTAAGGGAAACGGGAAGCCAAACAGGCCAGAGAGGGCCTGCCCCAGGTGGACAGGCCCAGGTAACGGGAAAGGGAACGGATTTCAGCTTTGGTCAGTCCCGCTTCCAGCAGGGGGCTACGGACCCCCAGCTCTTCCAGAGCACGGCGGCCGGGGCGGTAGTCACCCAGGTCATCGCGATTGGAACCCTCGACCACCCAGGCCAGGCCCTGCTCTCGAGCGATCTCTTTCAACCGGGTAAAGATCAGGCGCTTGCAGTGATAGCAGCGGTCGGGAGGGTTAGCAGCCAAGGTTGGATGATCGAGCACGGAGAGTTCTACCACCAGCGGTTCCACCCCCATGTCCCGCGCTACCCGTAAAGCCTCCTCTACCTCCCATTGGGGGTGGACCTCACCTTTGACCGTTGCCGCCGACGCTTTTGCGCCCAGAGTATCACGAGCCACTTTCAGGAGCAGGGTGCTGTCAACTCCTCCCGAATAGGCCACCAGCACGCTGCCCACCGAGAGCAAGATCCCCTTGAGGGTGTCCCATTTATTCAGTACCCTCTCTTCAATTGTCACGCCTTGCTTTGCTCCGTCTCTGTCCAATATCTTCACCCTGTCCAGCCCCGTGTTCGGGGATATTCGGTTAGATCAGGCTATGCCTCAGTTTACCACCAAATCGCGCTTTGTCAACTGGAAGCAAAGCCTTGGCTTCTCCCGGCAAAGTACCAGGGAACTATTGACAAAAATCGCCCCTCAATTTATACTGTTACTGAACCCAGTTGACAATTGTGGATAGCGGACTCTTGAGACTTCCGAAGTCCGGTCTATCCCTAACTTGATGACATTGAGTTGACAATATGGTTCAAAAGTGCAATAATAGTTGTGGAGTAAGCAGCCTATTGGGCTCGTTGCTGGAAGGGGCAGCAAAAGGAGGGAGCAGGGCTTACACCCATTGAAATGATAGGAGGGAATCGTGGCCATAGAATATCCCGATATTTTAGGAGAGGTTACCCCAGCCTCGCAGCGTTTTGAAGCGGGGGCAGTTCAATATGTGGGTTCACTCAGTCACGAGGAAGTGGCCTCTGGGGAGGCCACAGAATTGGTCCTCTTCTTACAGAGCGTGGTGGATGTGCCCATGGAGGTGACGCTCAAGCTGAATGTGCCTGGGCGAGTCGGCGGCCTGCGCAGCAGACCAACTCAGCTCCAAATCGGCGAGTTAGAAACAACTGTGCCTCTGGAACCAGCCGAGGTGGGCGAACTCGGGATTCCCATCCAGACCTCTGTGGAAACGCCTTTAACTACCTACGAGATCAAGCTCGAGATCACGGGCACACCCAAGGCCAGTGCCAATCGTATTCGGGCTCAACAGAGCACGGGACGTCTGGGTGAAACCATACTCAGAGACCCACTAGGATTGGGCCTGGCCTCGACCATTGGCGTTGGCTTTACAGCCAAGCCTGCCAACAAGCTCTCTTTCAAGTTCAAGGTAACTGACGAGGGAGAGAGCGCCCAGGAAACAGACCTTGCCCCTACTTTCACCTCCCTCTGGACCCTGGAGGACTGGGATCTTCAGCACCGGGCCAGCCGGGAGGTCAACGAGCGGCGTGCCTATATCACGCCCTACCTGGCCCCAGAGGCTGTTTATGTGCCCCTGTTGGATGAGAGCAGGAACAGGTTCGCTGACGCCGAGATCGTACTGCACGTCGGAGAGGCCATCGCTCTAGCCAAAATCCTCACTCACACCGTCAACTATTTCGCGCGCAACGCTGACTTGCAAGACAGCCTGCTGATACCCATCTACATGCAGGCTTATGCTCACAATCTCCCGACCGACAACACAACCTGGCTGGTGAGCGAATTGGGCTACTCGCGCGTCGTTCGCCTGGCTATGGCTCTGAGCTTTGCCCTGGTGGAAACCACGATCAAGAGGCAACCCTGGCTGCTGGATGAGCAAAGGGCTCTGGTGGATTTGGTAGTTGGCAACCTGGAGTCAGGCCAGCCCCTGCCCGTCGAATTCCTCTATTTGCCCCTTCTGATGGGTGGTGCGCTGGTGATGCGGGAAGTAGTGATGGAAGGCGAAGACTCCCAACAAAGCCTGCATATGTTGGCCCAGGCCAAAAAGGAAAGGGCGGAGAACTTTACAGGTGAGGCAGTTGAGACGGGCGAGTTATTTGACGATTTGATTGACAGAGTATGAGCAGGACTCATTCCGGAGCCCCGTCTGGCTTTCTACGTTGCAGGCGGGCGTTTGGCCGCCGCCAACCGCGCTTCCAGTTCCAGCCGTTGCTCGGCGGCAGCTTGCCTCGCTTCTTCGATGATTTCATTGATTCGCTCTCTGACCAGTTGCCTGGTCTCGGGCCCTGAGCGCGGGGCCAACAACAGGCCCAAGGTCGCGCCTACCAGCCCACCAAACAACAAACCGACCACAAAGTCAATGATCTTCCTCATTGGTTTCCGCCTCCTTACAGTATAGTTTGTCGAAAAAGCTTTGTGACTTCACTATAGCACATTTTGAAGATATTAGCAAGGAGATTGAGAGAAAATGATCGAAAAGCGCTTACAAGGATTACGTCAGCAGCAAGCAACCCACGGCCTGGACTGCGTGGCCCTGGTGCCTGGCCCTAACCTCCGCTACGTGACGGGCCTCAATCTGTCCCTCACTGAACGCCCCTTCGTCTTTTTCTTACCTGGGGAGGGACACCCAGCCTCTCTTTTGCCCACCCTGGAAGCGCCCCGGATTAAAGCCCTCCTGCCCTTTGAGGCAGAACTCTTTACTTATAGCGATGAAGAGGGCCACCAGCCAGCCTTTGAGCGAATCTGCCAGGCTTTGAATCTGGCCGGCAAAAGCCTGGGCGTAGAGTTCCTCCACATGCGCGTGCTGGAGCTAAAGCACCTAGAGCAGTATGCTCCAGGATGCCAGATGCTGGATGCCGGAGGAGCGCTCTCAGCGTTGCGCACGATCAAAAACGCGGAAGAAGTCGAACATATACGCCAGGCCATTCGCCTGACCGAGCAAGCTCTTCAGGAAGTCGCTGACGTTATTCGGCCTGGCCGTTCCGATTTGGAGATAGCAGCCGAGCTGAAAACAGCCTTTCTGCGGGCGGGGGCGGAGGGAATGTCCTTTGAGCCCATCGTTGTCGTCGGCCCGGAGAGCGCCTCGCCTCACGCCATGCCTTCGGGACGGCTCATTGAGGCGGGTGACCTGGTCCTGATAGACTGTGGGGTCACCTATCAGGGCTACATCGCTGACATCACCCGCACCTTTGCGGCAGGCCCCGTTGCCCCCCAATGGGAGCGCGTGTACGAGATTGTGAAAGAAGCCAATGCCGCGGGTCGAGCCGCCATAAGGCCGGGAGTGCCTGCTCAAGACGTGGATCGGGCTGCGCGCCAAGTCATCGCTGAGGCCGGCTATGGGGAGTACTTTATACATCGCACCGGTCATGGGCTGGGGCTAGAAGTCCACGAGCCCCCCTACATCGTCGAAGGCAACGGGGAGTTGCTCCAGCCAGGCATGACGTTCACCGTAGAGCCGGGCATCTACCTGCCAGGCCAGGGCGGAGTGCGTATCGAAGATGATGTGGTGGTCACCCCACAAGGTGCAGAGACCTTGACCACCTTCCCACGGGATCAATTCATAGTGAAAGGATAAAGAACGGGGGCTGTTAAGGAGAAGGTGATGGACACTGACACCCACAAAACACGCAGCCGGCTGTTCGCCTTCTTGATCCTGTTGCTGGGCTCCTGCCTCTTTCTGCTCACACTCCCAGGAGAGGGCAACGCCCTGCTTCCCCAACCCCCTGTCTCTTCTGTACTGTCGGCTGGGGCGATCCAGCGTGCCACTCCTACCCCCACGCCCTCTCCCCCAGAGGCCCCACCGATCCCGCCAGATATCCTGCGCAAAATTGAGCCCGCCCTCCTCAAACAGTTGGACCAGCTCAAAGAGGGTGAGAAGGTTGCTTTCCTCGTCCACCTCAGGGAAAAAGCTCCCCTGGAAACCCTTCCTCTGGCAGGGCTCAGCGCCCAGGCCCGCCACCAGATGGTGGTCACCACTTTGCAATCCACGGCAAGCTCTCAAGCCAGTCTGAGAGCTTATCTGAGCCAACAAGAGGCGCAAGGCCGGGTGGTCAGCCATACCCCCTATTGGATTTTCAACGGCCTGGCCGTCACCAGCGGCCGGGAGACGCTCTTCGAGTTGGCGGCCCGGCCGGAAGTGGAGCTCATCCGCGCTGACCACAAGCGTTATCTGGACGATAAAGGGCAGGGATTCGGAAACGAGGCGCTGACCCAGGACTCCCGTCCCCTGGCCAACGATGCGGAGTGGAACATTGCCCGCATACGGGCCGATCTGGTCTGGAACGCCCTGGGCGTTGACGGCAGCGGGGTGGTGGTGGCCAACATGGACACCGGCGTGGACTGGCAGCATCCGGCCCTGCTGACCCAATACCGGGGTTACAGCCCCAGGGGGTTGCACGTGCACCCCGGCAACTGGTTCTGTGCCACCGACGAGGGCTACTCTTACCCCGGTGACGGCCACGGTCACGGCACCCACACCATGGGCACCATCCTGGGCGACGGGGGAATCGGCGTGGCACCCGGCGCCCGGTGGATCGCCGCCAAAATCTTCCACAACCAGGGCTATGCCTACGACAGTTGGATCCACGCTGGCTTTCAGTGGCTGCTGGACCCGGACGGCGACCCCGCCACCGACGATGCCCCCGACGTGGTCAACAACTCCTGGGGCAGCGATTACGGAGGCGATCAGATCTTTTTGCCCGATGTGCAAGCCCTGCGAGCGGCCCACATTCTCCCCGTCTTCTCGGCTGGCAACGCCGGTCCCCGCGATGGAACCGTGGGCGCACCGGCCAGCTTTGCCGAGTCCCTGGCCGTAGGAGCTACCGACACCGATGATGTGATCGCCTCCTTTTCCAGCCGCGGTCCTTCGCCCTGGGGAGAGACCAAGCCCAATGTCTCAGCCCCTGGCACCAACGTCCGTTCCAGTGTGCCCGGGGGCGGGTACGCAGAGCATGAGGGCACCTCCATGGCCGCCCCCCACGTGACCGGTCTGGCAGCCCTGCTCTTCCAGGCCCGGCCGGGCTTGAGCCTCAGCGCAGTGGAGCAGGCCCTGACCAACAGCGCCGTGCCGCTGGGGGACCCCATCCCCAACAACGACTATGGCTGGGGGCGCATAGATGCCTACAACGCCGTGCTTTCAGTCAGCTCGGCCGGCGTCCTGTCCGGTGTGGTGCGAGACGCGGCCGTTGGCGCTCCCATCACCGGGGCAACGGTCACGGCCGTCAACCGCGATACCGGCCACTCTGCCCAGACCAGAACCAGCGCCGATGGCTCCTATGCCCTCGGCCTGGCTCCCGGCCGGTACAATGCCACGGCGGAAGCCTTCGGCTACGATCCCCTGACCGAGTGGGCCATTGACATCGTGGCTGCCACGACCATCTCCCAGGACTTTGGCCTGACAGTCAAACCCAGGGGCACCCTGACGGGACGGGTGACCGAGGAAGGGACCGGCGCTCCTCTGGCCGCCACCATCACCGTCCTCAACACCCCCATCACCGTCACGACAGATCCGGCCACGGGCTCTTACGCCACCCCCTTGCCCGCAGGCACTTATGCCCTGAAGGCCACCAGCCCCGGCCACAGAGTGGGCCACGCATCAGCCGTGACCGTCGCCGAGGCCGGCACGGTCACGCAGGATTTCGTCCTGCCCACCGCCCCCACCATCCTCCTCATTGACAGCGGGAGGTGGTACTACCACAGTCAGATAGGCTACTTCCAGCAAGCCCTGGACGCTCTGGACTATGACTATGACACCTGGGTCATCGAAGAGCCCTCTGCCGCGCCCGGCGGTGTGCCCCAGGCCAGTGACCTGGCTCCCTACGACATCGTCATCTGGTCTGCTCCCGAGGATTCGCCGGGCTACGTGGGGGCCGAGGCAGCCCTCATGGAGTATCTGGATGGCGGTGGCAAGCTCTTTCTCACCGGCCAGGACGTGGGCTACTGGGACGGCGGCGGCAGTTGGCTCTTCCAAACCGAGTATTACGAAGCTTACCTGAAAGCCAGGTACGTGGCAGACAACACCGACGCGTATCATTTGCAGGGGGTGGCGGGTGACATCTTTGCCGACCTCGACCTGACCATCCAGGGAGGAGATGGGGCCGACAACCAAATTTCCCCCGACGAGATCACTGTGGCCAATACGGACTATGCCTTGACGGTCGTCCAATATCAGGGCGATGGCTCCGGCGGCCAACGGGTGGGCCTGTGCCTGCCCTATCGGGTCGTCTACCTGTCTTTCGGTTTCGAGGCCATCCACAGGGCCTCTGACCGCCAGGCGGTGATGGAGCGGGCCATCAACTGGCTCACGTCCCCTCGCCAGCCAGTAGGACTGCATCTGAACCCCGCCAGCCAGACCCAGATTGGCCCTGCGGGCACGGTGGTCACTCACACCCTGCGCCTGCGCAACAGCGGCGAGACCGGGGGCAGTGACAGGTATACCCTGACCCTGGAGGGCAACGACTGGCCAACGGCTTTGTCAACGAATACGGCCGTGGTCAATTCCTGTACTTCAGTGAACATCGAGGTGAGGGTGCAGGTCCCCCCCACGGTCGCCTGGAACGCTCCCGACACCGTGACGGTGACCGCCCGCTCGACCGTGTCGCCGACGCTGGCCCGTTCCTCCCTCCTGACCACCGAGACGCCTGCCCCCATCCTGCTGGTGGACGACGACCGCTGGTACGACCAGGAAGCTCACTACCAGGCGGCCCTGGAAGCCAATGGCCTGGCCTACGACGACTGGGATGTCAACGGCGCTGGCTGGCCTTATAACAGCCCTCCTCTGGAGATCCTGCAACGGTATCCGATCGTGGTCTGGTTCACCGGCTACGACTGGGCCCATACCCTCAACCCAGAAGAGGAAGCTGGCCTGGCGACGTATCTGGAGGGTGGCGGCCGTCTCTTCCTCAGCAGCCAGGATTACCTGTATGACAGTGGCTTCACTTCATTTGCCACGGATTATCTGGGCGTCCTGGCCTACAGCGAGGATTTGACCACTACGGTGGCCACAGGGGTGGCCAACAATCTGGTGGGGACCGGCCTGGGGCCCTACGACCTCGACTATCCCTTTGAAAACTGGAGCGATGCCCTCACCCCTACCCTTTCGACCGAGGCGGCTTTCCTGGGGGAGCACGGCGCGCCCATCGGCCTGGCTCACGCCGTGCCGCCTTATCGCACCGTCTTTTTCAGCTATCCCTTTGAGGCCCTGGACAGCGGAGCGGCGGAAAAGGTGATGGAACGGGTCGTGGGCTGGCTCAGTTGGCTGGGGACCTCGACTCTGGCGGCCGACAGGGCCATCGCCGCCGAAGGCGACTCTTTGAACTATACCATCACCCTGCGGAACGATGGCCGGGACGGCATCTCCCAGGCCAGCCTTCTCAATCCCATACCGGCCCACACCAGCTATGTGGCGGGCAGCTTGCAGCCCGCCGAGGCCGTCTACCACCCGTCAACAGACACTGTGACCTGGAACGGAGGGATTGCTCCAGGCCAGAGCGTCATCGTGAGCTATCGCGTGGATGTCGCCTCCCCGCTGGCTCCAGGGACGGTCGTCTCTAACGTGGCCTACATCGGCTACGATGACCACTATATCCTCTTCGACCGTGAGGTGGACGTCCGGGTCAACGTCCCCGACCTCTCCGCCTCGACGATCACGGTAGACAAGGAGACGGCTGAGCGCGGTGAGCCCCTGACGTATACCATTGTCCTGCGCAACACGGGCGTCATAGACGCCTCGTCGGCGGTGCTCATCAACGACATCCCGGCCCACGTGGCCTACCTTCCCGGCTCGCTTTCGACAGCGGGTGCCCCTCCGGCCGTCTGGGATGGGGAAAAGGTCACCTGGTCGGGTCCCCTCTCTCTCGGCCCACCTGTCACCATCACCTATGGGGCGGTGGTAAGCACCACCGGGGGTAATCTGACCATCCGGAACGTGGCCCACCTGGAAGACAATTTCAGTTATGTCACCGAACGCACGGCTGACACATTCGTGCCTTCTCCGCCGCAGTTCTTGCCCCTCATCCTGAGGAACGATCGCCCATAACCCCCCGCTCACCAATGTGTGAGCCTGCACAAATCGCAGGTGACTGATTTGCAATGTGTCACTTTTGCCGTAATGCATGAAAAGGGGGAGTATTTTCAGGCCGACGCAGACCGCTTTGGGTAGCGGGTGGTGCGGATGATATCCAGCGCCAGGCCACCCAGTATCGGGCCAAATGTGGCCAGAAGAACAACAGCCGTCAAATGGCCAGGATAATCAAGAAAAACAGTAAGGGCCGGCCAGGAGACATACATGGCTGTCGTCAGATAAGCCAACGCACCGAGGATTATCGCCAGCCAACGCTTCCAGTGTGGGCGTAGCAAAAAGACCACAGCAACCACGCCAGCATAGATCACGAAACTGGCTGCCCTCACCAGGAGAACGCCGCTGGGCTTGTCGCCAGACATACTTTCAAACATGAAAAACCGGGTGGACTCTAGAGCCCAGGGCAACATTGTGAATGCGACCATCAGGCCATCACCCCGCAACCACAGCATCAACCCTACGAACGCCACCGCAGGCACCAGAAAAAAGCTTACAAGGACGGCATCAAGTAGCGTTCCGAAGACGTTATCGGCCAACAACGCAACCGCAGCGCTACCGAGAAAGACCGTCACCCCCTGCGCAACGTAGATCATCCAACCCAGCCACCACCAAGACCACAGCGGCCACCCGCGCCGCGCGCCGATAATGACCACAGCCAAAAATACCGGCGTGACCAGGAGCATGAGGTCGTCGTTTATCACCTCGGCGATACCAACGGGGATTAATGTCGCCAGCGCCAACAACACATCCATCCAGGAGCCACGCCGGTACACCTTTTTCACGGCATTTGCCATTTGTGCGGGATCACCCAATTCAGACATGACCTTTGCCATCCTTTCTCCTTTTGATACGCCCAGGTGGGCGTCTTCCAGGCCTGCCTCGACGTGGCTATGAATCTCCTCCATGATGTCGTCGCGTTCGCTGCGACTGAAGGCGTGCAAACACCGCTGCAACCGTGCAAGATATCCGTCAAAGCTGTTCATCAGGCCTTCTCCTCGGCAGGATTGAGGGGAGGAGTGAGCACGGCGGAGAGCTTTTCGAAGAACGTCTGCCACTCCCTGGTGCTTTCGGCCAGGACGCGCCGGCCGGCCTCGGTGATGGTGTAATATTTGCGGCGTCGCTTGCCCTGGCCTGCACACCACTCGCTCTGCACCAGTCCGTCTTTCTCCAAGCGATGAAGGGCGGGGTAAAGCAGGCCGGCTGTCATGCTGAAGTAACCATCGCTGCGGCGCTCCAGTTCACGCATGATCTGGTAGCCGTACCTGGCCTCATCCTGAAGTACATTCAGGATCAGAAGCGTTGTGCTCCCTCTACGAAGTTCGTGCAATTGGCTCATAAGGTTTACCTCCATTATATAATCTGCTTATATATAGGACCATTATATATCCGTTTGCTTCCAATGTCAAGTTAGAGCGCTCATGGATGACAATCTGCGGACGATGTGTTATAATAGGGGACAATACAAGTACTCATCACGGGGAGGTGCGATTTGGCCACGGACATTTACATTGAGGACATTGCCCGTTGGGAAGGCCAGGAGGTGACCATCAAGGGCTGGCTCTACAACAAGACCGACAAGGGGCGGCTG
>Ga0180438_10007842_pt1 | contig 13760 bp, 11 predicted proteins | sample SS_ome_12_FD_132455 | JGI IMG/M metagenome (GOLD analysis project Ga0180438, IMG submission 132455) | Hypersaline lake sediment archaeal communities from the Salton Sea, California, USA - SS_3_D_2 metaG | ecosystem: Environmental > Aquatic > Non-marine Saline and Alkaline > Hypersaline >... | reverse complement strand
GTGCAGGCGATCCATCCCCAAGGACTCCAGGCGCAATCGCGATTCCTTGATATCCTTCTGCTCCACCCTTGGATAAGAAGATGCCGTCAGCAGCATTCATAAGCACAGTGTCAAATCTGCCAGATCCAGCGACCATATCAGGATGTGTGGTCATCGCTCGCCAAACAGTGCGGCAAGCCTCCGCTCTGGGTCCAGGTAAATTTCTCGGATCCGCTAATCGTGCAAAGGCCATGGCCGCAGATTTTAAAGGTACTGCGAAGGTGGGAACTGAACAGCCATCCACTCCCTGTTGAATCTCCTGCACATCCAGGCCACAAATCTCTCCCACTGCTTTTAGAATTAACCCTTGGACGGGATGTTCCGACAGGATATAGTCATCCAAAGGAGCGCCTATCAAGCGCGCCAGGGCCAGCATACCAGAATGTTTCCCCGAACAATTATGCCTGTTGGGAGTTGGTTCCAATCCCCCCTTCTTAAGCCGATCCGCGGTTTCAACATCGGTGGGAGGGTGCACACCACACAATAAATCCCCCTCGGAAATGCCAACCTTCTCCTGGATCGAGATCACTGTGTTTACATGCGAATCGGTGCCACTATGAGAGCTACACATCACAGCAATCTCTTGCAATGAAAGATCGTAATAAGATGCGCCACCTCTTTCCAACAGGGGAAGGACCTGGAAAGGTTTTGCACTGGATCGCATGTATGTTGTGGTCTCTGGTGAACCCCAGGAAGCGATCAGACTTCCCTCAGGATCGCTAACAGCAACCGCAGCTTGATGGATAGATTCAACAATCTCCCCACGGATAATCTCAATTGCTGGTTGATAGTACATCTACAAATCCTTCAATCATACTTTCTATGATGCACATTTCAATAAGGGCGGCGATATGCTGCAAGCAGCGTGTGAAAAGGGTTAATAGGGCTTCGTTATTCCACCCTCACCTGGAATGCGTCCATCTGAATTGGTCTGTCTCAATTATTCGATCTCCACATCAAAGAAACGTTGGTAGAGATCCTCCAGACCAACCCTCAGCCTCAATCGAGCCCGTTCTTTCCGAGAGCCTGACAGCGAATAGTCATCCAAAAGCTCTCCGGCGATCGACTCTATCTCCGAATTCAATTCCTCTATCTCCCCCAGCCTCTCCAAACGAACCCTAATTTTTCGCAAGAATCTTGCCATGGTATTGATCTCTTCACGATCGATCAATCCATCCCGAGACGAAATCAGTTGAAAGGATTGATCCTCAACGGATCGTAAATCATCCAGCGTATCAAGCCATGCGTCGATATCAGCATCACCTATGAATGGGGGCTCGGCAACAGTCACAGTATCTCCGAGAAAAATCACCCCTTGTTCCTTGAAGACAACCCAGATTGAGCCTTCTGTCGGGCCAGGTCGATGCCAGAATTCAATTCGAACATCGCCCATCCGAATTGTCATCTCATCTGAGAAGGTTAAATTGGGCATGGCTCGGCTTACACCGGTTACGCGTTTGAGACGATCTGTCTCTGCTCCTATAGGATGGGCACTTCCCTTAAAAGAGTCCGATTTCAAAGCCATGATCTGGCTTGTCACTTGATGACCCACCAACGGCATTCTTAAATCTCTAGCCCCAATCACACGATCGGGATGATGATCAAGCAGTGCCGTGTAACGCGGCTTGCCGAGGTCAGTAGCCTGGTTGAGCCAGGAACGCACATCCTCAAGCCGAATCGGGCAATCTACCAGGAGCGTTTCTCCACGGTTAACAATAAGCCCCAAATAGACCGCGGGATACTTATTTTCGATGTACACATCGGAAGTAATTTTACGCATATTCGATCCTGTTGAATGGAATTGGTAAATAGTATTATAAAGGCAGCGTAAAGGAAAAGATGGATCCCTGCTCAGGTCCGCTTTCTACCCAGATTCTACCCCCATGGGCTTCGATAGCTAATCGACAAAATGCCAATCCCAAACCCAGTCCCTTGGATCTACCTTTTCTTTCCACGCGTGCGAATTTCTCAAAGATTCGCTTATGGTCCTTGGGGTCAATGCCAGGGCCAGTATCCCTCACGTCAAAACGAATCTCGCTATCGATTTTCTCCATCGATATAATAATCGATCCATCCGATGGAGTATATTTCACCGCATTCTCTATCAGATTGATCATCACCCGTCGAATCATGTCCTTATCAATTTCTAGATCAGGCAATCCCCGATCGTTGTCATTGACTTTTAATTGCTGACCCTTGGCATCAGCTATTGGTTGAACTTCCTCAATAGCTTCTTCAAGGAGTTGTGCAATCGATGAAGGACTTGTGCGAAGGACAGCGGTACCGCTTTCTAGCAAGTTGATATCGAGCAAAGAATCGATTAACCGAGAGAGTCTGCGACTCGAACGCTGCGCTACTGAAACGATAGCATCCAGATCCTCATCATCTTCTTGAATGGATGTTTTCATCACCTCCAGGCTGGAAATGATATTGCCTAAAGGTGAGCGCAGGTCATGGAAAAGCATAGAAGTCAAATCCGTTCTCAACTGGTCAAGCGCTTTTCGCTCAGAGATATCACGCAACATCCATTGCAGGACGGGCTGACGCTCGACATCAATCCTTTTAACATGAACCTCAACCGGCAGTTGATTGCCATCAGAATGGGTCGCGCTCGCTTCATAAGATAAAGCCAATCCTGGAAGTAACTCGGATGATTGTGGTATTTCGGAGTCCTCAATAGGCACATGCAAATCCATGACCTGGCTACCCACTAACGATTTGGCGCTGCGACCCAAGAAGGTCTGCGCATGATAGTTTGCATCGGTGATGGTACCTTCCAGGTCTGTAATGAGAATCGGATCAATGCTGTCATCAAATAGCCCTGCATATCGTTGCCGGGCGGCCTGCGTCTCGGTGAAAAGCCTGGCATGTTCAATCGCGGTACCGGCTAATCCAGCAATGCCCATTAAAATTTCCAATTGGTGAGGTTCAAAAGCGCCTAATCCCGGGTTGATTGCCTCCAGAACACCCTTAATCTCATCTTTGATATGGATGGGAACACAAGCAAGAGCATTTGTTTTAAAGCCGATCTGCTGATCTACATCTGGGAAAAAGCGTGTATCCTTCTGCACATCCTCTACAATGATCGGCTCCCCCCGGTCGACAACCCAACCGGCAATCCCCTCCCCCCTCGCCAAGCGGATACCAATCATCGACTCTGCGCCCGATCCACTGGCCACTTTAAATTCCAACTCCCCCGTCTCTTCATCGATCAGTGCCAGTGAGGCCGCTTCAACATCCAGCGTACCCATCGTTTGTGACAGGATCCGTTGCAGCACTTCGTTTAGATCCAGACTCGCACTCACTACCCGGGCTGTCTCTGCTAAAGCTACCATCGCCTTCATCTGTCTTTGGCTCTGCGAATATAATTGAGAGTTTGCCACAGCAGTAGCAGCCTGATGCGCAAAAGCTGAGACGATTTCCACCTCTGCAGGTCCATATGAATCAGCTTCCTGTCGATCAACCGCAAGAACCCCCACCACCTTATCCTGAACGATCAAAGGGGCTCCAATCCAGCCCCGTATCTTCGAGGTTTCTGGTATTTTCTCCGACTTTACCCACCCCGCTTCCCGCTGAACATCCGCGATGAGAAGGGTTTTCTTTTGTTTGAGGACCTGACCAATGAGCTGATCCTCACTATCTGGGATCGAAAAACCAAGGTGCAGGATGTCCTCATGAAATCCTTGTGCAGCCACCAAGCGCAGTTGATCCACTTCATGAAGGAAAATGCTGGCACTGTCATATTTAACAACTCGTTTTAGTTGATCCAAAATCAGGGGGAAAACCTGGGAGGGATCCAGTGACGCGTTAACGATCTGTGCAATTTCCTGTAAAGTTGAGGCAAATTTACGGCGCCGTTGTTCAGCAGCAAACAACCTGGCATTTTCAATGGCGATTCCCCCTTGATCAGCGATGGCATTCAGCAATGAAAGGTCATCCTCCCGGAAGTGGTCCTTCTCGACATGGACCAATGTCAGGATACCCACAACTCTATCGCGAGCGATAATTGGCACACAGATCGCCGATCGACTAAGCTTCTCCTTAACTTCAAAATCCCGCTTCAACCAACGCTCATCTTTAAGCACATTGGGGATGAGCACCCCCTGACGGTTTTTCAAGACCCATCCTGCAAGCCCTTCGTCGAGTGTTTCCGCTAACTGGTCTCCTGTATGCTCATATAATTTGCCGTTGTGAACGTAGGTGCCCTCTGCTGCCCTGCCTTGCTCATCGAGAACAACAATGCTGCCAGTATGACCTCCAATGGTCTCCAGGGTTAACTTTAAAATCCTCGCCAATAACTCACTTAAATCCAATTGCGAAGCGAGTTCGCGGCTGATCGAATAGAGCAACTCGAGCGAAGCACGAGCCTTTTGTGATCCTGGATCCCCTGGTTTCATGATTTGACCTTCATCGTAAACAAAAAGCTACCAGTTGAGCCTTTCCATATGCGCAAAAAACCAGTCGCTTGAACCACTATCTATCCTCGCAGTATAGCATAGCCCATTTTCTTGAGCGACTATTGATCCACCTTACAAAAAACAATCAAATTTATTGATACTAATTCAAGCAAACATTGTTTGTACGACTGGAATCCACTATTTCAAATCGGTAAAAACCTTGTAGACCTATCTAATACCCGATCGCTAAATACAATCTTAAAGGAAGACAGGTTATTACCCCTGTCTCTATGGCATAGAATATAGATCTCCTAAAAAAATTTATGCCATGCTTGAGGCGTGACTTTCAACACTTTAAAAATTTCCCTATGGAAATTATGCTTATATTGATGCTTGCTAATCGATCGGATAGTTTATTTATCCTGTTTTAAAGTCATACACAGATGCCAGTCTTTACCGGAGGGCAGAATAGCTGCTTTATAAGAAGAAATAATCCATTGAGGGGTGTAAGGGGTATATCCGAAACTATCCAGTACCCATATACTTGAGTGAGGGCTATGGTGATGAGGGTTAACAAGATTATCCAGCATGCGCCTTTCATCTCAGGATCAGGGAACCATGCAGAAATATGAGATTGGCCTTCAAAGGCTTCAACCTCATCATACGAAATCCAAACAAAGTCCTATGTCCTTCCATTGGACACATTCTAATCAAGGGAGCAAAATGTGACTGGTGAGATCTTTCTTATCCTTGGCGGCGGAGGTCTGGTCGGCTTACAAATCGCCCGTCGTATTGCCAATGACCTATCCCCAAAAAAAATCGTCATTGCATCTCTCAAGGAAGATGAAGTAACCACAGCGATCAGCGAACTGAAAGCCATGTTCCATGAAACAGGGGTCGAATTTGAAGGTGAGTGGGGAGATATCTTCCTCCGAACTGAATTTTCCAACCATTCCCGGAAATTACTCCTTGAGAAAAGTCAGATTCGAGAGACCCTCTATAATGATCTTTTTGGACCTATTGACCAAATCTATAATCACTCACGCCTCGTAGAATTGATTCTCAAATACCAACCCCATGTCATTGTGGACGCAATCAACACTGCCACAGCCATAAGCTACCAGGACGTTTATTCGGCGTCGGTTGTGGCAAAAAGAGCTTACAACGACCTCGTTTTCAACAAGGCCCAGGGAGAGGAGGGTTGGGAAGGCGCTCTTGAGGAAAGTAAAACCAGCTTTGAAGCCCTCCTGCTCTCACAATCCGTGCCTCAACTGACCCGCCACGTTCTATTGCTGAATCGCGCCATGCGTGAAGTGGGTACTCGTCTCTACCTTAAGATTGGCACGACAGGAACAGGTGGGATGGGATTGAATATCCCTTACACCCATAGTGAAGATAAACCTTCCTCCAAACTGATGACGAAAACAGCGATTGCATTCGCACATACCGGGCTGCTCTTTCTGATGGCTCGCACACCGGGAGGTCCTATCGTTAAGGAGATCAAACCCGGTGCCATGATTGGATATTCCGAAATTTCCAATCATGTCATTACAGAATCGGGCAAGCCTGTCCACCTTTACACAAGTCGTATGGATCCGATCCAAGGCATGCTGGAACTCCGTGTCACTGATGGTCATTTCAACCCATTGGGAAAATTAATCCTGCCAGTCATCAACACTGGCGAAAATGGACTCTTCACCCGTGGCGAGTTTGAAGCCATCACGTCTTTACGGCAAATGGAATTCATGACCCCTGAGGATATCGCTCTAGAGGCATTGCTGGAGATCATGGGCAGCAACACCGGGCATGATGTTATCGCTGCGATCGATGGGGCTGTCATGGATCCAACCTACCGCGCTGGCTACCTGAGGCAGCGCGCCCTGGATGAAATTGAACGTCTGGAAGAAGAGACGCATACCTACAGTGTTGCCCTTGGGCAGCTCGGTCCACCTGAGCTATCAAAATTGTTGTGGGAAGCGGAACTGCTTCGTATTCTCTACCATACGTTAGCAGGCGTGCTTGAAAAGAGTGTTGAAGAAATCTCAGAGGATTTACAAACTTTGATCTTTGAGAATGAAAATATTCGCCATACCATCACATCCATTGGGGTGCCCATCCTTACCTCGGATGGAAATCAACTGATCCGCGGACCTTTCATTCGAATCCCCGAACTGCCGGGGGCAACAGAGGTCCATCTGACCCCGGATGATATCGATTCATGGGCCTCAAAAGGTTGGGTTGACTTAAGACCAACGAATATCGAGATATGGTGGAAAAGGATACAAAAGCTTGAAGACTCTCGAAAACGATTGCGCGGCAGTGGTTCAGCGGCTATTACACGAGAAGGTTTTCTCACCAATGAGATCCGCAGTGGCGCAATTGTGGGTTGGATCTTCAATAACGAACAGGATGGATATCGGATCAAATAGCCCGGGAATCTTCGCCCAGTCAAATTACACAATAGGCGGAGTCTAATTCCCAATCATCTGGAAAAATCATTCGCAAGCAAATTACATCTACCTTCAAGGTAACTTTACGAACTTATTTGGCAGCATTTCAATGAGTGGCTGTAAATGCATCGCCCTTACTCCGTATTATCATTATCAGGATCTGACAAGAACTACATACCAGAATCCAGACGTATCCAATGACTAGATCTTTGTATAAACAATTCGATCTACTATAGAGTTATTAATGTTCTTGATGATCGTCAATGATTCTTTACAAGCCAAGCCCTCAATTTTCTCCTCATCCTCATGCTTGTACAGACGTTGCATGCAACGTCTCTACGCGCTGTGATGATAGACACTCCATGCTTGAAGTATCAAAATGGAATTAAATTAAGGTAAAGCAGCGTGCTATCTCAACAAATGAAAAAATGTGCGCAGCTTGGCGCACATTCTCTAATTTATCCTGTAACAATGGTCTCAATTTCGATTCGATTTCAATTCATCCTTCAAGATAACCGTCAACACCATGCTCACCAAACCGACTACAAGACCTCCCAATAGTGCTGGTAACCAACCATTGACCGCAAATCCAATATTGAAGAGCTGTCCCAGCCAGCCGGTCAGCCAGAAAAGCACGGCATTGATCACCAGGGTGAAGAGCCCTAATGTTAAGATGATGACAGGACATGTCACAAATTTCAACAGGGGGCGTAATAATGCATTCACGACAGTGAATACCAGCGCCAGGCCTAAGATCGCAACGACACTGGTGTCCTGTGTCTCAATACCCTTGATCCAGCCCGTACCGATGGCGACATAAAGTGCTACTGCGTTGATTGCCCATCGAAGAATTAAACGTTGCATTCCATCCTCCACGCTAGCCAATATTCCACACCAATTATAAGACAATAAATCAAACGTATGAGTGCTTTATGACCTGATTCGGGATTTCAAGAGAAACCTCCTACTCAACGTAAATTTCAACCCTTTGACCTTCGTCCTCATCGACGATATCTACGATCTTGCCGGTCAAGCCTTGCCGTAATGCTTCTGAAATCTCCTCAATTTCATACCCTTCCATATCCGGCACAAATCGGGCACCCATCCGCAAACCCACATTCACCAACCCAATGGGTAGATTAACATTTACAGATGTTTTTCCGGTCGCCAGATCCGTAACCCGTACTCGCATCCATTTAGCCTCAGCTGCAGGTGCTACATCCCGTTTACGGCCACCTCTCGACAAGGCAGCCAGCAGACGAGTTCCTTCCTCAGCTGTTATCTTACCTTCTTCAATCATCTTCAGGATTTTTATTCTCTCATCTGAATCAGCCATATTTTCCTCCCGGTTTAACCCAAAAATATCTGTACCCTCTCTCCAGTAGACTCATCCTCCTGGACGTCAATGAAGATAGGTGTATCTTTGGAAAGATTTCCCTCAAGAGCAAGGATCAATTCATCAACTGCAGTATCACTCAAATTTGGGATCCTGGAGCCCCAGGTCTTCAATCCCCATGAAGCCAGGCGAATAGGTAGCGGAAAACTTAATGCAATATGCCTTGGCCAGGTTTTTTGTCCAGTGTCTACACGTAGATGCAGCCAGGGCGCATTCCTGGAAGCCAAAGCAAGGACCAACAGGGCAAAACCCACAACCAGACCGGGTCCAGCACAGAGCCACCACCAACCGCCGATTGTCCCAAGCCATCCTGTCAGTGCAATCGCACCCAAAGCACTTGCCAGGATCACGAGCCACCAATCGCGCCACATTTCGGGTGCCCCTGTCCCTTCCGATGGCGTAAATGTGTCTTCCACACTCGCTGCCTCCCCGATGGAAGCAGGATCTGCTCCTTCTAAACGATGAATGGCCTCCTCGACATCAATTCGACCTTGCTCCAGTTGGTCCAGGATATCGATTTTCTTTTCAGGCTCTTCCTTCCCACTTAATTGCTTAATGGCATCAGTGACATCCATTTCGCCTGACTCAACCCGGCTAAGAATTCGCATCGTGTCATTGGAAAGATTCTCTTGGGAAGCACTCTTCTCATCATCCATAGACCTTTCTTCCTCTCTCTCATCCATCATCATTCCCTTCATCCAGATTTTAATCAGCGGCTATAGAACCCTCATTTACTGATTGTAATTCAGGAGGGACAAGATCTATATCCCGTTTTGGAGAGCTTTGCTCCTTCTTCAGGATCCAGCCCATCGCCAGGCCACCTAACATGAGCATCGCCCCACTCAGGATGAAGGTCTCGCGCAATCCAATCAAGTCCCCCAACCAGCCGGCCACTCCCATCGAAAACAGATTAGCAACCGTGATAGCCATATCCATAACCGACCCAGCCCGACCCAAGATTTCGCGAGGCACACCCTGCTGCAACATGGTTTGCAAGCTGGCATTGATAGGAGGCAGGGTAAAACCAGCCAATGGCAGCAGTATGAAAGCGTAGCTATAGGCAGGTGCAAACCCAAAAAGCCCGATGCTCAAACCCAACAGCAGCATAGCGATGACTGCGACCAGGATGGGATGCAACCGTTTCCCGATTGCACTGATGACCAACCCTCCCAGGAACATCCCAGCGCCCTGGGAAGCCTCCAATCCTCCTAGAGCCTCGATCGGAGCCTGGAAAATATGCCGGAGGAAAGGGATAAAGAGGACATTCACTGCACCTAATCCGAGCATGGCAATGGAAATCCCCAGGGTTACTCCCTGCAGCAACCGACTCCTTGTTGCATATCGGACACCTTCTTTAACATCATTCCATGGTGTTCGACTGCTATCCCGGTCAACTTGAACACGGGTAACCACTCCCAAAATCCCAAGTAATAGCATTGCAGAAACCACAAAGCTTACCGCATCGATGCCGAAGGCAATACTTGAACCCCACTGGCTCACAACGATACCTGCCAATACAGGCCCCGATAAACGGGCGATCGTATTCCCCATCTGCATCCAGCCATTAGCTGTCATCAATTCATCCTCGGACACCAACGATGGCAGGAGGGCTGTCCGGGCAGGATAGAAGAAGACACTAAAAGTTGATGCCAGGAAGGCGATCACAAAAGCCAGGGGGAGATCTGCTGGCGTTCGAATAAAAATGAATGCTGGAACAATCAAAGCCCGGATGATATCGGAAGCAACCATGATCCACTTTCGATCCCATCGATCCACCATGGTCCCCGCGAAAATACCAACAATCAACTGAGGTAAAGCAAATGCGATGAGAATGAGACCTAAAGCACGGGCAGATTCACCTGCATCGGCATAGAAATCATTGACCTTGATGGTTAACGCCAGGAAGGTGAAGGAATCTCCAGCGCTGGAGATGCACTGTGCAACCCAGAGCAATACGAAATTACGGTTTTTCAGCATATCACCTCATCCTCCATTCAATCGATCCATAAATCCATTTCCTACCAATACATCAATCCATGGTTGGCTCAGTATGGAGTTCAGTCAGATACTGTGGTTTCGATTGCCGATACAATAGGAAGAAAATCATTGTAGCCAACAGCCCAAGAACGCCGGCGATATACCAGAGAAGTCTGGGATCATAGTTATCGAGGACAAGCCCAGCCAGGAATGGACCGATCATGCTGGATAGCATATAGGTGGAGCCGTATACCGCCATATACCTTCCCCGCATTTCCTCCGGTGCCATCCGTGCTACCAGAGCTTGTGCCACAGGTGCAACGATCATCTCGCCGATCGTGATGATGACCATGGCAAGAATGAACATGGAATAAACCGAGGTATATCCAAACATACTGAACCCAAGGACATGAAGCAATGTACCCAGGGCCATCATCAACATCGGAGGCCGATCATTCACTTTCCGGGTGACAAAGAATTGAAAGATAACGACCATTCCAGCATTCAAGCTCAAGAGAAGGCCATAGCCCTGCTCGGGGATGCCGTGCACATCTCGCAAATACACCGGCAGGGTGGTGTTCATCTGCATATAAACCAACATCAATAAGACACCAGCAAAGACAAAGATAATGAAACCCCGATCTCTGAGAACCCGCTGGTAGCCGGTAAATGTCTCGATCAGGGTCTCTTCCTGCTTACTTTTCTCTACAGATACCGGTTTCGTTTCCGGCAAGGCTCGCAATACAAAACCGGCCACTGAAAGGCTGATCACAGCGTCTGAAAGAAATAGAAGGAGGTACGATCTCGCAGCTAACAATCCACCAATAGCGGGTCCGATGGCAACCGCCAGATTCACGATCACCCGCAGGATGCTATACCCTTCGGCACGCATATCGGGTCGGAGTAGATCAGCAACCATGGCTTGCCGGGCTGGACCTCCGAGGTTGGAAAACAGGCCGATAAAAAACGCCACGGGATAAAACCATTCCATGGAAGGTACAAAAGCCATCGCCAGTGTGCTTACTGCACTGATCACAAGCCCAGCAACCAGCATGGTTTTTCGCCCCATTCGATCGGCTAATGCACCACCAAGCCCACTCCCGAAAATGCTGGCTGCGAAGAAGATACCAAAAAGAATACCGACTTCCGTCAACCCGACATCATATCGCCATGTAAGGTACAGCGAGAAGAAGGGGAAGATCAAGGCGCCACCGATGTTATCGATGAAAGTCGCCAATGCCAAAGTCCAGAATGGCTTGGGGTAATCCTCATAGACTGTCTTGATCCGCACCCATGGGCGCCTTAAGAAACGTTTCATTTGGCTTCTCTATCTACAAAATGGACAGGAATTCTCCCTTATATTTATCTCAACTTTCAAAACCATTCAGGCCTCTCCCCTGATCTGACCCATCGAGCTGCTTCGACATCCATGTCAATGTCCGTTCGACTTCAAATCCCAAATTTTGGAAATTCTGGGTCGCAACGCCTGATGGATAATCCATCACAATACGGACTCGTCGTTGAGCGAAAGCCATAAGCCCGGCACTAACTAAATTTGCTTCAATCTCTCCCTGTGCTTCGGGTTCAACCATCAAGATAAATCGGAAGGTGGAAAGTTGGATGCTGAAGCGTGCAGTTAGAATTCACAACAAGCGATGTCCTTCGAACCAAACCCAATGTTGGCTGTTTTCCTGGAAGAAAAATGCAGAGAACCCCGAAACATGGAAAATAGAAGGCGCCAAAGGATAAGGCCAGATAAGGCCTTCAGGGTGCAGACGTTCTGCTAAAGCAAGCTGATCATGCCACTCACCTTCAGATCTTAACCTTGCAGTACCCGTATCAACATTCCCCAACATCATTTGACTTCGTCTTCTCGACCAGGTGGTACGGGTGCTGAGTGGTTTAAACCCTAAGGAAGCATACAGAACCTGCGCTGCTTGATTGGAACTGAGGGCTTGAAGGATAACTTCCCTGGCTTTTTTCTTCTGGGCAAATTCTATTGAGGCTTGGATCAAAGCGCGGCCAATTCCCTTGCGCTGGTATGCTGGATCGACCGCCACATTCGCCATCACCCAACGCCATGGGAATCCCTCTACACGCAACATACTCGCATTCCCCACAACCTGACCATCTTCTTCCCAAACATATCCCACGGGATAGGCCGCTTGAGGGAGAAATAGTCGCCCAAACAGCCACCCCAAAAATCCTGCCCGACTAAAAGCTTTCATATCCCGTACAAGTTGGCTGCCGATAGGATCCATGTCCTGATCGAAAGCCTCTTGAATGAGATCAGCAATTTCCCCCATGTCGGTACGAGGGTTGACAGGGCGGATTCCACTCTGGGCCGCTTTCCGAGAAAGAAGCGTCGCTGCTGTCACTTATCGCCCTCTAGTGCTTGCAGTAAATTCTCCGCTTCGTCCACGGTAATGGTACCCTTTTCAAGCATGCGCAGGATGGCAAGCCGCTCCTCATCACTGACAGCACGTTTGCTCTTACCGATCAAATCCAAATCAAAATCAACCCTCACCCGCCTGCCAGGCGATACTTTTCTGGCTTTCAGCATATCCCTATGAGCCTTTCGTCTGGCACGATCTGCATTGCGCCTTGCCCGGCTTACCGCTCTCCGCACCTGTTCTCCGATGCGGTCAGACTCAAAGCTGCCTAAGCCAGCACCCATCGCCTCCAGGCTGGCTTCCATCTCAGCCATTCCTGCCTCTATTTCCGATTCAACCTGTTGAGCGATGGCTGAACCCAGGGAGGCAAAATCTAAATCCGCCATTCCTTCCAGCCCACCAACCCATACATCTCCTCCAGCATTTAGATAGATTTCCACCTCACCTTCACCGAAGCTGTAAACAACCTCTCCCTTCGCTCGCATGACTTCTTCAGTCTTCTTTGCCGCATGAACCTCGCCTCCAGCCTGAATATGGACTTTCGCAGATGCGTTTTCAGGTAAGTTGCAGGAGAGATCCCCACCTGCGTTCACAGAAATTTTTTCTCCGCCAAGCGTGGTGAAAGAAATCGAAGCATCCCCCCCGACGGCAACATCAACCAATCCGTCAACCCGTCGCAGGCTCAAATCACCACCAACCGACCGAAGCCGGACATTGCCAGAGATACGGTCAAGTAGGGCATCACCGCCCAATCGATCCAGGCTCAGATCACCGGTCTGTTTTCGGGCATGCAAATCACCACCGATGGTTTCGAAAGAGGTCATCCCCACCCCGCGTAAACCAACATCCCCTCCAACAGTCCGCATAAGCAATCCCCCCGTTATGTTTGTGGCGCGCAGATCCCCGCCTACTGTCTCTCCTTCGATGCTGGCTTCTTTTGGGAGGAAGACAAGGCAATCAGAATTGCATCTAACCTCGATCCATTCCCCTTTCTGCTCACCGACCAATTCAGAATGAGTAGGGGCTTTCGCTTCAAATTGCGTGCTCTCCCGACCTGAGAGGCGAAGATCACCTCCGATAGAAAGAAATTTAATCTTAGGCTTTTCGC
>Ga0180438_10007841_pt1 | contig 13762 bp, 14 predicted proteins | sample SS_ome_12_FD_132455 | JGI IMG/M metagenome (GOLD analysis project Ga0180438, IMG submission 132455) | Hypersaline lake sediment archaeal communities from the Salton Sea, California, USA - SS_3_D_2 metaG | ecosystem: Environmental > Aquatic > Non-marine Saline and Alkaline > Hypersaline >... | reverse complement strand
GTGGCGTGTCGGTCAGCGCGCACGACTTCTTCGACCGCGGCTTGGCCTCCGGCCCCAACGACCTGGAGGCGCTCGTACCAGCCAGCGATCCGGTGGGCCATGTTAAGCGACTCTGCAAAAAGCGCAATCTGGCCTGCGAAAGCCGCAACGGTCTGAGTATTTCCCGAACGCCCACCGGACCGCCCCCACAACGCATCAACGAGCGGCTCATCAACGAGAAGATGCAAGCCGCCATCGCCCAAAACCCGTCCCTAGCCGAGCCGAAACGACGCGCCGACCTCCGCGAGAACTTGAAGTCTAAAGCAGCCAAAGTCAACTACTCCTAGTGGAGAAATACCATGGCAAGTCTCGGTCGGCAAACCAAGCAGGCCCTTCGCGCGGCGATCCCGGACGGCCGGGCCGCCACCACTCTCATTACCGCTATCGAGCGGACCGGCGACACGACGGCCGGAACCGTTGAGGCCAGCGCGACCGTCGTGGTCGACGCCAACAAGGACGTTGGCGATTTTCGCCACGTCAAGTTCGACAACGGCGGAACGCTCAGGACCGACACGACGGCCGGCAACACGCTCGCCCTGGCCGCGTACGATGTGGGAGCCGGCGCGCATGAGTCGCTTGTCACGGTCACGGCCCACGCGACGAAACCAACGCTCACACTCGCTGCTAGCGGGGGTATCGCCGTCTCCAACGCCGTAACCGTCGCGAACACGATGGACATTATCGCGGCCACCAGCGGTGGAAGCGACCTCGGATCGACCTCGGGCGAGTGGGGCAACATCTACGTTGGCGACGCCAAGGGCATGTACTTCGGCGCCGACCAGGACGCCAGTCTCTTGCACGACAACGACAAGGGATTGGCCCTGAGCGTTGCCGATAACGACGCCACCGCGCTCGACATCAAGCAATCGACGAACTCCTACATCACGGTCTGCACCACCGACAATGCCGAAAAGCTGACGTTGGCGTCGGTCCAGGATGTGGAAATCAACTCGGGTCAGACCGCAACGGACAGCGTCAAGATTCAGGCTTACGACGTCGGAGCTACCGCGCAGGAAACCCTCATTACCGCTGCCGCACACGCGACCACTCCAATTCTGACGCTTGGTGCCAGTGGCGGTGTCAACATCGTTGCGAGCGACAACACGGCGAACGCCGTCACGATCAAGGAAGGTAGCAACACCTACCTCGACGTCACGACGACGGACGACAGCGAAAAGCTGACCCTCGGGTCCGTGCAGGACGTTGAAGTGAAGTGCGGACAGACTGCCGGCGACACCGTAAAGATCCAGGCGTACGACGTCGACGGCACGGCGTACGTCGACCTCATTACAGCCGCATCACACGGAACCGACCCGACGTTGACCCTGGCCGCAACCGGCGGAATCACCATTTCCAACGGCGTTTCCGTCGCGAACACAATGGACATCGTCGCGGCGACAAGTGGTGGAAGCGACTTGGGGTCGACGTCGGGTGAATGGGGTAACATCTACGTTGGCGACAGCAAGGGCGTCTATTTCGGCGCCGGGCAAAACGCCAGCTTGTTGCACGATGCCGACGTGGGGCTGGCCCTCTCGATCGCTGACAACGACGCCACCGCGCTCGACATCAAGGAGGGTTCCAATAGTTACTTGACCTTCGTGACGAGTGACGGGAGCGAACAGATCACGCTGGGCAAGACGCTCATGGCGGCGGATCTCACGCTCAACTCCACCAACGAGGTCAACCTCCAGATCGGCGGCGCCGCGTTCCTGGCCATCGACGACGCCAGCATCTCGGGCCACACGGCTGCCGCCGACGCGGCCGGCAAGGACGTCTATATCGCAACGGCAGGAGGCGGAACCGATTCTTCCCAAGATGGCGGTCTCGATAGCGGCGGCTTTTCCCTAACCATCGGTAACGGGTCTGCTGGAGGTGCTGCCGACCAGGCCGGAGGAGACGCCGGTGACTTCGCGTTCACGGGCGGCACGGGCGGCGCTTGCCCATCCGGGGATGGCAATGGTGGCACTGGCACCTCGTTTGCCTTCACTCCTGGTTCGGGCGGCTCTGGCTCGGGAACCGGGGTCAATGGGGCACCCGGCTCGTTTCACATCAACGGGTTCGCTCGCCTGACCGGCGCGCAGACCATCGACATGAGCGATGCCGCCGTCACACTCACTCGCGTCCCGGGAACGCCCACCGGCACGCTCCTTACTGGCAACTGGCTACTTGTCGACCCGAACGGCAACGACGAAAACCTCCTGATGCCGCCCGAGGCCGACATGGAGGACACCATGTTGTTCATCAAAAACACGGGCGGGGAGCACATCGCCGTACAGAACGACGCTGGCGGGGCGATCGGTACGATTGAAGACGCAGAGGCCGCGCTGCTGCACTGCGATGGCACCAACTGGACCATCATCCAGTTCGTCGAAACGACGTAGTCGTTTCGCTACCCGAGCCCCGACCGACCGGAGAATACCATGCGCATCTTTATTGGGATGCCCGTCCACACCAGCCTCGGCGCCCATCCGTATGCGGCGGCGAGCTGCGTCGTCGACCACGGAGTCACCAACGCGGAACTGACGTTTCGCGCACGCGCCGCAACTCTGGTGAAGAACTTCAATAACCTGTGGGCCGAAGCGCTCGCGGGGCGCTATAACATCTTTGCCATGCTGCACGCGGACATCGTCCCATGCAAGGGGTGGCTAAAAGCCCTCATCGACATTCTGCGGGAGCGTGACGCCGACGTGGTCTCCGCGCTTTCGCCGATCAAAAACGACGCTGGGCAGTTCAGCGCTGGCATCGGCGACCCGAGCAATCCGTGGGCACCCCTGTTTCGCTTTACGGCCCAACAGGTCCAGAACTACCCCGAGACGTTCTCTGCGGCGGATCTCGGCTTCCCGGAATATCCGCTGCTCATTAACACGGGCTGCTGGGTGGCCGACATCACGAAGGACTGGGCCTGGCAAAGAGACGACACCGGGGCCCTAAACTTTCACTTCGATGCGCCGACGCGAATCCACTACGACGTCGCTACGGGGCAGGTCCGTCCCCAGATCGAATCGGAAGACTGGTTTGTCGGCCGCCTCCTGCACGAGGCGGGCGCAAAGGTATTGGTGACAAAGACGGTCCCACTCATCCATTACGGAACACGTTCCTGGGATAGTACGGCCATCTGGGGGCAGCCCCACGACGAGTTGCTGGAACGCCCTCACGTCCAGGCCGCCTTCGCGGCGGCCCAGGCAGCAGCCAACGGCTCGCCAGGAAGCCAGGAAGACGGCACCGCCCCAATGATCGAAGGAACGCTTGAAAGCCAGGAGATCCTCGCATGAGTTTGGCACTAACCCTAGAAGACGTCCACAACATCGAGCGCGGCATCCCGGGGACTACCGGCGCGAAGGCCGCGGAGATTCTCCGCCGACTGGCTACGCTGGCTCAGCAACAGCCCGAGCCCGTATCGCCGGACGAGGAACCGGATGTGTACATCCCCACGCCCGTCCCGGTCGAACCGCCACGGGCCGGGTACGCCGACGACCTAAGCAGGACGAACCTTGATCCGAAGCTGGTCCGCATGTTGCGCGCGAACAACATTCATCGCGTCTCTGCCATCCCGACCACGATGCCCGAACTGGTGGCCCTAAAGCACATTGGCGAAGCCTACGCCGAGGACATCTTGGACTGGCTTGAGTCCCGTCAGTAAGGAGTTTATCCCATGCCAGGGGGCTACCACAACGACCTCAGCCAGTCGGCCAAGGGCGCGTTCAGCATCACGCCGGCCGACGGTGCCGATCTAGCCAAAGTAACCCGCGGTCTCTACGTCGGCGTACAGGGCGACGTTAAGGTCGACATGGCAAATGACACCGACACTGCCGTTGTGTTCACCGACTTGGCGGCTGGTGTCATCCACCCACTAGCTGTTCGCAGGGTCTACTCCACCGATACCGACGCCACGAATATCGTGGGGGTATACTAGGGGCACCCATGCAGGCACTTGTCAACCCCAAAACGGGCGAGGTAATCAAGATCGTGCCGGACGGTGCGCACCTTGGGAAGCTGTCCGTCAAGCAGTTCGTCCTCGTCGACTGGGACGAAAAGGACGCAGCGGACGGCCGGATCGCCGAGCAGCTCACCGCCTCCCGCGAGCCCAACCCGGCCGTGCGGTATCCGTTCCAGAAGCTCGACAAGGACGGCCAGTCTGTACTCGACAAGGACGGGCGGCGGGAGTGCGACCAGTACGTCGACTTGTCGGGCCTGCCCGCCAAGACGCGCCGGGCGATCCTGGATAAGTCGAAACGGTCGCCGCGGGTGGTGGCACGGGACGTGAAGCGGTCGGCCAAGCGGCCGGCGAAACTGACTGATCGGGCGGCTCGCGTGGAGGATGGGCGATGACGACGACTAGCACTGTGATGCCAGCGGCCCAGTCGTGGCAGATGGGAGCAGATGGAGACCGTATCGTAGTGTCGGCAAACGATGCCCTAGACGCGCCAGCAGACTACTGGGTGATCGGTGGCTGGGTGCGATTTACAGATCTATCTGGCAGCGGGGAGCAATGGCTCTATTCCTGGGGTGCCGCTGCTAAGTTGTGGTTTCGGGTCTACGAGGCCAGTAGCGCTTCCGCCCACAAGGCCCGCATTTACTACAACGACGGTTCAACTGCCGTTGGCTTCAATAGTAGCACGACACCGGGAACCAACTCGAACTGGCAGCACTGGACGGTCGAGCGAAACGGCAACGACATCAAACTCTATGTGGACGGTGTCGAGGTTGGCAGTGGGGATTGTACGGGAATCACCGCCCTCAATGCTGATGATACTGTGGCGTTCGGGGCGTCGGCTGCCGGGAGTAACCCGCTCGGCGGAAAGCTATCGCACTGGTTCCAGTACAACGGCACGATTACTGCCGACCAGCGGGCCAAGCTATCCGGCACGGGCGACTACAACGGATCACCCCAGACGCCGGATGAGGTGTTCGGCGACGAGTTGTCCTGGCACTTCGCTGGGGTGCGGCTCGACAAAGAGACCGCCGCCAACACCCAGCCCGTGGCCCACTATCTGCTGAACGAGACAAGCGGCTCCACGATCACCGACTCGGCCCCGGCGGGTGCCTACGACGGCACGGCTTCCAACGCTGTCGGCAGCGGCGACCTGAGTAGCGTGACCGGGCCGAACAGCGGGAGCGTGTTGACGACCGGCCTGGACTTCGGCGGGGCTGAGAATGTTGGGATGGGGGTGAAGACCATAACGGGTCGCGGGGCACGCTCAGTTTGTTTCTGGTTCAAGACCGATGGGCAGATAGGCGATGACTGGGAAGCGATTGTGTCGGAGCAAGACAGCGCGGGGGCAAACCGGGGGTTCATTGCCCACCTCGGGAAGACCAGCGTCGCAGGTAAGTTGATGATGAAAATTGGTGGGGACGGGAACCCTACCGCTGCCCCCAGCTATACGGACGACCGCTACGATGACAGTGCATGGCACTGGGCCTGCTTTACCTGGGACGGCACGACGGATGCGGGCATGGTTAAGGTCTTCGTCGATGACGTGACGACACCCAAGGAGACCGCCACAGCCAACGATACCGACCAGGGTGGGGATTCGTACTACAACTTCCAGGTAAGCGGTCGTAACGGGGCAAACAATGAGTTCGATGGAGCCATCGCCGACGTCCGCATCTACCACCACGCCCTGAGCGAAGCCGAACGCACGGCGATCTACGCCAGCGGGGCCGGGTTGGCTGACACGCACGTCCCTGTTGACCTGACCGTCACGAACAACGGCGTCACGCTCGCCAACGACGCCCCCAGCGGCATCTGCACCGAGGGCGACTACGCCGACCTAGCCGCGTGGGAGTCGGCCCGCGACGGCGAGTCGGGCGACGAGATCGCGGATTGCTACGGGGGTGGGGATTTAGGAATATGCCTCCTGACGGGCGGGTGGGCAAGTCGTACCATTACCATCCAGGCGGCTAGTGGCGAGTCGCCCTACATCAGTACGGTGTCGGGCGGTCATGCCATCCAAGTGTACCAGACGTGTACGGTCGTCGTGGATGGCCTGACTAACACGGCCTCGGGTTTTATTTTGAGAGCTAGGTGTGCCACCGGATCAACGGTCACGGTACAGAACTGTTCGGGGACGAACAATGCCGGGATATTCTACGCCAAGTTCTCCAGCGGGGCTCTATCAGGCAACCACACCTACAGTGTTCGGAACTGCAAGAGTGCAGGAGTACGACACTGTTGCTATTGCGACATCGCTGGCACCACGGGAAGTCCAACGGTAGCGTGTACTGTCCGACACAACACCATCGACCACGGCGGCAACGACTCCTACGACGGCATACTATTCAACCGAGGCGTGGGCATTTCCTTCAGTGTGGTCGTTGACAACAATCTCGCCATTCGCTGCGGCAGCAGTACAAAGAAGTGCTACAAGGTGACGGACACCGGCGGCGGTGATGGCATTGCGATCACGGCCCGCAACAACCTGGACGACGACGACACCGCATCGAGCGAACTGGGCGACTCCTCCTCTACCTACTACACGGGCGACGTGGCCGACCTGTTCAACGACCTGGCGGGCGGGGACTACTCACTGGCACTTACTTCCGACGCCCGCAACGCCGGCATCAACTTGGCCGGCACCGTGACGACCGACATTACCGGGCGGCATCGTCCCCAGGGTTCAGCATACGACGTCGGGGCCTACGAAACGGCTGAAGCGGCCCGAAGCACCTACGGCATCCGAAGCACCCTATCCATCTAGGGCACGACTATGAGCCGCACCGTCGGCGCAGGCCGAAGGCTACTGACGTACTACGATGCCTTGACACTGGCAAACGAGTTCCTTATTGCCAACGGCAAGGAACAACCCAAGGCGGTTGTGCGCCGCGCTGTCCTGGACGCCTACGAGGAGGTGCTTGGAGCGAACGACTGGTCGTTTCTAGAAAAGCCTGGGCGGGCCCAAATGAACGCCACCCAGACCAGTTCGACCATCACCTACGACCACACGGGAGGCTCGACATGCGAGCGCGAGCTGACCATCGCTGCCGGTTCCTGGCCCACCTGGGCGGATAAAGGTGGGGCCGTTCGCATCAGCAGTCGCGTCTACGGCGTGGAGCATCGTTGCTCGTCGACCGTGCTGCAACTCGATGCGCAACTGAATCCCGGGGCGGACGTCGACGCTGGGACCAGCTACACCCTGTTCCAGCGCTACGTCGAGCTACCGAACGACTTCGTCGACTTTACCGGTCTCATGGACGAAGACCAGTGGCAGTTCGGGCGCCGGACCTCGATGACGGAGATCATCGCCAAGTACCGGTGGCAATACCAGGCCGGGAACACGACAGAGTGCTACGCCATCGGGGAGAACCCGACAAAGTACGGGGAGAAGGCCCTGTGGTTCTACCCGACCAAGAGCACGGAAGAGACGGCGGACTTTGTCTACACGCGATCCGGGCGCGAGTTGCGGTACACGGGCATGGACTCCGTGGACACGGCGGGCAGCGTGACCATCAGCGATGGGGCAACGGCCGTCACCGGCACCTCCACGACGTTCGAGTCGGGGATGGAGGGCGCCCTGCTTATGCTGGGCGACTCTAGCTACCCGGGCGGCAACTACGAGACGAACCGGTACAAGGAACTCCTGGCGATCCAGAAGTACGCTTCCGCCGATGGTGCTGGGGCGTTGACCCTGGCCACTGCCGCCACGAACGCGTACTCCACGGCCAAGTACCGGGTGACCGACCCGATCGACATGCCGCCGTACGCGGTCAAGGCGTTTTTGGCCCAGATGGAACTGAACCTCGCCCACGCGATGGGGTTCGAGCGAGACGATCGCCATGCCAGTATGCGGCGATTGGAGGCCAGGGCGAGGCAAGCCGTGCTCGATGCCATGGCGGCCGACCATCCGTACCGCTCCGACCCGGCCGTCACGGAACACGTCGGATGGTACATCGCCGAGGGCGAAGTCACCGACTGGGAGCCTAGCAGCTAATGGCCTACTCCGCCGAAGCCGACGTCGACAGAATCTTCGGTTCCACCAACGTGGACGACTGGCTGGACCTGGACCGGGATGGGTCCGCGGACACGGGGCAGCTTACCTGGGCCATCGCTAAGGCCGATCGCCTCATCGACTCCCGGATGAAGCGAAGCCGTTATCGGGTTCCCGTGGTCGACGCCAGCGGGAGCACCCCGAGCGAGATCACCGACATTAGTGCCGCTCTGGCCGGCGGCTACGCCTACGAGAACCAGCAGGGCGAGAACGAGGACGACGAGGTCAAGGCGGTGGTCGACAAGCACAAGGAAATGCTGGAGGCCATAGTTTTCGGTCGCTTTCCCATTTCTGCGATGTAGCCCGTGCCGGACACCACGAACCCGCTGACGAAGGCGCATCAGGCCATCTGGACGGTCCTGGAGGCTTACAGCGGTTTCACCTCCGTGGTCCCCGCGGGCAACCGGATTAAGTACGACCAGGCCGCCGACCGGAGCCCCGAGAAGCCCAAGGGTTTCAACGCTCATTACCCCAAGGTGCGGGTAAGGCAGGGGCCAAGCAAGTTCCACGCGTCGCACTGTTCGAGCGGCAGCAGGCTCCGCCAGTGGTACTTGATCGACGTTCAGACCGGGGATCAACGGGTCGGTGATGAGGACAACGCCAATGACGGCACGCTGAACCCGGTGCGATGGGCCATCTACCGCGCCCTAATGGACTGGTCGACCACTATGACGGCCCTGACCTGGAACTCGAAACAGTTTATCTTCTACGCGACCACGACCGACGCCAAGGACGTCCTGAGCCTGAAGCAACGCAAGCAACGCAACGGCTGGCAGACGGAGTTCGTCTTCGAGGTGGATATGTTTTTCACGCGAAGCGACCTGCCTCCGGCAAGCTAAAGGATACACGCCATGGCGCGGAAAACAGGGGTAGGCGGAGCGGTCGACGGGTCGGCGTGCGTTCGTGCCTGGAAAATCGTCGAGCGAGTTCCACTAGACACCGCTGGCTGGTGTTCGGCCTCTCCTGGTGGGACTGGTGGTTCGGCACCAACACGACGGGCAGGCAACATTCTTAACCAGGGCTCTTATGGTGCCTACGGCCACACGCCCGCCCGGATGCCAAACGATTCCTTTCGGTTTCAGGGTGTCTGCAACGACGGAACGGAGGGCGTAGATTCCGGCGTATCCGGCGCCCTCTGTACCGGTTGTGACATCCGCATTCCCATTATGGAAGGACGGTACGTTCACCACCTCGTACAGTTTGTCGGGTCTGGCGCGTGGACTATCGACACGGCCAGTGCGTCAGACGCCACCGACCCCAATCCAGCACCCGGCGAGAACTGTAGCCTCAAGACCGCCCTGGTGACGGCGGGAAGCGAAGCCGGTTTGGCGACCGTCACGAACGTCTTGCAGATGCGCCTGGTCCTCCTGTCCAAGCCTGCGCGGTACGCCGACAGTTCCAGTAGCGGCCGATGGGACCACGCTGCCGGGAACCTGGACGCCTACTTCATTTTCAATATTCACCCAGACGACTTCGGCACCCACATCCCAACCAAAAACTCCATTCTGCGCGTCCAGGCATACGTGACGGCCAGCACCTACTGGGACGTGCGATGGATGAAGGTGGAAGACATCATCCTCGACGTGCCGATCGAGGGCAGCCCGGATGGCGAAGCCAAGATGGTCACAACCGAAATCCGCTGCAAGTGGACCGGGTTCGACAACGCGGCCAGCCCGAACGAGGGCTGCATCGTGAAGCCCGACACGACGCTTTGGTGGGGAACCGCCCCGTAACCCAAGAGACGACCCATGCCAGAAGACGATCAGCAACCGGACGACCTGCGGACCGAAGACATCGAGATCGAGTTCGCCCCGACGGACGAACTGCCCGAGCTGGACATCTCGGAGCCGTCGATCGAGGACCCGCGGAACCTGGACTTCGCGGGGGACACCGACGGCGATGTGCTCGATGCGCCGTCAGCGGACCGGCTGGACCAGGCCGAGGCGTCGATCGAGGACCCGCGGAACCTTCCTGGCCCAGGGCAATTTGGAAAGGGCGGTTTCCAGGGTGTCTTCCAGCCGACCCGCGACCAATCCAGACTAGCCGAACAGCTCACGTCCCAACTTTTACAAGGAAACGTGAACGATGAGTTCGATCTTCGTCGTGAAGACCTCAAAACCCTCGAAAGCGGGATGACGTCGGCCGGACCGCCCGAGCAGACCATCTCTCAGACCGGCGCCGTTGGTGGCGAGGGTGGCGGGGAGTTGGGCGCACTCATGCGGGAGGTGCTCAGCGAACTCAAGGCCGTCCAGGAGGCAATACGCGAGGGAACCGAGCAGATTGTCGAAGCCGTCAACGCAATGGCAGAGTCCGTCTCCAGTAGCGTGGAAGACAGTAGCGGCAGCACGTACCAGTAGCCCATGGCGATCAACACCACACATGCCGAGATGGCCGGTTGGCCCAGGGAGGTTCAGACACTCTCGGGGTTTCAGGCCGTTCGCGCCATTCGGGTCGCGTGGGCGAGTAGGTACACGCTACTCGGGGAACTCCTCAACTGGTCCAACATCTACCAGTACCCAACGACGCCATCCAACTACAACGCCATTTGCACCAGCGTGCAGATGCGGCCACTGCCCAACTGTGAGGTACAGGCCGACTCCACGGTCTCCAACCTCATCAAGGGCAGTTCCACCGACTTTGCGGCCCAGTATGATTTTGCACTAGTGATGGCAAAGTACGAGACGGGTTCGTGGGGAATCCATGGCAGCAATCTCGTCACGGAGCGGCTGCAAGCGTGGGCTATGACTCGCCCCCTGGATCATCGTGGACTCGGCTTTGGTTCCAGCACCCTGCGGCACCTCAAGCCGGGAGAGCGCCCCCACAAGATCGTGCCAGTGATGAAATACATGCGGAAATACCACCGGCTCGCAACGATCCACACGGACGTTGTCGATCTCATCGGGAAGACCAACAGTAAAGAGTTCGCCACGCTCCTGCTGAACAAGACCGGCGGCGACACCATCGCATTCGCTCAAGGCACCTGCCTCTATGTGGGCCCGGTAGCACGACGCACCCTCACGACCACCGGTGCCGGCGCCATTGACCTCGAGGAGCACTTTCTCATCGCGCCCGAGGAACAGGACTGGGATAAAGACTGGGACATGGAAATCCAGGATTGGGGCGAACTGAAGGACATGGGCGGCACACAGGTTACAAAGTACAACCAAGTTGACTTCGCAAACCTCTAATGGACCACCTTCCCGAACGCAGTGTCGGCGATCCTGTCCTGGCCTCGGACCAGAACATCGTGGCCCGTGCGCTGCGCCGCTTTCCTTCGTTCGGGACGCATCCGGGCCTGTTTGGCGAAGGGGAGTCGTCGCCGTCCGACGAACCCGAGGAGCCGATCCAGCTCTACGAGATCGTGGACGTGATGGTCTACGACGCCAACTGGTGCCAGTGGAAGTGTCGCGCCAAGCCGGCCTATTGGGACATCAACACGCCGAAACGCCTCCAGATCGAATCGAATTGGGAGGAGGAATGGATATGGCTTCCGACGTCATTCCAGTCGCCCAGGTCTTGGCTCCTGTCTGGGGGCGGCATCGACAACGGCATCGGTCCAGAGGGCCCCAAGTCGTTTGCGGTCGGCCAGATTGTCTGGACCCGCTGGAGCCAGGACATCTTGCAGGGCGAAGGCGGACGCGAGATCATCGAGCCAGCCCTAGACCTATGGCGGTTCATTCTGGCTAAGGATCTGGAACCGGACCAAAACAACCCGGCGCAGCCAACGAAGACCGAAGCGTATTTGTGCCGCCCGAACGGAACTCCGCTCAAGAGCACGAAGATTGAACTGTGGGACATCTCGGGCCACCGATGGGGCTTGGGGCCACGCAATGGCGCCGGCGGCAGTTGGGACGGTGCCAAAGGCTACTGCAAGTTCATGCCCGATGGCGCCACCGATGGCCGCTGGGAGATCGTGTGGATGGAACACCAGGCGCGCCTAATACACTTCCGACTATCCGAGCAGGAGGGCGGAAACCCACTAACCGGAAACGAGAGTTCCGGTGCTATCGTTCTTAATTTCTACGATGGCTACGACCCGCTGCCACATAAGGCTGGCAATGAGAAAGAGCTGGAGGTATGGAACACTCCAGCCGACGCGTCGGACGAGGGGGGCGTCAACGGCTGGGCCTTTTCTGGAACGGAGCGCGACCCAGGCGCCTACTACCACCAGGGCCTCGGCTACATCATGCCGAGAAAAAACGGACCCTTTGGTTTTGGGTCGGACTACAAGGTCATTTTCATCGAACCCAACGTCCATAAGGGTTACTACCTACAGTTTCACGAAGTAGACGAGCCCAACGGTGCCCCCCCAGACTTTCCCGACGACTTCGACGACACGCTCAAAATCGCGTTCCCCAAGTGGATGCTCGCAGACTACACGCATTTGCAGGACTCGAACCCGCAATACTTCACCAACTACTAGGCCGCGGCCATGAGCAACTACGTCGACATCACGTTTGGCCTTGGTGGTGGGACCAAGTACCGCCGCGTCACGCGTGCCGGCCACGCCCACGTGCGCGAGTTCGACGTCTACGCGGCCCAGGCCGGTTCCCTCCAGACCCGCACCGGAAACCAAACGGGCGTCGTGCGTATCTCCGGGGCCTCCGGTACGATTGCGACCACCAACACGGTGGACGTCTACTGGACCGCCGGGCAGCAGCACGATTGCAACGTATCCAGCATCACGGCAAACGGAACCACAAGCCATGACGTGGTCGTGGCGGGCGGCACCGGCGACAACCTGCCGTCTGCCAGCGGGGCCGTCACGATTTGCCGGCGGCGGGCCCACACGCTCCAGCTCGATTCGTCGGCGATGAAGCTATTCGGGATCGACTCGGACCAGCGGGCCGGCGCCGACTTCTTTTCCAGCGCGCCCGCGCGCGTGACGTTCATCGAGATCGAGACGGCCGAGGAACCGCTCCTCTGGTACGACGACACGGCCATCACAAATCCGATCACAGGAGACACGGCGACGGTTGAGGTCTCCTGTGCGAGCACGGACGGCGCGACGCTTACCATCTACTACGTCCACGACTCCACTTAGCGGGGAGGGCGGATCATGCCTACGGTACCTTATCAGAGTCGGGCGGGGCGGAAGCCGGGCGGTGGCAGTCTGCGGCGGTTCCAGGGCGTTCCCACTTCTGGTCCCGACCCGTTCGATGGGATACTGGCAATGCAGCGGGCCAATCGCTTTGCGGCACAGCGGGGAGCCATGCTTGCCGCTCAGAATGCGCCAGCCCCGCAACAGTTCACGGCACCCGCCAATCTGATGCCGAATGTGGCACTGCGGCCTAACTTCCAGGGCACGATCAGTCCCGTTGGCGCCTACCCCGCAGCGCCAGCCCCCCAGCAGAACCGGTTCCAGGGCGTTCCCACCTCTGGTCCCGACCCGATTGGTGGCCGCCCGCGCCCGAAGCGGAAGGCCCAGCGACCCGCCTTAGCCGAGACTGCTGCGGAAGCGCGGGCCCGCGAGGCACGGGGACTCGCCGCTTTCCAAGCAGCGCTAGCGGGCGAAGAGGCTGACAGGCGGGCAGCACAAACAGCAGCGCAGCGGTTGGTCCCGCAACCCGCCGTAGCGCAGTTCGTTGGGACGCCCTACACCCCCAAAGCGACCGGACCGCCGGAACCGATGGCTCCGTTCGGAGTGCCGTGGCGGGACGTTGGTGCCATGATGAACGCCCTGGAGGCCCAAGAACGCGCCCCCGCAGCGCCAGCCCCCCAGCAGAACCGGTTCCAGG
>Ga0180438_10007840_pt1 | contig 13762 bp, 12 predicted proteins | sample SS_ome_12_FD_132455 | JGI IMG/M metagenome (GOLD analysis project Ga0180438, IMG submission 132455) | Hypersaline lake sediment archaeal communities from the Salton Sea, California, USA - SS_3_D_2 metaG | ecosystem: Environmental > Aquatic > Non-marine Saline and Alkaline > Hypersaline >... | reverse complement strand
CGTCTTCAGCCCGGGAAGCATGAGCAGGAACAACACGAACGACACGGGGAGGAAGACCCCCAGGCCTTCGGCCACGCGTTTTACGTTTCGTGCCCAGGCGCCGGATGCGGTGTTCACGACGCACACGAACAGAACGCCCCCCACACCAATGCCGGTGAAGAACAGGAAATTGACGAGGTAGATCCGCCACGCCCGCAGGGGATCTGAGCCCATGCCGAGAAACCAGGCAACAGCGCCTATGGCGACGAGCAGCAGACACCCGATGAGGGGCACCGGTGACTTGGCCGATGCGGTCGTCGTGGTTGCCCGATATGAAGGATCAGGGCCTTTCATGGACCTCTTCCGCTCCTTGCGCTTCGAGCATCGTCTTTACCTCCTCGGCTTCCTTGCCTCGGCAGGGGACAAAGATCCCGAAGGTGTCCACGGAGAAACGATCATCGTAACCCGGGGCCTTCTTCAGGTTCGGGAGACCTGACATGAGAAACATGGTGAACAGGTTCACCAGGCAGCCGATGAGTATTGTGGCCTCGAAACCGACCACGAACCAGGACAGCCAGGCCGCGAGGGGCTTTCCTTGCGTGACCAGTTGATAGCTCGACATGGCGTAGTGGGATAGCCAGATTCCGCCCACCAGGCCGAAGACGGCGCCGGCCAGGGTTGCGTATCCCAGCCGACTCGGCTTGATACCGAGGGCATCCTGAATCTCGTGGGAGGGAACCGGGGAGAAGACCTGGAGTTGATCCCTTCCGGAGGCCTTCAGCGCCTCGATCGATGCAACGCACCGGTCCAGGTACTTGAAGACGCCCAGGATCCCTTCAGTTGTCTTAGCGTCTTTCATTGTAATTTCCAAGCTGTTAGCTGTTAGGTTTTAGGTGTCAGGTTTTAGGTGTCAGGTCCCAGCCCTTCCACCCTAATTCTCGTTTTCGGGTAGGGGCGCGGGGCCTGATACCTGATACCTAAAACCTTCTTTTCCTTTCGCCTTTGCCCTTTGTCCTTTGCCCTTTGCCCTTTGCCCTTTGTCCTTTGCCCTTTCACCTTTCACCTTTGATCTCTCACCGGTGGAGGAAGCTGCTCCTTGATCTCGGCGACCGCCACCGTGGGAATGAACCGGGTGAACAACCAGAACAGGAGGAAGAACCAGCAGAAAGCGCCCAGCGCGATCCCCAGCTCGACGAGGGACGGGAAATAGCTACCCCAGGCGTAGGGGAGGAAATCGTGGGCAACGCTGCTGATGATGATCACGTGCCGCTCATAGTACATGCCCACATTGATCAGTATGGAGATCACCAGGAGCCAGGGGATCGATCGGCGGATCTTCTTCACGAAGAAGAGCAAAGGAATCAGCGCGTTGCAGCTGACCATGATCCAGAAGGGCAGGGCAAACCCCCCCACGGCGCGGAAGTTGAAGATATCAATCTCAAAGGGGTTCCCCGAGTACTGGGCCATGAAGTATTCGAAGGCGTAGGCATACCCCACGATCAGGCCGGTCAGGATGATCAGCTTGGCCAGCTTCTCGAATATGTCGATGGTGATGATCGACTCGAGCTTCTGCACCTTACGCAAAGGAATGAGCAGGGTGATGACCATGGCCAACCCGGAGTGGATCGCGCCCGCGACGAAATAAGGGGCAAAGATCGTGCTGTGCCACCCCGGCACGACGGACAGGGCAAAGTCCCAGGAGACAACCGAGTGGACCGAGATGACCAGCGGGGTGGCGAGGGCAGCAAAGAAGAGATAGGCGCGCATGTGGTGGCGCCAGTTTCTCTGGTCGTTCCGCCAGCCAAGAGAAAAGATGCCGTAGATGCGCCTGCGAATGCCGGTAGATCGGTCGCGGACCGCCGCAAGGTCCGGGATCAGCCCGGTGAACCAGAACATGGAACTCACGGTCAGGTAGGTCGAGATGGCCACCATGTCGAACATCAGGGGGGAGTTGAAGTTGGGCCACAGGTATCTCTGGTTCGGGACGGGCAGCATGTAGTGGACGACCCAGACACGGCCCAGGTGGATGAGCGGGAAGAAGCCGGCGGTGGTGACCGCAAAGACGGTCATCGCCTCGGCGCTCCGTGCCACGGCCGTCCTGAACTTGGCCCGGAACAGGTACAGGATTGCCGAGATCAGGGTGCCGGAATGGGCGATCCCCACCCAGAAGACGAACAGGACGAGGTAGATTCCCCATGCGACCGGGTTGTTCTGGCCGCCCACGCCGATCCCGGTCCGGATCTGATGACGCCAGCACAGGGCACCCACGAGGACGCCGCAGGCGAGCAGAAAGACCACGAGGAAGTACAGGGGCCCCGGTCGGGTAAGGTTCCCCAGGATCGTCTCGTGGGCTTTTTCGTACGTGAGATCCTTCATGCCTTCTCGAGTCCGTCGTCACGTATGATCTTCTTCAGGTAGATCACACCAGGCTTGGTAAGCAACTCGGCCAGGACCTGATAGGCCCTCTCTTCCTTTGCCAGCTCGAGGATTCGGCTGTCAGGATCCAGGAAGCTCCCAAACGTGATCGCCCCGGTCGGACAGGTCTGCGCACAGGCCGGGACAATCTCGCCATCCTTGATCCGCCTGCCTTCCACCTTGGCCCTCTGGTGGGCCTCCTTGATCCTGTGCACGCAGAAGGAGCACTTCTCCATCACACCCTTGGTGCGCACCGTGACGTCCGGGTTGAGCTGAAGATCCAGGGGCGGATCCGGCTTGTAGTGGAAGAAGTTGAACCGCCGGACCTTGTAAGGGCAGTTCTGGGAACAGTATCGGGTCCCGATACAACGGTTGTAGATCTGCGTGTTCATGCCCTCGCTGTTGTGGTGGGGCGCATAAACCGGGCAGACCGATTCGCAGGGAGCATTTTCGCAATGCTGGCACAACATGGGGAGGAAGCGAACACCCGGGTTTTCCTTGTCCTCGAGATAACGCTCGATCCGGATCCAGGCCATCTCCCGCCCCTCGAGGATCCTCTGTTTGCCCACCGAGGCGATGTTGTTCTCCGCGTAGCAGGCCACCACACAGGCCGAACAGCCGATGCAACGATCCAAATCGATGATCATGCCCCAACGGTACTTGTCGTGGACGTGAGGCGGGTAGATGTCGACCGCGGGATCATGCTCCGAAGCGATGGGCAGGCGAACCGGGAAATCGTGATGACGGGATTTCCCGCGGTGCTCCTCGTGGTGTTCGGTCTCGTACTTTGCCTGTGCGATACCTCTGTCGTGCTGTGATCGGGAGCCGTCCACATGGGCGAGCCGGACCTTACCGCCCTTCCGGGAAAGCTCAACCCCGGAGGCCTTGCCCACACCGCCGGTGAGCATCACCGTGTTGGCACCGATGCCGTCCGCGTACCGACCGAACTGGCTGTGGCCCAACCCCATGGGGACGGCTACCGTGCCGGGTTCGAGGCCCGGGTTCAAGTACACGCCGAGTTGGGCCTTGCCGTGTTGGGTGGAAATCTCGACCAGGTCCCCTTGGGAAAGGCCTTCCTCACCAGCCTTGTCCGGGTGGACCTCCACCCATCCGTCCCAGGTGATCATCGTGAGGGGATCCGGGATCTCGAGCATCCAGGTCTTGTTCGCATCCCGCCCGTCGAACCACCGGAGGCTCGGGTAGGTGACGAGCTGAAGGCCTTCGGGCTTCTTCTCGGGCTTGTAGGTGCATCCGCACAGTTCGACGGAAACCCGGGCCTTAGTTCGATCGGTCGGCCTCTCGGTGAACCCCTTGGCCAGGGCCGCAAACACCTCAGGCGAGTCCGCTCTTCCCGACAGACCCAGCTTGGCAGCCAGGTGTCGATAGAAGTCCACATGGGGTGCCTCCTCCTCAGCACCCTCCCCGGAGTCACCGCTCTCCAGGATATTCCCCAGGCTCTCGAGTGGTTTCACCTGTCCCATGGTCGGCTGCAGGCAGCCGATCAGGCCCTCCCGGGGCACATAGGTGTCCCAGGATTCATATGGCGTAGGGATGGGAAGAACGAGCCGGGAGGCCGCCGCAGTTTCGGTGACCGCACTGTCGAGGGCAACCGTGAGGGGTACCTTTTCCATTGCTTGTGCGAACCCCGGCAGGCTGTAGACAGGATTGGAACGACGGATCACCAGTACCTGGACGTCGCCCGAGGCGATCCTGTCGAGCCATGCCCGCACATCCGCTTGCCGTGCCACCCGGGACAACGCCAGGGACCTGGAGAAGTCCATGCAGGGCCCTGCCGATCCCGCGAGCCGGTTGATCAGGTTGGCAGCGACTACTGCATCGGCGCATTCACCTGCAAGGACAAAAGGCCTTTTGGACTGCTCAATCCGCTTCGCAATCCCCCGGACCAGGGACAGGTCCAGGCCCGCACCCGCTGCAAGGTCCCTGGCCTTCCTGCCCTCAAGCACACCCGCGATTCTCGAGCGCTCTGCTTGGGCCATGCCCCGGCCGAATCGCGTTTCCAGGAGGGAGGCGAGGATGGCAAAGGTGAAATCCGCCTCGGCCCCCGGCCGGATTGCGATCCAACGGTCCGCGGACGCACCTGTGAGGGAAAGCCTTGGGCCCACGCAGATGAATCCTGCATTGCGCTCCTTGTGGTCCCGTGCCTTCGAGAACTGTCGGGAAAACTCAACGGGTGAAATCCACGTCTCCAGGAAGTCTGCGCCCACCGAGAGGATGAAGTCACAGCCCGAGATGTCGTAGGCAGGCACCTCGTCCCTGCCGAAGGTGATGCGATTGCCCTCCCGGACCGCCTCGTACGACACGGCCTCGTAGTAAAGGACCTTTTCCGAGCCGACCCCCGCAAGCCAACCCTCGAGCAGTTCCGCCCGATAGCCGTTCTCGAGGCCTGAAAGAACGGCAACCTTCCCGTCAGCCTTCTCTACACCGGAACGAAACGTTTCGGCTGCCTCCTGCCAAGTCACCTCCTGCGTCTTCCCATCCTTCCGAAGGGTCGGGAAAGAAAGCCTGTCCGGGTTGTAGAGATCCTGAAGGGCAGCCTGGCCCCGTGCACACAGCTTGCCCTGATTGATCGGATGCGCAGGGTTGCCCTCGAACTTGACGATCCTGGTTTCCCGATTCCTTGCCAGCATCCCGCACCCTGCCGGGCACTGGCGGCAGGTCGTGGCATACCACGTCGCCTCACCCGGGATGATGTCTTCGGGTGGGTTGAGGAAGGGGATCAGCGTACGCGTGGGTTCCTGCTCACAGCCCGTGGCCACGAGTGTCCCGGTGAGGCCTGTGAGTTTGAGAAAATCCCTTCGCTTCATCGGGGGAATTCTACCCTGTGCAAATGTGGGTTCACGGAAGGGTCTTTATATTGACCCATGCGGCCTGAGCCTGTCAATGATCGTTTACGCTCGCTAGGCTATGTGTTTCCGGATCGTAGCGCCCGCGCAGCTCGTCCCTTTTCGTTCCCCTCCACGGCGTCACTCCCATCCGATAGGCGGCTCGTCCGATCATGTGTGCCGCCACGGGTGCTGTCTGAAAGACGAAACCGATGATGATGAGCGATCGCATGACAACACTCAGTTCGTCCAGGTGCCAGACCGCCAGGGCAATGGCCATGCAGCCGATCCCGAAGGTGGCGGATTTCGTGCTGGCGTGCATGCGCATCCACACGTCGGGAAGCCTCATCACCCCGATCGCAGCGAGCAGCATGAACGAGGCCCCCATGAGCACCAGGAGCGCCGGTATCCACTCTGTCAAGATGACTTCCACTACTTTTTTCCCCGCTGTTCGAGATATCGAGCAAAGGCCACCGTCCCCAGGAACGATATCAGGGCCAGCACGATGGCCACGTCCAGGAAGACGGTCTCCTCCGCTGCGATCGAATAGACGGCCATGATCCCCACGGCCACGCTCGTCATCAGATCAAAGGCCACCACCCGATCCGGCAGGCTGGGGCCTCGCAAGAGGCGGATGAATGCCAGGACCACAGCAAGGGCCAGCATCACGGATGCCAAGGCTACGGCTCCATCCAGGACGTTCATCGCATCACCTCAAGAAGCCTCCGCTCCAGGCTGCGTTTGATCTCCACACGAAGGGCGTCCACATCTTCCACGTCCAGAGTGTGGATATACAAAACGCTGCGGTCTGTGGACACGTCCAGGCTCAGGGTCCCCGGCGTGAGCGTGATCAGGTTCGCGAGCAGGGCGATCTCCGCATCGGTCTTCGCTTCCAGAGGGATCGCCAGAAAGGCGGGATTGATCTTGTCCCGGGGCTCGAAGAGCACCGTCCGGGCCACGCTGAGGTTGGCCTGAACGAGCTGCCAGAGGAAGCTCACGAAGAAGGCGGTCCTGTTGCGTACCTTGGGGAAGTAATCCGTCTGACCAAAGGCCTGCCGCAGGATCCACAGCAGAGCAAACCCGATACCAAAGCCTGCAACCAGGTTCTCCAGGTCGAAACGCCCGGTCAGCAGGGCCCAGTTCACGGCCAGAAGAATATTCCACAAGAAGAAGCTCACGTCCTTCCTCCCAGCACCGACTGAATGTAGATCTCCGGATTCATCAACTGCTCGGCAGCCACCAGGGCGAGTTCGAAGACCGGTTGCGCGGCGAGGCCGATGCACACGGTAATGAGAGCGAGCAGGCTGATCGGGGCCAGGGTGCCCCACAGGTTCCCGTTCCCCTCTTCCGTCTCCCTGCCTGCTTCCGGTTCCGTGCCGTTGCGTCCTCGCGAGGCCTCCGGGGCCGTCTTCCAGAAGGCCTCGTTCCAGATCTTGATCATCGAAAAGAGGGTCAGAAGACTCACCCCGAGGGCTACTGTAACGATCCAGTATTGTTCGATCTCCAAGCCCGCCTGCACCAGGCTGAACTTGGCGAAGAAGCCGGAAAGCGGCGGAATACCCGCCAGGGAGAGGGCCGGGATGAGGAACAGTACGGCCACACCGGGATAGAGGAAATAGAGCCCGCCCAGCTTCTTCAACTCATACGTGCCGGTCAGGCGGCGTGCCACGCCGCTCACCAGAAACAGGTTCGTCTTCACGATGATGTGATGGACGATATAGTAGACAGAACCCGCAACTGCATTCACGGTAAACAGACCCAGGCCCATGATCATGTACCCGATCTGACTGACAATGTGGAAGGAGAGGATTCGTCGGAACTCGTTTTGCACCACCGCGCCGAAAACACCGAACACCATGGTGCAGGCCGCCACCACGAGGATCAGCGTGTGGGTGAAGTCCACGTTCTGCACGAAGAGCAGCGTGAAGACGCGGATCAGGGCGTAGACACCGACCTTCGTGAGAAGGCCCGAGAAGATGGCGGACACCGCAGCGGGCGGGGTGTGATAGGAGGCGGGAAGCCAGAAGAACAAAGGGAAGATGGCCGCCTTGATGCCGAAGGCGACGAGGAAGAGCATGGCCAGGGTGTCCACGAGAGCCGTATGACCGGTCTCACGGAGGGTCACGGCCAGGTCGGCCATGTTGAGGGTCCCCGCTTCCCCGTAGAGAATCCCCACGGCCGCCAGGAACAGGGCGGAGGAAACGAGATTCAGGGTCACGTACTTCAGGCCCCCTTCGATCTGGGCACGTTCCCCTCCAAGTGACATCAGGACGAAGGAGGCAATGAGCATGACCTCGAACCAGACGTACAGGTTGAAGATGTCGCCCGTCAGGAAGGCCCCGGAGACACCCATGAGCAGGATGTGGAAGAGCGGGTAGTAGCCGTGGGACTCGCGGCCCGGATCCATGCTGGCCAGGGAGTACACCATGACCGTGCACCCGAGGAGCCCGTTGACCGCGACCATGAGGGCGCTGAAGAGGTCGGCCACGAGGGTGATACCGTAAGGGGCCGGCCAGCCGCCCATCTGAACGGATTGAATTCCGTTTTGCCGAACCACGACCAACAGGGCCAGGGATGCCGCGAGGAGGCAAACGGACCCGAACATCCCGAGGAACCGCTGCACCCGGCGCCACGGCCATGTCAGATAGCAGAGCGCCGCAGTGGCCATGGGAAGAACAATCGGCAGGACCAGTAGCACCTTCATGCCGATTGCCCCCGAACCGCCCAACATGGGTTTATTGGACTTCGTATCACGCTATTTCCCCACCTATGCCTTTGGCCTTTAGCTCTTAGGTATTAGCCTTTAGCTCCCAGCCCTTCCGCCCCTACCCGTTCGGGTGCGGGCGCGGGCGCGAGGACTGACCCCCGACCCCTGATCCCTGGCCCCTGTCTTTCGCCTCTGTGTATGTATTTCCGTCGTGTATCATCGCTGCTTCAAGTGTCGGTACTCTTCATGTCGTCGAGGTCATAGGTTCCCACGGTTTGAAAGGTCCGGTCCACCAGCACCAAAGCAAAGGCGAGCACGCCGAAGCCGATCACGATGGCGGTCAGAATAAGGGCCTGAGGGATCGGGTCTGCATACGGAGGAACCATCTGTTTGGCCCCCTCCGGGATGATGGGCGGAACGGCCCGGGTCAATCGGCCGGCCGTGAAGATCAGCAGGTTGGCCGCCTGACTCAACAGGACGAGGCCCACAATCAGCTTCCCGATGCTCCGCCCCAGCATCAGATAGAGTCCTGCTGCATAGAGCCCCCCGACGAGGAATGCGAGAAGGACTTCCATACGTCACTCCTCCAGTAGATTGAACAGTACCGTCAATGTGGCACCCAGAACCACCAGGTACACGCCCATGTCAAAGACCACGGGTGTGCCCAGCTTCCCAAGAACGGGCACGTGATGATGCATCCACAGGCCGGTCATGAATGCCAACCCCCGCAACGAGGACAGGAGGGCACTCGACAGGGCCAGCAGAAGCCCGACCCCCAGGAAAACGATCGTGTTTACCCGGAGCAGGCGGCGCGCCTGCTCCACGTCGTGGGCGATCGCGTAAAGCACAAGAGCAGCCGCTGCCACGAGGCCGCCCACGAATCCTCCGCCCGGCAGGTTGTGACCCCTGACGAGAAGAAAGAGAGAGAACATGAACAGGATCGGAAGCAGAAACCGGGCCGTGGCGGAAAGGATGACGGACTTCATGGGGCCTCTCCTTTCCCGGCTCGTAACTTGAGCAACCCGTACACACCGATTCCGGCCGCGGAGAGAACCGTAATCTCGCCCATCGTGTCGAATCCGCGGAAGTCGACCAGGATCACGTTCACGATGTTGTGCCCCTTGGCAAGAGACAGGCTGTGCTCGGAAAAGTATGAGGCAATGCTCGGTTTCCATTGAACCTTGACCGCCGTCAGGACCAGGGCTGTTATCAGGCCCCCGCTGGCAAGGGCAATCGAGGCATCGAGGAGACGCATGCCCGCTGACCGGCTCAGGACGATGAACTTGGGCAGCCGGAAGAAGACCAGCACGAAGAGGATCACCGTGAGGGTTTCCACCAGGATCTGGGTCATGGCCAGGTCCGGGGCACCGAAGAACAGGAAGATCAAACCCACCCCGTAGCCAACGACCCCAAGGGCGATCACCGTGGCCAGGCGGTTCCGCGACCGAACCGCAGCCAAGGCCGCCACGAGCATCACGACCACCAGGCCCGCCTCGTAGAATCGAATATTCAGGACCGTTTCGGGCCAAGAGAAGCGAGCCCGGAAGAAGAGCGTGTATCCGGCCAGGCCCACGGTGGTGAACAACACGAACAGCAGGTACCGATTCAGATAGCCGCTCTGAAGCACCGCCGTCGCCCCGCGGGCAAACCCGAGCGTTCCGTCCAGGAGGTGGAAGTAACCTCGGGCCGGGCCGACCGGAGCGAGGGCCCCGGCCACGGCACCCATTGCACGCCCGAGGGGTTTCCGGAACGCAAAAACGGTCAGGCCCGCCGCAAAGGTGACCAGACTCAAGGCCACAGCCGCGTTCCACCCGTGCCACAGGGCGAGATGGGTCTCTACCGGTCGCCCCAGAACCGCCGAGGCCGCCCGCAGGACGAAGTCGTGGCCCACCGCTCCGGGAGCGAGCCCTGCAATCAGGCCGAGGGAACCGAGAATCAGGGGGCCGATCCACAATTCGATCGATCCCTCGTGGGGGTGGTGCGGCGTCTCCTTCAAGGCCCCCACAAAGGGGCGAATCCCCACGATCAGACCGATGGCCACGAAGAGAAGGTTCGCGATCAGGGAGGCAACCGTAGCGAGTCCCTGGGCCGTTGGTGCACCTGAGGCCGCCGCGTAGATGGCCTCTTTGCCGATGAACCCGAAGAATGGAGGTATTCCCGCCATCGAGAGGGCCGCCAACCCTGCAGCCAGTGCGGTGATCGGCATGGCCTCCCGGAGGCCTCCCAGCTCGTTCACGTCCCGGGTACCGGTTCCATGGTCAACAGCCCCGGCAGTGAGAAACAGGGCGCCCTTGTACAGCCCGTGAACCAGGAGATAGGCCATGGCCGCCTCTGCGGCCCGGGTCGTTCCCAGGCCCAGCAAAAAAGTCAGGGTGCCCAGGGCGCTGACCGTGGAATAGGCAAGGATGCGTTTCAGATCGGTCTGCACCATGGCCAGGTAGGCGCCGAGCACCATCGTCACGGCTCCAGCACCGACGAGCATCCAGAACCAGGCTTCAGACCCGGCGAACAACGGGTTCACGCGGGCCATCAGGTAGATACCCGCCTTGACCATCGTGGCTGCGTGGAGGTACGTGCTCACAGGGGCCGGTGCCTCCATGGCATTCGGGAGCCAGATGTGAAACGGGAACTGGGCGCTCTTCGTGAATGCGCCCGCCAAGACCAGGAACAGGATGGGCAGAAACAGGGGGTGGGATTGAAGAGGTCCGCCCCCCTGGGCAATCATCTGGGTCAACTCCAGGGTCCCGTAGATCTGGCCCATCAACAGGAGGCCCGCCAACAGTGCCAGCCCCCCCAGACCTGTCACGAGCAAGGCCTGGAGTGCAGCCACCCGGGCCGCTTCCCGCTCGTGATCGAATCCGATCAGGAAGAAGGAACTCAGGCTGGTCAACTCCCAGAACACGAACAGGGAGATCGCATTGTCCGAAAGGACCACACCGAGCATGGACGCCATGAACATCAAGATGTAGGCGTGGAACCTGCCGAGTTCAGGGTGGCCGGTCAGGTACCCCCCCGAATAGATGACCACCAGGGTCCCGATCCCGGTGATCAGGAGACAGAACAGGAGGCTCAGGCCATCCAGAAGGAAGGTGAGGTTGATGCCGAGAAAGGGGATCCAGGGGAAGACGGCGCGAAACGTCTGTCCCGCTGCAAGAGACCCCATGTAGGAGACGAAGTAGACCGTCAGGGCGAAGGGCAGCGAAGCCAGTATCCACCCCGACCGACGGGGGGCCAGACGGTGTACCCAGGGCGCGACAAGGGCAAGGATAAACCCTGAAAGAACCGCTGTGAGTAGGCCTGCCATTCTACTTCCGGACCGCTATGTGCTACTTTCGCCGTTGGATAAGGGGAAAGGGTCGCCGCCGCGGAGAACTGCGAAATGACACAAATTCAAGGGTTGTTGGCTTCTTGCTTTGATGCACGACCCCGGCCTGGAGTTGCGAAACCGATTGCCTCGAAAGGGCTACCGTGGCAGAATACCCTAACTCTCTACTACCGGCAAGGATCGACTAACAAGCTAAGAGGCTGTTACAAAACAGGTGATTCGCAGGCCGGTCAAAAACGTGCAGATGCAAGGCGCACGAAACATGTCCCCGCGAAGGCGGGGATCCAGACCAATAATGAGGCAGGACTGTAGTACGCCCCAGTGACGAAGGATGCGTGGAACGCAGCAGATGGGCGTTCTTCAACGGCCTGCCGAAGAAGCTCGAGAGGATGTGCCAATGGCTTCGGACACCAAGGAATTCGGCCGGAAGGACCTCGAGCAGCACAACGGCAAGGACCAGCCCACCGTCTACGTGGGCTACGAAGGCAAGGTGTACGATGTTTCGGAGAGCAAACTCTGGAAGACGGGATCACACATGAAGCGGCACCCTTCCGGGGCCGACCTCACCGACGAGCTCTCCGGGGCACCCCACGGGCCGGAGGTTTTCGAACGGGTCTCACAGGTGGGCACCCTGAAGCCCGAAAGGGACCCCATGGACGAGGGCGTACCGGACTTCCTCCTCAGGCTCTTCCAGAAGATCCCCATGCTCCGACGGCACCCGCACCCGATGACCGTGCACTTTCCCCTCGTCTTCAACCTCGTCTTCCCGTTCTTCAACGTGCTCTATGTACTCACCGGGTACGGGCCATTCGAGAAGACGGCCTTTCACATGCTGATTCTCAACGTGCCCTCCATGCTCGTGGGCATGTCGACCGGGCCGCTCACGTGGTGGCTGAACTACGGGGCCAAGATGAGCGCCAACATCAAGGTCAAGCTCAGCGTCTCCTGCCTGTTGCTCATCCTCGTGCTCGCAGCGCTGGTCTGGAGGGTTCTCAGTCCGGATGTCCTCGTGAACATGGGCCCGGCCGGGTGGGCCTACCTTGCCCTGTCCTCAAGCTTTGCGGTTCTGGTCGGGATCCTCGGCTGGTTCGGGGCCAAGATGACGTTCCCTCACTGACAAAGGGGAGCATGACATGCCGGATTGGAAACCTGTATTCAGGAGATCGAACATCAGGGACATCAAGCTTCTCGCTTCTCTAGACAAGTTCAAAAGAGTCCTGGTGATCGCCATCACCTTCATGATGGGGCTCGTGCTTCTCCTGAACGTAATCGAACTCGGCTATGTCCTATACATCGACATCTTCGACACGCCCCCCTACTTCATCCTGGACATCAAGGAAATACTCGAAGTCTTCGGGCTGTTTCTTCTGGTACTGATCGGGATCGAGCTGTTCGAGACCATGGAAATCTACATCAAGGAGAACGTGGTCCATGTCGAGGTGGTCCTCACGGTCGCGTTGATCGCGGTCGCGCGAAAGGTGATCATCCTGGACGTGAAGAAGGTTGGCAGCGCCACACTTCTTGGAATCGCCGCCATTATCCTTGCACTTTCCGTCGGCTACTACCTCATCATGAGAACGGAACCTATCAAGAAGGAAGGTGAATCCGCGGAGTAGATGTCTACGATTCGAGCTCTCTGCTAATGTCCTCTTCCAACCCCTTCAGGCACACCGGAAGCGGCCGGTGGAGAGGCTTGATCCTCCACGGATAGTTCTCTTTCGTGTCATGGTTCACGGGTTGAACATCAAAATGTGAATCGATCCAATGCTCTCTGTTCTCCCTGAATCTCATGAAGACATTCCTATACCATTCATCGTCGATACAGTTCTGTACACGCTCATTGTAGTACATCATCTTTGCCTCAACCGCTTTCGGCAGTACGTAAGAGAAATGATAGGTATAGATGCCTTTGTCACCTAAGACCTCGCATGGGAAATGCCGCACAGGTGTCATCTGTTCCTTGATCGGATCATAGTATCCCCTTTCGGGGATGTGATGGATGCAAGTCCCGGGCCTGGTTCGATAGATACGATCAACACCAGGCCATTCCCACGACCATTCCGGACCTGAGCCGAACTGTGCGCCGATGATCGTCTCCGTGTCCCCCCAGAAGACGATCTGGGGTATCGCCATTGCATCATATTCGTCAGTTCTCTCAAACAGCGATATCAGGTAAGGGAAGTGGGCGGGATCCACGAATTCATCCACATCGATATGCCAAACGATTTCGCCACTGACCCGATGGCTGTATTCGTGACACATGTGGTTCTTGTCCTTCCATGCTGCCTGAATCAAGGTGATCTTCTTGTCCGGGTCAGGAAAGCTCTTGATGAAATCCACGGTCCCGTCTTGCGAGTGCCGGTACCCCAACCGTCCTTCCCACGTATCGTCACCGCCCTCACAAATGATGATCTCGTGTGCATGCGGATAGAGGAGTCTCAACTGGTGTTTCATGAACGGCATGCCGTCAACCACAATGATCCCGAACGATAT
>Ga0180438_10007839_pt1 | contig 13763 bp, 13 predicted proteins | sample SS_ome_12_FD_132455 | JGI IMG/M metagenome (GOLD analysis project Ga0180438, IMG submission 132455) | Hypersaline lake sediment archaeal communities from the Salton Sea, California, USA - SS_3_D_2 metaG | ecosystem: Environmental > Aquatic > Non-marine Saline and Alkaline > Hypersaline >... | reverse complement strand
GTATAGATCATGGTGGTCTGCACGTTCTTGTGCCCCAGCAGTTCCTGTACGGTTCGAATATCATACCCTGCTTCAAGCAGGTGGGTGGCAAAAGAATGCCGAAATGTATGCGGCGTCACATGCTTATCGATCTGTGCAGATTTGGCAGCGTTATGGACAGCTAACTGAACGGTTGATGGGCTGATGTGATGACGCTGCATTATGTTATCTGATCGGCTTTTTGTTATTGTTTTTGATGGAAAGATGTATTGCCAGATCCATTTTGTTTCAGCATGAGGATATTTTCTGGCCAGGGCATTGGGCAAAAAAACGCGCCCATGCCCGTTTTTCAAATCTTGCTGATGCAGATCCTTGACGCGTATCAGATGTTCTCTTAGGGGTTCTACCAGGACCTCGGGCAGCATGGTGATCCTGTCCTCTGCCCCTTTGCCATCGCGAACAAGAATTTGACCCTGCTCGAAGTCGATATTTTGTACACGCAACCGAATGGATTCACTGACGCGCAAGCCGCTCCCGTAAAGCAGTTGGCCAATGATTTTTGTAGTTCCCACCATCCTATCCAGCACCTGCTGCACTTCCTGGTTGGTAAGGACTACAGTCAGGCGTTTTTGTTTTTTTGCGCCGATGAATTGAAAGTTTGTTTCTATCGGCATATCCAGCACTTCTTTGTAAAGAAAGAGGATGGCACTAAGTGCTTGATTCTGTGTGGATGCAGCAACCTTTCCCTCAACAGCCAGATAGGTAAGGTATGTTTCCAAGTCTTCAGCGGTCAATTCTCGGGGATGTCTCTTGTCGTGAAATTGGATGTACCGCTTGATCCAATTCAGGTAGGCTTGTTCTGTCTTGACGGCATATTGTTTTGTACGAATGCGGTCACGCACCTGATCTAATAACTTTTTTGGTTTGGGCATCATTTTTTGAGTAAATAGATTCTTATCCAGTATCTTTACTGGAAAAACGTATTTGATTATTATTATCCGTGATTATTGAATGATAATATTTGAATTTTTAATTTTATCATGAGTCATAGTGTGTTTCGGAGTATAATGTTGTTCGGTTGCATTTTATCCAAGAATTGATTGGCTTATCACCCCGTTGGGCAGCAGGTATGGTCTGATACATGATTTGAAAATGAAGAGATTGCCAGTTGTAATAATCATCCTAGCAATTTCCTTTCTAGTTGGTTGTAAGAAAGCTGAAGAAGGATTGATTCCAACACCGATACCAACAAATAAAGTTTCGTTGATAGTATTACCAACGATTACATCAACCCCCAAAGCATCTCGAATACCTACCGAGATTGAACTGGAAGGGTATGAATTTCCAGATTCGATTGATCCGACAAAACGATACATGTTCTACCTACACGGGAAGATATTAGAAGATCAAGGCATCCCGGCAGTAAGTCCAGAGTTTGGTGAATATCGGTATGAAGAAATCCTAAAGACGCTACAGAGCTATGGTTTTGAAGTCATCAGTGAACAGAGACCAAAGAATGCAAGCAGTTGGGAATATGCCCAGAGAACTGCTAGACAGGTATCCGAACTACTCGGAGCGGGCGTCCCTCCTAGCTCAATCACAGTAGTTGGAGCCTCAAAGGGAGCCGCCATTGTGGCGGTTTCTTCAGACCTGGCGGGTAACTCCGAAGTGAACTACGTTCTGCTTGGAACTTGCCACCCGACTCTAATAGAGGAGTGGAAACAAGAAGGGCTAATACTCTCTGGAAATGTATTGTCCATCTACGACTTTGAGGATGATGAGTACTCTGGCTCATGCAAGGAGCTTTTCAGCCTTGCTGAGGGGAAGGGGCTCAACCACCACAATGAACGCGTGCTCGAAGTGGGTACAGGTCATGGCATACTCTACCAGCCATTGCCGGAATGGGTACTCCCCACTGTGAAATGGGCGAACCAAGAACGGTAGATGAGCGACTACCTGCTGCCCAAAACAGCGTGCAAGCGACCGCCTCTGGCGTGGGGACGCTGGCGAAATTTGCATAGCTTCATGCTATTATGGTCTTGTAGCCTTGCAATCACCGGCGGCGGCTGACGCGCAGGGCGTTAGCCCGTTCAATCACGAAAAACTCGCAGTGAAAAAATATGGAAATCACTAAAACTTTATATATAATCAATCGGAGCGAATGGCGAAATTGGTTAGAAGACCACTATAAAAGTGAAAAAGAAATCTGGTTGGTTTACTATCTGAAAGAATCGGATAAGCCTCGTATTCCGTATAATGATGCGGTCGAAGAAGCATTATGTTTTGGATGGATTGACAGCACAATCAAGAAACTTGACCAAGAGAGAAATGTTCAACGGTTTAGTCAGAGAATAACCAAGAGTGAGTACTCGCAGACGAATAAGGAGAGATTGAAAAGACTAATCAAGCAAGGGAAAGTAAAACCAGAAGTATTAGCTAAATTACAAGAAGTAGATTTGGATGCTTTTGAATATCCCGCTGATATAATGGCAGCTCTCCGTGAGAACAAACAAGCTTGGGTAAACTATCAAAAGTATTCAGGATCATATCAGCGGATTCGGATTGCTTATATTGAAAAAGGTAAAAAAAGAGAAGGTGAATACGAAAAAAGATTGAGACATTTCATTCAGATGACAGAACAAAACAAGCAGTTTGGTTTTGGGATCGAAGATTACTATTAGCGAGAAGAATGAGATTTAATAACTATAAAGATGTAGAACGGGCTAACACCGCTTGCACTTGAATGGGGGTACATAGTGCGAATTTTTATCCAATCTCAACGATGACAGATGAAAACATTCTATTTTGTTGGTGGGCCAAAACCAGAACATGCCGAAGAGTTCTTTCAACCAAAGGCGGGGCGTGCTCGATGTGCGGTTAAGTTGCTAACTATTCTCCGTTTAGGGTCATTTATTAAATAATTCATCAACTACACACCGAAATCCATCTGTGTCATAACATTCATCAGATTCATGGATCGAACGCAAGACTATTCGAACATTCTCTGCCGGATGCGACCAGCCACCCCCTCGCAACACTCTTCCACCATCCCCTTCCGTGCTGGCAGTCCATTCCCAAACATTGCCAGACATATCCACACATCCGTAAGGGCTGTCTCCTTGCGGTGAATATTTTCCAACTGGTGTAGTCCTGTCTTCTTGTTTGTTGAAGTTACACAGATCAAATGTCGGTTCTTGATCACCCCAAGGATACTCCCGACCATCGCTGCCTCTGGCTGCCTTCTCCCATTCCTGCTCAGTTGGCAATCGCTTGCCTGCCCATTCAGCGTATGCTATTGCATCTTCCCAACTTACCTGGACAACCGGATGATTTAGCCTGCGCTCAATACTACCCATTTCAGGACCGCCTGGGTACCGCCAGTTTGCCCCTTCGATATCCTCCCATTCACCTCGAATGTTGGCACACCCTATGCCCGATTTTTCAGCAGTAGTTATGCGTCCGGTGGCTTGCACATAGCGAGCAAATTCATTATTCGTTACTGGTGTCCTGTCGATCCAATATGCCGGCAAAATCAACTTCTCTTCGTTTTCACCATAAAGAAATTCCCCCTCCGGTACGTACACAATTTCCTTACCATCCTTTGGCCACAGGTGGTGCTTTGTTAACTTTTTCCGATCCATATGTTGCCCTACCAATTGATCAATTGTTTTTTGCAAATATTCTTACAGCCCAAACTGGTTGATAACCAAACACATTAATGGGCCGAAATCCACCAAAGTATTTATATCTGATTCAAACTCAACATCTCCTTTGGATAATCTCTTTCGCTGGGATATTATCAACAGAAATTCCGCGTAAGGGAATTATCCTACATTGAATTCTCGCCGGGTATCCTTGATGGCCTCCAATGAGATGTAAACAATCTTTGTTACTCGATTTTGTCCCGCTTAGATATGTTGTGCCTAGCACATAAGAGTTGAACATTTTCGGTGCGAAGTGAGGTACCACCTCTTGAAAAAGGAATTATGTGATCAAAATGGAGTTCATCCTCTGCTCCGCAAATCACACACTTCCCCTGATCTCTCTTCCATACCTCGAGCTTTACTGGTGTTGGGATGAGCCTTCGTCTTGCTTCCGGCTCTTGAAGGACACTGTCTGATGAATCGACTTCATCATCTTCAATAGCAATCAGCTTGAACTTGAAGACATTCCTAACCCCATCATTTTCTTTCCAAGAATCAACCAAATCGAAAAGTCCGTTGTTCGACCAAATGCCAGGTCGAATCTTCTCATAAACCTTACTATTTCTGGTTTACGAATTCCATTCCTGAAATCTTCCGCAGCCTTATAGAACTTACCGTTCTGAGTAAGCCTACCAGCAGAAGTGAATTGGGGTTGGTCAACAGTCTTTGGATCAATTAAAGGATTACGTCTTGGCAAATCATGTCCTTCATATATTAAAGTTGTTCCATCATCGCTTATTTCATCCCGATATGGTGCATTCAGCCTTACAGACATAAGGATCACAGAATAGCCATCACCTAGTTGAAAATTCATGCCCTGTTGAAGGCTGACACCTTCTCGACGACACATCTCAAGGTATGGGATAATCTCGTTTTCCATTGGTTTAATATACAGTGAATTGTATTATCCTACTTACGAATTCAGAATGATGAGCCTGGTCTGACTATGATTCTAGTTCAACTGCGAAAACACGTGCCTGGTTGCGGAAGTATACGGTATTGTTTTTCCCTTTACTTCAAATCCCGGGTACATTCCAACCACTTCTTGATATTTGGAAAATTTCTCTTCCCACTTGTTAAATATTCATCAAAAGTATTCTGGTGATATCAGAGTTTGTTCTTTAAAACACCCAGGCCTCCCCGATATCATAGGGATTCTAACAGTAGTATTGGGTATTTCTCCACTGGTATTCAGGATGATTATCTGGCATCTAGGCATGCCTAAGACATACCTTTTTCTGCCTGAAATCTCATAAAGGAATACTTACCCAGCCGGAGGTCGAATTTAGATATTTCCAATATTAAAGTAAACCCGAAAGTCAGAACGAGACCAATTTAGCGCTTTGAATCCCATAACTCCGTTGTAAGCATTTATAGTCGCTTTTTATATATAAATTTCTATTTTAGTAACCTTACAATTTCAGACAATAAAACATCCAAATCTGACGAGAAATTGACCTGTATTCTATTTGGAAGATTCTCGCTCTTTCTGATCTGAACATGGAGGTGTGCGTCAGCGATTTTCCTAAGAGAATTTTCTAAGTGTTCCATAGACTGCTTAAATGATTTCGATCCCGAATTGTAATTGTTGGCTACTTCGGAAAATCTATGACAACCAAAAATTGGTGGAACATGGTCAAGAATTGCCCGACCAAGCATTGAGACTGCAAGAAAACACCTTTCTTGATAATTTAAATTAAGTTCTTCGCAATATCTTATAAGTCTTGTCAAGTCGAAATTTGTGGATTGAATATTTCGAAGTTCAGCGAGTCTTGTAGGATCAACAAAAGGTGAATTATTGGGTGAAAGATTTCTTGAGCGATACCCTTGGTCAAGATAAACCTGCCTATTGGGAATTATCCGTTGGATTTCCTTTATCTCAGCAAGTACTTGTTCAATTACTTGAACTTCAAGGTTTTGCGGCATATTAATATTACTTGATTAAAAATTTCTTGATACTGGAAAAAATATTGTCATACTGCTCCCTAGTCGCGTCACTGGGTATAACAATTTGAATATTCATAGTGATGGGAATCATAGTGTTGACATTTAGAAAATGTTCTTCGATTTCCGTTTCTTGAGTCGACGAAGATTGCTCAGCATCTAATGAAAAATCTGCAAGGTTGCAAAAAGTTGTAAATGTAGAGACGATTTTGGTTAGAACTGACTTTTCTGCACCAGTTTTTTGCTTAAAGTATCCGGTGATTAATTGTTTATCTAGATTATGAGCATCGGGATAAACCTTAAATAATTCAGGATACGCATTTTTAATGCCTTTTGCTAAAGCCTTTTTAGATAATGCTGGATTTTGATATTCAGCATAAAGTTCAGTTGGTATGCCATTACTGTCTACAAAATTCATATCCCGCAAAATGTCCAAAACAGCTGACATTCTTGCGTCTTTGAGTAACCAGTCTTCTCGCATGTAAGTATTAGTTAGTTTATCTGGCCGTCCTGTTTCGCGCACTTTTGTAAGCACAGTATTTATGTGCTTCGTGGAATACACATATTTGAAACCAAATTTGCCTGGCATAACTTCCTCCTTATATCTAAACAACAGGTAAAATAATTTTAAACACATTCAGCGTCGAAAACGCTGATAATCTCTCAATTTAGTGCACAAAATCCACTAAAGTCATCTATTCTGAATCAAATTCGACATCCCGTTTGGTTGTCATATACACGTGCAACTATCACCGGAAATCCTATATTCATTATTAACAACAAGGATTTTCCATCAAAAATACAACATGTATATTATATCAATATATCTGAGCAACTTTTTTTGTACTATGCTATTGCTCTTTCTCGTTGTCAATCCAATTTCAACGTATTTTATATCCTTCGATTTCTCCCTATATGGATTTTACGAGATCAGGGCAGGCGGCAATACACTGGGCATGCAAACATCCGCATAACCAGACCAGGATTGGAAACATCAGGGGTGTACATACAAAGACCGGGACAAAAGTGCCCGGCATATTTCCGGTTGCAAACTATAATTCCCCAAATCCCACAAGCGGGAAATAAAATTAATCATCTCATGTGCCGGGCACTTACTCTGGGGCTCTAAATACCAGGATCGGTTAAAATCAAATCAAAATATATTCACTCGAGGAACTAACATGAACAATAACACCCCCTGGTGGCAGCGGGCTGTTTTTTGCCAGATCTACCCACGCAGTTTTATGGACAGTAAAGGCGACGGGGTCGGAGACCTGCAGGGCATCCTGGACAGGCTGGAATACCTAGTCAAACTGGGCGTCGACGCAGTCTGGATCTCGCCCATTTTCCCCTCGCCGATGGCTGATTTTGGCTACGATGTGGCGGATTACACCGGCATCGACCCTATTTTCGGGGACATGGAAACCTTCGACCGGTTGCTTTCTGAAGCCCACCGGGGCGGGCTGCGGATCAGCGAAGTCAGCTATTTGCAATTGAATGATGTTGACCTTGATGAACGGAAGTTATTTATCCGCAACAGCAAGGAACGCAAAGATCGGGTTGCCTACATGAGTGACACGGCCGCGATGGCATTGCAACAACATCTGGCGATCCTGGGTGTGATTGTCGGCGTTATCAATGTCACCGCCGAAGATACGCGAGGCTTTTTGTTGGCTGCGATTGGGTTATCTGTTTCCGCAACGGCGCTAAATGCTTCACCCATCGTGGGAACGGCTTTTTCACATGTCCTGCCGTTTGTGGTAGCCTTTGTCGCTGGTGCGACGATCGTAGTCTCATTAAGAGAACTGTTCCAGACCGCCCGTAGTTAATACTCATTAACTACCCAAGATGCAAAAGCAGGCAGCAGATTGCTGCCTGCTTTTGTTGTGAGGACATCAGGAAGGATACACCCGACCTACCCCTTTGGGATTGACCAAATTTACGGAAAAAAATTATGCACTAACATCCATATTATTTATGCCCAATAATTGATTGTATAATGTGTCAAAATGGAGATATTACATTTAGAATATTACTGATCAATCCCGTTGTGTAGACGAAAAAACTGGCAGGAGTGAGACATGGCCGAGTCCCGAACCCGAAAGGAACAGAGAGACTTCCTAACCGAAAAAACCATTAGGTTCTTCGATTGCTACGGTGAAGAACTGGAATCGATAAGCCAGCTTCTCAAAATCAGGCTCGATCAATTGGCTTCGGCTTACTCAGTAGAAAACAAGCTCCCTCGTAAAGCTGTTGTCGTACAATCCAGGGTCAAGTCATTGGCGAGTTTTCTAAGGAAACTGGAGAAGACGGATTGGCCCATGTTTGGCTATCCAACCGAAGTTATCACGGACCTGATTGGCGCCAGAGTGATTTGCTGGTTTGTTGATGATTGCTACGGAATACTCGACTACATCCAGGCTACCACGCAGTTCCGCATCCAGTCGCGGTCTCTGGAAGACTACATCATAGATCCGAAGCGCACCGGATATAGAGCGATACACCTTCTGGCAGATGTTTCTTATGATCGTGTGAAAACCTACAGAGAGCGACGCACTGTCGTCGAGGATAGAATGATCTGTGAAATCCAGATTCGAACGAAACTTCAAAACGCCTGGGCGGAATTCACGCACGAAGTGCACTTCAAAATTCCGAGTGAGTTTCAAGCAGACTATGAAACAACAATTGTTGAAATTGCACGCAGACTGGCAGCCGAAGATAGGTCAGCCTTGGCTGTGCGAGAAATACTGCAAAGGCAAGCAGAGAAGAATGAACTGGAGGACTTTAGAAACGATTAGCAACGCATGAGTCAGCCCAACAATTCGATGCACCCGGCCGCAAGGAGCGGCAGGTGATTTCGTGCATAACCTGCTTTTGCCTATATTTGAAATAACAAAGATAAAAGGAGATTTTCTCAATGGACGCAATAACTATGACGGAATTAAAAACCTTCCTAGTCGAATATTCTGGCTGGCATGTCTCGCTGTTCATGCCAACTCATCGAGTAGGTCGAGAAACCGAGCAGGATCCCATTCGCTTCAAGAATTTGCTCCGAGAGGCGGAGGATCGCTTGCTTGCCACGGGTCTGCGCTCCCCGGACGTGCGGGAAATACTAAAGCCCGCTCAGCGTCTATTGCAGGAGTCGGGCTTCTGGCGAAACCAGAGCCACGGTTTGGCGGTATTTTTTACACCGGAAGCGTTTCACTACTATCGTCTGCCTCTCCCATTTGAAGAATTGGTGGTGATCTCTAACCGGTTTCACCTCAAGCCGCTACTTCCGTTCTTCGCTAGCGACGGGCACTTTTACATCCTGGCGCTTAGTCAGAACCAGATCAGACTGCTGGAAGGCACACGGCATACCGTGGATGAGATTGATCTGGAAAGTATGCCCCAAAGCATGGCCGAAACGCTTCAAATTGAGTGTTTCGACAAACAGACACAGTTCCATACTGGCACATCGTCGGCGCACACAGGGGATCGTGCGGGGATGTTCCACGGGCATGACCCCAGCGACGAAGACAAAAGTCGGATTCTGCGTTGGTTCCACAAGATTGACGACGAGTTACCCAACTTCATTGTAGGCAGGCAATCGCCTATCGTGCTGGCAGGCGTTGAATATCTCTTTCCACTGTACAAAGAGGCAAACTCGTATCCTCATCTCGTAGAGGAAGGAATTCCGGGCAGCCCAGAGGAGCTAAGGCCGGAAGAACTCCATGCCCAAGCCTGGCCGCTCGTGCAGCCTTTCTTTATGCAAGCACAAGAACAAGCAGCCGCTCAGTACCGTCAATTGTCCGGAACCGTACAAACCACAACCGATGTTAAGGAGACTGTTATGGCAGCGCATCACGGGCGGGTGGATGTATTGTTTGTTGCCCTCGGCATTCAAGTGTGGGGCGCTATTGACCTAAGCACGAATACAGTCCACGTGCATGAGGATCATGAACCCGGTGACGAAGATTTGCTCGACCTGGCTGCCATTCAAACCATTCTGAATGGGGGAATTGTCTATGCAGTTGAGCCAGAACAGGTACCCGATCATGCTCCTCTTGCAGCAGTGTTTCGCTATTGAGATCAGGTGATGAAATGGTCAAAGGGATGGGAACCCCGCTTCCGTCTGCACATCGGATTCTTCCATTCCTTACTTGGGCGGCGTTTAATGGTTGCGCAGCGTGAAAACAAGGGCAGGCTAAAACCGCGTTGCATCCGACTCGCCTCCGCTTCGCTCCGGCAGTCGGCACACGCCCTCGTTAGGGGCATGCAAATAGACAAAATAACTAACGAGTTCATAAAATTCGAAAAAGGCCTGTAAATCGGCTCTTGTTTTTTTATCTACATCTGCGACTGTGTTCTTAATGGACATAATCTAACCTGGTAAGGCTTGTGTTCATATGATTTTATGAATTTTGTTGAGCCAATCCGCGATCGAAAGAAGATCGCACAAATCAAGAACCTGCTCCGCGGTCAGGGGCGTTTTCGCAATCTATTGTTGTTCACGGTGGGGATAAACACGGCTTTGCGTATCTCCGATCTGCTGCAATTGCAGATTGGTCAATTTCTGGATGACCAGGGGCGTTGCAAACGGCGCTTCTGGATTCACGAACAAAAACGGAACAAACGCCAAGAAGTGATAATTAATCAAAGCATACAAGAAGTTCTCAAAGAATATTTGAAGGCTTTCACGGATGTTGTCGAGAACCCTGAGAACTTTGTCTTCTTCAATTCCAAGATGAATGTCTACTCCAAACCCATCAAGCGTGGACAGGCCTGGAAGTTCATTGTTTCGATCTGTGGGGCTGTTGGGCTGCGAGGCAATTACCACACTCACAGCTTGAGGAAAACCTGGGGGTATCACGCCCGCATGCAGGGAGTGGACCTGGCGCTTATTATGCACAAGCTCAATCACGAGAGTGTTGCCTACACCAAGCGTTACTTGGGCATCACCGATGATGAATTACAGGCGGTCGCGCTAAGATTGAATCTCTAACATCTTCTCCTATGATTGACATCGCAATCGTCTTCGATTATGCTTTGGTAAATCACGGACAAAGACCTAATCTTTGGTTCTTTCCACACTTCGGATCGATTTCCCCAACCCAGAATTTACTTAATGTAACCTTTCTTATACGAATCAAATTTGGTAAATAAATTCGATAATGTATATCTGATGAATTTTTGTTGAACAAATTTGGTGTAAGAAGTGAAATACAGAGGTTATCAAATAAATCTTTACGCTAGTAGATTATATCAATTTTTCATACCCACATTTTCAACAGCCAGCAACATTGTGCAAACAATATTAGCCCTATTCTTCGTCACTCCTCTCAGTCAGATTATTCCCACAGGACAACAAAATATATTAAAAACATTCAGCAATTTAATGACATTACCTAGCTGTTGCCAACGCGCAATTCGTACCCATCAGGAAAACAGATGAATTTTATTGTAAAATCAATAGACATACATCACAAGAGCAATGATTATCTTATGATTACCCCTTTCATAGTCGACTTCCCACTCATAGGTGAATGGATTACCCCCAACACTCCTGGAACGAAAGTCCCAAGCCATGGAACAGACTTCCTTGGAGAGAGATACGCTTACGATTTCGTCGGGATAGATCCAAGAAGTCGAAGAAAACGTTTCTATCGACCCAGCCCTCTCCATTACCTTATACTCGGCGTTCGTTTGCAGGAATGTTTTGGTTGGGGCCAACCCATCTTCTCTTCAACGTCCGGTATCGTAGTTCGAGCTGAGGATGGCTGGCCGGAGCGGGATCCTGTCCACCTCGCAAGGGACTTCCCAATACTTCTCAAGAATGCCCGGGTAGTAAATTCGAAACAGACGACAGACCTCCGATCCCTGTCGGGCAACTACATCATCATCCAAACCGAAAACGGGTACGCTGTCTATGCCCATGCTCAAACCGGCTCGATCTTGGTCTCCCCAGGAGATAAAGTCATTCAGGGACAGCATCTGGCAAATGTTGGTCATTCTGGCAATTCTACAGCGCCACATTTACACTTCCAATTAATGGATCATCCAGATCCCTGGAAAGCACAAGGAATTCCATGCTGTTTTCGAGCCTATGAAGTATTCCATAATGGCGCCTGGCACCTGATACAGAACGGCATCCCCAAGGCAACGGACAGGATTCGAAAACTATGAGGCATATTAATTCATGGCGCAAACCCTCTTCACCAGTTCTTTGGCTTTGCGAGAAATCCGACATGGTTGTCTGAGCAGCCTACCCTTCACCACAGGCGCTTCTCAATAATCATTCGCCGTAACTTTCTATATGGGTATTTTTCATCAGCCTGGAGGCTAGTGCGATGCACCTTGCGAAGCATCCAGCGCTTTCTGCTGGTTCAGGTGCGTTGCACTTTCTTGCTGCCAAACCTGGTACAACGCATTTTAGATCCTTCGACTTCGCGATCCTTCAGGGATGATTCGCTCAGGACAGGCATGCATCGCACCATATACGTAGTGCAACGCACGCGTGACGTGCATCGCAACAGGCACAGTGTGGAATACAACAATCAGGAAAAATGAACTGCATTTTCAGGTAAAATCTTAAATAGAATCCAATTCCCAAAGGACCTTTTATGAATATCAATAACACCCCTTGGTGGCAGCGAGCCGTTTTTTACCAGATCTACCCGCGCAGTTTTATGGACAGTAACGGCGACGGGGTCGGAGACCTGCAGGGCATCCTGGATCGGCTGGACTACCTGGTCAAACTGGGCGTGGACGCGGTCTGGATCTCGCCCATTTTCCCCTCCCCGATGGCGGATTTTGGCTACGATGTGGCGGATTACACCGGCATTGAACCCATTTTCGGGGATATGGAAACCTTCGACCGGTTGCTTTCTGAAGCCCACCGGGGCGGGCTGCGGATCGTGCTGGACTACGTGCCCAACCATTCCTCAATCGAGCACCCCTGGTTTATCGAATCGCGCTCCTCGCGGGAGAACCCAAAGCGGGACTGGTATATCTGGAAAGACCCCCTACCGGACGGCTCCCCGCCCAACAACTGGGAGGCGACAACCGGCGGGAGCGCCTGGAACTGGGACGATAACCGCGGGCAGTACTACCTGGCCCAGTTCATCAAGGACGAACCGGACCTGAACTGGCTCAACCCGGAGGTCGTTTCAGCAATGGAGGATGTGCTCCATTTCTGGCTGCGCAAGGGGGTTGACGGTTTCCGGATGGACATGCTGCCGCACCTGGTCGAACACCCCGATTTCCCCGACAACCCGCCCATACCGGCAGACCATCCCTTCAGGAGCATCGGCCTCACGCTCGAACAGGTCCACACGGTCGACCAGCCCGAGACCCACGCGATTGTGCGCCGGTTCCGGAAGATCTTCGAGAGCTATGAAGGCGACCGGGTGATTATCGGCGAGACCCCCCTGTTCGACATGGCGAAACTTGCCAGCTGCTACGGGCAGAACTTGGACGAGGTCCACATCCCCTTTAATTTCAAACTGCTGCTGACAGGCTGGAATGCGGGGAAGATGAAAGCCGTCCTGGAGGAATACTACGCCGCGATCCCGGAAGGAGCGGTACCGAGCATCGTGTTCGGCAACCACGATTTCGCCCGCATCGCCACCCGCTTTGGCAGGCAGAACCTGCGCTCTGCGGCTGTCCTGCTTTTAACGCTGTGGGGCGTGCCGACCATGTACTACGGGGACGAGATCGGGATGGAGAATGGGGACATCCCGCCTGACAGGCTGCAGGACCCCTGGGCGGACCCGGGGAAAGGCACCGGGCGCGACCCGGAGCGCACCCCCATGCAGTGGAAAAACTCGCCCAACGCCGGGTTCTCACCCCCCGGAGTAAAAACCTGGCTGCCGGTTGCGGATAATTACCGCTCGATTAATGCAGACAGCCAGGAGGGCGACCCCGATTCCAATTTGAACTTTTACCGCCGCCTGCTGAAACTGCGGCGTGACCTGCCGGCCCTGCATGAAGGCGGGTTCGAATTCTTCGACCCGGTCCCGCAGGGTGTGCTGGCATATACCCGCCGGTCGGGCGAGCAGCAAATACTTGTTCTGGTTAACTTCGAAAGCCAGCCCCACCAGCTTGACCTGAGCCCGCTCGGGGCAGGCGCCAGGACCCTGCTCTCGACAGAATCCG
>Ga0180438_10007836_pt1 | contig 13766 bp, 7 predicted proteins | sample SS_ome_12_FD_132455 | JGI IMG/M metagenome (GOLD analysis project Ga0180438, IMG submission 132455) | Hypersaline lake sediment archaeal communities from the Salton Sea, California, USA - SS_3_D_2 metaG | ecosystem: Environmental > Aquatic > Non-marine Saline and Alkaline > Hypersaline >... | reverse complement strand
TCATCAAACGAAAAGCCTACGGCTTTCACGACCCGGCCTACTTCGCCCTCAAGGTCAAGCAGGCCTTCCCGGGCGTGGAACCACCCACGAAAACGGGATGAGAGCCCTTTATTGGATAAGAGCCCGCATGGGTTCGTTTTGCACGTTTTTGTTCTCTGCCGCCGCCCGCGGCCACGCAAGCCAACAGATCAACACGCGCGGCCGTCCGCGCGCAGACTATCGCCCGGCTTCCCTCGCATCCGGTGACCGCCGCCGCCGAGAATCCCCCCACCAAAGCGCAATTCTAGCGCCGCGGCGGCTTCTGCCAAGAGGCAAACTGAAGAAAAACGGCGCATCCGGGATTGGTGCGCGCGGAGCTGACCGGCCCTCCGGCGTGTGGCCGCGAAGGCCCTGCCTTGCCCCTATCGCTGTTGGCATCGGATCGCAGCGCCGGCGCCGGCTTTGCAGCCGACGGCCGCCCCTTCGCTGACGACAGCGACGACGGCGACGCTCACAGGTGCATTGCATCGAGCCTGCGCGAGGTGCTGGAATGGCCATGACTGCCGGGCTTCCTCCACCCGGCGGCCGTCAAGCAGGGAAGGCGCTTGCGGCCCTCGCGGCCGGCGGTAGAATCGTCAGGGAGGCCGGCGGCGGCCGTTGATCAGAGGCCGTCCGGGAAGTCCCGGCTGAAAGAGGATGCGGCATGGGAGCATCGCTGTTGCGCTGCATTGTTCCGTGCGGACTGCTGATGGCCACCGTTGGTTGTGGTGGGGACCTGGTCTACAACTTCGACAATGGGTTGACAACGGGGAGCATCGAGCCCATTGACGACCCGACGAAGGTGGCGCTGCTGGAAACCTATGCGCCTCGTGTATACTTCCACAGTCGGGAGGAGTACTGGCCGTCCTCGGTCGAATGGTCCTTCAACTTCCTCAAACGGGTCTGGGACTCGCGCAGCGGGAAATGGTGGTTGGTGTCGAAGGAGAAGCTGAGGAAGCCGTCTTCGGTTGTCGCTTACTTCCATGGCGCCGATCCGGATCGGCAATGGACCGGCATTCCCTGTTCACTCGACGACGTGCCGGCCTACGCATTCTGGCACAAGGTGGATGATCGAAGCTACGACCTGCTGTATTTCTTCTACTACCCCTACAACAGGGGCAAGCTCGTCAAGTGGGGTGGCCTCGGGAAGCTGCGGCCTATTCCCATCAATACGGTTTTCGGCAACCACGTCGGCGACTGGGAGCACATCACCGTGCGCCTGACGTGGCAGAGGGTCTGGGACGACTGGATACTCGCACCGTCAATGGATGCACATGTGCCAAGCCTCTACCTGTCCTCCCACAGCCACGGTCAGAAGTCGCCCTGGCCCGTGCCGTGGGTCCCCAACACGCATCACCCGATCATCTACGCCGCCAAGGGCTCGCACGGATCCTATCTCAAAGCCGGCAGCCACACCTACAAGACGTCGTTCTGGGTGGGCCAGCTCAAGGATCACACGGACAGGGGCACTGCCTGGGACACCTGGAAGAAGCTGGAGTGCTTCGATTACGATGCGAAGCGGGGCCTGGGCCCCACGTGGAAGGGGACCTGGCCCACCTGGCTCAAGAAGGGCGCCGCTGACAGGGACGTCGGCAGCGAGGACCCGGCCAGCGGGCCCGTGTGGCGATGGGGCAACTACCGCAGAGGGGAGCAAGCCGGGTACTACAGGCTTGCCCACGGCCCCACAGGTCCCGCCGACAAGCCCTACCTGACCACGCGAGCGCTTGACTGAGACGGGCGAGCTGCCCGGCCTCTGGCTTTCAACGTCACGCTCGGCTACGATGGCACGGCTCTACCCCTTCACGTCCCGGCGGACCTGGTGGCGGTCACCGAGCCGTCCGGCTGGGTCACGGCGGCCTACCAGTTCAGTGCCCAGCTCAACCCGACGTGGGAGGAGATCTATCTGAAGTTCGATTGGCATCAGCCCGGGATGTCTTCGGCCTACGTCGATCAGGTCGTGATCGACACGCTGTGCATCCCCGAACCCGCCACGCTGTCGCTGCTGGCGCTGGGCGGGCTGGCGCTGATGCGGCGGCGCCGGTAGGCGTCGTGGGGACGGAGGGAGGCCCGGGCGGGTTTGTGAGGGACGCTCCGGCCTTTTGTCCGGGCTGACGGCCGGCGGAGGCTTGCGGGCCGGCCCACCCGCCTGCCGCCTGCCGGCTGACGGCTCGCCGGTGGGACGGCCGCGAGTTTTCCGGAAGGTGCTTCAGTCGTTCGGCCTATCGGCCGATGTAGGCACATGGGTTAATACGGGTGGGGACGAGAAATGCGGGAACCCGGCGACGTGCTTCGCCGGGTTCCCGTCTTTTGCGCCCCCCCGCAAACGAACGGCTCCTTCCCGTCCAGGCCGCGCAGGGCACGTGGGGACTGCTGGCACTGCTTCCGGGCGGCGGCTAGAATGCGGGGCAGTCCGGCAGGAGGGCTGCGCGGCGCTGACCGGGAGACGCGCCCGGCCCTGCTTGCGACGGCGGGAGGCGAGGCATGACGGGAAGAGACGGGATCAGTCGGCGCCGGTTCCTGCGCCGGGCCGCTGCGTGCGGGGCGGCTGTCGCGGCGCGGCCGTGGCTGTCGGTCGGACGGGCGCGGGCCGCGGAGGCGCCGAAGAGGCCCAACATCCTGCTGATCGTCAGCGACGACCAGGGGTATCGCGACCTCGGCTGTTTCGGCAGCGAGGAGGCGAAGACGCCGCATCTGGATCGGCTGGCGCGGGAGGGGATTCGGCTGACGAGCTTCTACGTCTCCTGGCCGGCGTGCACGCCCAGCCGGGGCAGCCTGCTGACGGGTCGGTATCCGCAGCGTCACGGCGTGTACGACATGATCCGCAACGAGGCGCCGGACTACGGCAAGAAGTACACCCCGGCCGAGTACGCCGCCACGTTCGAGCGGATCGGCGGGATGGACACGCGCGAGGTCCTCCTGCCGAAGATGCTCAAGCAGGGCGGCTACGTCAGCGGGATCTTCGGCAAATGGGACCTGGGCATGCACAGGCGGTTCCTGCCTCTGGCGCGGGGGTTCGACGACTTCTACGGGTTCGTCAACACGGGCATCGACTACTACACGCACGAGCGGTACGGCGTGCCCTCGATGTACCGCAACAACAAGCCCACGACCGAGGAGAAGGGCACGTACTGTACGGACCTGTTCCGGCGCGAAGCCGTGCGGTTCCTCAAGGCCAACCGCGATCGGCCGTTCTTCCTTTACGTGCCGTTCAACGCCCCCCACAGTGCCTCCAACCTCGACCCGAAGATCCGCGGCGCGCCGCAGGCGCCGGAGAAGTACATGCGGATGTACCCGCACCTGAAGGAGCAGTACGTCCGGCGGGAGAAGCACCGCTACGCCGCCGACGCGATCGTGCCCACGCGACAGACGAGGCGGCTGAAGTACCTCGCCTCGATCACCTGCATGGACGAGGCGATCGGCGAGCTGCTGGGCCTGCTGGACCGGTACGGCATCGCCGAGAAGACGATCGTCCTCTTCCTGTCGGACAACGGGGGCGGGGGGGGCAGCGACAACGCCCCGCTTCGAGCGGGCAAGGGCGCGATGTTCGAGGGCGGCCTCCGCGTGCCGTGTATCGTCCGTTACCCCGGCAGAATCCGGGCAGGGGCGGTCACAGATGCGTTTTTGACGTCGATGGACATCGTGCCCACCGTTCTGAAGGCGGCCGGGATCGAACCGCCCGCCGGCGTCGTGCTCGACGGCTACGACATGATGCCCACCCTCTCGCGCGGCGCGCCTTCTCCGCGGACGGAGATGTTCTGGCAGCGCAAGTCCGACCGGGCCGCTCGCGTGAGCCAGTGGAAGTGGGTCCAGTCGGCCCGTGGGGGCGGGCTGTTCGACCTGTCCGCCGACCCCGGAGAGACCCGCGACCTGTCCGCGAAGAACCCGCGGAAGCTCCACGAACTCCAGGCCCGCTTCGCCCAATGGCACAAACGCATGGAACAGGCCGAGCCGCGAGGCCCCTTCCGCGATTTCTGACGCGGGCTGCCGTCCTCACTTCCAGCAGACCACGCGGCCGTCAACGGTTGTGAAGTACAGCCGTCCGCCGCAAGCGGCGAAGCTGTCGTAGACGGGCGAGGCTTTCAGCTTGCTCTCGGTCAGTTTCGATCCGTCCTTCGTCGAGACGGCCCAGAACAGGACGTTCTGCTTCGGATCGCCCGCGAAGAAGTCGTCGACGTTGCTCGCCCCGGCCAGAAACAGCGTCTCGCCGGCCAGGAGCATCGCTCGCGGGAAGATCGGAATGGGCTTCGACCAGACGTACTGCACCTTGGCCTTGGCCCGGCCGCCCCTCCTTCTCTGGCGGCCCTGCTGGGGCGTGCCGGTCTTGATGTCGGCGGCGAAGAGATGGCACTCGGACTGCAATCCCAGGTGGCTGCCCGTGATCGTGTATCCCTTCCGGCCGAAGCCGAAGGCCCGCTTGTCGTTTCTCACGAGGGCCTTGCCGGAGATGTGGCTGTTGCCCGCGGCCGTCCACCCCCCATAGCCGCCTCGCATGAAGCTGCCGATCTGTAGGTACGTGCGGTGCCACCACGTGTCGTCAAGGAAGCCGGCCGAGCAGAACAGGTGATCGACATTCTGTTCGAGCGGCCTGCCGGCGAGGTCGAATCGCTGGTGCCTCATGAACAGCGACGTCCCGTCGGTGGCGAGGACATCGGGAATCGCGCCGGGCATGGTGACGCCCTTGATCACGTTCTGTGGTTCGTTTCCGGTCTTCGGGTCCCTGTGCCGGATTCTCCGCCGAAACTGTAGTTCGCCGGTGACGGCGTGGACGCCGCAGAGGTAGACCCCGCCGTCGACGTAGGACGTTCTCCCGGCCGCCGCGTAGGCGACGGGCCTGCCCCGGGGCCCTTTACAGACCAGAACGTTGCCGTGGACCGGCCAGGCCGACTCGAGCCGGTTGTAGGCGACGATCTGCCGCGATTCGGGCGCGACGCGGAATCGCCACACCAACTTGCCGTCGGCGGCACGGAGGCAGTAGATCCAGCCGTCGGCTGAGCCGAAGTAGACGGCCTCGCCGAAGACGGTGGGCGGCGAGTCGACGCGCCCGCCGGCCGTGAACGACCACAACGGCGAGCCGTCGTCGGCCTTCAGGGCACAGACGGTGTTGGCCTCGCGTCGGGCAACGTAGAGCCTGCCGGCGGCGACGGTGACGGCGGTGAGCGGCCCGGGCAGGGGTCGCTCCCAGCAGGGCTTCAGCCTGGCGGGAAGCGTTTCCGTCGTGGAACCGCTGCGGGCGTTGTCGTGGCGAAGCGTCGGCCAGCCGTTCGGTTGCGGATTGGGGATTGGGGATTGCGGAATCCTGTCGAAGGCAGGGCCTTCTTCCAGGCGCTCGGAGGCTTTCGGCGGCGGCGTCGCCCGCTTGCCGCTCAGGGCGTTGTAGCCGTTGAGCTTCGCCGTGATGTAGCACGCGCAAGGGTGGGTCGGGGCGTACATCAGGCCGTTGGCCGGCATCGAGCCCCACTGGCACGCGCCGCGGACCCAGTGATCCGCGGTCGTCCGACTGAAGTCGCTGACGTCGAGGAACTCGATGCCCGCTCGGCCCTGGATGATGTACTTCGTCGTGGCGCGGTTGCGGTGGCAGCGGTGGTGGCCGAAGCCGAACGTGTAGAGGTCCTGGTCGCGCGGCTTGGTGGCGACGACCTTGCCCGTCTTGAGGTCGTAGATGCTCGTGATCCCCGGCTGCCTGCCCCACGCCAGGACGCCGCTGTAGACCTTCCCGCCGATGACGAACACGTCGGCAGGAGAGTTGAAGCCCTCGTGGGTGGGGGCGGTCCACAGTTGCTTCCCGTCGGCGGCCGAGAAGGCCATGATCAGGCCCTCTTTCAGCAGGTGGTTCGCCGAGACGCGCCACTCCGGCGAGGCCTTGTCCTTCCCGCCGGTATCGACGGGCTTGTCCGCCGCGCGGTCCGCCGACAGCACGACGCCGCCGGCCACGACGAGCGTCGGGGTCAGCCAGGCGTAGCGGTGGCGGACCGACGGGCGCGGGGTCTTCCAGATGACCTTTCCCGTCTCGGGCTCGAGCGCGATGAGGTGGCCGGCGTTCTGGAAGAAGACGCGGCCGTCGCCGACGATGAGCGTGAGCGGGAGGACGTGCGCGGCGTCGGCATCGTCCTTCTTCCAGATCAGCCTGCCGGACTCCGCGTCGAACGCGCGGACGTGCTTGGGCATGTACTTCGTGGTGAACTCGAGGTACGAGCCCCGCCAGACGGGAAACCGCCGCAGGACTTTGCCGCTGGTGGGGCTCTCTTCGTCCAGCGGCTTGCTGACGACGACAAAGAGCTTGCCGCCCTCACAGACGATCTCGTGGGCGTTGTCGGTTCCCTCGTACGTTCGCAGCAGCTTGCCCGTCGCCGCGTCGAGTGCGACGGCGGGCTTGCCGTAGCCGAGCGTCGCATACACGCGGTCGCCGACGGCCACCAGGCGCCGGGGCAGCTCGGCCGGGCCGCTGCGGAAGGGGCGAAGCTGGTTCTCCCAGGGCGAGATGGGCTTCTGCCAGAGCAGCACGCCGTTGAAGGCGTCACGGGCGACGAGCATCCACTTCGAGTCGGCCTTGACGGAGGCGGTGGGCCCGTCATCGACGATGGAGAAGATCCGCCCGCGCGCCGAGACGACGGCGCTGACGCTGGAGAGGTGGTCGTGGCTCCGCCCCCAACGCGGGCCGCTGACCCACTGCATGTGCCGCGGCGGCGCGACCCGCGTGTCCTCTGCCACCGCGTTGTTGTCCGGACCGTGAAGGTAGTGCGTCCACTCGTCGATCTCCTCGGGCCAGAGCTTCGTGAGCTTCCGCCTGCCCTCGCCGGATTTGATCAAGGCCACGCCCCTCGGGCTCAACACGCGCAGGGCTTCCCCGTCGGCCAGGCCCTTCGGCTCGTCCACGATCAGGAGACTGACCAGGTTGTCCGCGTAGGGCAGGTGGCCGCCGTCCCAGCGGATCACGCTGACGGGGCCCGACAGGTTCCGCTTCAGCACGTGCTGTCTCGCCTCCGCGACCCGGGCCGGATCGGCCTGGAGGCCCTGGACCACATACCGATCGTTGATCCTGAAAGCGGCCGTGGACCTGCCGCCGCCCACGTGGACGACCAGCCCGCCCTGGACGCCCGAGGCGGCGACGAGGCCGACCGGCTCGCGGGCCAGCAGGTGCCTCTTGAAGAAGGCCACGTTGCTCGCGTACCTGTTGTCCGATCCCGGATGGGCGAGGTCGGCCTCGATGCCCAACGCGTCCATCTTCGCCTTCAGCGCGACGCCGAACCGGACGTGGTGCACCTTCCAGCCGCTCGCCCGCCGCCCGGTCGGCACGGGGTCGGTCGGCGACATGCCGTAGGACATGTGAATCGGCGGGTCGTCCCTGCTGATCAGCGACAGGGCGGAGATCTCCGCGACGGTCTTGTCGTACTGCTCCTTCGTCTCGGCCCCCAGCGATTCGTAGAAGTTGCGGTGCGCCGAATCGTAGCCGGGGATGTGCTTCTTCCACCATTCCACGTCCATCGTCGTCTGCCCGCCGGACGTCGCGACGCACGTCAGCCGCGTCGATTCGCGCGCGATCGGATCGTCGCTGTCGGGCCTGGCCATGTCGTCGTGGAACGCGAGGTACATGCACAACTGGGCCCCGGCCGAGCCGCCGAACGCGCCGATCCGCGAGGGGTCGATGTGCCACGCGGCGGCCTTCGAGCGCAGCGTCTGGAGGGCGCGGCGGCAATCGTGGTGGGCGGCCGGCAGGGGGGCATGCTGCACGAAGCGGTAGTTGAACGCGGCCACGGAGATCCCGGCGTCCAGCAGGCTACGCAGCGCCTGCTCCCTGATGCCGTTCTTGCTGCCGCCGCGGAAGCCGCCCCCGTGGATGTAGATCGCCACCGGCGCGGGCTTATCCGACCTGGCCCGATAGAAGTCGAGCACGTTCCGCTCGTGCGGCCCGTAGCGGACATCGGCGTGTGTGGGCTTGGGCTTGCCACCCTCGCCGGCCAGTGCGGGCGTTGAGAGGGCCGCGACGTACAGCGAGACAGCCGCGGCGATCGCGGGGAGGCGCGCAATCATGCCTGGTTCCTTTCCATGCTGTCAACCGAACATGCCACCCGGCGCGTGCAACGCCGGGCGCGGTCCTGTTTACCGCGCTCGGAGCCGCGGTTCCAGCTTGATCGGCTCGGCGGAGATCCTCGCCTTCCTGCCGTGGAGGTGCATCTCGAGGAATTGGCGGACGCGTTTGTCCAGCTCGGCGCTGCCGATTGCGGCGGAAGGCCCGATCCTCCTCCAGCGTCAGCAGACCGTCGCCGTTCGTGTCGATCCGGTCGAAGAGGCGCCCCAGCCGCTTGGGAAACTCCTCGCGCGAGAGCTTGCCGTCCTTGTCCCTGTCGTTGTCCTTGAACAGCCGCTCGGCGGCGTCCTGGGCCAAGCAGGGCACCACCAGCAGCAGGGCCGTCAGGGCAGTCCAGAGCAGTTCGGGTCGATGCGCTTCCGGGGGAGGGGCCAGAGGTTGCTGTGGGCACGCGGCCGGCCTAGAATGCCCGGAAAATAGTATGGTGTCCCCACTTTGATGTTGTCCCCATTCTGCGGGGTTGCACGATGAAGCGATGGCTTTCTGCGGCGGTCGGCGTGCTGTGCCTCTCGGCCGGCGGGGCGGCGGAGATGGGGAAGGTCTCGCCCTACCATGAGAACCTCGCCGCCCTCGAGCATGGGGCGAGCATCTTCTCGCCGGCGAAGCCACGCAAAGGGTTCGATCTCCGCAGCATCATCGATCCCGCACGCTGCCCGGGGCCGGAGAAGCATGGCTCGTTCCTCTTCGCCGACGTCGACCAGCGGGAGGTGTTCACCATCGATCTCGGGCGCCTCCGCCGCGGCGGGCTGGCCGTCATCCGCACGCGGCCGGGCGACGGACCGGTCCACGGCGATCCGGATCGGCGCCTGCCGAAGGAGATGCGCATCGACGCGTCGGCCGACGGGCGCGAGGGGAGTTGGACGCTGCTTCGGGAGTGGAAACCCCCCGCCGCCGTCCCGCGACGCCAGTCGATCGTCTGGGACGGCCGGCCGGTCCGCTACCTCCGCTTCGACCTCGGGCAGAACGCCGATCGCGTCGGCAGCCGCATGGCCAGTGTGGAGGTCTTTCGGCGGTACAGGCTGCCCTCCCTGGCCGAGCGGCTGCGCGAGCTCGACCGGCTTCTACGGCGCGACGTGCCCGCGCTGAAGCCGTTCCGCACGGCCCTGGCGGCAGGCGATACCGGCGCGGCCGTCAAGGCGCTGCGGGACCACTTCGCCAACGCCCCGATGGAGCTGGCCGACGGCGTGCCGAAGCACGGGCGGGCCGCCGAGGACTGGAAACGCCGCGTCGTCACGTACGGCGAGCGGTCGTGGCGGCAGCCGGGGGAGAAATTCGACTGGCACTTCTTTCCGTGCGACCTGTCGCACGAGCCGCCGTCGTACTGGGTGGCGGCCTCGCCGTTCTGGTACCTGCCGGACTACTACAACGGCACGGGCAGAAAGGACCCGAAGTATGCCCGCCTGGCCGCCGAGATGATCCGGGACTGGCTGGCCGACGTGCCCTGCCCCCGCGTCCACCGCACCCCGGGCGTCGGTGGGTGGTTCATGGTGACCGGCTGGCCGGCCATCCGCGTCGCCAGCCGCGCCGGCGGACTCGCGCGGGCCGTCAAGGCCTTCGCGCCCGCCCGAGAGCACTTCGACGACGAGACGTGGGCCCACGTGCTCCACGCCGTCTGGGAGCACGCCCAGTTCCTCGCCCACGTCCTGCCCGAACTCGGCGGCAACTGGTCCACGTGGGCGAACGAGCGGCTGATCCTGACGGCCCGCTCGTTCCCGGAGTTCCGCGATCGCCGCTCGTGGCTGGCCGCCGGGCGGAAGGCCTTCGAGAAGGTCGTCCTCGAGCAGGTCTCGCCCGACGGCAAGGAGTGCGAGGACTCCACCTACTACTGCCTCCGCGCCATGCGCGAGATCATCAACATGTACACCGTCTTCGAGGCCGCGGGCGTCAAGCTTTCGGACGAGGCCTCTCGCCGCGTGCGACGCTCGCTCGACTTCCCCGCGTGGGTCCACCAGCCGGACTTCCGCGACCCCGGCATCGGCGATATGGGCGCGGTCCACTCCCCGCAGCGGCACATCCGGCTCGTCCACGACTACGCCGCCGCCTGGGGGCGAGACGACCTGCTCTACATCGACAGCCGCGGCCGGCGCGGCAAGCGGCCGGCCCAATGCTCGCGGGCCTTCCGCGCCGACGGGTGGTTCATCCTGCGGAGCGACTGGTCGGACGGGCTCGACGCCCGCCACCTGATCTTCCGCGCCCCGCCGAATCGCTGCCGCGGCCACGGGCACCTCGACGTGCTGGCCGTCACGCTCTACGCGTTCGGCCGCCCGCTGCTGATCGACCCGGGCATGACGATCTACGGGACCAAGGGCTCGGAGCAATACGGCGCGACGCAGATGCACAACACCGTGACGGTCGACGGCGCGTCGCAGGCCCATGGGCCGGGCAAGGTCAACGCATGGCAGTCCACGCCTGCCTTCGACCTCGCCGACGCCGAGCACTCCCTCTACCGCAACGTGACCCACCGCCGCCGCGTCCTCTTCGTCAAGCCGGACTACTACGTCCTCATCGACGAACTGGCCGGCGCGGGCAAGACGCAGCGCACGCTCGACTGGAATTACCAGTTCCTCGCCGGCGCCGCCCCCCGCCGGGCCGACGGGATCATCCGCACCCGCTTCCCCGACGGCGGGAACCTCGCCGTCCTCCCCGTCTCACCGCCCCGGCCGCCCACGTCCCGCCCGCGCCCCTTCCAGTACGTCACCCCCGGCCGAGGATCCGCCATCGAGGTCTCCTCCACCGGCTGGCAGCTCCGCCTCCGCACCGCCCTGCCGGCCCGCCTGGTCACCGTTCTCTACCCCTTCAAGGGCTCCGCCCCCCCCACCGGCCTCGACGCCCGCCTCGCCCAGCCCAACGTCCTGATCCTCCGCCACGCCCGCCGCACGGACGTCATCGCCTGGCGCCCGCCCGGCACGACCGGCCCATGGACCTTCCGCCACGGCGGCAGAGACCACACCGTCTCCGCCGAGGCTCACGTGATCCGCCGCGCGCCGTAGGGTGTGCAGCTCCGCTGCACACGCGTTCGCTGGCGAGGAGAAAGACGCGTGCAGCCGAGTTGCACGCCCTACGAACTGGACCAACGACGAGAACCGGAGTCCAAGTGATCAGCGGTTCGACGCAAGAAGGAAGAGCAGGCAGAATGGCGAACGAATTCGATCTCGGCGCGGGCTTCGACCTGACGGACGACGAGATACGAGCCGCAGTCTCCCGAAGAGCGATATCCTCGCCCGGCGACAAGACCCGCTACAAGGTGCTGCGCTTCCCCACGCCGGACTGGGCGGTCGTGCGCAATGCAGCCTCGGTAACCATCGCCCATGGGGTCTTCACAGTGATGATCCTGGGCCTCCTGGTAGGGCTCTCGGTCAAGCTTGCCTCCGATCCGAGCTTCCCGTGGATTGCAGCCGGATGCGTGGTAGCGGGCGTCGCCTGCGTGGCGGTGTTCTGGTACGGGCAGTGTCGCCCCAGCCTGCGGATCGATCGGTCGCTGGGTACCATAGAAGGCCGGGGGCTTGCTCGTGAGAACATCAACTCGAGCCGCGTCTTGTACCCCCGCGACGTCGTGGCCGTTCAGATCTGTGCCCAGGAAGCGACCGGCAGCGCCGACGCCGTACTCGTGACTGTCGTCTCGGAGTACGTGGCTTACGAAGTGAACCTGGTCTTCCGTGAGCCGCCGGGGGGCCGATTGACCGCTCACGTGCGGGGACGCCGCGACCAGGCAAACGCCCTCGCCGAGAAGCTGAGCACCTTCCTGAGCGTCCCCCTGCTCGATCACGCCGCCATCACCGACCCGTGAGGCGGGAACAGACGAATGCCACGCGGCTCCCGCCGCTCCCGTCATGCCGCCGCAGCGCTTCTCAACTGACGAACAGATCGAGCAGCCTGTACTTGGCGCCGAGGACGGCCTGGCTGTCCAGGCCGAGCCAGGATTCGAGGACGGTCGCGTAGAGGCTTCGGAAGTCGGTGTGGTGCTTGGGGGCGTCGCCGTCGAGGTCGGTGAGGCTGGGGGCCTTTCCGATCAGGCCCGCCCGAACGCGGCCGCCCATGAGGAACATCGGTGCGGCCGCGCCGTGGCCGGTGCCGCGGCGGCCGTTCTCGGTGACGGTTCGGCCGAACTCGGAGAAGGTCATCAGCACGACGCGGTCGAGGCACTTGTGGCGGGCGAGGTCGGCGGCGAAGGCGGCAACGGAACGCGAGAGCTGGCCCAGCACGGCGGCGTGGTTGTCGCGCTGGTTGGCGTGGTTGTCGAACCCGCCGATCCCCCCGCCGCCCAACTCGGTAAAGAAGATGCGGATGCCCACGTCGGCGCGGATCAGCTCGGCGACGGTCTTGAGGTGCCCGGCCAGGCCGAGAGACGGGTAGCGTCCCGTCCCGGACGCGCCGTCGAGGACGGCCTGGATCTGCCGGCTGGTCGCCCGGGCGGCGCGGCTGTTTTGGCGGACGTGGTCCGCCAGCGGGTTCTCCTCGGCGCCGCGGGCCGACCCGTCGGGCTCGGACCGGCCGTCCGAGCGGAGCGTCAGCTCGTCGGCCGTGCGGATCGAGGGGACGACGGCCTTCTCGGCGGTCAGGGCGAACGGGCGCTTGATGGGGCCGACGAAGATGCCCGGCACGCGCGCGGCGTCACGGGCGGAGGCGACGTCGATCGCCCGACCGACCCAGCCGGTCGGGCACTGCGGCTCGGCCGGCCTTGCCGTGTGCCAGTGACGCATCGCCTGTTCGTGCCCCCGGTGCGAGTTCGGGTAGCCCACCCCGCGAACGATGCTCAGCCGCCCCTCCTTCAGCAGCCTTGAGAAGCCCTCCATCTTCGGGTGGAAGCCCGCGTAGCCGTCGATCTTGTGGACGTCCCTGCCCGTCAGCCGCAGCGTCTTTCGCCCGCGGCCGTAGGCGTCGTCGGCGTAGGGCACGACCGTGTTCAGCCCGTCGTTGCCCCCGGAAAGCTGCACGACGACCAGGACGGTGTCCTTCCGGTCCTTACCCTCGGCGGCGCGGGCGGCGCGGGCCAGGACGCCCGGCGCGGCCCCCGACAACGACAACAGGGCCGGGACCCCAACAGCCGACTTGAGGAACTCGCGACGTGACTGGGCCATATCTGCTCTCCAGACGCTACGCCAGTTGGAACTCCGGCTGGGTGACGATCGTGTGGGTGAACTTACGCATGCGGTCGGTCATCTCGCCGCCGCGCGGGGCGCCTTTCCATAGTCTATCAAACGTGCCGCCGTCTCGTTCGCCCTGAAGCAGCAGGTTCACGAGGAACCGGCCGGCCGGTTCGGCGTCGGCGTGCCTGTGGCGCCGGGCGACGGCGGCGGGGTCGAGTCGGCCGCCGTACGGGCCCTTTTGGGCCAGCAGCGATTCGGCCAGGTTGCTTCGGGCGATGAGGGTGGCGGGATTGATCCACGACCGCCCCCCCTGCCAGCCGGCCGTCGTGGGCGGGTAGTACAGGTTCTCGCCCAGCGCGGCGAGGTCCACGGCCAGCCGCCTCGTCGCCGGGCTCGCCTCGAGGGCGCGGATCATGCCGACCGCGTACTCCACCGGCCGCTTGATCCGCCCGTGAATCGCCGCCGCCGAGAAAAACAGGTTGCTCCGCAGCATCTTCCCGACCACCCGGGCGGTGTCGAAGTCCTGGGCAAACGACCGTGCCAGCGGCGCCAGCAGCGCGTCGGACGGCTCGTCG
>Ga0180438_10007833_pt1 | contig 13769 bp, 10 predicted proteins | sample SS_ome_12_FD_132455 | JGI IMG/M metagenome (GOLD analysis project Ga0180438, IMG submission 132455) | Hypersaline lake sediment archaeal communities from the Salton Sea, California, USA - SS_3_D_2 metaG | ecosystem: Environmental > Aquatic > Non-marine Saline and Alkaline > Hypersaline >... | reverse complement strand
TATCTTCGTGCATAATATATTTTAATTATTTTAATATTTCACACCATCAAGAACTGCAAACACATCCTTGGTAATGGTGTACCTGCTAGCGTCCAATGATATATTTATATCGTAAACGTACTCTCCGGGTGCTAATGATGAATCATCAGTTGAAACATTAAATAGAAGAGTGCATGGATCTAATACAGTTCCTGCAACACTCATTAGTGCTGTTGCGTCTTCTTCCCTTTTCTTAACCGTAAGTATGGAATCATAACCAGTAACATCTGTTATTCCGGTGACTGTGCAACCAATACTACCTGTATTGCTTTGGTATATTTCTATTCTATTTGCTGTTGACATCTCTTGTTGTTTATTTTATATATTTAATATGGTGTCGTATATCTTCCCATTCCTTCATTCCATAACGTACTAACATCCTGAGAGGTTAAGCTTCTATTGTATATGTATAAAAGGTCCACATTACAATCTATATCGTATGTTGGGACTTCACTTCTACTTGCAACTGTAATTCTTGATGCAAATGATGACAATGGTCCAACAAACTCATTAATGGAAGCTAATGAACCATCAACCCAAAAACTAACATCCCCAGAAGATCTTGATAAGATTACATGATGCCAATTATTTGTGTTATTCACATATACTGTATCACTAGCACCTTCAAGAGTAATTGATGAACCTATTTGGTATGAAATACCATCAGTTGCAGTATTGTATAAAATATTGATCCTATCATATGGACCCAGATCATTTGTGTTAGCAAATTGAAATGCATGTTTTACAAGATTAACTGATGCATCATTTCCTTTATACCATAAGGATATTGCGTAGTCATCAGTGCCTCTTAATAATGTTACAATGCTAGAATCTAATGTGTATGTAAATCCTGTTGGTGAGTCTGATTTCAATGAATCACCAACAACACCACTTTCATAAGTCGTATCAGTTGTTATTAATGTAATGGTTCTTCCGATACTAGAATCCATGGTGTTCTGAAAATCCCATCTTGCATATAAAGAATCTGTGGAATATGTTGGGTAATCGTAAACATTCACACTGTAATATAGATCTGATATTTCATCTCTGGATAGTGCTCTTCCATAATAGTAAACCTTATCAAAGTTACCTTCTATAGTTTCTTCCACCTTCCAGTTTGTTGGTGTGCAACCCAAACCAAGTTGGGTTGTTGAACCATCTGGCATATAGTTAGTCCATGGCATAGCACCAACACTCACATCATTAATGAATATGCTTAAATGTGATCCATTATAATGGGCAACTATGTGCTGCCACGTGTAAGGTTTGTTTGGCCATGGAATATCAAGTGATGTCGTGTCACCACCATCAATTCTTGCCTCAAGAATATATTCTTGCTCTATGAATTGATTAAAAAGAGAATACCATGTATCAACTGTTTGTCCATTATCAAACTTAAATATAACCTGTCTATCGCCACTTTGAAATGTGCTGGGTTTAAACCATAACGACAGTGTGAATTCTTCAGGAGATTCTAGGTATTGACCTATGCTTGGATCATTGATGTATATTCTTCCGGTTGAATTATCATTAGTAAAAAAATGGTATGGATCTATTGGATGCCTATATCTTCTTAATGAATCTCCATTGTCACCATCTGTCCATAATCTCATACCATCTTGAACATCAAAATCTCCTTCAAGGGTGAATGATATATCCTTACCAAGAGTTGATGCTAAAGAACCATCCTCAAAGTCCCAATATGCTACCAATCCATCTAATGGAACCTTACCATCACCAGCAGTTCTGATAATGGAACCATTCCATTCCATTACCTTTCCATTATAAATCATGTATGTTGGTTTGCTTCCCATATTTATGACTGTCTTTTTCTAAAATAATAGAGGTCCTCAACCTCCTGTGCCGTTAGTATCCTGTTGTAGTATATTATGTCATCGTATTCTGCTGTTATGCCAACATCCGTTCCTGTCACGTTATCTCCATACGCAATTCTCTCAATCTGTGAATCAAAGTTAGCAGCAGAAAAGCTATCACTGAATTGAAAAACACCATCATAATACACGCTAAACGTTCCACTATCACCAGTAAAAGCTAAATGGTGCCACTCATCATCTGATGTGTTTATGTAATTATGGCTATCAACTGCTGAACCAGTATCGTACCACCACAAATCAATCTGCGGACCGGTTCTGTAGTTTACTGCTATTTGTGTGTCACCTGTAACAGTTGAGCCCAGATGCAACAGAAACCTATTCGGAGAATCAGTGAAGTTAGTTTTGAACCAAAATGCTGTGGTGCATGGTGATTTTAGAATCTCCTGAAGAGCTTGGGCTGGTGTGTTATACATGGAACCACCAGCAAAGGAGATGCTGTTAGTACCGAGCTCTGCTCCATTATCCCTATAAACCCATGTGTATCCATCAGCTGTATCTAACAAACTATCGGTGTATGACATGAACACGCTAGGATCATCAGGTATAAAAGTTGCTCGTTGTGACACGCCAAGCCCTCCATCAAATCGCAACACGTTGCCATCAGCATCTCTTAAAAGTGTATTTTGTTTATATGCCATTAGTTCAATTGTAAGTATTCTTTTCCGAACTTCCTTAGATCTTCAGTTTCAACAAGTTCCCAATTATTAGTAGTGTACTTAAATATGATTTTAGCAATGTAAAATGCAGTACCTATGAAGTCTTCAGGTATACTATATACTGAGTAATGTTCAGCATCTGCTTTTGCGTTAGCTTCACTACTATGGAATGCTTCTGGTAAGTTCAACATTAGCTTACAATCATCATTATCCTCATTCACAACTCCCCAAAGAATCACATTAACCCACTTGTTATTGGCTATTGCATTACCTCCAGAATCTACTTGCATTGCAGTTTCTACAGAAGTGAAAGGTCTATAATTATCACTTGGATAGTTAGGAACAAAGATACTACTATCTAAAGTACTTGTATCAAATACTGGGAATGCATGGTTATGAAGTTGTAAACAATTACCTAATGTTGTTGAGAAATCAACTCTATCAAGACCTCCCAATACAGTAATAGTAGTAGTTAAGTCTACACCATTTCTCCATGTTGCTGGTTGGTATCTAATCCAGTAGTTTAGATCTTGTATGTGACCAACATCTTTACCACTCTTAGCATGATCTGTCCAAGCATGAACTTTATATGGACCTTGAGTTTGAACACTTGCTGCACTTTGAACAAGAACTGTTGCAACAGCTGCGTATTCTACATCTGGCCAATCTCCAGTACTAGCTTCTAATGTTGCACTGTTATATGGAACATATACGTAGTTAATCTGTGGTGCCGCATCGGTACCAGCAGTAAGTGCTAAAGAACCATCATTAATTACATCATAATATACAACATCCTTATCATATACAATTCTAATTGTATCTCTTCCTGCATTATCGAAAAGATTAAGAGTAACAGTTGTACCATTTGAAGTCACATCAACTTTAGGTTGATCTAACATAATACCATTAAGTATTGCAAATGGATCTCTAGTATCAGCTGTAAAGCTTCTTGTATCAATCTTTCCACTTTCCCAAACTGCGCTTGTTTCATTATATGATATTAAATCATAAGAAGAAGGATCAGCAACGGAAACATCCACCAATAATCCAATGCAAGCATCAACTATTGTTGTGCTATTTTCCCATGCAGCATTAATTGAATTGTAAGCAAGTATATCATCAGTCACTGGCGATATAATTGATACATCAGTTAATCCAATTAGCTCTGATATTATGCTGGCATCCTGTATCGCATTGTAAGCATCTATTCTCACTATTGATGAATCAAGGGTAGCTATCTCATTATCTTGAGTATCATTAGTTGCGTCAATTCTAATAATTGAAGCATCCAATTGTGCTATGTCAGCAGTATGAACTTGCGTTAGAACATCAAGAGCAGCAACGCTTGAGTCTAGGTTTGCAATATCTATTGTGTGGCCCTGAGTAAGAGTATCAAGATCAGATATGCTTGAATCAATATTAACTATTGAAGCGGCATTATTAGCTATTGATACATCCCTTGCTCCAAGTGAACCATCAACATATTCAAGTGTTACTCCTGCATTTGCTATTGAGACATCTTGAATTGCCTGATAGGCATTAATTGTAGTAATTGCATTGCTGTTACTAACTATTGCAGAATCTTGAATAGCATTGTAATTATCAAGAGTTGTTAATTCTCCATCTATTCTCACAACTGAAGCATCAAGCTGAGCTATTTGTGCATCATTATCAGATATTGAAGCATCTTGTATAGCATTATAAGCATCTATTCTCACTATTGATGAATCAAGGGTAGCTATCTCATTATCTTGAGTATCATTAGTTGCATCTATTCTGATGATTGAAGCATCAAGCTGAGCTATTTCAGCTTCATTTGCTATTATGCTTGCGTCCTGAATTGGATCGTAAGCACCTGATTGTAATGCTTGATTTATGGATGAATCCTGTATCGCATTGTAACCATCTATTCTAACAACTGAAGCATCAAGCTGGGCTATGTTTGAGGTGTTTGTTGATATATTACCTTCATTAGTAATTATTGATGCATCCTGTATTGGATCATATGTACCGCTTTGAGCTGCTAGCTCTATGCTTGCATCTTGGATTGCATTATACGCATCTATTCGTGTAATATCTCCCTCAAGAGCTATTATGCTCGCATCCTGAATAGGATCATATGTACCGCTTTGAGCTGCTAGCTCTATGCTTGCATCCTGAATGGCATTATATGCATCTATCCTTGTTATTGACTCCTCATTTGCTATTATACTTGCATCCTGAATAGGATCGTAAGTTCCAGATGATAATCCCAATAGAATTGAGGCATCCTGTATTCCTTGGTAAGTATCTATTGAGCTGAACTCCTGATCATTATTGAACTGATTTGTTGATATATCCAGAGCATTATCTGAAATAGCAATATTCTGAACATTTTGTTCACTCTCTATATTTGAAATATCTGAAGTATTGGTAGATATGTTACTAGCATTAGTATCTATGCTTGAATCTTGTATGGCGTTATAGGTATCAATCCTGCCGAATTCAGATAAGACACTTGCATCCTGTATTGCATTGTAACCATCTATTCTAATAACTGAAGCATCAAGTTGGGCTATGTCAGCTCTAAGGATAACTATTGATGCATCCTGAGTTGATGCTTGGTCATTAAGGAAATCACTTATATTCTGGTTGATCCAATATCCCCATGAAGAGTCATATACAAGAACATCATCATTTTGCTTATTGCTTACAGAGGTATCCTGAAGTATCCAGAAGTAAGTGGAGGCCTCCACAACTTGGTATGAATCGGTGTTGAAACCTATTCCGTTCTCCCAGATTGAATCGCTTGCATCATAAAGTATTATGTGATTCTGACTAGGTGTTACTATTGAAACATCATCAAGCCCGCCAAGAAGGTTTGCCGCATTAATGCTGGCATCCTGTATTGTATTATAAGCTTCTAGGGCACTCACACGAGTAGGTAATTGATCGCTAGTGTACCAATACATTGAGCTGTCATCGTACACCCAGAGTGCACCGTTTGCAACAGCAGTGGAGCTATCATCAAGCCCACTAATATCGCTAAAATGAACAGGCTCCTTAGGTGATACAAAGATCTTACCTTGAGTTGCATGTGCAACTGTAACGGTACCAATCTTTATCTTATCATAAGGTGCAGGTGGTGCATCATTAGTAAGGTTACCAGCAACACTAGCATCCACGTAAAGAATATCTCCTTCTGAGAATGCTGATGTATTTTGGTTGGAAACCAATCCAAACACTGTAACAAAACCATCTGTATTATTAGCAATATCATGAGTTGCTAAACCAAGTATGTGGTTTTCAGATATTGCGGTTGGAGTATGTATATCAGAATTAGCTAATTCTATGGTTGGTCTATTACCAGTTGCTCCACTAATCTTAACAACACTACCATCATCAATTAAAAATCCTTGATTATTTCTAACTCTAACAACCATCTCCTGACCAACTTGTAATCTCATATCAGTTTGATCATTCATGTAAGTCAGAGCCTTTTCTGTAGAATCATAAAATACTCTTCCTTCAAGGTGATCTGGATCTCCATTACTATTCCAAAAGTCAATATGTCCAACATTAACTATGTTACCACTTGCATCAAATACTATGCTACCGTCCAGATTAATATCATTTTGGAATGTAGGATTTAGAAGGAAAGCATCTATTCTAACAACTGAAGCATCAATCTGAGCTATGTTATCCTCATTTGCTATGATTGAAGCATCTTGTATTGGATCATAAGCTCCAGATTGTAATGCTTGCTCTATGCTTGAATCCTGAATAGTATTGTAACCATCTATTCTAATTACTGAAGCATCCAATTGAGCTATGGAAGCATCCTGAATAGGATCATAAGCACCTGATTGTAATGCTTGATTTATGGATGAATCCTGTATCGCATTGTAACCATCAATTCTGGTAACATCAGTTTCAAGTTGTGCTATTGAAGCATCTTGAATAGGGTCATAAGTACCACTTTGAAGTGCTTGAGCAATACTAGTATCTTGTATTGCAGTATACTCATCTATGACTTCAATATTTCTACTATTGAACCATTTACCAAAACTTGAGTCCCATACTAATAAGTCTCCATTACTAGCATCAATAATACTGGTATCTTGAAGAATCCAGAAATACTCACTGGCATCAACAACACCATATATGCTAACATCAACTATATCCCAGTTTCTCCATAGTCCCCAAGATGCATCATATAGGAAACCTTGCCTATCAAGCGGATTAGAAACAGATGTATCAGCTAGAATCCAGAAGTACTCTGAGGCATCAACTACATTATAGAATGAAGCATCTATATCAACTGCATTCTTCCATAAGGAATCAGATGCGTCGTAAACCAATACATTGTCATCACTTATTGAAACTATTGAAACATCATCAAGTTCTGAAAGTAATGCTGCTTTAGCAAGTATACTTGCATCTTGGATTATATTATAAGCATCAATCCTGCTAACGGAAGCATCCAATTGGGCGATGCTAACATCTTGGATGGGATCGTAATTGGATGCCTGAAGGCCTATGAATATGGATGCATCCTGTATAGCAGTGTATTGATCTATTCTTACTATGCTTGCATCGTGTTGTGCTATCGATACATCTTGGATAGGATCGTATTGTGATGATTGAAGACCAACAAGGATACTGGCATCCTGAATAGAATTATAAGTATCAATACGATTAACTTCTGCTAAAGTGCTAGCGTCCTGTATTGCTTGATAATTATCAATTCTAGTTATTTCTGCAAGAACAGAAGCATCTTGAATAGCATTATAACTATCAATTCTTATAACAGAAGCATCGAGTTGAGCTATATTTTGTGTGTTAAGGAGTATGCTTGCATCTTGTACTGATGCGTAAATATCTATTCGTGTTATTTCTGCAAGTACTGAAGCATCTTGTATTGCATTATAAGCATCGATTCTTATTGTTTGTTCTAGATTATAGAGTATAGAACTATCTTGAATATCATTCTCTGTGAATAATACAAATAAGGAAGCATCTCTTTGTCCAAGAGATCCATCAACATATGTTTTTGTTGTAACTTCCTCACCACCAAGTGCAGCAATACTAACATCCTGTATTGCTCTATAATCATCTATCCTTATTATGGAAGCATCATGTTGAGCAATGTTAATTGTATTGATTAGGATGCTGCTATCCTGAATAGCGTTGTAATTATCTAATCTATCAAAGGCATCACCGGTACCCGTACCTATTATTGTGGTATATGCACTGATTATTGTACCCTTTACCGGCGTTGTGAGAGTTACTGATCCGGTTACGTTGTTTTGGTAAGTATTTCCTGTTGACATAATGATGAAATGACCGGTTATTTTATTTTATATATCCCATCCTCCAGCGAGTATTGGGAAGGATCACCAGCTCATTAACTATATCGTACCAAATCCAAGATTATACTCTCCAGTAAGTGGAATATCAAGACGTAATGGTGGAATAACAGGAGAATCATTAATCTGACCATCTTCACTTGTAAGTACTGTTGTATATGTACTAGAATCTATAGGATCAGTAATTATTTCTTCAAGTTCTGCAGATATTTCTCTCCACTTCTTTTTAAGAACTTCTGTGTACCCTATTATCCTATAATAGTGACCATCTAGTTGCCATATTTGATAAGGTCTTAATGTGTTACTATCATCTAATATTTTGATTCTAATATAATTGGCATACGTACTTCTATTCTCCAATATATTGATGTTGTATTTCTTTTGTATACTTGCTGATGCATCCTCATTCCATCTATACCAACTACCCTCTGTTATGGAACTATCTGTTAATAATCTAAATGCACCAACATCTTCTTGGTTTTGGCCATCACTAAGATTAATGGTTCTATTTGCGCTATCATATAGACTAAGACCATTATTCTCTGTTCTATATAACTTATCATAAGATAATTGTATTGATGTTTCTTCATTTTCATTGTATATGAGTCTGAAGTTATCAAACCTAAGATCACCATATACTTGCTGAGCAAAGTTACCTGTTATTGTAAAGTAGTGGGATGTTATACCAGTGTTCCACTTCCATTTGAACTTTCTTCTTGTATAGTCATAAACTGGATCACTAAAAGATACAGTTTCATCAGTAAGTAATTCTTGTAGATCACCAGTTCCAACCTTACCAGATGTATATAGGGATGCTCTGACATTTAATGTCTTTGCACCAGCATATGTCTGTCTAGCAAGACACCTAACATCGAACTGTAATTCAAATGATGAATTCTCTGATGGAGCTGCTCCAGGACTTGTTACTAACCAAAAGTACATTGATGCATCAGTTTGTCCAGTAAAACCTAAACCTCTAAAGTCCCACTCCAATCTCATTTCATTATTTCCTCCATTAGATACAACATCCCAAGTAATATTAGGATCTGGTTGAGAGTTATGTGCCCATGGATCTATAGCTAAGCTTGCTGTATTAAAATCACCATTACTTAGTTCTCCATTTAGTTCTGTTCTATTCTTAACGATTGTTTTTAATTCTCTAAGTGGTTGTTTAAATTCTAAAGAACCATAATCCAAGAACTTATAGCTACTAATATCAACAATAAGATTACTATCACCAGTAAATCCAACAGTACTTGTATCCCATACAATCTGGTCTGTTTTTGATGATAGTTCATGGTAATTAATTATTCTCCAACCAGCATCTGCTTGTGTAAGTGTACAATTAAATGGTTTTAGCATATCCTCCAATACTTCATAACATGTATTGGTATTAATTAGACCATCAGAAACCTTTTCCCATCTTCTACTATCTACTGCTATATCAGTAAAGACTTGTGCAAGGCTACTATCCATAGCATCCTCATATGTATTGAGTTGTATGTAGAATGGTAAGAATAGGTAATTATCATCTATTCTTTGAAGTGCTCTTTGTGTTTGTACTATTAGTGGTTGTACATCCCTGTATATGTTATTATTTGAGTCTTTAAACTCTATCTTTTTAAGGTCACCCAATAAATCAGTTGCAGTTATACTATAACGATAAAGCTTATCTTTTTCTATGAATTCTCTACTACAGTTTTCAGGTTTAACAAATCCTTGCCATACAAGTAAGTTTGATGCACCTTGTCTTCTATAGTAATCAACCTTGAATCTCTTATAATCACCTTTATATAGTTCATCATATTCTTCCAATTGATCAACTGTTGCATAGAATTCAAGTGATAACTCAGTACCTGCCATGATTAGATCACCATCGGTCTTTGTTGCTCTTCTTCTAAATACTGCGGGTGCTTCACCAACACCTATAAGATAGTTAATGCTAGTATCATTTATAATATTACCAGCAGTTTCTCTTATTAAAAACTGATATTCTAGATGTACATCTGGATCACCGTATTCTAACTTATAACGAACGTCTTGTAAAGCCATATTTTATAGTGTATTTAGTTTTCTTCTATTTGCTTCAGATAGCACTATTCTAAGATCTTCTCCTCTGATTAATACATCCTCAACCATTACTTTAACAGCCTTTCCATTAGATTGACCAAGTGCTTTCATTGTATCAGCATGAGATACAACTCTAGATCCTCTAGGTAATGCTACTGTCTCCTTACCTCTTTCTCCTACTGTGGCTAATGAGAATCCTTTATCAACAACACCACCCATTGCAAAGTTTTGTGAGGCTATTGCTGCTATTTGAGCTGCTGTAGTTGCTGCAGCCAATGCAATAAAAGGAATAGCAAGTGGCATACCTAATGTTGCTATAGTTTTAGCAACACCTTCAGCACCTGATATAAGTGTCCTCATTATTGCCATTTTCTTTTCCTTCTTAGCGTACTTTTTCTTAATCTCCTCTTTCTTCTTCTCATTATCACCAGCCGCCGCCAACTCCTTATTCATATTGGCTCTTTGTATATTAGCCATAGCATCCATCATACCATTGATGAAATCAAAGGTCATTTGTTGTCTTTGTTGCCTTTCTGCTTCAGCTTGAGCCTCTTGTTCTGCTATCCTATCAAGCTTGTTTTGATTAATCTCTAATTCTTTTTCTGCTGCATCACCAAGCGCTTGCATCCTCTTATCAAGAAGATCTTTATCCATCTTTGGTTCAGTCTTTGTAACCTTTTTACCAAAGAGTTTTTCAGCCATCTTTTGATCGGCAGCAAGTTGCTTTTGTTTTGCTTCAGCAATCTTAATCTCAGCCTTTTCTTGTGCTTCCTTTTGTCTTCTAATATCTTGGCCAAGCATCATTAGCTCTTTCTCTTGTAAGAGCATATTCTTTACTTCTTGGGCTCTTTTTTGTTGAAGATTAGCAAGCTCCATATCATCCTCAAGTGTATTCTCACCCAAGGCTTGACGTCTTTCAAGAAGATCTATCTCATCATCAAGAGTTTCAGTCTTCATTTTATTGACCTCTCTTAAGTTCTTAAGTTCTTGTGCTGCAAACATCTGACGTTCATCAGCAGTGTACTTATCAATATCTCTTGATTTTAATCTTAAGTTACCATTTTCTTCAAGAAGCTTGGCAATCTTCTTCTTATTGGCTATCTCCTTTTTAGTATTAGCATCCTCATCCTTGGCTATTTGATCAGCTTTCTTAGCAACATCCACTATTTGATCACCAACACCTGCTACGGCACCCTTAGCATCATCCCAGGCACCCTGAAAATCACCACTAAATAGTTTAACTATAGCACCACCAAACTTGGCTATACGATCAAGAACAACACCTATAACTGCTTTAACAACTTCAGTGGCTCTACTCATTACAAGCATACCCTCTTTTGTATTGTTAAGCCAGGTGACCAATGCTCCTAAGGCTATCACCAGCAATCCTACACCAGTAGATGCTATGGCAACCTTCCATAGTTTAGTTCCTTTTGTTAGTGCTTTCATTCCACTGGTAGCGCCACCCAATATTGAAGTTAATTGGGCCATCATAGGATTAGCCATACCGGCAACACCTGTAAAAGCACCTTTAAAACCAGCTGAGAATTCTTTACTGGCAGTCTTAGCCTTCATTCCAAAGGTCTTAAGTTGACCTGATGCTTTTCTAAGTCCCTTTTTTAATTCTGCTGTTTGTGTTGAGATACGAACCGCAAGATCCGTCATTATCTTATTCTTGGCCATTTATCAAGGATTTTATTTTATATATCTCTCTATCTTTCTATATTATTTAGATAGTCCTTGAACTCTGGATAGTTAATATCAGGACCAGAACTCTTTTGAGATGATTTTTGTATCTTATTTTTATAGTATTCAGCCTCTTCATCAGTAAATGGAGTTACCTCTTGTGGTTTATGTTTTACTTTATCCCATGGTAATGGCATTAAAGCTTCTAAAGACTTTACTTGTGACTTACCAGGAAGTTGAGCATTAACAAGATAAAGAGTTTGTAATCTCATACTTTCATACATATCCCTATAATGGGATTCATAAGTATCCTTTCTTTTCTTTGCCGTGAATGTGAGTATTTTGTTTAGTTCTACTGGGGCTAGATCCCAAAAGTCTTTAGGTCTTATACCAGCATACGATACTGCCATACCCAAAAGAACTGTTGTATCATTCCAATCCCAATCCTCCTCTTCTTCAGATTCAGATTGGGATCCATCAGTGCTTTCTATTTTGTAGGAACCAGCCCTTGGAAAAAATCCGGCATTGCAGTTATGAAGTCAAACCATATATCGTCAATAAGGAATAGGTATTCCTCACTCTTACGATCATAATCAGGGAATGGTTGTTTGGTTTGACGCGCTCCGGCTAATAGGGCATAATAAAATAATGGCTCTAATTCAGCCATGTTAAGGTTATCACCCAAGTCGTCAAAGGATTTATTAGTTTCATCAGCCCAAGCGGCTAATGCGGAGTATGAGATACAAAAAGGTATCTTTTCTCCATCTTGTGTTTTGAGATATTTTATCATAATATACGTTTAGTTTAATACAGGTGGGAATTACTCCCACCTATATTATTTATTATGAAAAAAAAGGTCGTCAGTTTTACGCTATGGATATTGGACCAGTAGGCTTAAGCGTACCGCTATAAGTCTGCTTGTCTCCTAAACTTCCAGTAAGTGAAACGTTAGTTAGATAACCAGCACCAGTAATATCAGTTGGAGCTGCTGAGTCATCCAGTAAGAATGCAACAGAAGCATCTGAAGTCATAATGTTAGTTAACAATGTTTCATAATCATTGGTAGAACTTGAGCTATCTCTTGACACAAGACCGTCAAACGAGATCTCGGCCTCTTTTAAGTCTACAAGGAATTCCTTCCAACTAGATGTTGAATCGAAAGACGTTACGTCTACTGTTTCTTTATCAACGTTGAAGCTAAAACCTGTAGTTCTTGCTATTGGATTGCCATCAAGCGAGATAACCATAGTTTTGGATAATAATTCATTTGCCATGTCTCTATCGTTAGTTTATTTTATTATTTATTTATATATCTAAAGGATTAAATCCTTTTTTAATTGTAGTAATATACAGTGAAATCTAATGACTCAGTATATAAGTCATTATCTTCATCATACACATCTATATCTCTTTCAAACATAACATCAGCAATATTAGCAGATGAGTATGCTTGCATTGTTCGTCTTACTTCTCTATTTATATTTTCATTATTAACCGGACTTGTACCAACTATCTTTATAGTTACACTATATTCCTCACTAATGTCTCTTTCATTCATAGTATGAGTTGGAGTTGCTATCCTTGACATATATACTAGTGAGTTTGCCGAAGTATCTTGATTTAATGGTAATATATTATGATAGATATTATCACCAACCCAATAATTAATACTGGAATCTGCAACAAGTAGGTCGTATATCTCTGTTTTTAAGCTCATTATTTTGATATTTTTTTAGTGTACCTTTTGATGTAGGAAGTTACTCTCTTACCCATCTTTTGGAATATGCTATCTATTGCTCTTGGTGTAGCCTTTTCTATTGATGGTGCTATAAATGGTTCTGGTTTCATTTGACCTCTATTTGCTTTACCATATATTATTGGTCCCTTACCCTTTGTTGTTCTAACCTTAGTACCAAACTCAACAAATCTAGCCCAATAAGCTTTATTTGAAACACCAATGAATATGGCAGTCTTATCTTCTGGATCATTTTGTATTCTAATGTTCCTATGTATATTATCACTACCTACTGGTGCTTGAGATTGCATTTCAGCCTTGTATTCTTGACCACCAGCAC
>Ga0180438_10007831_pt1 | contig 13771 bp, 11 predicted proteins | sample SS_ome_12_FD_132455 | JGI IMG/M metagenome (GOLD analysis project Ga0180438, IMG submission 132455) | Hypersaline lake sediment archaeal communities from the Salton Sea, California, USA - SS_3_D_2 metaG | ecosystem: Environmental > Aquatic > Non-marine Saline and Alkaline > Hypersaline >... | reverse complement strand
TTTTTATTATTCAAAAAAAACAGATTTCGCGCATTGGCGGTCTATTGCTTGTTGCCAGTTATATACTCTTTCTCTTGTTTGAACTAGCATGACAAGAAGCTATACACCCTCTCTTTTAAAAAAAGTAAAATAGTGTATTATAAGCATATAATCAGTTATATGCGCATATTATTGGAGAATGTACATGCTATTTGGATTCTTGCTTACCCTTTTTATCATCAATTGTTTCTTTCTTATTCTTTTCATCATGCTCCAGCAAGGTAAAGGCGGCCTCGGCGCATTGGGCGGCAGCTCACAAATGCTCTTTGGTGGCTCAGGTGGCGCTGATTTCATGCAAAAAGCAACATGGGTAATGGGAAGCATCTTCCTCTTTGGTTCTCTCTCTTTGGCTATCTTACGCACAAAGCAGTATCAAACAGGCAGCCTTTTGAGACAACCAGTGTCACAGCAAATGCCACAATTGCCACAACCAGAATTGCCTGCTGCACCTACTAGTGATGCCACTCACAATAACTAATACCCTTGATCGCCTAGGTCACTATACCCTTCGCATATGCGATACGGTCGGCAGCTTTGTGCTCTTTTTAAAAGGGGCGGGCGTACAGCTTATTACCACATCGATCGACACCAAAAAACTCATACAGCAGATCGATCAGATTGGTATTGCATCAATTAACATTGTGGTGCTGACAGGCACGTTCACCGGCATGGTCTTCGCGTTGCAAAGTTATATAGGCTTTTCTCGCATGGGCGGCGAACAATTTATTGGTACCGTTGTTGCTCTTGGCATGGCGCGTGAGCTTGGACCTGTGCTAACCGGCCTTATGGTGACCGGAAGAGCTGGATCTGCTATGGCCGCTGAACTTGGCACGATGCGCATCTCTGAACAAATTGATGCACTCTGGACGTTGCGTATTAACACCTTTTCCTACCTCATTGTGCCGCGCATACTCGCAAGCATTATTGTGCTCCCATGTTTAAGCCTTTTTGCTACCTGTTGTGGCATTCTAGGAGGCTACTTTGTAGTGGTGTATGCGCTGAATTTAAGCGCTGAACAATACATTTCAAGCATTACCCAATTTGTTAACCTTGCAGACGTTTTTGGTGGCCTGACTAAAGCAAGCGTGTTTGGCTTGCTTCTTAGCTGGGCCGGTTGCTTTAAAGGATATACCGCCAGTGGAGGCGCTCGAGGTGTAGGCAAAGCAACGACCCAAGCGGTCGTGTTAGGCTCAATTTTGATATTAATGATTAATTATGTTCTGACAAAAGTATTGTGAGCCGCTATGATTCGCATTCAACATCTTACCAAACGTTTTGGAGAACGCATCATCACCAACGACCTCAGCCTTGACATCCCTGAAGGGAAAATGACGGTTATTATTGGCCGCTCTGGTGAAGGTAAGTCGTTATTGCTCAAACAGATCATTGGCTTGATCAAACCAACCTCGGGCTCCATTATCATCGATGGTATTGAAACCACCAATTGCACACCACAAGAACAACAGACCGTATTGCAAACGTGTGGTTATGTCTTTCAGTTTGCTGCGCTCCTTGATTCCCTGAGCGTGTTTGAAAATATCGCCATCACCCTGCTGCAAAATGGTTACTCACGAGAACAAGCGCGTGAGATGGTCAAAGAAAAACTCACATGTGTACAACTCAATGAAGATATTCTCGATAAATACCCTTCTGAACTTTCTGGCGGCATGGCAAAACGCGTTGGCCTGGCTCGCACACTCATGAACAATCCGCGCATTATGCTCTATGATGAACCAACAACTGGCCTTGACCCTATCACACAGCGCCATATTCATGAATTAATGCATTCATTGCAAAAACAATTCAACACCACCTCTGTGGTAATTAGCCACAGCACTGATCTGTTTCAGTTTGCTGATCATGTTGCCTTTCTCTATGAAGGGCGCATCGCCTACACCGGCCCCGCACAAGGCATTTGGGAATGCGATAATCCATATATCTATCAATTTATTCGCGGCAATACGCACGGCCCTATACAAGCGGTGTAGCATTTATTTGCATTGCGTATGCTGCTCTGCTATACCTTGGGATGATGTATAACATGTGCTTATCTATTTAAAAAAAGGAGCATCTCATGAACAAACATCTTTTTGCACTTCTACTCTCGTTACCCTCTATATGCCTGGCTGCAGATGAAAACCTTGATGCATTATTTGGATCAGATTCTGAAAATGACTCGTCATCAGCAGCATCTAGCTCACATCTTGCTGCCCCAAAACCTCAACGCTTTAGACATCAAAGAAATCGCAGCCTTTCAACACCTGTTTTACCCTCGCCTATGCCCAGCCCCGACCCTATGGCTGAATATGCACGATTAACAGGATTTAATCCTCAAAAGACAAAAGAAGAAGATGAGTTATTTCGATTAATAGACGATATATCTTTACAAAGAGAAAAACCTGATCATGCCCAATCTACAAGATTAACTCTTCACGCATTGCAAGTGCTTCTTAGCCAATCTCACAAACAGACCGAACAATATGAACAGCAAAAATTGCTTTTTAGAAAATTAACAACACTAGTATCTACATTTGACAGTATGGAAAAATCACTACAACGCATTGCAGCAAAAGCAGATATAGCAGAAGACAAGGAAGCAGCTATCAATTTGGAATTTTTAAATTTAAGAACTCAAATTACATCGCTTGAAGCAATGATGAAATCCAATCTTGAATACTACACAAAACTTTCTATGGATACACATGCTAAAGTGGGCAAAACCCTCACAAGCGCATCCGCTCCAACAATAGCGGCAACCTCCTCAACTCAAGGGGAAAAAAGAAAAAGTGGCGGACTGCTGCGAAGAGTCATCAGCCCACCATCATTGCCACGATTTAGTCGAGAAAACAGTAAGGATAAATAAAGACTTCTAATCGTTAAATAAACTTCTGAAAATCTTTATAGAGCATACTTGGCTGGATTCCTTGATTGTTTTGATACTTATTGCTTTCGTAACAATCAAAATCACCATCTATAGTGTGATAGAAAATTTGCCCAATTTCCACACCTGGATAGATGCGAATTGGCTTTACACAAAACATTTCAAGGGTCCAGTAACCACTAAAGCCAACATCTCCAAAACCTGCAGTAATGTGAATGAATAATCCTAAACGACCAATAGAAGAACGGCCTTCAAGCATTGGCACATAGCCCGTTGTGCGTGTATGTTCAATGGTACGTGCTAAATAAAGAACGCCCGGCTCGAGCACTAATCCTTCTTCTGGAATAGTAATGGTACGCGCTGTGGGTTTTTGCTTCATATCAAGCACAGTATCTTCATAGACCATCAACTCATTATGCAAACGCAAATTATAACTATTGGGATTAAGTTGATGTGGGTTATATGGCTCAATAAAAATATCTTTTCCAAGACGGCGTTTAATCTCTTTTCCAGACAAAATCATAGCTTACTCCAGACAAACTAATAGGGTCACGTTGTCATATTATTCTCTCATGATAAAATGAAAGATATCATTTGTGAAGAAAGGTAAGCCAGATGACGCAACAAACTATTACAGAAGAGACTATTTCGCGTATTCATGACGAGAGCAATCGCTTTGCCGGCCTTGCTCAAGAAGTGCATAAAGTTATTTTCGGTCAGCAACATATTGTTGATTTTATTTCACTTGCTCTCCTGTGCAATGGACACATTCTTCTTGAAGGAGTGCCGGGTGTTGCAAAAACAACTATGATCAAAGCGGTCACACAGGCGCTTGGTCTTGATTTTGCTCGCATACAATTCACACCGGATTTATTACCCGCTGATCTTATTGGTACACTTATTTATAATCCAAAAACACAAGAATTTGAGACCAAAAAAGGTCCCGTGTTTGCTCATTTAGTGCTCGCTGATGAAATTAATCGTGCACCTGCCAAAGTGCAATCAGCGCTTCTTGAAGCAATGCAGGAGCATCAAGTGACTATCGGCTCAGAAACATTCACACTTGATGAGCCCTTTTTAGTGTTTGCCACGCAAAATCCTATAGAACAAGAAGGTACGTATCAATTGCCTGAAGCACAACTTGATCGCTTCATGTTTAAATTGCTCGTTGACTATCCCAAAAAGGATATTGAGCGTGAAATCTTGATGAAAAACTTTGCCAAACCAATCATTCATCAAGTATTAACCAAAAAAGATATCTTCCAAGCGCAAGAGCTGGTGAAAGAGATCTATATAGATGAAAAAATTACTGATTACATCTTAGACATTGTGTTTGCCACACGAATGCCAAGCAATTATCGTCTTGAGCGTATTGCACCCTACATTCAGCATGGTGTGTCACCTCGAGCGACAATCGCCCTTTCTCATGCGGCAAAAGCACATGCATTTTTGAAAAAACGCCATTTTGTGACACCAGACGACGTGAAAGCGGTTGCACCAGCAGTTATGCGCCATCGTTTGGGATTAACGTATGAAGCATTGGCGGAAGATATTACAGCAGACCAAATTATTGATAATATTTTAGCAACTATTCCCGCACCATAGCATTGGGAGGGGCAAAACGATGATGCAGAACGTGCACTTGACAACCACTCTGCTGCAACTGTATCGTGGAAACATTAGGTAGTAAGTCAAGGAAATATGCAATGAAACATCCGATCTGGATTTTCAATAGCGCGTTAGCTTCGCTTTTAATTTTTGTTGCTTTGTTTATTTTTTTCTCTCGTCAAGAGATACCCTATCGTGAACCAATCGAGCCAGAAGCACCATCAGAGCGGGTCACACAAGACGAAGTGAAAATAAATATTGCAAAAATATATGAACAAGATCTTTTTGATACCTATCAAAAAGAATTGCCTGCTATCATTGGACCAGCACCGCAAATACCAATGCCACGCCCACCAACACCTTCTATAGCAAAAGCTCCTGAACTGCCAAAACCAACCTTTTTGCCCCCATTGAATGTCACGCTTAAAGGTATTGTTGTACTTGCGCATGATGATGAAAAAAATCGTGCCATCATTCAGGATAATCAAACAAACCAAGAAGCAAGCTATAAAGTGGGCAATATGATACAAGATGCCCAGTTGATACGCATCCAAAACAATAAGGTGATATTCTTGCGTACTAATGGTCAACAAGAAGTGCTCTATCTGCGTGAAAAGGATGCACAACTTGACCCAACCTATGCCTCACTCATCGGCTGGGATGAAGTCGTGAAAAAAATAGATGACTATCACTTTAATGTGAGCCCACAGGCATTTGTAGAGCGCATTCAAAACATTGCACAATTCATTGACGCACTTGATTTGACCACCGCATACCAAAAAGGCAAAAGTATTGGTTGCCGCGTCGGCACGGTAAAATCAAACACACTTGGCTATGCGCTTGGCTTGCAAACGGGCGATATCATTACACAAGTGAATGACATTCCTGCTACTGATACAGCACACCGCTTTCAGATATATAAATCAATCATGCAAAAACAACAAAATGATCAAATCAACGTCACCATATTACGATACAACAATCCATTGACATTGATATACACATTAGAAGATTTTAGTATTCTTGATAGAATGAAGAAGGTCGAACCGTCAGTTGCACAAAATCTAGAACAAAAAATGAAAGAAAAACAGTTAAAAGCAATGCAACAAAAACATCGGTTTGCACCAACAGTTGGTGAAATTAGAAAACGTGAACGACAAAACATGCTCAGACGGGCAAAACAGCCAGTTAACACAAACGAGCAATAGACCTGAGTAAATAATGATAAAGAAAGTTAGTTTTTTTCTCCTGTGCCTTCTTGCCAGCATCACGCTCGTCTTGCCTGATAGTGCAGCATCTATGACGCCAAAACGAAAACGGCGCTCTTCTATTTTTGCTGCTGCTATTGATGCGCCAGAAGCAACTATTGATACAGATGCTTCGTTTGATGACACGCTTAGCCCTGCCCAAGAGGACATTGCCACTATTGAAGATACCACAGATAGCACAAACGAATATCCAACTATGACTGACCGTGCTGTGAATCACTTTTTTCAAGAAGCTGCCATGGGCGATGAAGATGATGCGTTCACACAAGAGGATCGTGCAGCATTTGATGCCATGGATCAGGAAGAGGCACTCCCAGATCCTAGTACCCTACCTTCAACATATGCTGAACCAGAAGATATTCAGCTGATGTCAGATATAAAGGGTGGCATATTTGATCAAGCGCTCCAACAAATGGCCGATGCTGATAACAATCAACCGGCAGGTGAACCAACTGACGAAGAGCCAACTAGAGCAAAAGAACGTCAAATTGAAGTATTACACAAACCACAAGAGATAGTAAAACGTGAGGCAAAAGAGCGCCTTGCACAGGCAAAAGAAGAGCCTACGATTGCACCCGAGCCTGAAACAATTGAGTTTTATTTTGAAAATGCAGATATTCAAAATCTACTCACTCAAATTTCTGAATTATATGACGTTACGTTTATTGCCGATGATATATTTGACCCAATGAGTCCTGCTGGTAAAGCACTCAAAGGAAATAAAATATCATTCAAAACACATAAACCCCTTTCAAAGACAGCAGCGTGGGGCCTCTTTTTAACCTTCCTAGACCTGTCTGGCTTTGCGCTTGTTAAAGAGCCGCAAGAAGGGTATTATCGTGTGGTTACAGCTGATGCAGCACAACGCTCACCAGTGCCAAGTTATATTGGCGTTGAACCAGATGCACTGCCTAATAATGATCAAGTGGTACGCTATGTATACTTTATTGAAAATGCCCGCATTGATATTCTTAAGGATATTGTACAAGCATTAAAAAGCCCCAATGCACGTGCTATTTTTATGCAGCAATTAAAGGCGTTTGTTATCACTGATAAGGCCTATAATATCAAAAGCATGATGCAAATCGTCAAAGAGCTTGATCAAGTCACCATGCCTGAATCTATGTCGGTATTGAAACTCACACGTGCTGATGCAGTAGAAGTGAAAAAACTCTATGACACCATTAGTAAATCTGATGAGGGAGGCACTCAGCCATCGCGCATGTTCTCAGCACGCAAGCAGCCCACATCTATCTATTTTCCTGAAAATGCACGCATCATCGCTGAACCACGCACTAATGCCTTGATTCTTTTAGGCTCTGTGGATGCAATTCAAAAGATTGAACACTTTATCACTAAATACGTTGACGTTGAGTTGGAAAAACCATATTCACCTCTCTATACATATCAATTGCGCTATGCAAATGCGGTCACTATCACTGATATCATGAGTCAAATGACGCAATATGCGGGAGATACCCCTGCTGGCAAAACGGGCGGTGTACGTGGCGGTGATAAATACCTTAAACCAATGAGTTTTACCGCTGAGCCAGCAACCAACTCAATTATCATTAAAGGTGACTACGAAGATTATATACGAGCGCTCGAAGTGATTAAAAAACTTGATGAACCACAACCACAAGTAGCTGTGGAAGCACTTATTCTTGCAGTTAACTTTGAAGATGCAAAAGAACTCGGTACGCAGTTGCGCAACAAAGTACCGGGTGTGAATGGCCTACTTGGGAATAATGTTGATTTTCAAACCTCCGGTATTCGCCTTGGTTCTTCAACGGCTTCGGGCATTCAAACGCGAGAAGAGGGAACTGGAGCCACACGCTTGCTTGCAAACCTCCTTTCATTGGTAGTCAATAAAGGCGCCGGTAATACCGTTATTTCATTGGGGTATGATGCTTTTGGCGTATGGGGTATCTTCAATATCCTACAAAGCATCACCAATACACAGGTGGTCTCAAACCCCTTCTTGGTGGCAACCAACAAAACAAAATCAATGGTGCAAGTAGGGCAAATTCGTCGTGTTGTTACCAGTACTATTTTTGCAGGTACAGAACCGCAAGACGCTTTTGGTGACTTCTCCGCAAACCTCAAACTAGAAGTAACGCCACAAATCAATTCAGATGGCATGATTGTACTTGATCTTGATGTGCTAATTGAAAACTTTATTAGTCCTATACAGAACGAGCAGCAAGTAGCAAAACAAGAGCGAAAAATTCAAACCAAAACTATTGTTGCTGATAAAGAAGTTATTGCTCTTGGTGGCCTCATTCAAAATCGTATTGACGAAAGCCTTACCAAAGTACCGATTTTGGGCGACATTCCAATCCTAGGATGGCTATTTCGTAACAAACGAAAAGATGTACGAAAAGATAATCTGCTTATTCTCATTTCTACACGCATTATCGAGCCTGAAGTAGCTGAAGTAGTGGATGAACATACGCGCACCAAAATTGAAGATTATCATACGACGTTGGATCAATTTAAAGATATCGGGGAGTATCGCGATCCGGTCTATCGCCGCTTTTTTGATCAACCGGCATCTGATAACGCTGATGCGGTAGAAGAATTCCTGTTCAAACGTGCAAATGCTGAAATTCCTGTCGCACGTGATCCTCTTGCCAACACGCCTTTGGAACAACGTCCAGCTGAACTCTATCAAGAAATCATGCAAGATGACCCAGAACAGATGAAAGAAGCGGTGCATCATATGCCTCTTGAGCAACGTGAGCTCACCGCACAGCGTAAACTCGCGCAACTAAATGAAATAGCTTACTTAAATGGCGCAGCTAAAAGTGATGCTACCCAAGAGAAAAATGTACCTAAGCGACGCATGAGAGATGCTCGTCGTTGTAAAAACAGTAAAGGCAAAGGAACGCGATGTTAAAAAACGTGCTTTTTCCTGAAAAAATCCGTGGGTACTATCTTTTTGCTCAACGCGTTGCAGGCGTTGCTATTAACAAGTCACATATTTCCGTTACCGTGGTGTATCTTCGTGGCACAAACATCACTATTGAACAATGTCTGACCGTTCCTATTGAGCCAGATACCAACAAAGAGCAGCAAGAACGCGTAGCAGAAGCGATAAGAAAAGCGCTTGCTATGATTGGCAAAGAAGTCGCAGTACATACGGTCATAGGGAGTGAACACGTTATATTCAAGTCAATGAAGCTCCCCTTTACTGACCCAGAAAAAATAAAAAAAGTACTTGATTTTGAAGTTGAACCGCTTCTGCCATTTTCTATTCATGAAGCGGTGGTCGATTTTATTATCACACGCACTATTGAAGAAGACCAAAGCGCTGAAATTATGGTTGCTGCGGTGCAAAAGATCTACATAGAGCAATTGCTTGATCTATTTGCTCGTACTGGTGTGGCGCCGGTGGTGATTGGCATTGATATCTTTTCACTCTACGGCCTGTATAAGTTTATTCCACCATATGCAGAGTATACTGAAAGTGTTGCCTTACTTGATATTGGGAGCGCTACCAGCAAGCTGCTCTATATCATTAATGGGCAACTACGTTTTATTCGTACTATACCAACCGGAACGCATCATATCGCAAAAGAATTGTCACACGCACTCAATATCACGTTGCGTGATGCTATGCAGGAACTCATGCGTTTTGGGTTTGAAAAGATTGATTCTGCAGACTATACCCACGCACTTAATCAGGCCTGCAGTGCATTAAAAAAACAGGTGCAATTTAGCTTAGCATCATTCGCAACAAGCAATGCTGATGCGCCAGCACTCAAAAACATATTACTGCTTGGCGATGGTGCAGACATTAAAGGATTGCACCAATGGATAGAAAAAGAATTTGGTGTGCCAACAGCATTATTTAATCCATCTGGCATCATACAGCACGAGCAGGTACACTTGAAAAAAATGCTCACTATTCCACAGGGCAATAGCATGAGCACGGCCATTGCCCTGCCGACACCTATAACTGAGCATATCAATCTACGCCAAAAAGAATATATGCAAAGCGATAGTTCACTGCTATTGCGCCAGCTTATGCTCGGTAGCGGTTTCACTCTTGTGCTCTTTGTGAGCTTATTGCTCTATAGCTATATGCAGATACGGACACTAAAAAATGAAATAGCCGATTCACAGCAAGAGATAACTGAGGCGCTCACAGAACGATTCCCTACTATTTCTGCAGATGAAGATATTGAATCCCAGGTTGAAAGTGCACAAGAGACCATCACACAAGAAGAAAAACTTTGGTTTTCGTTCTCTCCTTCTATGCGTAACGCCTTTTTGCTCTACTTGCTTGAACTAACTAACCTTGATCGTGAAGGGCTTGGTCTCATTGTGGAAAAAATTACCCTGGACCAAGATCGTGACCTCATGACACTCAAGGCACAAGTAAAAGATACTGATGCACTCAAAAAATTAGAAAACGAATTACGACGCTCTGGCATGTTTATTGTTCAACCGCAAGAACAACCTAATTTCACCATGGAATTACGTTTTAAAGGAACTAAAAAGGGTGAAAAATGAAAATAGTCGAACAAATGCAAGAATGGCTTGATACGCTCGAAAGTGCAATTTTTTATCGCTACCTTGTGAGTATATTAAGCATAATCATGGCTCTGGCGGGCCTTATCATCTATCAATACTATGCCACGGTGAGCGAATACACTGATCAAATTGAAGCTATTAATGAACAACGCCAAGATGTGCAAGAACTTCTTGAAAAAGCTTATTTGGTAAAAGAGCAAAAAGAGACCGTTAATGCCATGCTCAAAGCTGACCCTAATTTTAAGATTGATGCTTATTTTACTGAGGTGGTTAATCAGCTAGCACTTCAGGGCAACCTTGATATGAAAAAAGCAAACAGAATAGAACGTGGCGATCAAAAATATGATGAAAGTATTTTAAATGCCAAATTGAGCAGTATGAATATGAAAGAAGTGAGTGAGCTTCTTGAAAAAATTGAAGAAAATAAACGTGTCTATATAAAAAACGTCGAAATTGAAAAATCACAAAAAAAAAAACCACGCACCGTTGAGGTCCAAATAACCATCGCTACACTACAACCGCGTACGGTATAAGCTCGTGGGGGGAATTGCATGAATAAAAAACATATTCTTCTTGGCATACTCATACACTTTTTGTGTGCGCATTGCTTGGCATCGCCAGCTATTCATCGAGCACTTGCTGATGCTATCCAAGAAACGGAAACACCAAAAAAACGTTCAAAAGGCACTATTGATTTTATTTTCGATAAAGAAGAATTGGTGGATATCATCAATATGCTCGCTGAAAAAAAAGGTGTTAATGTTGTACTGCCAACCGGGACCAATACCATTAGTTCAACCGTTACCCTGGCAATCAATCGTAGACTCACCCTTAATGAAGCATGGAATCTTCTGTATACCCTTCTTGATATCGCCGGTTATAGCATGATTGCAAAAGAAGGCATGTATGTGATTGTGAAAAACAGCAAAAATGTACAACGCGAAGCTCCACCTATTTATATCAATACGCCGCTTTCAGAACTGCCAGACAGTGATGAACGCATACAATATTTATATTATTTGAGCAATATCAAAGCATCAGAAGATTTTGACCAACAAATTAATGAACTACTCAAAGCAGTATTGCCTGATGATGCGCTCTATAAGGCAGATAAAAATGCCAATGGCATTCTCATTATCGCCAAAAGCCAAGACATTAAATCGGTAATGGGCATCATCCAAGAGATCGACCAAGCGGGTTTTCAAGAAGTCATGGAAGTGATTCGCTTACGCTACACCAATGCGGATCTTATTGGCCAACTCTTTAATGATAATATTTTAAAAACCGCCGCTGCCACACCAAGCCATCGCTATCGCCTTGATGCGCGCAACAAAGAGCTTGAAGCTACCTATTTTTCTCGCAATGTTAAAGTGATACCAGAGCCACGTACTAATTCTCTTATTGTATTAGGGCGTGTGCAAGCAGTAGAACGCATTAAAGACTTTTTGTTTAAATATATCGATGTCGAACTTGATGCAGGCAGATCCATTTTACACGTCTATGAATTGCAGTATCTTGATGCACAAGACTTCGCACCGGTGCTTGATCGTATTGTAAAATCAACACGTTCGGGTGGTACGGGTCAATCAAAAGCTGAAGCTGGCGCTCAAACGGGTACTGAGCGTTTTTTTGAAGAAGTTATTATCCTAGCCGACACTCCTGCAGAAGCATCCGCCGAACAGGAAGAGGGGACCTATTTTGGTGGCAATAAATTAATCATTGCTGCACGCTATGAAGACTGGAAACGTATAAAAAAACTCATTGAGCAATTAGACAAACCGCAACCACAAGTAATTATTGAAGTTCTGATTGCCGATTTGACCATTGATGATACTATGCGCTTAGGCTCTATTATGCGCAACCCAGCTGATATTCCATTTCCCGGCGATGTGAGCGGACAAGCAGCCATGATTGGGCAGGTCATTCTTGATAAAGGTGTAGCAGCTGGACAAGCGGTCACTAATGCAGACGTTGAAGGACTCACTGGTGTCAATGCTGATTTAAACGGGCAAGTGGTACCAACAGGCAATACAACTGGAGACGCTTTTACTAATATTCCCGCCACACTTGAATCAGGATCAACCGCAGTTGCTATAAGTGATCGTGATGGCAAAACCTGGAATCTGCTTGAAATACTCAAAAAACTTGATACAAGCAAGGTGCTTTCACATCCACATGTAATCGCTATTAACAATCAAAAGGCAAGCATCAAAGTTGGTGAAACTCGCTTGGTAGAAGACCAAGCAGCCGCAGCAACCAGTGGTATTACGCGTAGGAAAAAACCAATTGATGCAAATACTGATATCGATATTACGCCACGTATTAGTTCAGCAAATACGGTAAATCTTCAGATAAAAATTGATATTGATCAATTTCTTCAATCAAGCGAATTTGGCAATGCAAACCGTATTAACCGAGATGTGATCACCAATGCATCGGTCAAGAGTGGCGACGTGCTTGCTATTGGTGGCCTGGTAATTGAAACCACTGAAGAAACAATGGTAGAGACTCCCTTGATAAGCAAGATTCCTGTTTTAGGCTGGTTATTTAAACGTAAATCAAAAAACGTTGCGCAAACCAGTTTGACCGTATTTATTTCTCCTACTATTATTCAGCCAAAATTACGCGGTGGCATTGGCGATTATACCCAAGCCTATGTTGAAGTCGCAAAAGATTATGCAGGGCAAGCATCACTCTTTGATAATTTACGCGATCCTATCACTCGTTGGTTCTTTGAACCTGAAAGAGAAACCGCAAAAGTATTGACCGAAAACTTTGTCTCTCGAGACCAAGCTCATGAAATTTATGATGAAGAACTCTATCATGCAGCTAAAGAAGAAGCAGACCGCATAAATGAATATTTGGGTAAAGGTAAAAAAGACCCTGAGCGAGATCTTGCCATTCTTTTGGCAAGTGAAGAGCAACCATTGCCACAAAGAGGGTCTGCCACTAAATCAAAAGTGCAAAAGGAATCTGCTCCGGCAAAAGAGAAACTACAGTTCGGCCCAAAGAAAGCAAAAACGCTTAAAGATATACTTGCAGAGCAGGATAACCCATTAACGGTATAGGCTATTCGAGCATATTCATCATAAGCTCGTCTTCAATGGCGAGCAAACGATTATATTTAGCCACACGCTCACCACGCATAAGGCCACCAGCCTTCATTTGGCCTGCACTTGTGCCAACAGCAAGATCAGCTATAAAATCGTCACAGGTATCGCCAGAGCGATGCGATACAATCACATTCATGTCATGCTCTTTGCATAGTTTTATTGCCTGCAACGTTTCAGTTACTGTGCCAACTTGATTAAGTTTAATTATAGCCGCATTTGCCGCCTGTTGCTCAAGTCCATAAATAATGCGCGCTGGGTTCGTTGCAAAAAGATCGTCGCCTACAATTTGAATTTCGCTTCCGAGCGCGTTATTTAATTGTTGC
>Ga0180438_10007830_pt1 | contig 13772 bp, 9 predicted proteins | sample SS_ome_12_FD_132455 | JGI IMG/M metagenome (GOLD analysis project Ga0180438, IMG submission 132455) | Hypersaline lake sediment archaeal communities from the Salton Sea, California, USA - SS_3_D_2 metaG | ecosystem: Environmental > Aquatic > Non-marine Saline and Alkaline > Hypersaline >... | reverse complement strand
GACGGAAAGCTCTACCTCCGCGACGACAAGGCCCTCCGCTGCGTGCAACTGCTCGCCAAGCCGTAGGGCCGGCCCCGCCGCGACCAACGTCCGAATGCCGCGTGCCGGGTGCCACGGCCGCGGAGTGTGCGGCCGTGTCTTCGAAGGCGAAACGAGCATGGCCGCTGAACGCCGCTTCGCAGAGTAGCAAGTACTGCTTCGCAGAGGAGCAATAGGAGCCGTCCGGCCTGACCGGGCCGGGCGCGGCGGGTGCATTTCGCCGGAAGCGACCCACACATTCTCTGGAAGAGCGAAGAGGAGAGGTTGTTCAGAACGAGCGAGAGGGGGCGTGTTTGGCGGTCAGGTACGTGAATGGACAACCGGAAGGCAAGTCGATGACAAAGCGGCAGCGGGCGGAAGGAGTCGGACCCCGGTAATGGGGACGGAGGCGTCAGCGACCTCGCCAGTCTGACCGCGGCCGGCCCATACACAGATTCATGGCCTGTTTTTGGGGCAACGTCGAGTGGATATTCAGAAGAGCCCGCAAGACCCACCTGCTGGCGGCCTGACAGCGACTTCCTCACGGACGTCCCCGTATCTGCGGCGAAGAATGGAAAATGAAGACCTTACCCCATCTTCCAAGAATGGAAAATGAAGACCTTACCCCATCTTCCGACTAAAGACCTATAGCCCGGAAAGCCTGGAGGGACGTTACCGTCGCCTCGACCGCAGGAGGGTCGCCTCCCAGATGGCGTGGACAGGCAGCACCCCGGCCCCCGAGGCCGCGATGGCAGAAAGACTCACTTTCGGCTTGTCTGCCGGCTACTGACGAGAGATGAGCGGTACACGGCTGGAGATCACTCCCGTGCCTCAGCTGTGTGCGGAGTGACGGGGATGATCGGGTTCCTGCCAAAATATCCAATTAGCGCCAGCCTATGTACATCAGACGCGAGCAGAGGAGGGCAATCCCTGTCGCGACACTTGTCCCGCTTGTCTTTGTCATAGCGGGGAAGCCTGCCAGGTTCCAGATAGACCAGTGTTACCGGATCGCCGCGACGGGCAAGGGCCCCCGGTACCGGATCTTGGTCGACAACTACCCACATTCCGTTGAACTGTTTGGCCTTCAGTAAGGGCTCAAGCTGAGCTCTCCGCAGCTCCATCATTGCCTGCCGGACATCCAGGTCCGTCAGCATGAGTCGCGGGACCTCTACAGGGGGTTCCTCCTGAGGCTCAGTCGAATTGGTCCATAGCTTCAAAGGGCCCTCAGTAACGGCCCATACGGAGATACCAGCCACGATGGCCACGGCAAGCCCGGCGATCCGTTTTTTCATGATGGTTCTCCACGTAGAGCGCCTGACAGGCTCCCTACACGTTCGCTGGTGTACGTGAGTGCAGATGAGTGGAAGCCTGCAAGTAGGCGTGCCCAACTAGACCTCAAACAAACGATCCTTGGACGTTTGTTGGCATCCGTTCGGGCCTCGGGCGATGGCGGAGGGTCGGGGGCGACGCCGGCTTCGGCGGCTTGAGGCAACGGCCTGTTGTGGCATCCATTCCGCGCTCCCGGCCCTCCAGGACCATGCGAATCGGGGCGTCCGTACCCCGACATCCATCCCGGCGGGTCAGCATCGCAGAACACGCTCCGCCGCCACCGCACGCAGGAACGTCCCCTGCCACGGATTCCACGACAGCAGACGGTAGATCAACCGGCGGCCCTGCCGAACGATCCGGCACGTCACACGCATGAACGCGTTCAGGAACGTCCGGGACTCCATCCGCAACAGCCACCGCTTCTGCGACTCGTGCTTCTGCTTCCGACGAGGCGACATTGGCAGAGCCAACGCCATCCACGCCTTCAGCGTCCACGCCAGTGACGCCATCACCGCCAGGAAAAGCCCCCAAGGATCGCTTGGTTAGGGCCTAGCGCCTTGCTGGGCCCCCCAGGCTCTCCTTTCTCGCATGTTGACTGCGATCAAAGTCGGGCTATGCGGCGGACCCGGAACCACCGTATCTCTGACACATCGAACGCATCCAGGTCGATCTGACCGTTCTCGCCCTCCCATGAATAGGCTTTGATGATCCCTCGGAAACCAAACACCTCATTCCAGCCGTGCGACGCTGGGTGGATTCCCCAGTTCTCAGGAGTCGTGTAGTCAGAAGGGCTTGGTCCCCAGTTGTTTCCCATACTGATCCAGAAGTACTGACCCCACGCAAGATCGTGCATCCACCCTTGGTTCACGATTACCACGTCCGTAGACGGGTTGATGATTTCGAACTGCGCGTGAAACATAGGCTTGACCAAGGACACGAGGTCAGAGGACGCGAAGCAATCCATCACGAGGGCGAGCGCGTTGGTGAAGGGGTCGAAGAGAGTTGCGTTCACATGGTCCTGGTTCATTGTCCTGACGTGACGGATAGCCAATGTGGCCATGGTCAGTCTCCTTTCAACTGGCCGCCGTTCGCCAACTGCTCGGCCTGGTCCGGTGCCCTCTGTCCTCCGCGTACGGGGAACTGACCGGGATCCCTTGGGGGAGGAGTGTCGACAGTGATATACTCAGCCGGCAGATCGCCCTTCTGCCGCTTCCGCTCCGGTTGTGGCTTGGCCATGTTGCTTCTCCTGATGGTCTCTCTGGACTGCTATTATTCGGGAGAAGACGAAATAGGGACAAGTCTCCTGGCTGGATCGGATCAGGAAGTCCTCGCCTCTTCTTCGCTTTGACGGGTAGAATCTCCTTGGGAAGGTAGCTCAACTTTATCCTCTCCAATAACTTATCGGGACTGTCGGCAAGACTCTGCCGGTGCGCACCGCCGCAGAGGCATAGTGAACGGGGGCAATCGACCTTTGGGCCGAATCTCCAGGACACTGAGTTCACGCTGCTGTGGGGCAACGTTTGATAGTGTCCCTGAGATGCAAGCGGTCCCGAAGGCAGACTCGGAGGTAGCTTTGCTAATCCAAGCGGCCTTGAATATGGGGTCAGCTCTTCGTTTCTCGGCTCTTCTCCAGAATCTGTGGGTCGCTTCACCGGCGGGGGGTCTGCCTTCGGGGCCTGCCTTCTGGCAGACAGGCCGGGATGCCTCTGGCGGCGCGCCCGAAGAAAGCGCGGCCGCGCCGCGGGGGGCCGGCCCCCGCAGGCCGTGGGGGGAGGGCCCGAACGATCACGCGAGACTCGCTACGCGAGAAACGCCCGGCCAACTTTGGAACGGCCCTCCGGGTCTGGCCGGTGCGGCGCCGTAGCGGTACCGGGCCGCCGTGGCGAGCGGCGGCAGGAGGCCGGCCGGCAGCGGGTCGGCGCTCAAGGCCGCCTGGAGGTCGGGGAGGAATCGCTCCTCTTGCGGCGTTTCCTCGGCGGATGGCGAGGCGGGGCCAGGGGCGTCGGCCGGCGCGGTTTGACGGCATGGACGCAGCACGTCGGCCGGGCAGACTTCCGTGCCTTCGAGCACGTAGGCATCCGGCGCGGCGCCGGCAGCAACGGGCGCGCCGGCTTCGTCGTCCGGCGCGGCCGCGCTCGCGTTGGCGGCCGCGGCGGCGAGCAGCGGATCGGCGGGCGCGGCGGTCCCGGCAGGCAGCGGCGCTTCGGCAGCGGGCGCGGCGGCGGGGTGCACGGAGCGGCCGAAGTTGCACTTGAGCAGCAGGTAGTCGCGGTGATCGGTTCGGCCGTCGCCATTGCAGTCGCCGAAGGCCCACGTCATGCCCGACAGGCCACCGGTGTGAGACCGGGCTATCACGTAGTCGGCGTAGTCGACCGTTTCGTCGAGGTTGGCGTCTCCGGGGATCGCGATCATGACCGTCACGGTGGCCGCCGCGCTGCCGTCGCGGCCGTCGCGGGCCTGGTAGTCGAACGTCACGGGGCCATAGAAGTCGGCCGGCGCGGCGTACTGGAACGACCCGTCGGCCCGCAGCGTCAGGCTGCCGGCCGGCGGCGGGGCCGACTGCGTGCACGTCAGGGCCGCCGGGCCGCCGTCGGCGTCGATGTCGTTGGCCAGCACGCCGGCGTGGGGGGGGACGATCAGCGTGGCGCCGGGCTCGACGACGTAGAAGTCCGCCACCGCGGTCGGCGGGGTGTTGAGCGCGACGGCGAAGGGGTTGCTCCGCCCGGTGTGGCCCTCGCCGTCGACGGCGCGGAGGAGCATCTGCTCGGCGGCTTCCAGGACGGTCACGTCGACCGGCGCGACGCCGCCGACGAACCACGCCTGCTGCGGCGCGATCGGCACGTAGGCGTCGGCGATGGCGAACGGAACGGTCAGCCCGGCGTTCTGAAAGCCCTTCGACCGCGGCGAGGCCCACACGAAGTCCGCCGCCGTGTCGCTGTCGCAGTTGCCGATCCGCTGGATCGTGCCCGTCCCGCTGCTGGCCGCCCCGCTGCCGCTGAACGCCTCGCCGATCGTCACGAAATGGCCGGCGACGACCGTGTTGAGCGCCGCGATCTCGGCCGCCGACCAGCCCCACGCCGCGAAGTCCACCACGCTGCCCCGGTCGTCGAGGATCATCGCCCACCCGTTGCTGCCGCTCTGCCACCGCAAGTTGCCGCCGAAGTAGTTGTCGGTCCGGCTGTCGGTGCGGTAGAGGACCTCGCCCGGCCCGATCGGGTCCGAAAGGGCCCAGTGGACGTCGTTGACGACGTTGATGTCGGTGTAGCTGTGGCCGACGGCCACGACCCAGCCGGTGGGCATGACCACGTCGGCCGAGACGTTCTGGATCTCGATCGAGTCGGTGTTGCCCACGTCGATCTCGGTGATCGCCACCGCCGAGCCGGGCATCGGGTCCGGCAGGCCGGCCAACGACGCGCATCCGTCGAAGTCGCCCACCAGGTAGCCGTTGGCGTCGGTAGCGCGGAGCGTGGCGGCAAACGGCCAGTCGGGCCACTGCCGCCCGATCGGGTCCCACTCGAAGCGGTCCATCGGCCCCCACGTCACGTCGAAGGGATTGCTCGTGGCCAAGACGGCCCCGCCGGGGGGAAGCTCGGCGGCGAGCACGACGCCGTCGGCGACGGCCTCGACGGCCACCTGCCCGGTCCATCGCCCGGCCGAGAACGCCCCCGTCTGCGTCGGCGCGACCGGCACGGGCCGGCCCGCGCTGGTCGCCGACAGGCCCACGAGGCCGTCGAAGACCTCGATGGCCTCCCCGTCGACGTTGATCGCCTCGACCGTCACGCCGAAGCCGACACCGGCGGTCTGGTCGGCGATCGGCGAGATCGCCAGGTGATGCACCTCGTCGTCGTGGACTCTCACACCCGCCGTCGCCTCGTCGAAGCCGTCCGCCGCGGCGGCCATCGTCACCGCCTGCTCCCCGTCGCCGTCCGCATCGTCCCGGACGTCGAGGTCGAACGCCGCCGACGTCTGCCCGGCGGGAATCGTCACGACCGGCGGCGGCTGCGTCAGGATCTCCGTCCCGTCGTCGGACGAAACGGTCACCGCCAGCGGCGCAGAGAACGTCCCGCCGATGGTCACCGTGCCGGCGCCGACGAGCAGCCCGTCGGACTCCCACACGTCGGGCGGCACGCTCACGGTCAACCAGCGGTCGTCGTCGGTCACGAGGATGCTGTCCGTCCCGCCGGTCCACCCGGCGGCGCCCGGGATATCGACGACTGCGACCGTCGCCCCGGCGTCGCCGTCAATCTCCGTGTCGTCGACGATCGGCACGTCGAACGCGGCGCTCGCCTCGCCGGCCGGCAGGAGCACCATGCCCGGATGGCCGACCTCCGACGTGTTGTCGCTGCCCAGCTCGATCCACACGTCCACCGTCGGAGCGAGCGTCGATCCGAGCGTGCCCGCCCCGGTCAGCACGCCGTCGGACTCGCAGGCCGAGGCGGGAACCGTCAGCGTCAGGCCGGGTACCTCGTCGTCGGCCACGCCGACCGAATCGCTGCCGCCGACGTACCCGGCCGCGGAGGCCGTCACCGACGCCGTCCGCCACATGTCCCAGTCCGGATCGTCGACGATCTGCACGTCGAACGGCGCCGAGATGTCGCCGGCTCGGATCGTGACGGTCTCCGACAGCAGCCTCAGCTCGCTCGTGTCGTCGGAGGCCAGCGTCACGGCCAGGTCGGCCGTCAACGGCTCGGGTATGCTCACCGTGCCCGCCTCGACGAGCACGCCGTCGCCTTCGGCGGCGGAGGCCGGCAGATCGACGGTCAGCGGCACGGCGAGGGCGTCGAAGGCGCCGGACTGCCCCCGGTGCCCTTCCCCGTCGTCGGCGATGAGGAACATGTCGGCCGCCGCCTCGGCGACGGTGACGTCTCCGGCCCACACCCCGCCGGCCAACTCGAGCGTCACCGGCGCGACGGCCACCTCCGTCAGCGCCGCCGTGTACGTCCGCAGGTTGTCGAAGTGCACGTCCTCGGCGAACATCCCCGTGGCCAAAAACGACAGCCGAACGCTCAGCGTGTGCACGCCCGTGAAGGCCGACGTGTCCACCTCCACGTCCAGCCACGTCTGATCGACGCCCGCGCCGCCCCAGAGCCTGGTCTGGTCAACGCAGACGGCCGCTTCGCAGTCGGCCCAGGTCCCGCCCGCGCTTTCGGTGGTGGTCACGTCGAAGCGGAGGCCGGCCACGCCGGTCAGGTCCACCTCCTGCCAGGCCCCCAGCCAGCTTCCCGCCTCGCGGGTCTCCTGCGCGCCGGTGTAGATCCGCAGGCTGCGGTTGCCCTCCGAGGCCCACTGCGTGCCCGAGTAGGCCCGCTGGGTCGTGCTCCAATGCTCGGGCGTGAAGGCCTCGAAGCCGGCGTTGAGGATGACCCCGGTCAGCTCGACGGCCTCGCCCGGCTGCCGGCCGGCCAGGGCCACCGTGCCGCTGTAGTCGCTGACCGGCGCCCCGGCGTCGTCGACGGCCGTCAACGCCGCGCCGAACGGCCCGTTGACCCGCTGGGGCGATGCGATCGCCGACCACTCGAAGTGGTCGAGCACGCCGGCGTCGAGCAGCAGGCGCGGCTCGAGCGGCTCGAGGACGGCCCGCGTGGGATGACCCGCCGACGCGCTGCGTTTCACGCTCTGCCCTCCGACGCCTCGCCCGCCCGTACCGGGCCGAGACTCCCGCCCGCCGATCGGCCCGCGCGGACATTCCTTACTGAAACCCCGCTGCTGCCGGGGGGGTTCCCTTGAATGTACCACATACCGCCCATGCGTCAACCGGTTTTATTTCAAAGAGTTACACTTAAGGCCCCGGGCCGGCTCAGCCCGGTCGGCTCGGCCCGGCGGCGATGCTCCGCGGGGGCCGCCTGGCCGCCCCGTGCCCCACGGGGCGAGCCCGACGGTGGCGGCAGCGCCGGGCGAATCCGGGACGGCCCGGCCGCGTCCGCGCAGACCGGCCCGACCGGCGGCGGTTCTTGCTTTTGTTCGCCCCCGATTCTGCCGATCACAAACGAGGCCCTGCGCCCGGATGAGGTCACACAGATGGCTGCAATCGGAACGATGACCGAGCAGGACGTCCGGCAGACGCTCGAGGCGGCCGTGGAGGACCGGACCCCCGCGATCGTGAGCGTCCGTGCCGACGAGCGGTGGCTGAACCTCCACAGCCGCTTCCTCGATCTCCGCGGCCAGCACCTGCTGATCCACCCGCCCGTGGCCACCGGGGACGAAACGCCCCACGAGTTCCGCAACGGCGAGTCGCTGCACGTCGCGTTCCGTGGCGGCTTCGTCAAGTTCACGTTCGCCGCGACAGTGACCGGGATCGGGCAGATTCCCCTGGACGGCCGCGCCAGGGTGCCCGTCCTCTCGATCCTCACCCCGTCGAGCCTGCGGCAGATCCGGCGCCGTGCCTCGGAGCGGTCCCACGTGCCGGAAGGCCGGCTGCCGGAGGCGCTGTTCTGGCTCGGCGACAAGCAGGACGGCGCCGAGGCCGACAGCAACGACAGGCCGAGCTGGCCCGGACGCGTGGTGGACTTCAGCATCGGGGGCCTGCGGATCCTCGTCGACCGCAACGCCACGGAGGGGCTGACGTTCGGCGACCGCGTCGGCGTGCGGCTGAGCTTCGGCCTCGAGGAGCGCACGCTCTATGCCGACGCCCTCTTCCGCCACCTCCGCCAGTACGACGAGGACGAGGCGAAGGTCCTGATGGGCTTCCAGCTTCTCGGCCTTGACGAGACGCCCGAAGGCCGACAGACCCTCACCTACCTCATCGAGAAGGTCCAGGAATTCCGCCACGCGCTGGGCCTGCGGTGCTGAGACGCGCCGCGATCGGGCGCCCGTCCGTCCCCGTCCCGGCTCGAAGGCTCCCCCGCCCGCCGCCTCCTCGGCCTGCCCCGTCAAGCACGAAGCCATGCGGTATGCCTTGATACCGCTCTCGAAAGGCCCGCGCGAGAGCCTTGCCAGGACCCTCGCGGGGCTGTACGTTCGCGAGCGATGACAACACCGCCAGACAGCGGCTTCACCTGCGATGGAGGCAATCCCGTGACTGATCTTCACGTTTGCGCGCTGATCGGATCGGCGCTGATTCTGTCCTGCGTCCTCGCCGCCGCCGCCTCTGAGGCCGGCGCCCGGCCGCGGCAGCCCGGCGCGATGGTCCCCGTTCGCGGGCTCCACACGTCCGCCCCCGGCAAGCGAGACCTCGCGGCTGCTCTCGAGTTCGTCCGTGAGTCGCTGCCCGCCGAGGGGGTCAATACGCTCATCATGGAGTTCAACTACAACTTCGATTACCAATCGCGCGGCGAGTTCGCCAACCGGGGTGCCCCGGGCGCGAAGGAGGCGCGACAGATCGCCAAGGCGTGCCGGGAGAAAGGGATCGAGCTGATCCCCCAGATCAACTGCCTCGGCCATCAGTCCTGGGCGGCTCGCACGGGCGCGCTGCTCACGAAGCACCCGGAGTTCGACGAGACGCCGGGCAAGTACCCCTCGAACAAGGGCATCTACTGCCGCAGCTACTGCCCGCTGCACCCGAAGGTGCACGAGGTGCTGTTCGACCTGATCGACGAGCTGGCCAAGGCGTGCGAGGCGAAGGCGTTCCACGTCGGCATGGACGAGGTGTTCATCCTCGCCGACGCCGACTGCCCGCGCTGTAAGGGCAAGGACCCCGCCGACCTGCTGGCCGGGGAGGTCAAGACGCTCCACGCGCACCTGAAGCAGATCGGCTGTCGGATGTGGATCTGGGGGGACCGGTTCATCGACGGCAAGGCCACGCGCATCGGCAAGTGGGAGGCCAGCACGAACGGCACCCACCCCGCGGTCGGCCGCGTGCCGACCGACATCGTCATCTGCGACTGGCACTACAACAAGGCGCACAAGACGCCGCGGTTCTTCGTCGAGAAGGGCTTCGCGGTCGTCGCCTGTCCGTGGCGCAAGCCCGCCGTCGCGCTGGCCCAGCTCGCCGACATCCGGGCGATCCGCGGCGGCCCGGACCGCGCCGCCGCCGCCAGGGCGCTGGGGTTCGTGCAGACCACCTGGTGCGGCTTCGGCCCGTTCCTCAAGGCCTACAAGGCCCAGGCGGCCGGGGCGGCGCCCGAGAAGAACGCCGCCTCCGAATCCGCCCATTGCTTCCGCTCGCTCTGCAAGGCCGCCCGAGAAGCCAAGTGAGCCGCCGGCGCCCCCGGGAGATAAGGGGACATCCGTGAGCAACTCGCTGTCAGGCCGGCAGCAGGCGGTTCTTGCGGGCTGTTCCAAATATCCATTCGGCGTTGCCCAACGCAGACGCCGTGATGCCGCGCACGGGCCGGCTTGACGCGGGGCAGGGGGGGAGGTATCAAGCTAAGCAGTCCTTGTCACCTGAGAGGAGCCCGTCATGGACAACAAGCAAGGTTCGAGCCGTCGATCGGCGAGCGGGATGTCGCGGCGAGATTTCGTGGCGGGGGCGGCGGGGTTGGCGGGGGTCAGCATCGTGCCTCGTCACGTGCTGGGCGGGGCGGGCCGGACCGCGCCGAGCGACAAGCCCGCCGTCGCGGGCGTCGGGATCGGCGGGGTCGGACACGGGCAGATCCAGTCCTGTGCCCGCGCGGGGTTCAACGTCACCGTCCTCTGCGACGTCGACAGCGCCAAGGCCGCCCGGACCTACAGGAAGTTCCCGCAGGCGAGGCGCTACCGCGACTTCCGCGAGATGTTCGACAAGGAGGGCGACAAGATCGACGCGGTCTACTGCGGCACGCCCGATCACACGCACACGACGATCTCCATGGCGGCCCTGAAGGCGGGCAAGCACGTCCTGACCGTCAAGCCGCTGACGAGGACGATCGCCGAAGGCCGCCTGCTCGCCGAGGCGACGAAGAAGGCCGGCGTGATGACGCAGATGACCGCCTCGCCCGCGTCGACGGAAAGCGGCTGCCGGACGTGCGAGATCATCTGGGACGGGATCGTCGGCGACGTGACGGAGGTGCACATCTGGTCGAACCGCCCGCTGTGGCCGCACGGCATGGAGCGGCCGGCCGGCAGCGATCCGGTGCCCGAGACGTTCGACTGGGACCTGTGGCTGGGCCCGGCGCCGAAGCGGCCTTTCGTCAACGAATGGCCGGCCGGCTCGCTGCCGCTGATCCAGACGAACGCCCGGCGGGTAAGACCGGCGGTCTATCATCCGTGGAACTTCCGCGGGTGGTACGACTTCGGCACGGGGGCCTTGGGCGACATGGGCTGCCACCACTGGAACACGCCGCGTCTGGCGTTGAAGCTGGGCCATCCGACGGCCGTCAGCGCCACGTCGACGAAGATCATGGCCGAGTCCTGGCCGCTGGCGTCGATCATCACCTACGAGTTCCCCGCCCGCCAGTCCATGCCCCCGGTGCGGATCACGTGGTACGACGGCGGGCTCGGGCCCCCGCGCCCGGTGGAGCTGGAGGACGGACGGAGCCTGCCCGGCAGCGGCATCCTCTACCGGGGCACGAAGGGCGTGATGCTCGCCGCCGGCGCCGGCGGCGTCCCGCGCCTGCTGCCGGAATCGAGGATGAAGGCCTACACGCTGCCGCCGAAGAAGCTCACCCGCCGCAGCGGCATCTACGGCGAGTGGTACGAGGCCGTCCGCGGCGGCCAGAAGCCCTCGGAGCACTGGCCCGACTGCGCCGTCCCGCTGACGGAGATCGTCCTGCTCGGCTGCATCGCCGTCCGCACCGGCCGCCACCTCCGATGGGACGGGCCCACGATGCGGTTCACCAACTCCGGCGCGGCCAACAAGCTCCTCGAGCCCGACTACCAGAACGGCTGGACGCTGGAGGCCTGAACACCGCGTGCGATCGTCGCCCCGCCAAACTGCCGTCGCCGAGCGCCACTGAGCAGCGCCGGTCGCGCAACGCGCTCGTCGACGCGGAACTCCTGCTGCGAACCGTCCTCGTCGCCGTCGTCGTCCTCGTCCTCGGTCGTTTCTTCCGTTTGGCATTCAGCGATGAACCTCGGGCGAAGCCCCCGCAGTGAAGCTGCATCCCCTCTGTGCTGTTCATCGCTCCAGCAGCTTGCGCCAATCTCGCCTTCCGAACAGCCAGGGCAGGTTGAAGCGGGCGACGGCGATGGATTCGTAGAGCTTGCTCTTGCCTCGCTCGAAGAGGAGATAGACATAGCCGTCCTTGCCGGCGGCGAGGGAGGAGTAGGCGCTGGGGCCTTCGTGGACGAGGTGTTTGATCGGCCAGGTTCGGCCGCGGTCGAGGCTGGCCCAGACGGTCATCTTGACGCGCGGCCCGCCCTTGCTGTCGGGGATGCTGAACAGCAGGACGTCCTTCCCGCCGGTCCACTGAAGCGGCAGGCGGATCAGGCCGGCGTTGATGCCGTAGCTGGGCTTGCGGCCGTACTTGAAGTAGTGGGGCTGGCCGACCTCGAACAGGCCGTCGCAGACCCGCCAGTCGGTGAACATGTTCCCGCCGTCGTAGCTGAACGCGATCCGCCTGCGGTGGTCGGTCGCCAGGTGGGAGCGGGAATTGTAGTAGATGTCGCCGTTGGACAGTTCGGCGAGCGTGCCCTCGCCCGTGCCGGACTGGACGGGGTAGCTCGTCTGCCACGTCTTGCCCCCGTCGTCGCTGTAGATGGCCGTGTTGTAGTGGTAGGGCCACCACTCCTGTGCGTTTGTGCCCTTCGGTGCCATCACGCGGGCGGGCATGAGCAGCCGCCCCTTGTGCTTGCCGTAGCGCAGCGTGACGCCCGACTCGGAGCAGGAAGTCTGTGCCCCCACGCCGTTGGGGTCGCCGTGGCCGGACGCGTTCGGCCGGACGGCGATGGCCTCGCGCTGCCACGTCTTGCCGTGGTCGCCGCTGCGCCACAGATGGCCGCGCTTCGCGCGGACGACCATCACGTCGCCCGTGTTGCGGTCGACGATCGCGCTGCCGCCGGCGTCGCTGCCGACCTCCTGAACGGGCCGCCACGTCCTGCCGCCGTCGCTGCTGCGGCGAAGCAGGCGCCCGGACTTCGCGAAGGCCAGGACCGTCCCGTCGGAGGCGACGGTGATGTTGGGGATGCGCACCGCCTTGAAGAGGTCCTGCATCTCGAAGATCGGCTCGGCGTCGGGCCCGGCCCGCTCCTTGCCCAGCGCCCTGCTCGCCGGGGCCCACATGCCCACCCCCGCCAAGGCCGCCACGACCGCCAGTGCGGGAATCATCGCGTTTCGCTTCATGATCGTCTCCGCTGCCAAGCCGCCCACAGGAACGAACGAACCGTGTGGCCCCAGTGTAGCCGGTGTGGCAGTTCGGTGCAGCAATCATGGCCTCGCGGGGCCAAGCCCCATGGCGGCCTCGGAGAGGGTATACGGGCACGGACGGGCCGGGGGATTCGGGGGCAGGGGATGGACGCTGGCGTGTCGGTTGGCCTACCATGTTGTGGCGGCTGGGGCCGGGGTGACCGGACCGGCCGCGGCACGCGCAACCTGCGAGAACGGAAGAGGCGACCGGATGACTGACAGCGAGACGTACGACGTGATCATCGTCGGCGCCGGCCCGGCGGGCCTGGCGGCCGGGCTGTACGCCGCACGCGACCGATACAAGACGCTGCTGCTGGAGAAGAACGGCCTGCCGGGCGGGCAGATCATGCTGACCGACCGGATCGAGAACTACCCCGGCCACGTCCAGATCGGCGGCTTCGAGTTGGTCGAGCAGCAGAAGAAGCAGGTGGAGAACTTCGGCGCGGCGATCGCCGTCAACCAGGCGTGCTCGTCGCTGGCGCGTCGGGAGGACGGCCTGATCGAGGTGGCCGTCAACGGCGGCGAGAAGACGTACGTGACGCGCGCGGTGATCCTGGCCCCGGGCAGCGACTACCGCAAGCTCGGCGTGGAGGGCGAGGACGAGATGCGCCAGGCCACCCGCGTCAGCTACTGCGCCACGTGCGACGGGGCGTTTTACCGCGACAAGCACGTGCTGGCGGTCGGAGGGGGCAACACGGCGGTCGGAGACGTCGTCTACCTCGCCACCCGCTTCTGCCGCAAGGTCACCGTGATCCATCGCCGCCGCGAGTTCCGGGCGCAGAAGGTGCTCGTGGAGGAGCTCTACGAGGCCGCCAAGGAGCACGAGATCGACGTCAAGCTGCCCTATGTGCTCGAGCGGATCGTGGGCACCGACGACGGGGCGGAGGTCGACCACGTCGAGATCAAGAACGTCGAGACCGGCCAGGTCGAGCCGCTCGAGGTCGACGGCGTGTTCATCTTCGTGGGGATGAACCCGAACACGGCCTTCCTGCGCGGCGTGGTTCAGATGAACGAGGCCGGCTACGTCGCCTGTGACTGCGTCACGCTGAAGACGTCGATGCCGGGCGTGTTCGTGGCGGGTGATTGCCGCCAGCAGGCGGCGATGCAACTGGCCACCGCCTGCGCCGACGGGGTCGTCGCGGCGATGATGCTGAAGGACTACTACCGCGATCCGGGCGCCTGGCAGGCGCCGAGGGCGGAGGGCGCCGCCTCGACGGGCTGGTAG
>Ga0180438_10007829_pt1 | contig 13773 bp, 12 predicted proteins | sample SS_ome_12_FD_132455 | JGI IMG/M metagenome (GOLD analysis project Ga0180438, IMG submission 132455) | Hypersaline lake sediment archaeal communities from the Salton Sea, California, USA - SS_3_D_2 metaG | ecosystem: Environmental > Aquatic > Non-marine Saline and Alkaline > Hypersaline >... | reverse complement strand
CCCCGCAGCCCAAAGCAACAGCCAACGTCATTGGTCCAGACCTGGCGATGAACATCAGACTGCCAATGTCCTGCTTTACCTGTGCGCTGGAGGTGTCGCTCCCAGGCGTTCCACCAGTCGCAGGGTGCAGGCCTCCAGGCAGCAGCGGTTGGCTGTGTAATACACCTGCTGGCCTTCCCGCCGGGCCAGCACCACTCCTGCGCGGCGCAACAGTCCCAGGTGGTGAGAGATGGTCGGCTGTGTCTGCCTGAACTGGGCCGCTATCTCGCCTACGTTCATCTCCCGATCCCGCAGCAGCTCCAGGATAGCCTGGCGGGTCTCATCGGCCAGAGCTTTTACAAAGTCTTCGTACCGACAGCAAGTGATTTCATCCACGTTCCGGCCAGTCCAGCATCATAACCTGCACCCGCGCCCCGGCGGGCAGGTGGTCCACGTCTTCGGGGATCACCGCCAGCCCCTGCGCCCGTACCATCGAAAGCAGGATGCCCGACCCCTGATCGCCTGTCAGCCGGGCAAAGTATCCGCCGTCCCGTTCTTCGAGCATGACCCGCAGGTAGTGACGGCGGTTGTCCTTGCGTGTGATCTCGTCCAGCAACGTGGCCTCGACTGTCGGCTTATCCAAGCGGGTCTTGCCCAGCATTTTGAGAATGGCCGGGCGGGCGAATAGCTCAAAGCTGACCATGGCCGACACCGGGTTGCCCGGCAGACCCAGCAGCGGCACGCTACGTCCTGAGCTTGCCGAAGGGCCGATGTGGCCGAAGGCCAGCGGCTTGCCCGGTTTCATCCGTACCCGCCAGAAGCCCATCTCCCCTTCGGCGGCCAGTACCTCTTTCACCACGTCAAAATCGCCCACCGACACCCCGCCCGAGGTGAGGAAGAGGTCGGCCCCTTGCTCCAGCCCGGCCCGGATTTTGTCCGTCAGCTCGGCCACGTCGTCGCGGGCGATGCCCAGCAGCAGCGGCATCCCGCCGTAGCGCACCACCTGGGCAGCGTTGGAGTAAGAGTTGGCGTTGCGGATCTTGCCCGGCTGCCAAGGGGCGTCTACCTCGATCACCTCGTCGCCGGTGGCCAGGATGGCCACGCGCGGCCGGCGGTAGCCCCAGGCCTCCTTGTGCCCCAGCGCGGCCAGCATGCCCACCTCCTGCGAGCGAATCTCGGCGCCCCGTGGCAGGATGAGCGCGCCTTTCTGCACGTCCTCGCCGGCCTGGCGGACGTTCTTGCCCACGGGCACGCCTTTGAAGATATGGACCCACTCCCCATCCCGTTTCGTGTCCTCGAAGCGTACTACGGCATCGGCTCCCGGCGGGATAGGCGCGCCGGTCATGATGCGGATGGCTGTGCTGGGCGTCACCGCCACGTCGGTGGTGTAGCCGGCGGCCAGGTCGTAGACGATGCGCAGGCGCACGGGGCGCTCGGGGCTGGCTCTGGCGGTGTCGGCGGCCTGCACGGCGTAGCCGTCCATGGCCGTGTTGGTCAGAGGTGGAATGTCCATGTCGGCATAGACGTCCTCGGCCAGCACCTGGCCCAACGTCTCCAGCACCGGTACGCGCTCCGGTGGGAGTGGCTCGAAGGCCGCCAGCACCCGTTCCAATGCTTCTTCCACGCTCAGCATGGGGTACAGTTCCGTCATGTCACCTCCATATTTCATTCCCGAACACCGGCACCTGGCCCTCGGCCACGCAGCGGTGAGCGTAGACGTACATCCCCGCCGACCAGGCCTGGTGAGGATAGCCCATCGGCCGGCCGGTGCGGCCGTGGCACCACTCGTTGAACTCCCACTCCTCGTTGATCCCCAGCCGGTTCACCTCGGCCAGTTTCACCAGTTGTCGCCGCGCCTCTTCTAGTCGCCCTGTCTTCACCAATACAGCCATGTAGAAGCCGCCCACAAAGGGCCAGATGCCGCCGTTGTGGTACTGGTCGGGCAGGTTGAGGTTGTTGTTGCGGTAGTACTCCCGCCAGTCCTTGCTGCCCGGGTGGATGACCGGGTGCAGCACCCGCACTGGGTAGGGCTCGGCGATGCCCACCTGGTATAGGTAGTCCAGGATACGCTGCTCCTGGGCCGGGTTCGCCACCCCAAACAGCACCGCCAGCAGGTTGCCGAGTACGTCGCAATAGTCACCGTAGTCGCGGAAAGCCACGTAGGGCAGGAAAAAGGGTCGTTTGACCAACACCGGGTCCACCTGGCTGAGGGTATGTTTCCACTCCATGTGGCCTGGACAGGTGGGCCCCCATTCGTCGGCGCTCTCCGGCCCCACCCACAGCACAATGCGCAGCTTGTGACGCACGTCCGAGGCCATCTGGTTGTACTGCGCCTTGTTCTTCCCCAATGTGTAGGCCATGGCCGCCATGGCTCTCAGGGCAGCGTACCACAGCACGTTATCGTACAGGATGTTGAAACGGTTGGCCAGCAAATCAGCCCAATCGGCGGCCTCGTGCACCTCCAACAGGCCGCAGCCATTGGAATCCTGGTAGCGCAGCCACAACAGCGCCTGTTCCAGCGATAGCCAGTGGGCTCGCAAAAAGTCGGTGTCACCGGTCATCTGGTGGTTGATGTAGTGGCCTATGATGTACCACAGGTTGGAATCCACTGACCCAGCGTTGGTGTGGTCTAGCCGTCCCGTGGCCACGCTGACGTTGTTAGGGATGGCACCCAACTCCGATTGTTGTCCAGCCAGGGTTTGCAGGGATGTGCGTAGGCAGTCCTCATGTCCAAGGCTCAGGATGGCCCCTAGGCTGGTGATAACGCTATCCCGCGCCCAGACGTGGGGGTAGCCCTCGGGCGAGGCCATCAGCCCCAGGTGACTGCACTCCCGTGCCAGCACTTCTTGTGCCTTCTCCAGCGCCAGTTTGATTAGTTCGTTCATCATCTTCGCTTCAAAAACCCATCACCCTATCAGTTCCGCCAGCCGCCGTCCACCTTCAGCATAGTCCGGCGCGGTCAGATGAGGACACTCGGCCAACTCACGTCCCCCCAATAACAGCCCAAAGGCAAAAGCCATGCAGGTCGCTTCGTCACACGCTCTGCAATTGAGCTTAGGCAGCAGCCGGTACACGTCCAGCGGCCCCAACAGCTTCCGTCGCTCGTAGCAGGGGGTGATCTCCCCCCGCCGACGCCAGGTATCGTTGCACAGCTCCTGGAACCAGCGCAATTGGGCCTCGGCGTCTTTTTTACCATTCACCTTGGCCATCACTGCCACGTGTGGATAGAAGGTCAGGATGCGCCATTCTCGCTTCACGGTCACCGAATTGGCGCTGGGATTGTACATCAGGTTGGGCACGACGGCGTTGAGGTAAGGGAACACCGGCGACGCGTCGTCCGAGAGCTCGGCGATGACCCGGTTCTTGCTCGGATCGGCCAAGCAGTCCAGGACGTGAGTGATGGTAAAACCATGCAATAGCAGTTTATCATCGGCCATGATCGCCTTCTGCCTGTGGTTGCCCCGTCCCGCAGCAGCGCACCTGCAAAACCTCGGCCAGGATAGCCTGGGCGAGCTCGGCCGGCGAGCGCCCCCCAGATCCAGCCCGATGGGGGCATGGACGCGGGCCAGCCGCTTCTCGGATACACCCTCAGCGCGCAGGTGGTCGAAGATAACCCCCACCTTGCGCTGGCTGCCGATCATGCCTACATAGGTAGGCCATCGGTGTGTCGAGCACCTGGCGCAGCGCCTGCTCGTCGGCGACGTGATCCTCGGTGATGAGCACCACATAGGTCCAGGGGGTGATAGCCGCCGGGTCGAATTCCGGCACGGTGGCCCGCTCCGGTCGCACGTCCACCACCTGGACGTTGAAGCCGACGATGCAGGCCATCTCCGCCAGCGGCTGGCCGATGTGCCCCCCGCCGACGATGAGCAGGGTGGGAGCTGGCTGATAGACCTCGATGAACACCGTGACCTCACCGCCGCACAACATGCCCAACGCACCGGGGCCTTCTTCGCGCAGGGTGTAGTGGACCAGGCGAGACCGTCCTTCCTGCAAGGCGGTCACTGCCTCCTCTCGCACCCGCTGCTCCAGCGCCCCGCCGCCCAGGTTGCCCACGACGCTACCGTCGGGCTGCACCAGCAGCTTGAAACCCACCTGGGCTGGGGAAGCGCCTTTCACTTCCACCACCGTGGCCAGGGCCACGGACTCATCGCGCTGAAGAGCCTCATCCAAAGCAGTTATGATCTTTTTCATGGCTCGTTCCCTCCCCCGGTCAGTTGCTCGACCAGTCGCAGGGTGCAGGCCTCCAGGCAACAGCGGTTGGCTGTGTAATACACCCGCTTGCCTTCCCGCCGGGTTAGCACCAGCCCCGCGGCGTAACAGACCCAGATGATAGGAGATGGTCGGTTGCGTCTGTCTAAAGCAGGCCGCTATCTCGCTCACGCTCATCTCCCGATCCCGCAACAACTCCAGAATGTCCTGGCGGGTCTCGTCGGCCAGGCGATAGTAGGCGTGTAGCCCCTCCTAGCAGGAGCCTGCCATCCGCCGCTGGCGCAACAAATGAAGCTGATGGAAGGTAGTCGATTCGCTGATCCTCGCGCTCAATCCACTTCTTCCATCCTGATATTGCGACGTGCTATGAGGAAGTTGATGGCCAACCCCAGAGCTGTCGCACCCACAGCAATTTCGCCCAGCGGCTGAATGACTTTTTGCCATACGGTGACCATTTCCGGATATCTGGGAGCACCCGGCAGGCTGTAGACTTCCGGCTCTTCCTCCAGCACGTAGAGCACGTGCAGGCCTCCCAGCTCATTTTCGCCGTATAGCTGGGCTTTGTCCACCCCTTTGGCCCGGAGCGCGGCCACCCGTTGTTTGCCCTGGGCGATCAACTCATCCCGCTCGCCGAAGGTGATAGCCTCAAAGGGACAGGCCATGGCACAGGCGGTCTGCCCGCCGTTGGCCGTGCGCTGCACGCAGAAGGTGCACTTGTTGGCTTTGGCCTCGCCCGTCAGCAGGCTGACCACATCCAATTGGGGGATGCCGAAGGGGCAGAATTGGGTGCAGTAGCCACAGCCGTTGCATTTGTTCTGATCCAGCACCACGAACCCGTCGGGGTGGTGGTACAGAGCCCCGGTGGGACAGACGTCCACGCAGGCCGCCTCGGTGCAATGGTTGCAGGCCCGCTTGATAAAGTGCTGGCGCACGTCAGGGAACTGGCCCACCTCGTGGGTCACCATTTGTGTCCAGAAGATGTCCTTGCCTACTACTACGTTGTTCTCCCGCTTGCACTCCACGGTGCAAGCGTTGCAGAACAGACACATCGAAGTGTCTATGAGCATTGCTTTGGTCATTGCTTTCTTTCCTCCTGGAAAATCAGTGTGACGACATTAGTGTGGGGGTGGCGGACAGCAGCGGTTCGGCCAGCCGGGCCAGATTGCGGTAGAAGGGCATCCGGGCCGCCTCTTCCACGCGCTGGCAGAACGTCGGCAGCCAAGGTTGTACCTGCTCGTGCAGAAAGACCCGTTGTTGAGAAAGCCACGCCTGCGCCTGCTCGTCTTCGCCGGCTTCGTGCGCCGCAACTGCCTGCTCACCCAGCCAGGCCAGGAACTCCAGTTCGGCGGCCAGGTGATCGGGCAGGTCGTGGTAGTCCTTGGCCAGGGTCAGGCCCGCCTGCCGGTAGGCTAGCAGCACGGCCTCGGCCTGTTCGCCCATCAGCAATCCCTGCGCCGTGTAGGCCGAGGCATAGGGCGGAGCCGGCACGCGGGGCACGGCGTTGATGAACAGGTAGGTGTATTCCACCTGCAGGGCCTGTAGCGCCGCCGCCAGGTCAGCGGGCAGCGCCTCGATGGCCTGCCGCACCCCGTCCGCTGGGAGGCCGAGCGGCTCCAGCACCTGTGCCAGAGTCGCCGGCCACTGGCCGTCCAGCAGCGTGGCCACCCATCCAGCGTCGGGGTAGGTGAAGCCCCGGGCCAGCCCCCGCAACGCGGCCAGCCAGCACCGTCTCCTTTCTGTCGTCCACCACATCCCGTCGTCCATCATGCTTTGTACACCTTCACGGCCACGTCTTCCATGAAAGCCGCCATGGCCGGACAGCCGGCGTCGAGCTGCTGGGCCACTGTCTGGTTGGGGATCAAATCGCCGTCGTTGCTGCCCTGTCCATACGCCACGGAGAGGGCGGGGCTCCAGTGGCCAAAGCCGTGGTCTACGGCCACGCAGTCCGGGCGGATGCCCTGCGTCAGGTGAACCCGGACCTTGATCCCGCCAACTCCGGACTCCACCCAGACGTAGTCGCCATCAGCGATGCCCGACTCCCTCGCCGTGTCAGGATGCAGCAGGGCTTCATTCTCCGGATAAAACTCGGCCAGGACGGGGTCGTTCTGACTCTGGGACATGCGCTCCCACGGCTTGCGCCAGATCAGCAGGTGATAGGGATACTGGTCGCTGAGCACGGCGCGCGGCTCCGCCCAGCGGGGCAGCGGGTCGTAGCCGTTCTCCTCCAGCACCGTCGCATAGAGCTCGATCTTTTTGGACGGTGTGCCGAACTCGGTCTTGGGCTTGAGCTCTGCGGGCTCGCCCCACATTCCGCCGCTGCCACGGATCTCCTCGGCGGTAGTGCCCAGTGCCTCCAGTTGTGCTTTCATCAGGGCCCCGCCGCTCATGCCTTCGGGTACGTACTCGTTCAAGCCCATCTTGCGCAGCAGGGCGACGACGACGCCGCTAAAGCCCTTGGTGTCATGCACGGCGGGCAGGGCATCGCGCAGGGCCACCTGGGGGTACATGGCGTGGTAGCCCCGCGGGTTAATGCCGCTGCCTTCATAGAAGGTGTTGTCCGGCAGCACCACGTCGGCCAGTTGCGCCATCTCGCTGGGCAGGATGTCGCTCACGGCGATAAAGTCCAGCGTCTTGAGCGCCTCCACCAGCCGGGGCGGGTTGGGGAAGGCCAGCACGTTGTGTTTCCACACCACTGCCGCCTTGGCCGGGTAGGGATCCTGGCTCAGGATGCCCTCGGCCAGGGTGCTGAAGGAGCCCTTACCGGTCTTGTAGAGAATGGGGAACTGCTCCATGCCATCAATGCGCGGGCCCTTGACCATGTCGGGGTACTCAGGGAAGTCGAAGACGTCGGTGAAACCAGGTAGTTTGTGCTTGCGGTCCAGGATGTGGCCGCCAGGCCGATCCAGGCTGCCCACCAGCGCGTCCATGATGACGAAGCACTGGGCCGTGCGCCAGGCGTTGGTATAGTTGGGGCCGCCGGCGTCCCGCTTGTGGTGGGCAATCACCGCCGGTTTGGTGGTGGCGAACTCGCGGGCGATGCGGACGATGGTCTCGGCCGGCACCTCGGAGATGCCTACCGCCCACTCAGGCGTGTACTCCTGCACCGCTTCCTTGAGCTGGTCAAAGCCGGTGGTGTGGTTTGCCACAAACTCGTGGTCGTACAGGTCTTCGTTAATGATGGTGCGGATCATGGCCAGCAGCACGGCCAGGTCGGTGCCGGGTTTGATGGAGATCCACTCGTCGGCCTTGGCGGCAGTGATGGACAGCCGGGGGTCAAAGACCACCAGTTTGGCCCCGTTGGCCAGGGCCGTGTTCACCGCCCGCCCCCAGTGGTTCTTGGACTTGCCCATGCCGTCCCAGCCGAAGGCCAGAATGTACCTGGCGTGCTCGTAATCCACGGTCCAGGTCTTGCCCTTGCCGGTGACCATGGCCCGCCAGACCACCTCGTGGGTGGCGTAACAGGTGTTGTTGTGGGCGATGTGGTTGGGGGTGCCGATGGCCTTAGCCAGGTGCTTCTGCCAGTCCTTGGGCCGGGCAATAACCATGATGGCCTGGGGGCCGTAGGTGTCGCGGATCTCTTTCAACTTGCTGGCGGTCAAGTCCAGCGCTTCATCCCAAGAGATCTTGACCCAGCCGGGGTCCACACCGACGCCCTTTTCCGGGTTAGTGCGCTTCATGGGGTACTTTAGGCGGTCGGGGTCGTACAGCAGCCGCAAGCCCGAGTAGCCGCGCACGCACAGCTTGCCCTCGGCCGTCTGATCGTTGGGGTTGCCGCTGAGGCGCACGATGCGGCCGTGGCGCAGGTAGGCAATGTAGGCACAGCCCATGCTGCACACGCTGCAGGTGCCGTAGAGGATGCCCTCCTCCTCGGGTGCGGCGTAGGCCGGAGCTGGGACAAAGGCGGTCAGCCCGCCGCCCAGCACGGCTGCTGCGCCGGTGGCCCCGCTCAGTTTGAGAAACTGCCGTCTTGATAGGGTATTGTCCAGAACGTCCATTAAAGTTCACTCCTTGTAGTAAGTAATGTTAACGGGAATCACGAGGGACAGAACATTGCGCATTCTCCCCTGTCACACCACCTCCTCTCTTGATTCCTGCAGTCCCAGCTTCTCCTGCAGGCAAGCCATCTTGCTTTGGGCTGTCTCCACGGCCTCAGCGAAGAGCGCCCTGGCCTCGGCCTGACGCAGGGGTTGGAGCGGAGTCAGGGCCATGAGGGCCTTCGGAGACTGACCGGTTTCCAACACCAGCGCCCCGCTGCCCCGCACCACCCCGGCAGCCAGCCGCAGGGCTACATCGCGGGGGAATCCGCCTTTTACCCCGGCCTCGGCCAGGGCATCAATGACCGGGAAAATGTACGTCGGTGCGGCGGCGGTTAGCCCCACGCACAGGTTCATCAGTTTGTGGGGCACCTCCACTGCCTCCCCCCAGCAAGCCAGCAACTCCTCCGCCAATGCCCGCGTTTCTGGCGTCATCGTCCGACCGTAGACGACCGGCGTCACCCCCTGGCCGATCAGAGCTGGCGAGTTGGGCAGGGCCCACACCACAGCGATCCCATCCCCCACGGCCTGCTCCATGGCCGCCAACGGCACGGCTGCCGCCACCGAGACCACCAACTGTCCCGGCCGCAACAGAGGGGCTAATTCTCTTAACACTGGCAGCACTTCTCCCGGCGGCACAGCCAGGACGATGGCGTCCGCTTCAGCCGCCTGGCGGTTGTCGGCCGTGGCGGTTACCCCTTGCCACTCGGCGATCTCCTCTCGCCGTTCCAGGCGGGGCTCGCAGGCGATGATACGCTCTTTCGAGCAGGTTCCGGCTGCCAGCAGGCGGTCCAGCAGCAGCCCGCCCATCAACCCCACGCCGACGATGGCCATCCGTTTGTCTCGCAACTCAGTCATTATCTACCCCCCCCCTTTCTCGATAGAACTTATGTCCGTGGTTGCCCTGTCCCACCTAGCGCACTTGTGCGATCTCGGCCGGCGAGCGTCCACCTAGGTCCAGCCCGATAGGGGCGTGGACGCCCGCCAGCCGCTCTTCGGCTACCCCCTTGGCCCGCAGGTGGTCGAAGACGACACCCACCTTGCGCCACCGCCGATGTGTCGAGCACTTGGCGCAACGCCTGCTCGTCGGTGACGTGATCTTCAGCGAAATGATGTATCGCTCCAACCACTCAGACAAAACTTGTACTACAACCGCAGTCAGCTCCGATCACCGACCGGACCCCTTGGCCCTGATCGGATGTCTCAAGGCGATTTGGGGACCTGTGGTCAGCCGGGCGGCACGCTCTGGGACCCTTGCCAAGCTCAAGCGCGGTTGTGGCGGTAGGGGGTGTGACTTGTCATCGCGTGATGCCGGTTGCGTGATATGCAGGCATCAGGTTTCACGCCCCGCACCCCTCGCCGCTTCCAGCAGCTCAAACAGCTTATTGGGACTCATGGGAGTCTCCAGTACTTCGATATTGTAATCGGCCAGGGCATCTTCCAAGGTCTGAGCGAAGAGGCATGGAACGGGGAGACACCCGCCTTCGCCAACGCCCTTGGTACCCAATGGGTTGAGCGGAGACGGCGTTTCCAAGTGGGCAATCTCCACCCGGGGAACCTCGGAAGCCGTTGGGACCAGATAGTCCGCGAAGGAGGCATTGAGAAGCTGTCCATTCTCGTCGTAGATCAATTGCTCGTAGTAAGAGCTGCCGATACCCATCCCCACGCCACCCTGAAGCTGGCCTTCCACGATCAGCGGGTTGAGCATCGTGCCGCAGTCTTCGACGAGGACGTAGCGCTTGATCTCGACCAGCATCGTTTCCGGGTCCACTTCGAGGATCATGGCGTGGGCGCCGCTGGCCGTGGCCCCGTATTTGGGACCAAAGTAGTCGGTGGACTCCAGGCCAGGTTCGGTGCCGGGCTCGACTGCCCCGCGCAGGGGGTTGGCCAGCACGGCCAGTTCGCCCAGGCTGATGGATTGCTGGGGGGCATCAGCCACCCGCACCTGGCCGTCTTCAAGTTCTAGCTCCTCTTCGGGCACTTCCAGGACCTTGCTGGCCAGCTTGAGGACCTTGGCGCGAACAGATGAGGCCGCAGCATGGACGGCGTTGCCCGCGACCACGGCCCCACGACTGGCGAAGGTGCCCGTCCCCCAGTGGAATTCGGCTGTGTCGCCGGTCACCAGGCGTACATCGCGCGGGCTCACGCCCAACTGATCGGCCACGATTTGGGCAAAGGAGGTGAAGTGGCCTTGCCCCTGGGTGCCGACACCGGTCGCCACGCTGATCTTGCCACTGGTCTCTACGGTGACTCGTGCTCCCTCATAAGGGCCGATGCCGGTCGTCTCAATGAAGCAGACGATGCCGATACCCACGTGGCGACCCTCGGCGCGGAGACGCGGCTGCTCCTCTTTCACGAACTTGTCGTAGCCGATCATGGCCGCTGCCTTCTCCAGGATGGGCAGGTAGTTCCCGCTGTCGTAGACCAGGGGCACAAAGGCCTGGTCAATGATCTGGTTATCGTAGGGAAACACGTCGGGCGGCAAAAAGTTTCGCTTCCGGATTTCAACCCGGTCTATGCCCAGTTCTTTGGAGGCGATGTCCAGCAGCCGCTCGATCACGTACACGCCCTGCGGCCGCCCGGCCCCCCGCAGGGGTGAAACGATGGGCCGGTTGGTGAACACCATTTTGAGATCGCTGTAGAAGCTGGGGATCTCGTATGGCCCCAGCACGTGGCATTGCGTGTTGAGGGGGACGGTCAGGCCATAGGGGTCATAGGCACCCGTGTCGTGGATGAAATCGTCGCGCAGGCCGAGGATGCGGCCATCGCGGGTGAGGGCCAGCTCGGCGTCGTGTACCTGACCCCGCTCCTGGTTGGTGGCATAAAAGTTCTCCCGCCGGTCTTCGATCCACTTGATGGGCCGACCCACTTTCATCGTCGCCCAGGTGAGGCAAACTTCCTCCGGGTAGAACATCATGATCTTGGGGCCAAAGCCGCCGCCGACAAAGGGGGCAATCACCCGCACCTGGGTAGGAGACAGGCCGAACATCCCGGCCAGGCCGTTGCGGACGGGAATGGGGGCCTGGGTCGTGTCCCACAGGGTCAGGTGCTGACTTTTCTCATCCCAATGGGCGACGATGCCCCGGTTTTCCATCGCCGCCGCCGTGCCCCGGTCAATGAGGATGCGCCGCTTGATGACCAGGTCGGCCTTCTCTCGCGCTGCTGCGTAGTCGCCCTTCTGCTGGACGAGGTGAGCTGCCAGGTTGGAGTCCAGGTCATCGTGGATCACCGGGGCATCGGGTTCCAGGGCTTTCTCCAGGTCTACCACAGCCCCCAGCGGCTCCAGGTCCACCGCGATGTCGTCCAGGGCGTCTTCGGCAATGTAGCGGCTCTCGGCGATGACCACGGCCAGGGGTTCGCCAGCCAGACGGACCTTGTCCTTGACCAAGGGAACCTGGGTGCGCGAGTGAAAGACGATGTCTTCGACCGTAGGGGGTGGGGAAACCAAAGGGGGACCTGGCTGCCAGATGTCTCCCATGTCCTCAGCGGTGTAAACCGCCACCACGCCCGGCCGCTCTCTGGCCGCAGAAACGTCAATGCTCTTGAGGCGCGCGTGGGCGTGGTCGCTGCGCAGAAAGGCCGCGTGAAGCATATCGGGCAAGTCCACATCGTCCACAAACAGGGCTTGCCCGGTCAGCAGGCGAGGGTCTTCGGTTCGTGTCATACGTTGACCAACGTATTTTTTTGCCATGGTTTTGCTCCTTAATTTGGAGATTGGAAGTTGGATGTTGGAAGTTGGATTTCCAGTCTCCAATCTCTAATTTCTAATTCACGTTCTCATCTTCTCCGCCGCCAACTGTACCGCGTCAACGATGTGCTGGTAGCCGGTACAGCGGCAGAGATTCCCAGAGATGGCCTCACGGATCTCCTCTTCAGTGGGATCGGGGTTTTCTTCCAGGAAGGGCACCAGGCTCATCAGAAAGCCCGGGGTGCAGAAGCCACATTGCACGCCGTGAGCCTCCCTGAAGGCTTCCTGGAGGGGATGCAGGTCATCCATAGTTCCCAACCCTTCGACCGTGAGGATCTCGTGCCCGTTAGCCTGCACGGCGAACATCAGGCAGGATCGGACCGGCGCTCCGTCGAACAGAACCGTGCACGCGCCGCATACACCGTGCTCACAGCCGACGTGGGTGCCGGTCAAGCCAAGCTCGTGGCGCAGGAAATCGCTCAGCAGCAGGCGCGGCTCGACGGTCCGTTCGTACTGGGTGCCGTTGACAGTGACTGTAACAGTGAATAGGTCATTCATAGCAATCTCCTCAAATCACTAATATCCAATATCCAATATCCAGTAGCTATTAGCTATTGGGTATTAGATATTGCTGGCGCGATCAAAAGCTTGTGTCAGAGCCCGGCGGGCCAGCACTTTGGCCAGGTGCCGCCGATATTCTGCCGAGGCGTGGATATCGCTGCCGGGGTCAATTTCATCGTCGGCAGCTTTCTCGGCCGCCGCGCGGATGGCCTCCGGGGTAGGGGCTTGACCTACCAGCATCTCAGCCGCCTGGCGCGCGTTCACGGGGCCATCGCCGGCGCTCAGGAAGACCAACCGTGCCTGCTCGCATTGATCCTCGTCGTCCAAGGTTACCAGGACAGCGACACCCGCGATGCAAAAGTCGTGATGGCGGCGGGTGATCTGTAGGAACGCCCCCCCACTGCGCGGCGGCATGACGGGCAGGGCGACCTCCACCAGCAGTTCGTCGGGTTCCAACACGGTGGTGAACAGCCCTACGAAAAACTCGTCGGCAGGGACCCACCGCTCTCCAGCCTGGCTGCGGAGCCGAAAGCGCCCGTTGAGCGCTATACTGACCGCCACCAACTCAGCCGACGGGTCTGCGTGGGCCAGGCTGCCGCCAAAGGTGCCCCGCGTGCGGATCTGGGGGTAGGCAATTTGGGGCATCACCTCGTGGACCAGTGGAGCGCGCTCGGCGACCAGCGCATCGTGCTCCACCTGACTCTGACGGGTCATCGCTCCCAGGAGCAAGCCGCCGTTTTCATCGGGGCGGATGTAGAAGAGATCGGAGACGTTGTTCAGGTCAACGAGGACGGAAGGCTGAGCCAGACGGAAGTTCAGCATCGGAATCAGGCTTTGTCCACCAGCCAGGGCCTTGGCCTCATAGCCATGCTCGGCCAGATGGGCCAAGGCTTCTTCTACTGTAGTCGGTGCATAGTATTTGAACGGAGATGGCTTCATAGTTTCTACCTCCTTGCAAGTAATGTATGGGCCAAGCCAAGCAGTTGAGGATGGACCACTACAAACAAGGTTTCGTGTTTCCACCTCCTGCAAGTAATGTATAGCGAAAGACGCCCCACTTTACCCCGGCCGTGTCCTGGCCAGTGATAACCGCCTTGACTCCAGGCAACTTCTGGGCCTCGCTGGTGTCAATACGCACGATGCGGGCGTGAGGGTAGGGGCGGCCAGCGTTGCGACGTTCCCTCGCAGCTCTGTCTACTTCAGTACATGGCTGACCGGGATGGTGGGCGACAGGAAGCCACCCACAATGGGAATAGGCCACTTCCCCCCCTGTTCCATGGCCTGGGCGTTGACCAACAT
>Ga0180438_10007827_pt1 | contig 13774 bp, 11 predicted proteins | sample SS_ome_12_FD_132455 | JGI IMG/M metagenome (GOLD analysis project Ga0180438, IMG submission 132455) | Hypersaline lake sediment archaeal communities from the Salton Sea, California, USA - SS_3_D_2 metaG | ecosystem: Environmental > Aquatic > Non-marine Saline and Alkaline > Hypersaline >... | reverse complement strand
TGGCCTGGAGTATCAATTAAATTTATTTTATACTCTTCGAAGGGGAGACTTGTATGTTTGGCAAAAATTGTGATTCCACGCTCTTTTTCTAAATCAAAAGAGTCCATGATTCTGGTGGGGACGTCCTCCCCAGCCCTAAAAATTTCAGTCTGATTTAAAAGACTATCTATAAGGGTAGTTTTCCCGTGGTCGATGTGGGCTATGATCGCGACATTTCGAATAAATTCTGGTTTGTACATATAAACACTATATATTAATTGTTATGAAAAAAGGATAGCATTTTTGGTAGCTTTTTGCTAGTCTTTTGTTATGTGTTATTCTTTGTGTGTGGGTGGCTGAACTTGAGAGCTAAGCGAAAAAGAGATTTAGAGAGATTGGAAAAGTATCCTGCAGGACGTCCGATTTGCTCTTTATTGCCAGGTATTTTAAAAAATATCAAAGATGTTAAAGTTGAAAAACGTTGGCAATTAAAAGATGTTTGGCAGCAGATTATAGGGCCCAAAATGGCCCCATATACAAAGATTCAAGCTTTAAAAGGGGGGGTAGTGTTTGTTCAAGTTGCTTCTCCGACATTATTGAACTTATTAGTTTTAAAGGAAAAACCTAGATTGATAAATGAGCTTCAAAAAAAACTTCCTCATTTAAATATTAAAACCATTGTATTTCGAAGGTGAGAATGACAACTATGGCTGCAAAGAAAGATAAAAAAGATCAACCAGGGTATACCGCGAGTTCGATAACCGTTCTTGAAGGGTTACAAGCTGTGCGCGAACGTCCAGGAATGTACATTGGAGATACTAATGTGCAAGGACTTCATCAGTTAGTATATGAAGTAGTCGATAACTGTATCGATGAAGCGATGGCAGGATATTGTAATAAAATAGATGTCATACTTTTAAAAGATGGTGGAGTTTCGATTGAAGATAACGGTCGTGGAATACCAACGGGAAAGCATGAAAATGAGTCGAAAAAACAGGGGCGAGATGTTTCAGCTGTAGAAGTTGTTATGACAATTTTACACGCAGGTGGAAAGTTTGACAAGGGAACTTATAAGGTTTCAGGTGGATTACACGGGGTTGGAGTTTCTTGTGTGAATGCGGTCTCAAAAAAACTCGAAGTTGAAGTGCATGCAGATAAAAAATGTAAGCAAATTGGATTTTCTAGAGGAAAGGTTGCGCATCCTTTGAAGGTTCTTGGAGATACAAAAAAAAGAGGTACAATTGTTCGCTTTTGGCCAGATGATCAGATATTCAGCGTTTTGGATATGGATTATGATACAGTTTTCAAGCGACTCAGAGAACTTGCCTTTCTAAATAGAGGGCTTGAGATTACTTTAAAGGATGAACGAAATGTCGATCATGAAGAAGTATCGTTTAATTATGAGGGTGGAACCGCTTCATTTGTTCAATTTTTAAATGAAAATAAAGTGCCACTTTTTCCTACCCCTATTTTTATTAAAGGTGTCAAAGAATTGCATGATGGTCCGATTGATTTTGAAGTCGCAATGCAATGGAATCAAACGTATACCGAAACTGTATTTTCTTATGTTAACAATATTTCGACAAGACAAGGCGGAACACATTTAACAGGGTTTTCTACAGCAGTAACGAGAGTGTTAAATAGTTACATTAAAAATCATAATCTTTTGAAAAATGCTAAGACCAGTATTACAGGGGAAGATGTTAGAGAGGGTATGACGGCAATTGTCTCTGTTCGTGTACCCAATCCTCAATTTGAAGGACAGACCAAACAAAGGCTAGGCAATAGTGATGTCGGTTCTGCCGTTCAACAAATTGTAGGAGAGGAGTTTTCTACATTTTTAGAAGAGAATCCGTCAATAGCAAAAATTATTGTTGATAAAGCAGCTTTAGCTTCTCAGGCTAGAGAAGCTGCCAAAAAGGCAAGAGAACTAACGCAACGAAAATCTGCCCTTGATAGTGCGCGTTTACCAGGAAAGCTTACAGACTGTAGTGAAAAAGACCCTTCAAAATCTGAAATTTTTATTGTTGAGGGTGATTCTGCCGGTGGAAGTGCCAAAGGTGGGAGAGACAGAAGATATCAAGCTATTTTACCGATTCGAGGTAAGATATTAAATGTTGAAAAATCTCGATTGCAAAAAATCTTACAAAATACTGAAGTGGGAGCAATGATTTCTGCATTTGGATGTGGAATCGGAAAGGATAATTTTAATCTTGAAAAACTTCGTTATCATAAAATCATTATCATGACAGATGCCGATGTTGATGGTTCACACATTAGAACTCTTTTGTTGACCTTTTTCTTTCGCCATATGCCGGCACTCGTTGAGAATAATTATATATATATTGCTCAACCGCCACTTTATCAAGTTACTAGAAAGAAAGTTTCAAAATATATCCACTCAGAAAGAGAAATGGATGAGTATCTTCTGAATTTAGGGATGAGTGATATTCATTTAAGAATGGCATCTCATAATAATGTCTTAGAAAAATCTGAAGTAAAATCTCTATTAGAAGCGATATTACAGGTAGAGTTGTTTATCAATTCCCTAGATAGAAAAGGTGTTGTGTTTAGAGAATTTATTAATTCTAGAAATGAAGAGGGTGTTTTTCCTAAATATCAAGTAAATGTAGGGGAAAAATCACAGCTTTTATATTCAAAAGAGGAATTTTCTGAGATTAGAGAAGGTTATGTAGAAGAACAAAAACAAAATTTCTCATACAGTTTAGAAGGGTTGTCAGATGAGAAAAAAGAAGAACAATTAAATGCATTTCATCCAAGGCCACTTCCCTATCTTCAACTTTATGAGGATGAACAAATGGAAGAAATAAAAGCGCAATTGGCTGAATTTTCTTTGGTGATAGACCAATATCTTATAGCCCAAGGTAAGATATTAGATATTATTGATGAGCATGGAGAGGAGAAACCTCTTTATATATTAAGAGAAATCATAGACGTCTTAAGAGAGAACGGTCGAAAAGGGATGGAAATTCAAAGATATAAAGGTCTTGGAGAGATGAATGCAGATCAACTTTGGGAGACTACTATGGATCCAGAAACTAGAACCCTTCTTCAAGTTACCATTCCTGATGCTGTGGCTGCAGATCAGATATTTACCAAGTTAATGGGTGACGAAGTGAAACCTAGACGAGATTTTATAGAAAATCACGCCCTTTCAGTTAAAAATTTAGATATTTAGGAAAAAAGAGCTCATGAGTACAGAAGATAACAAAAAACATCAATCGGTAGTTGCCAGGAGCGTTGAAGAGGAACTTAAATATAGTTATCTCCGCTATTCGATGTCAGTCATAATTTCAAGAGCTTTGCCAGATGTGCGTGATGGATTAAAGCCCTCGCAAAGGCGAATTCTCTATGCTATGAAGCAACTTAATCTGTCGCCGGGAGGAAAACACAGGAAGTGTGCGAAAATAGCAGGTGATACATCTGGAGATTTTCATCCCCATGGTGAATCTGTTATTTATCCAACTCTTGTAAGAATGGCCCAGCCATGGATTATGAGATATTCACTTGTCAATGGTCAGGGAAACTTTGGTTCAATTGATGGTGATCCTCCAGCAGCCATGCGTTATACAGAAGCGAAGCTTACAGCGCCTGCTATTGCGTTAATGGAAGATTTAGATAAAGAGACAGTTGATTATGTTCCAAACTATGACGAAACAAAAAAAGAACCATTAGTATTTCCTTCGAAATTCCCTAATCTTCTTTGTAATGGTTCTTCAGGTATTGCAGTTGGAATGGCAACTAACATCCCTCCGCATAATCTAAGTGAATTGATTTCAGCGACCACTTTAGTTATTGATAATCCACAGGCGACAATTGAAGAAATTATGACTGTTATGCCTGGTCCTGATTTTCCGACATCAGGTGTTATCTGCGGTTTAAGAGGTATAAAAGAAGCTTACCATACAGGGAGAGGTAAACTGAAGTTAAGAGGTGTTTATCATGTTGAAGAAGGCACTTCAGAAAAGACAAAAATTGTAATTGATGAAATACCATATAACGTCAATAAAGCAATGCTTATCACAAAAATTGCAGACCTGATTAATGCTAAAACAATGACGGGTGTATCTGATATTCGAGATGAGTCAGATAAAGAGGGGATGAGAGTTGTCCTAGAATTAAAAAGAGGTGAGTTACCCGATGTTATAGTCAATCAACTGTATAAGTTCACAGATATGCAGATCACTTTTGGTTGCAACATGTTAGCTTTGGATAACGGCTTACCTAGAACGATGAATATTAAACAATTTATCAGTGCTTGGGTTGATCACAGAATTGAAGTTATACGTCGTAGAACTCGCTTTGAGTTAAAAAAAGCAGAAGCAAGAGCACATGTATTAGAAGGATACCTTAAAGCCCTCGATCATCTTGATGCAATTGTCCGCATGATTCGGCAAAGTAAAGATCGCGCAGAGGCTAAACTTTCTTTAATTGCTGCATATGAATTTACAGATAAACAAGCAGATGCAGTCCTTGATTTAAAATTATACCAGTTGACTGGATTAGAAAGAGGTAAGGTCGAAGATGAGTATAAAGCTTTATTAGAAAAAATTGAAAATTATAGAGCAATATTGGGATCTGAATTAAGAGTGCGGGAAATTATTAAAAAAGAGCTTGCCGACATACAGAAAATGGATAAGACCAAGCGCCTTACACAAATTACCGCAGCGGCAGAAGAAGATTTTCAGATGGAAGATTTGATTATGAATGAGCCGACTATTATCACCATTTCCACAGATGATTATATTAAGAGGATGCCTGTTAATACTTTTCGTGAGCAAAAACGTGGTGGACATGGGGTAATTGGCCTAGATATGAAAAAAGATGCCGATGGATTAAAAGATGTGTATGTAGCCAATACACATGATCATCTATTAGTTTTCACAAACTTTGGGCGTTGTTATTGGTTAAAAGTATGGCAAATTCCAGAAGCTGGTCGTAGATCTAAAGGGAAAGCTTTGGTTAATCTTTTAGAGGGTATAGCTAAAGAGGAGTGGATTGCTGCTGTATTACGGGTATCGAGTTTTGAGCAAGAAGCATGTATCTTATTTGCTACTAAAAAGGGAGTGATCAAAAAGACAAAATTAAATAGTTATTCATCACCAAGGAGAAAAGGTGTATACGCTATTACTATTGATGAAGGAGATGAGGTTATTTCAGCAAAACTGGTTCATGAAGAAGAGCAAATTATGCTCTTTACGCGTAGTGGAATGGCTGTTCGTTTTGAAGAATCAATTGTTCGCCCAATAGGAAGAACTGCACGAGGAGTTAGAGGAGTTACTTTAAAGGATGAAAAAGACCGGGTAGTTTCATGCGAAGTTGTCAAACCAGATAGTGCACTTTTAATTGTATGTGAACATGGTTTTGGTAAAAGATCTAAGGTAAGTGATTTTAGACAAACGAACCGAGGTGGCAAAGGTGTCCGATCTATCATAACTAATAAAAGAAACGGTCTGGTAGTGGGAGCAATTTCAGTAACCGATGAAGAAGGTGTACTGATGATGTCAAAATCAGGGCAAACGCTCAGAACTTCTATGAAAGATATTAGAGTTATGGGGCGCTCTACACAAGGTGTAAAATTAGTCCAAATGGAAGCTGAAGATTATCTTGTTGCTGTTCAAAAAATTGAAAAAATTGAAACAGAAGAAGAGCTCGTAGAAGGTAAAAGTGAAAAGTAAAGATAACAGTTTTTTTTTAACCATTGAAGGGTGTGAAGGGACAGGAAAATCAACACTAGTTGAAGGGATTTATAAGCATTTAGTTGAAGTAGAACAACGACTTGTAGTGAAATCCCGTGAACCGGGTGGCACCCCCTTTGGAAAAAAAATTCGAGAGATTTTGCTCAATCCAGATTCTATTGCCATTGACTCAAGATCGGAGTTATTTTTATTTTTATCAGACAGAGCAGAGCATGTTGAAACGGTTATAAAACCAGCTCTGATGCAAAATATGATCGTTATTTGCGATCGTTTTACAGACTCTTCAATTGCGTATCAAGGAGCGGCTAGAAAAATATCAGACATTGAAAGGCTCGAATCAATTTGTTTGTTTGCAACAGATGATCTCGTCCCAGATCTTACTTTGTATTTGGACTTAGAGCCTGAAATTGGTCTAACACGCATTAAAAGAGATAAAGACCGTCTTGAAAATGAAAACTTAGAGTTTCATAAGCGAGTACGCGAGGGTTATTTGACGCTTGCAGAAGAAAACCCAAATCGTATTCATATTTTAGATGCAAATCAAGACCCTCAGATAGTGCTTAGTTTAGCGTTAGAAAAACTTCTAGGGGTAATGAGAAAATTTCATGTCGCAACTTAAGACCAAGAAAAAATATGAAGAATTTATAGATTCCCTATTACAGGAAGAAAATTTTCATTCTCCAATAATACTATATGGTTATGAAAATGGCTTTTTAGAAAAGTATTCTAAAGAGTTAGCTCATAGAATTTTACGCCTTTCAAAAAATGCCAGCACAGAAAAAAAAATTCAATCTGAAATGCACCCTGATCTACATATTTTTCAACCAGAAGGTAAATCTAACCTCTATTCAACAGCTACATTAGAACCATTTATTAAAGAATCTTCCCTACCGCCTTTTGAAAGTCGCTATAAAGTTTATCTTTTCACCCAAGCAGACAGAATGCTCCCAGTGCATGCCAATGCACTTCTAAAAACACTTGAAGAGAAGAAAAATTTTACTGTTATCATTTTAATAACCACAGAGTTTAGATCACTTTTGCCTACAGTTGTTTCACGTTGTCAAAAAATTTCACTCAGTGTAGAAGAAAAATCGCCAATTGTAACTAATCCGTTAATTCTAACAGCTATTCAACTAAGCTTTACTTCGCAATATTTTGATCTCATTACAACAATTGATGCGCTTGAAAAAGAAGAGGTATCTTTGTCTGATGTTGCACATGCATTACTTAGTTGGTATCGAGATCTTGCTATTATTAAAAACAATCTCCCTGCTCATTATCTTACATACCCAGAGGAAACAGATGCCCTTTTAGCATGCGCTAAAACAAATTTTCAGTCACTCGAAAGTATTTCTAAACAAATTGAAATAGCATTTGAAGCCCTTGATAGAAATGTCAAACTTAAACATGTGCTTGAATACTTGCTCCTTAGATAAAGTTAAATGACTATAAATGTTCTGGAAAGCCTACTACTTTCTCATAACATTCGATAAGATGAGAGACGCCTGCAAGAGCTCTGTGAGGCTTTTTCTCGGGACCAATTTTAAAAAAATGTGCAATACGGTCTTTTGAAAGGCCAATTTGATCGATTGGGTAGCCTTTTTTGACCTGGTTACACCAGAACATGGAAGCAAGATCAAGCCAGTTATAGGGGAAATAGAGGCTTTCTTGGGTCGCAACTTCTATGAGAGAGTTAAAAAAAATCCGGTCAAATGAGGGGTTTTGGCAAATAAATAGAGCTTTCCCCCTTTTAAGCCCATTACTCTGAAAAAAATGTAATAGCTCTTGTTGAACGAGTTTTTTTGGTTTACCCATTTGAACTTCATCAAATGTGATACCTGTAAATTTAAGGCTTTCAGGGTCACTTTTAGACCAGTTATGAGTAGAAATTTGAATTAAAGAGGCGTATTCATCTATTTTTTTGCCGTTAGAAAGATCTACTAAAATAATAGCAATTTCTAGAACTTGATGTTTAGTCCAGTCGAGGCCGTTGGTTTCTGTGTCTAAAAAAATCCCTTTCATGACACTTTTTATTATAGTCATTTGTCTATAAAATAATAACTATTTTCTATGACAACAATTTTTCAGTTTCCGAAGATTGTTAAAGATGCTATCATGTTTGCACTATGGCTATTTCTCAATTAAAAATAAATGAAGGATCTCTTATAATCATCTATTCGGTGGAAATAGGAGGAGAACTAACTGAAGAGATTATCTCTTTGGTTATGAGTACATTATCAATTTCTAAAAAAAATTCTATTCTTTCAAGAGACTTGGCAATGAAGGTATTAGATCAAGTTGAGATGTTTGATCAAATGATTGAAAGAGCCTCAGACAGCTATCGGCTAGAGAGAGTTTCAAAAGTTGATAAAAACATTATATATTTGGCTTTATTTGATATTTTTGAGAATAAAAAACCAATAGGTAGTTCTATCCATGAAGCAGTAAGACTTTCAAAAAAATTTTCCGTACCAAGTGCGGGTCGATTTGTTCATGCAATTATTGATGCAATTTGTAAGGATACAGCGAATGCATTTGCAGTTTAAAGATAATGTTTTACTAAAAAATTATACAACGTATTTTGTAGGTGGGCCTGCGAAAAAGTTGATAGAAGTTCAATCTGTTGAAGAATTAAAGACCGTTTTAAAGATTCTCAATGAGCAAGATGACAGATATATTGTAATAGGGAAGGGGTCAAATCTTCTTTTTGATGATCAAGGCTATGATGGTACTGTCATCGTAAATAAAATAAATAAGATAAAATGGAATGAAACGCAGGTTGATGTTTCAAGTGGTTATAGTTTTTCTTTGTTAGGATCTCAGTCAGCTAGAAAGGGGTTTTCTGGACTTGAATTTGCAGCAGGTATTCCCGGGAGTGTTGGTGGTGCTATTTTTATGAATGCAGGTGCGGGTCAAATGGAGACTAAAGACCCTCTCTTAAAAGTAACTTTTCTTAATGAAGACGGTAAGTTAGAAGACTATAATAGAAAAAATCTAAAATTTTCCTATCGAAAATCACCATTTCAGGAAATGAAAGGGGTGATTATTTCTGCGCTATTTGACTTAAAAAAATATGAAAATCCCCTTAAGAAAGTTAAATCAATTATTAAACAAAGAATAGAAACACAACCTTATCAGAGTAAATCTTGTGGGTGTATTTTTCAAAATCTCGAGTATATATCAGCGGGAAGATTGATAGATGATTGTGGATTGAAAGGTTTGAAGATAGGTGGTGCTAGGGTTTCAGATCGACATGCAAATTTTATTGTAAATGATGATAATGCTACCTGTGAAAACATCTTAGATTTAATAAAATATATTCAAACAAAGGTGTATATTTCTCGAAATATTCTTTTAGAAACAGAAGTGCGTTACATCCCTTATCAGGAGATTAAAAATAGTGATAAAATATGATCTTCATACACATTCAGAGAGTTCAGATGGAAGTGATTCTCCCTTTGACCTTTTAGAAAAAGCAAAAGGGCTAGGACTTACAGGTATTTCAATAACAGATCATGATACAATAAGTGCTTATACTCCTGAACTGTTTCAAAAAGCGGAGGAATTATCTTTGGATTTAGTTCCAGGGGTTGAATTTTCTACCTTTTATAAAGAGTCAAATATCCATTTACTTGGATACTTTATTGATATCAAATCTCCGTTGATTCAAGAGTTTTGTAAACGACATAAAGAGCGCAGGAACAATAGAAACCGCCTTATTTTAGAAAAATTAGCAAAATTGGGTATGTCAATAGATTATGAAGAGCTTTACGCAACTAAAAGAGGAATAATTGGACGGCCACATATTGCAGAAATTATGATAAAAAAGGGATATGTAAAGACGATACAAGAGGCTTTTAGTAAATGGATTGGAGATGGAAAACCCGGATATGAAAGTGGTAGTTTTATAGATATTTATGAAACAATTGCAGTTATAAAAAACTCTGGAGGAAAAGTTGTTGTAGCTCATCCTATCTTAATTAAAAAAAAGACAGTGTTTAAAGGGCTTTGTGAACTTAAACTAGATGGTTGGGAGTGTTATTATGCAAGGTTTTCTCCAAAACAAAATGAGGAGATGGTTAAAATTGCCGACCAGCATCAACTTATTAAAACCGGTGGCTCTGATTACCATGGAGCCATAAAGCCGTTTAATCAACTCGGTAGTGCTTACACAGATGAAGAAAATATATTGAAGTTGAAAAATCATGCTTAAATCAGAACAGTTATTAGAAAAACTTTACACAAGAAAAACTGAGAAACCTCAGCTTGATCGGATGAGAGCTCTGGATAAAGCTTTTGATTACCCCTCAAAATCATTCAGATCAATCCATGTTGCAGGTACAAATGGAAAAGGATCTGTTTGTACAATGATGGCAAGGACTTTGACCGCCAATGGCTATAAAACAGGACTTTTTACTTCCCCACATATAGATTCTTGCCATGAAAGAATTCAAATTGATGGTCAAATGATTGCACCAGAGGTATTGAATAATTTACTCTCTACAATTTTAGAATTTTCAGTTGAGGTTACCTTTTTTGAAGTATTAACCATTCTTGCTTTTATTTATTTTAGGCAAGAAAAAGTTAATTTTGCTGTTATTGAAACGGGGTTGGGTGGAGAGTATGATGCTACTAATATTATTGAACCAAATCTTAGCGTGATAACCAATATTGCATATGATCATACCCATATTCTTGGAGGTACTATAGAGGAAATTGCTAGAAATAAAGCAGGTATTATTAAACCTGAAACTCCTGTAGTGGTGGGGAGTAGAGCAGCTCTTAAGCCGATGTTTGAACAAGCTTTTAAAATGAAAGCACCTATTTGCATAATGCCGCCAGTAGAGGATTGGATAGAGGAGAATCAAAAAATTGCAAATCAGGCCTTATCATTTCTTTTTTCAAGCTCATTTGAAGTTGACAGTGAAGCACGACCCATGTGTAGATTTGATGTAATTGAAAAAGAAGGGTTAACAATTGTATTCGATATTGCACATAATCCCGATGGATTAGTAAAACTTTTTAACAAAATTGAAAATCAATTTCCGAATAAAGAGTGTTTTGTTGTTTTTGGAATGAGTTCTGGAAAAGATATTGAAACTGCAGTTAAAATAATTGAAAATCATGCTTTTTCTATATTCCCTTTTGATAGTGAACATCCAAGACTTGTAAAAAAAAGTTGTATTGAAAGTATCTTGCTAAAACATCATGAAAAAGATTTTGGTCATTTTATAAATGCTGCGAAAAAAAGGGAAGGGGTTTTAGTCGTAACCGGGAGCGCGTATATTATGAAGGATGTCAAGCAGCTTTTATCGATTGAAATTTAGGGCTTGTTGAAAAAGTCCATGTGGGTAAAAAAACATCATCGTTTAATGATTGTCTAGATGATTGACGAAATCAACATCCTGAAAGATGTTGTGGATTTCCACAATCGTTGGATAGGGTGTATCATCCATGAAATAATCAGTCAGAATGTGTGCGTAGCCAAGCAATCCTTGAATGATAAAAATTTGCTCCGATCGCGATTTGAGTTTATTAATGTCACCTTTACAAGTTTTAATATGAAAATTCAGTTCTTTTTTGTGACCTTCTGAGAGTTCTGAGTTGAATTTTTTTTGAAATTCCTCAATTTTTTCTGAATAAAGAATTGCAGAAAGTTCGTAGAGAAATTCAGCAAGAACGAAAGATTCGGGTGTGACCTTAGCTTTTCCATAATGAGATAGAGAAATTAAATTATCATTTTTCTTACCTGCATTATGTACTACGGTCTCTTGACGGAGAGCTTTGTCAATACAAGCAAGTGCAAATCTGATGAATTTAGCATTATTTTGAGAAGGTCTATGCCCTTTTAAAAATAATTCGATATTTTCTTTTAAGGTTTGAGCTTGAGAGATAATATCATTAGGATCTGTGTTAGGGCTTGAATTTGCAAGAGCTTCTGCAGTTTCAGCGAAATTAATAATGATACGCCTTTGCTCTAATTGCTCACAACGCCCTGAAATCTTTTGAATCAATGTTTTTTGGTCTTTTAGTAATTGATTTAGGCTTGAATGATACTCTTCATCATCGCTTTTAAGGGATTTTTCGATAGATTTCAGTTGTTTTGCAAATTTTTTTAGTTTTTTGGGGTCGGGGAGGATTAATCGCCTTAAAGAAGAATCTATATCCTCTAATTCTTTATCATGCCTTTCAGGAAATTTAATTTGCATTGCAACACCGATTTGTTAATTAATCTATTTAACACCTGCGCCAATTATAATCTATAAAAATAAATTTGTCAATATAAACCCTTTAGTGAAGAGATCTCTATAACAGAATTAAAATAATTTATATATATTGGGCCTGTTGAAAAAGTCCATACTGGTAAAAAACAGCATCTTTTTTCGAAAAACACATCTTCTCTAAGTCCTTCATATTTAATAATATGTGAACTTAGAATCAAAAGTGCTTTTCAAAAAAATCTGCAATTTTTTACAAAGTAGCGACTTTCTAAACAGGCCCATATTAAAATATAGAGAGTCAGCTGAGCAAACCTCTTTACGGAGCTCTATATTTGTCGATTTCGTTTAAAGTCTCTTGCACATCTCTTAGATCTTGATTGAATTGAGCAGCTTCTCGACGGATTCGGTCTTCTCGAGCCTTTGTTAGGGTTAGAGGATAGATAGTGATGGTATTATGACGATCTACCTGTCCTTGCCCATTATTTTTAGAATAAGGGGAGTGAATCGAAAGGAATGCCCCTGCATCTTTTAAAGAATTAAAGGTGATTTTAAAAGCCCGGTCATGATGTGCTTTGTGATTTTTATTATGTGATCCATGAGAGTCTGTGATGGTCACAGAATAAATTTGTGGTTCTTCACTTATTTGAGTTACAACAATAGAGTAGAATCCTCCACCTTTGCTTAAAATAGCTCCAATTTGTCTTGGAGATCTGGCGGGGACAGCTGAAGGGAGGGCACTCACTAGCTTTTTTAATAGTTCTGTATATTGGATATGGGAATCTCTACTTATAGCTATCCTGAAGAAGTCTTGTGGTAATTGGGCTCCTCCGACTGAGACATTTACCATCTTTTTATTGAAAAATTGCCTAAATCCTAAGTCGCTTTCAGAGTCCATCAGTTCGTTTATATGAAGGAGAGGAAGATTATCTTCTAATTCAGAAGTTAATTGCCGTGTTTCATGGTTTAATTGTGCCGTATTGGAAGTAAATACATCATTCAGTTGTAAAATTTTTGGGTTATAGTGAAATTTTATCCAAAGTTTTCTGTATCGCATTGTTCCAAAATGCATGACATGATCTAATTGTGGAGAAGGATTTCCCTGATTTTTTCGCATTTCAAAATAGGTTGCATAGGCTGCAATAGCCCCACAAGCATGTCTTGATGGGCTTTGGGTCTCATGACCTGGAATTTTAAACTGTTTAGTTTGGGGGGTAAACCCGGGAAGTCCAAACTGGGAAGTCCAGGCTTCTTCTCGATAGGTTGCTTTATTTAGAAGGATTTGAAACGTTTGCCCTTCTACAGCAGATATTATTTTTTCATAATAGGCTTTCATAGAGGCGATAGTTGTTCTAGTTTTTCTTAAACAACCATAGGCATCATTTTGATTCTGAAAAGAATCTCGACTAATTTGATAGATATACTTGATTCGCATTTTAAACTCTAATACCTCTTGAAAGGTTGATAAGTTTGGTATCCAAGTTTCTAGGAGTTGCAGCTGATCCATACATACTTTTTGTTGATTCACAATGCGAGTTTCATTCATATAATTAATTAATAGCGCATGCAAGGCTTTTTCATGGATATTTATATAATTTATAGATTTTTTATCAGAAACATGAATTTTTCCTATTTGTAATAAATGGATAAATGTCTTGCAACGGAGTATTAGAGGTTGGGCATTTCGGGGTGTTTTAAAAGCTTCATCTAATTGATTAAATTCAGCCTTAATAAACTCGATTGGATTTTTCAGAAATAGATGCTCGTAACGTATTTGATCAAAGTTATCCATGCCTCTCTCTACTTGTTGCAAACTACTGGGAAATTCAGCCATACTAGGATAAATCCAGATTAATT
>Ga0180438_10007826_pt1 | contig 13774 bp, 15 predicted proteins | sample SS_ome_12_FD_132455 | JGI IMG/M metagenome (GOLD analysis project Ga0180438, IMG submission 132455) | Hypersaline lake sediment archaeal communities from the Salton Sea, California, USA - SS_3_D_2 metaG | ecosystem: Environmental > Aquatic > Non-marine Saline and Alkaline > Hypersaline >... | reverse complement strand
TCCTCAATAGCTCTTCGATGAGGAGATGGCAGGCTTGGAACAGGCGATTGCTTTCCCTCAAGCTGTAATCTGGCGATGAGAAAAGTACCCTGCGCAAGGCATCGCTCTCCACAATGGGGAATGAGAGGTACTCCTGAAGCTTGCGGCAGAAATAGGATTTGCCGCTGCCAGGAAGACCGCTAACCATGATAAAGGGTGGTTTGACCATGGGCTCAGGCAATTGGCTCAAGCTTTGCCTCAATCTTTGAGCATCTTGCCTGGTTTGCGGCTTTTCCATCTCACCCAATTATAGGACATTTCTGCCCTCGGTGTCAGTTAGGGGAACTTTTAGCTGCAAGGAAAGCCTTGATTGCTTGTCAGCCCTCAGCGTAAAAAGCAAGGCCCAGTAGCCCGGGGCCGGTATGGATACCCATTACCGGAGTGAAGTCCTTGACATAAATTTCGGCGCAGTCGAATTCAGAGGCTACGCGCTGCTTCAAATCTTCCGCCTCGTCCAGCGCATCGGCATGCAATACAATGACATGTAGCGGGCTGTTTGTCCCTGTCCTTTGCCCCATCATCTCCAGCAGGCGCTCCACCCCCCGCCGCTTTGTTCTCACTGCAGTGACCAGGCGTACCTTGCCCTGCGAAACAGTGACAAAGGGCTTGACCTTGAGCAAGGAACCGGCCCAGGCGGCAGCCGTGGGAATCCGCCCCCCCTTGGCCAAATAGTACAGGGTATCCATCATGACTATCAGGTGCACCCTCGGTATCATGTCCTGTACGACCTGGATCACCTCATCCAGGCCCTTGCCTGCGGCAGCAGCCCGAGCTGCCGCCAGGACGATCAGTCCCTGCGCCCCGGCTGCGGTGCGGCAATCGACCACCTCTATGGGCATATCGGGTAGCTCTTCCTTCGCCATCTCCTTAGCCAGCGTCGCCGATTGGAGAACCATGGTCAGCTCAGGAGGGAGGCTGAGGCAAAGGATGCTCTCGGCACTTTGGCTCAGCTCGCGGTAAGCCTCAAGGAAGGCCGATGGCGATGGGGCTGAGGTGGTGGGAAGGCTGTCGGTTTGCTTGAGGAGGCGGTAAACCTCGCTGGGAGTGATATCCACCTCATCACGATAAACCTTATCTTCAAAGATGATGTTTATCGGCACTATCTTGATACTGTACTCCTCCACCAGCTCCCTGGGGAGGCAAGCAATGGTATCAGTAACAATGCCAACTTTAACCATGGCAGGTTCCCTTAATCTGCGTAAAAGGCGACACCCAGCAGACCGGGGCCGGTATGAACACCCATTACCGGGGTGAAGTCCTTGACATAAATTTCAGCGCAATTGAATTCAGATATTATGCGCTGCTTCAAACCTTCCGCCTCTTCTAGGACATTGGCGTGCAATACAATGACATGTAGCGGGCTGTTTGCCCCCGTCCTGTGCTGTATTATCTCCAGCAGTCGCTCCAGTCCCCGTGACTTAGTTCTAACAGCGCTGAGAGGAGCTGGCCTACCTTGGGAAAGAGTGAGGATTGGCTTGATCTTAAGGATGTCGCCAGCCCAAGCGGCAAACTTGGGGATGCGCCCCCCCTTGGCCAAATAGACCAGAGTATCCACGACGCCGATCATGTGCACCTTTGGTATCATGTCCTTTGTAACCTTTATAACCTCTTCCAAGCTCTGACCGGCAGCAGCAGCCCGAGCTGCTGCCAGGGTGACAAGCCCAAGCGCCCCGGCTGCGCTGCGGCAATCGATCACCTCTATAGCAGTGTGGGGCAGCTCTTCTTTAGCCATCTCCTTAGCCTGCATCGCCGATTGAGAAGCCATTGTCAACTCAATGGGCATAGTAATGCAAACGATGCTCTCCGCCCTTTGGCTCATCTCACGGAAGGCTTCAAGATAAATTCCCGGTGGGGGGGCTGAGGTGCTGGGAATCTTCTCTTCCTCCTCCAGCAGTCGGTAAACCTCACTGGGAGCTATATCCACCTCATCCCGATAGACCCGTTCTTCAAAAATAAGGCTCATTGGCACTATCTTGATGCCATATTCCTCCACCAGTTCCCTAGGGAGGCAAGCAGTGGTATCGGTAATAATGGCCACTTTGCTCATAGGGGATAAGACCCTGATTCTTGGGTTCGGTCCGCTTTTGCCCTAGGCAACTTAGCCCCCCTCTGGCCATCTTTCCAGCCCGGCATCAATCCATACCTCCCCCGCTTCATGTCCTAGTTTGTGCTCCAGCAAAGCAGGGCTGAAAAGCAAGGCGACCAGTAACAAGCCAGCCGCTACTAGCCCCGGGGAGCCGAGAACGCTGGGATCGGCACAAGCTACGATAAGCAGAGTCAAAAACCCCGCCGTGAGCAGCACCCCTGCTTTGAGCAGGCGTTGCCTGAGGCGAATAAAGGCTGCTGCCCCGATGGCGAGGGCGAAAAAGCTTAGCGCTATCCAGGAGGCTTGATCCTGAAGATATTGCTCGCTGGATTCAAAAAAGCTGCCGTCTCGATAAAGGGCAAATAGCCAACAAGCTATGGCAGGCAGGGGGAGAGTCATTAATGAACCGTAGAGCCAGTCCCGGCGCACAACGCTGGTGATGCCGGAGCCTAACAGCCACAAGGAAAGAGGTAAGTAGGCAAAGATGGCAAGCAGTACCCAGAGATTGGTTTCAGGTCCGCTCCCGGCTGAAAGGTATAACAAAGCACGGCCTAGAGCATACAGGGAAAGAAGCGTGGCAATGAATACTGGAACCAGAGTGTAGCCCAGCCAAGTACAGAACCACGAGGGTCTACCATGCCGCCAACCATAGGCAGAAATGGTGATCATCGAAATCAGCATCACCACTACCCAGCTTGTATTTTGCCACAGATGGAGAGCAAAAAGGAGAGCGATAAGGAGATGAGGCATTGCCGCAAGCAGTGCCACTTTCCAGTTGCCTTTGCTATAGACTTTGTATATCTCGGCAGATATTGCCTTAGGACGACCAAAACGCTCGGTGGCTGATTTAGTTGCCTCAGCCTGGGAAAGACCAGCCGCTTTTAGCTCTTGGGCCCTGTCTTCGATGTGGGTGTATAGCTCACGAACAATCTCCTTTTCCGCTGCGGGATCCAGTCGCAGACGGTATCTGATGCCCTCCAAATACCCCTTAAGCTCAGGCTCTATCGCCATAAACTCGCCGCTCCTCTTAGGGACTCTCCGGCAACATGATGGAGTTCACCGCTCTGGAGAAGCCTCTCCATTCTGTGACCTTCTCCTCCAGAGCATGCTGGCCCTTCTCCGTTATGTGGTAGTATCTCCTCTCCTGACCTGATGCCAGCCGATCCCACTTACCGATGATCAATCCCTTCTTCTCCAATCGGTGCAGAGCGGGATAGAGGGTACCTTCTCTGAAGTTGAAATAGCCTTTGCTTCTCTTCTCCAGCTCCTTGATTATCTGATAGCCATACATTGGCTGTTGGTTGATCAAGGAGAGAAGCAAGGAATCTGTGCTCCCTTTCAGTAGCTCGCGACCATACCTCACTTTTGAATACCTCGTAATACTATGTGACTATAACATAGTACTAAAGTACTGTCAAACTGTTCAAGGCAAGGAGTTTGAACCTTCTTCAGCCAAATCTTGCGGGAATCTTATTCTGGTTTCATGCTCTCGGAAGGCGAGCCGCAGGCTGGCTAGATCGATGGTGGGAAGATCAATATATATCGGGCGTCTGCCAACCTCCTCAGGGTCGTGAGCATCCGACCCCTGGATGCAGGCGTATTTTTTGGGGAAATGTGGCATCGATCCTTCTTGCCAGAGGGCTCTATTTGAGGGAATGGTGATCTCCAAAGCGCTAAGATAGTTGCTATTGTGGATTCTCCTCTTAATTCTGGCAGGCTCATCAGAGGCGAGAAAGCCTTTCGGTCGCCTATCTACATGGGCAGCAATAGCGATACCACCGCTCTCCTCTATGTGCCAGAACACTTCATCAAGCCAGAGTCCAGTCTCATAGAAGCCTTGACCCCACGCCTCATCAGTGAAGCCAAGCAGCTCTATAAGATGGCGCAATATCTGAACTGGGGTATCCCCATCGAAAATGGCGAGGGTATGACCTCCTCTGGCTGATATCTCCATCCCAGGGAAGACGTATAACCTCTTCCCCCCTGCTATCTCCCTTATCTTTTCTATAGCCTCAGCGCTGTTGTGGTCGGTGATGGCTATGGCATCGAGGCCAGTTGAGATAGCAGCATCGACGATCTCCTCCAGCGAGGTTTGGATGTTGGCCTCGGGCATTACATGATCTACATAACATGAGGACTCAGGAGTGTGAACATGCAAGTCGATCTTCTTATACATTTATATGATACGTGCGATGATTAGCAAAATGATTATAGCTACCATAGGGGTGATATCGACCATGCCAATCCTGGGGATTATGCGGCGTAAAGGGGCCAGGATGGGCTCGGTAATGAAATCTAGAAAAGCCACTATCGGGTTATGGCGGGATATGGTAAACCAGGTGAGAATAGCACGGATAAAGATGATAAGGGCTAGCACCTGGCATAAAATCGCGATAAACTCCAGGAAGGCGCTCATTTACCCCCCAAGCCCTTTGCTTTCTCATAGGCGGCAATAACGGCGCGATCGATGAGGGCTCTGAGTCCACCTTGTTCTAACTGGAGCAAAGCCTCTTCCGTTGTCCCTCCCGGAGATGTGACCATCTTTCTCAACTCCGCAGGCTGTTTTCCCGTCGCCTGGACCAGGCGCGCCGCCCCGAGCACGGTCTGTAATACCAATTCCTCTGCCTTCTCCCGGGGCCAGCCGATATGCACCGCAGCATCGACCAGGGCTTCGATGACCAGGAATATATAGGCAGGACCACTACCACTGACCGCGGTAGCCATATCGAGGTATTTTTCATCGCTGACGTAGATTTCCTTGCCCAATGCCCCCAGGATGGACTGAGCCATCTCTTTCTGCCCCTGGCTCACTTCATCGCTGGCGGTCCATACCGTGATCCCCTCGCCGATCTGAGCTGGGGTGTTAGGCATGGCGCGCACTATCAAATTATGCCCCAAGCCTTTGACGATGGCGGCTATCGATGCCCCAGCAACGATGGATAGAATCAGTTGCTCTTGGGCTGGACCTCTTATCCCCTCCAGAACTTCCTTCAGGTTTTGAGGCTTGATGGCAAGGACAACAACATTCGCGCCCTCCATCGCCCGGCGATTGTTGGCTGAAGTTTTAATACCATAGCCTTGGCGCAGAGCGGAAAGTCGCTCCGGGTCTATATCGCTGGTGGTGATGTCCTGGGGCTTTGCCAGCCCCTGGCTCAGTATTCCCTTGATCACCGCCTCACCCATGACCCCGCCGCCGATGAAGGCGATTTGCATGACTTATCCTTCCTCTTTCAGTATCTTTATTATTTCGTCTGTAGACTTGTTCTTGAGGGCTACCGGTCTTTGACAGCGTATGTTACGAAAGCTTACCATTTCCTCATTTGTATTGATTTCGCCCCCAAGGAGGATAAACAGATCGTCGCCTCCCCTTGAGCTGAGCTTTTTGGTATACCGATGAAGGATGTCAGCTAGGGTGGTTAGATTAGCATGATCGGTTGTGACTATGATAAAGGCTACACTCCCTCCGCCACGGAGGGACGCTTCTAAACGTCTAACATCTAGCTCTAGGCCAGCAATAGTTTCCATATCGCGCAGTAGGGAATTTGGAGGTGTGAATTGCCCCGTCTGCAATATTATTCGTAGCTGATGATCTAACGTCATTTTCTTCGCTCCTTAAATATTGCGCGCCCAATCCTGAGCATCGTTGCCCCCTCCTCCACCGCCACCTCGAAATCGTCGGTCATCCCCATGGAGAGGTGCTCCAAACCCAATTCATCCCGTAGCTGGCGCAGCTTTCTGAAAATGGGGCGGACCTCCTCAGCATCCGTTACCATAGGGGCGATGGTCATCAGACCCTTCACCTCCAGCCGGGGCAGGCGAGCGACCTCCTCCACCGCCTGGGATAGCTCCACCACTGAAAAGCCGCTCTTTCTCCCCTCCCCTGAGACGTTGACCTGGAGCAACACAGGGATAGTGCTTTGGACGCGCTGGCTAACCGCCTGCGCCAGTCTAACCGAATCTACGCTATGGATTATATCAAAAATCTCCACCGCTGTCTTGACCTTATTGGTCTGAAGGTGCCCCACCATGTGCCAGATGGGGCGTGGCTCTAGAATGGTCAAGCGCTCCATCTTCCCCCTCGCCTCCTGAACCTTGTTCTCGCCGATGTGTCTGATGCCCGCTTTTATGGCGACCTCAATCGCTTCTGGCTTAACCTCCTTGGTCACGGCGACGATGGTAATCTCAGCAGGCGACCTGCCTGATCTTTCGGCAGCTCTGGCGATGCGCTTTTCTAGCTCTCTAAGATTTTGCTCTATGTCCATAAGTCAGCACACACCGCACTCTTGACAGCCCGCCGGCGGGCAGGGTGTGGTCTCTTCACCGCAAACTGCCTTCGCCAGTTCCAATTCTAGATAGCGAGGCTCAACCCCTGAATCCAGCATCGACCAGGGTAGCCTCTCAGTAGGGGAGAGCTGTCGGTTGACATAAAAATTAGCGTCTATGGAACACTCCTCCAGTGCTCGACGCCACGAGGAAAGCGACTTTCCCTCCATCCTCGCCAACGCCTGAGCCAGCCTCACATCGCCCCGTGAAAGCACGCCCTGAACCACTGCCCAGGTTACGCTATCGGCCTTGATCTTTATGCCCTTGGGTCTAAGGCTGTTTTTTATCGTGGACAAGCGATGGCTGAGGATTTGGGCCTCAGCCATCGGCAGCCACTGGAAGGGGGTTCCCGCTTTGGGCACAAAGGGCGCCACATTGAGGATAATCTGGCTCCCCCCGCCTTTGCTATCGGCACGCTCCTTCAGAGCGAGGGCCAGCTTCACTATCTCTTCAACATCATCATCGGTTTCCGTAGGCAAGCCAATCATAAAATAGAGCTTGATCTGCCTCAGACCATGCTCTGCAATTCTATCTGTGGCCTCATAGATATCCTTCTCTGCCACCCCTTTGTTAATCAGGGTGCGCAATCTCTCAGAGCCTGCCTCAGGGGCGAGGGCGATGGTCTGGGTGCCGCTTTGGGCCAGAGCTTCAAGCAATGCCTCGGATAAGGGGCAAATCCTGACCGAGCTGATGGAGATCTGGGCTCCCTTTCTCTGTAACTCAGTGACGAGGGCATCCAGATCAGGATGGTCATAAACTGCGGCTCCCAACAGTCCAATCCTCTTTTCGTACTTCAGTCCAAATTCGGCTTGAGCTAGCAGGCTATCTAAAGAGCGGTGGCGAAAAGGTCGAAATAAAAAACCAGTGAGGCAGAAGCGGCAACCCCACCTGCAGCCGCGGGCAACCTCTATCAGGTACATATTGCCCAGCTCTGTGTCCGGGGTGAGGATCACTGAGGTCGTGGCAAACTCGTCGATGTCCTGCACCCACTGCCGGGAGATGGTCTTGCCATCATAAAGGCAGGGAACATAAATCCCGGGAAGTGAGGCCAGCATCTGGAGCAGTTCCTCTCTGCCGCCGTGGATGCCCTGAGCAAGAACATCTAGTATGGAGGGCAAGATGGCTTCCCCCTCTCCGATAGCGAAGCAGTCAAAAAAGGGAGCCAGGGGCTCGGGGTTGGCAATGATACAGGGCCCACCCGCAATCACCAGGGGATGGGCTTGGTTGCGGTCAGTGGCAAACAGGGGAATGCCGCTCGATTTGAGAATCTCGACCACATTGAAATAGTCGAGCTCATAGGAAATAGAGAAGGCGACGACAGCGAAATCACCGAGGGGACGCTGCGATTCAAGGCTCAGTGGTTCTTTTGTCTTTTCCTCCCAGAAGAAACGCTCACAGACAATGTTATCGTAGCTATTGAGCAGCCCATAAATAGTTTGAAAGCCGAGGTTGGACATACCGACGTAATAAGAGTTGGGGTAGATGAGGGCGATTGGGATCCTGCCCCCCCAATCCTTGAAGATGGAGCCCTGCTCTCTGGCCAGCCTTCGCTTGGCTCTCTTGATATCCTCCCATGTCATCTCATTGCCATCTTAGCCTGCGGCGTGGCTTAATTCCTCATCTCAGCAACTTTTGATCGCCCACCACGCCGATGTCTATGGTTTTACCGCAGTTGGGGCATGCTATCTCCAGTCTCAGGGGGCGCATCACTATCCTCTCGGCAACGGCAGTGACCATGCTGTCTATAGCATCGAGGCGGGCATCCAGATTATCAAGGCGTTTCTTGAGCTGCTCTAGGCTCAGGTCCTCCACTGCTGCCTTGTCTCTGCCTCTATTTTTCTGTGTCAACTTTCCCCTCCTCTAGTCATAGGCTCAAAGCAAAAGTAGGCTGCCGATGATGATCAAAAGCAAACCTATGATAACCGCGAGCCACCCCCCGACCCTCAGCGCCCCAGGCTCGATGCGCATCGGCCAGCGGGTGAGAAACTCCCGGAGATCTCGGCGATCGGAGAGGCCGTAGTTAAGGCTCCTCTCCTCGCCCCTGGCCCACAAGAAGAAGATAAGAGCCAGGATAAGGAAAAATCCCCCCATGCCCATGATTATGAAATTATCGAGCATGGCTCAATCTCCTTAGCTACATTTTGTGTATCCGCAGGCGGGGCATATGTGGCACCCCTCCTGATAGACCAGCATGCCTCCACATTCGGGGCACTGCCCGCTAAAGTTCATAGCCTCCCCATGTCCATCGTTATCCACCTTCGGACTTGTGCCCTTAAGCTGCCTCTCCAGCACCCCACCTATGGCATCGGGGCAGGAGAGCACGGCATGACCTTCCTCCCAAACGATGGCCGGACAGCGGATGCCTTTGAGATGCTTCACCACCGAGGCTACATCCACTCCTGACCGTAACGCCAAGGAAATGAGTCGGCATGTGGCCTCAAGCTGCGCCGAGGCGCAGCCCCCAGCCTTGCCCAGGCTGGAGAAGACCTCGCAGATACCTTGCTCATCGGAATTAACCGTTACATAGATATTGCCGCAGCCGGTGGCTACCCTTTCCGTGACTCCGGTAGTCGCCCTCGCTCGCCGCCTGGGAACCAGCGCTGCTGCTTCGACCTTCTCCCCTTCTCCTAAGCTCAACACCTGCTTATCCTTGCTCCTGTCCCTATAGATAGTGATCCCTTTGCAACCCTCTTTATAGGCCAGCATGTAGGCCTGGGCTATATCTTCCCTGGTGGCGCTAGAGGGGAAGTTGATAGTCTTGGACACGGCGTTGTGGGTGCTCTTTTGAAAGGCAGCTTGCATCCTGACATGCCACTCAGGGCTGATGTCATGGGCAGTGACGAATAGCCTCTGCACCCCCTCCGGGACGCCGTCCATCCCCCGCAGGCTGCCATGTCTTGCCAGCTCTCTCATCAATTCCTCAGAATAGAATCCTTCCCTCTTGGCCACCTCCTCAAAGAGCTGGTTCACCTCTAGCAACTCATCGCCATCCAGTATGTTGCGCACGTAGCTCAGGGCAAAAAGGGGTTCGATACCGCTGGAGCAGCCGGCGATGATGCTCAAGGTGCCCGTAGGAGCGATGGTTGTTCTGGAGGCATTTCTTAGCTTGAGACCTTCCGGGACATCGTATATGCTGTCCTCGAAAACAGGGAAAACGCCCCTCTCTTCTGCCAGCGCCACCGAGGCTTGAGTAGCCTTTTCGTTGATGAAGCGCATCACTTCCTCAGCGGTCTCAAGTGCCTCATCTGAATCATAGGGTAAGCCTAACTTAATCAACATATCAGCGAAGCCCATCACCCCGAGCCCGATCTTCCTCGTCTTCCTGGTCATCTCCTCTATTTGGGGCAGGGGGAAGTTATTCTTATCGATCACGTTATCCAAAAACCTGACCGCAATGCTCACCGTCTTTTCAAGCTTTTGGTAGTCAATATCAGGAACACCGCTCTCATTGCGTACCATTCTCGACAGGTTGATGGAGCCCAGATTGCAGGACTCAAAGGGCAGAAGGGGCTGCTCGCCGCAGGGGTTGGTGCTCTCGATAGCCCCCAGCTTTGGTGTGGGGTTATCCTCATTTATGCGGTCAATGAAAACAAGGCCCGGATCGCCAGTTCGCCAAGCCATGTCCACAATCTTGTCGAAGACCTCCCGTGCATTGAGTTTGTCCACGGTCGCTTTGTCGCGCGGGTTTATCAAGTTATAGTCAGCAGCCGCCTTCATCGCCCTCATAAAATCATCGGTTGCTGCCACCGAGAGGTTGAAGTTGGTTAAGACATCGCCTTTCTCCTTGGCGGTGATGAACTTTTCGATGTCTGGGTGATTGACGTTTAAGATAGCCATGTTGGCACCGCGGCGCGTCCCGCCCTGTTTGATGACATCGGTGGCGGTGTCGAAGGCCCGCATGAAGGAGACGGGGCCGCTGGCCACCCCTCCAGTGGAGCCAACCCTGTCGCCCTCTGGCCTCAATCCGGAGAAGGAGAAGCCGGTACCGCCGCCGCTCTTGTGAATAAGGGCGGTGTATTTTATGGTATCGAAGATGGATTCCATGGAGTCATCAACGGGGAGGACGAAGCAAGCGGAGAGCTGCTGAAGCTCCCTGCCGGCATTCATCAGGGTCGGGGAGTTGGGCAGGAACTCAAGATTGGCCATCACCCGATAGAATTCCTCTTCCCACAGCTTGCGCTCAGATTTGGCCTCAGCGGAGGCGATATTCTCAGCCACGCGGCGGAACATATCCTGCACCGTCTCGATACCCCGGCCCTCGCTATCCTTTTTAAGGTATCTTCTCTCCAATACGGTTAAAGCGTTTTGGGAAAGTTCCACAGCCTGCGATGGCGCTTCTGCCTCGCTATCCCTCTTCGCTACCTTGCGCCGTCTTCTCGGCTTAGGTTCGGTGGATCTTGCTGCAACCTCCATTTGGCTCCCTTCAGCGAGAATTTGCTTTACTGTGTCCTGAATAGCGTGTTCGCTTAAGCGCGGCTCTGGTACTACACTCTCCATCCCAGGAAAGGGGCGATATATTTGCTCCAGGCGCTGGATCACCTGGCCGGTGAGTAGCTCCATCTGCTCCCGATCCGATATGCCGATAGACTCACAATAGTGGAAAACCCGGCGGGCAATCCTGCTGTGAAGAGCATGCTGTAACTTGCTTTCCCTGCTATTCATTCCCTCTTCCCCTATGGTTGCTCTTTCTTTCTACCTTTAACAATTATATCAAGCTCCTCATTGGAAAAGAGGGGAAGCTGGCTTTTGGAGTTGCGGAGCAGCCTCAGCCTCTCATAGGCATCAGCCTCCTGCTTCATCTCCTCAATATCAGCGAAGGCACGATAGACACTGGCGAAACGGATATAAGCCACACCATCGAGCTGACGCAATCTATCCATTACCTTATCACCGATGGTAGTGGTAGCCACTTCCCCCCGGCCTAATTGGTGAAGCTGAGCCTCGATTTTATCAACCAGTTCCTCGATAGTGTCCTGGGATACGGGGCGTTTGGTGCAGGCCTTGCGAATCCCGGAGGCCAATTTTTCTCGACTAAACTCCTCCCGCCGTCCATCCTTCTTGATCACCAGCAGGTTAGTGGCCTGAGCCCGCTCATAGGTAGTGAAGCGGGAGCCACAATCAAGACACTGGCGACGACGACGGATACCATCACCAGCATTTCGCGAGTCAACAACCTTGGAGTCCTCATGGCTGCAATAGGGACACCTCATGCCCACGCTCCATGACTACACTATATTGAGTAGCTTCGGAATTCTACCACAATATATTGTTATTGTCAATACTTTGATCCAATATCTAGAGAGACAAGAGGGCCGTAAACGCTTCTAGCGTTTACGGCCCTATCGAGGTCCCAGTTTCCCAGGAACTTAGCGATGGGTAGATGGTACACCCAGGCTGCGTTGCCTGGTGGCAGGGGTTTCTACGGTTCGCCTCCGTCCCTGTGGTTGGCGCAGGAAAGTAGGCACATCCAGTTCATGCTCTCTCTCCATGTCATGGAGCAACTGGCGCAGTTCCTCATCCTTGCGCACTATGCGGCCGGTTGCTGCGGTAAAGCCGGTGGCGATCAGAGTGATCCTGACATCATTATCCATCGTCGGATCGAAGACCACACCAAAGATGATGTTAGCCTCAGGGGCCACCGCTTTGCCAATGATCTCCGCTGCCTCATTGACCTCAAATAGGGTGAGGCTTGAGCCACCACAGACATTAAACAGCACCCCCCTGGCCCCAGACACAGAGACATCGAGCAAGGGGCTAGCTAGGGCTGCTTTAGCGGCATCGACGGCGCGATTCTGCCCCGTGCCATGACCGATGGACATCCAAGCCGGACCTGCATCCTTCATCACCGCCTTGACATCGGAGAAGTCCAGATTGATGACTCCGGGAACGGTGATCACCTCAGCGATAGCCTGAACGGCATGGCGTAAAACATCATCTGCCATCTTAAAGGCATTGGCAACTGCGGTCTTGTTGTCGCACAGGGTGAGCAGGCGATCATTGGGGATGACAATCAGGGTATCCACCTGCTCCAAAAGGCGCTCAATGCCTTCTTCACCCACATCGCGCCGATGTGCACCCTCAAAGGCGAAGGGTTTGGTGCACACGGCGATGGTGAGGGCTTGTTGTTCTTTTGCCAGCTCAGCCACCACGGGAGCGGCACCAGTGCCGGTACCGCCACCCATGCCAACGGTGATAAATACCATGTCGGCGCCGCGGACGCATTCTCTGAGCTCATCGCGGCTCTGCTCCGCAGCTTTCTGGCCCAAGACATGGTCGCCACCGACCCCCAGGCCTCGGGTCATCTTTTCTCCAATCTGGACGCGGGTTGGCGCCTCGGTCAAGAGCAAAGCCTGAGCATCGGTATTCACACCGATAAAGTCCACCCCTTGAATCTCCTCCTGAACCATGCGCGTGATGGCATTGCAGCCACCGCCGCCAAGACCAATAACCTTGATCTTCGCCGGGTTAGGAGCGAAGCTTGTTTTTGCCATTTCTTCCTCCTTTCTTTATCTCCAAGAGCTTCTCTACTGTGGGTTTTAACCGAAGATCGTCCTTCTCATTCGGAAAAAGAAGCGCCTGAAGCCTTGGCCGAGGCCTCCGGATTGCCAGCCTTGCTCGCCCTCGTGCTTCCTCGTCCCCCAGAGCAAGAGCCCGACACTGGTGGCATAGGCAGGATCGGGAAGAATATCAGCAATGCCATACACACCTGTAGGCACCCCGACCCTTACCGGTATCCCCAGCACCTCTTGCCCTAAAGTTTCTATGCCCAGCAGGTTGGAGCTACCTCCGGTGAGCACCAGGCCACAGGGAACCTCTTTAGCATAGTTGTTGCCTGGGATCTCCAGAGCGATCAGCTTCAAAACTTCCTCTACCCGTGCCCGGACAACCTCACTGAGGTCCTTATGGGAGACGCTGTATCCATTATCCACCTTCAGTGCAGTGGATTCCTCCTCATCCTTGCCATTGTAGACGGGCAATACGCTGCCATGCCTCTTCTTCATCTCCTCCGCCACCTCGAAGGGCAATCCAAGACCGATGGCGATGTCTCTGGTTATCTGGTAGCCAGCTACGGGTAGAATAGCAGTATGCCAGATGCTGCCTTCCCTAAAGATAGCTACGTCAGTGGTGCCACCGCCGATATCGGCCAAGATAACCCCGGACTCCATTTCATCCGGCCGCAGCACTGCCTCGCCGCTGGCAAGAGGTTCGAGAATGAGATCCTCAATATCCACCCCAACACCGCGGATGCACTTAACCAGGTTCTGGACTGAGGCTACCGCAGCAGTGATGACATGGGTTTCCACATCCAGCCTGAAGCCATGCATA
>Ga0180438_10007824_pt1 | contig 13780 bp, 9 predicted proteins | sample SS_ome_12_FD_132455 | JGI IMG/M metagenome (GOLD analysis project Ga0180438, IMG submission 132455) | Hypersaline lake sediment archaeal communities from the Salton Sea, California, USA - SS_3_D_2 metaG | ecosystem: Environmental > Aquatic > Non-marine Saline and Alkaline > Hypersaline >... | reverse complement strand
GCCCAGGCAGTGCCGAGGCCCACCACGCTTCGAAGAGGTATTGACGTCCATCTGCGATCATTGCTCCCCAGCTTGGTGTGGGGGGTTGCACCCCGAGGCCGAGGAAAGCAAGTGCTGATTCCAACAGGAGCAAGCGCGCCAACTCAAATGTCGTAAAGATTACAATTGCCGTAACAGTATTTGGCAGGAGATGCCGGGCTATGATCCGCAGGTTACCCGCACCAATTGCCCGTGCTGCCTCGATGAACTCCTTTTCACGTAGTGACAGAACTACGCCACGAACAATACGCGCGTATGGTGCCCAACCGGCGATCCCTAATACGATGACAATGTTTCTAAAGCTTGGGCCCAAAACAGCAACAACCGCAATGATCAGTACCAACAGTGGAAAAGAGAGTTGGATATCGACCAACCGCATCAGCACCTCGTCAATCCAACCACGATGATGGCCTGCCAAAAGACCGGCAGTGACACCGATCACGAGTGAAAGCAATGCGGCCAACGAGATGATCAGTAACGAGTAACGGGCACCGTGAATGATCATGCTCAGATTATCACGCCCAAGCGCATCTGTACCCAATAGATACTCAGGGCTACCACCAGTCTCCCATACGGGTGGTATGAAGCGTAGCATGATGTCAGCTACATATGGATCGTGAGGCAATAGACTGACTGGCCAGGCGGCAGCGACGATTACCAGCAACAATATCAGAGTCCCAAAGATCGTCAGGGGATTTCCGAACAACATTTGGATCACCCGTGGGAGCCGCCAACTCGGCGCCGGTATCCTAGCAGGCGCCGTCAAGGTGCCGCTCACTTTTTTCCCTAGAGTATGGCCGTTGCTTCTTCCCTCCATGGTCACTCACCCTAGCCATATTTTATGCGTGGGTCGAACCAGGCGTAAGCCAAATCCACTAATAGGTTTACTGTGACAAAGATAAGCGCAACGATCATCACCGTTGCCTGGACGACTGGAAAGTCACGGGTGGAGATCGCTTGCACCATAAGACGGCCTATGCCAGGCCAGGCGAAGACTGTTTCAGTGATCACCGCTCCACTCAACACCGCACCAACCTGCAACCCGATGATGGTGATGATTGGGATCATCGCATTTTTCATAATGTGGCGCCATAACACATTGACCTGACTAAGGCCTTTTGCGCGGGCAGTGCGTATGTAGTCTTGGTTAAGAACGTCCAGGACTGCACCGCGGGTGAACCGCGCGACGAGTGCCATCAGGTAGGTGCTTAGCGTAATGCTTGGGAGTATCAGATGCCGCCATGTGCCTCGTCCGCCAGTCGGCACCAGTCGCACCGGAACCGCAACCAAAAGAATGAGCATAAGGCCCAGGTAGAAGCCGGGGATTGCCTGACCGAATAGCGCCACAAAACGCAAGCAATTATCGATCCAGGTATTATGTTTGACTGCAATCAGGATGCCGACTGGGACGCCGATGGAGATCGCCAAGATCATCGACGTGATGGCGAGCTCGAGTGTCGCAGGTAGTCGCTCCAGAAACAGTTTCAACACCGGCTCCTTATAGCGGATGGAGTCGCCAAAATCACCGTGTAGAGCCCTGCCGATGAAGCGCAGGTACTGGATGTGAAGTGGCTGATCGAGGCCAAACTCTCTGCGGAACTCCTGGACCACTTCCTCCGGCGTGTCCGGGGGCAGCATGATGACAGCGGGATCACCAGTCAATCGGACCAAAACAAAAGTAACTAGGGTTATCCCCACCAGCACCGGGATTAGCTGCACGATTCGTCGCACAATATATGTTGCCATAAATGTGTTCTCTCTGTTACTCTTTGCCCGTTATCTTTCTGCCGCCGTTATGGCGCACGGCTGACCTCACGCCCGTTGAGAAACTCCACTTTGCCAGCCTTCATCACCAAGTGCACATCCTCAAGGCACGCGAGATCGGCAAGAGGGTCCCCACGCACCGCGATCAGGTCGGCCACTTTACCCACCTCAAGTGTTCCGAGACGATCTGATAGTTCGCATAATTCTGCAGCATTCTTGGTGCCCGCTAACAGCGCCTCCATTGGCGTGTAACCAACCTTGTGTAGCGTCTGCATCTCATAACACAGTTTACCGTGATTCTCGTCTGTGCCCACCGCGATTTTTAGACCCGTGCCTCTTGCATCCGCCAACATCTTCAAGAAACCATTTCGAGCGTCTTTTATCTTCTCCTTCATAAATGCAGGTACATCGTCCTGCTGGAGGATCTCGTCCATCACACCGGCAGTGACTACCAAATACGTACCGTGCTCGGCCATCAACTGCACGTCGTCGGCGGTCAAAAAGACGCCGTGCTCTATCGAGTCCACGCCAGCCCGGACGGCCGAAGCGACACCGGGTCCGCCATGCGCATGAGCTGCCACCTTGCGGCCACGCCGGTGAGCTTCATCGATAAGTGCCTTGGTTTCTTCATCGGCGAACTCTGGGGCCAACACATCAGAGCCTTTGGTGGATACACCACCAGAAACCATTATCTTGATTAGGTCGGCACCGTCCTGAACCTCGGCGCGAACAGCGGCACGTAAGGCATCAGGGCCATCAGCTTGACGGCCGATGAACCAACCATGGCCACCGGTGCGGACAATCAGTCGTCCTGAATTTACCACGCGCGGGCCTTGGATTAGTCCCTCCTCGACCGCTCGCTTTAGCATTGCGCCGGTGAGATCCTTCTCGCCGACGCTACGCACAGTGGTAATGCCTGCACGGAGAATATCGCGAGCGTTTTTGGCGCACTTGAAGGCAATATACTCGACGGGCTCCGCGCATTGCGCTTCCTCGTCTCCTATATCAACACCAAAGTGATCGTGGCAATCGATCAATCCTGGCAGAACTGTCTTGTCATTTAGGTCTATTACTTCTGCATCTGCCGGGTGGGGTGCTTGATCCTGAGATTGGATCGAGCTTATGCGGTCACCTTCTACATGAACCGCAACATTGTGGACAGGTCCACGCCCCGTACAATCGATCAGGGAACCACATAGTACCAGGAAAGACATCTTCTGATCTCCTCATAATATATTTTTACTGGGCGAACTGCGCCAATTGGTTCAGAAACGCCTCAATAGCCAGAACAGGGTGTTTGGCTTCTGTCTAGAGGGCTATTTCCACACTTGTTTAAACACCCGCAAGTAATTCTCGCCCAATATCTTGCTTACGTCCTGATCGCTGAAACCACGCTGCTGTAGTTTGTCAATCAAACCAATCACTTCAGGATAGTTACTAAAGCCATTCACAGAACGCAAGGGAGAGCGAGAATCTCCAGCAACGTATTTGTTGAATTCCTCCACAATCTCCTTGAAATAGTCTGGCTCACCCCAGGGGTCAGGCTTATGCGCTATATAAGTCCCCAGGCTATTATCGGTCCCTATGCCGATATTGTCGGTTGAACCGAGAAGCTGTGCCACGTACTCAAAGTTGTCGACAAAATCGTCAATCGAAGGTCGTTGTGTACTCCCACTCTTAAAATTGAGGGGTCCCCAACTACACAGGCCGATGACGCCACCCTTAGCCGCGCAGGCTTTGATCTGTTCATCGTCAATGTTCCGGCGGTTGTCGACCACCGCCTTTGGGTTCGAATGACTAAAGACGACGGGTACACTGCTGCGTTCGATGATCTCCAGGCTGGCACGTCGACCGATGTGGGTGCAGTCTAGTAATAGTCCCACGCGGTTACATTCGTCAACCACCAACTCGCCAAAGCGCGTAAGGCCACTATTGGTCCGATCCAAGCAACCATCGCAGATCAGGTTGGTAGAATTGTAGGCCGGAAGCATCATACGAAGCCCCAGCCGGTAGAACGCCTCAATACGATGCAGCTTGTTACCAATGAAGTCTCCGTCTTGAGCTGCCAACAGAAGAGCGGCCTTGTTATCTCGCTTGGCGCGATAGATGTCCTCCGCCTCCTCCACGATGGTGATATTTGGGTATTTGCGCGCCATCAGATGAAAAAACATAATGGATTCAAGCGCCTCTGCAAATGGCCTGTATGGCAGCAAAGCCGTGACGCCGTAGACGTTGACACCGTGCCGATGGGCGTTGGCAAAATCCGCATCTGGCCAAATTTGCACACAGGTGTCAACAAAGATGTATGGATGGTCCTCTTCTAAAATGGGATGAAAGCCTTTATTGTCAGTGGTCATCACTATTACCTCCCGATTGTCTCGATTTGCTAGAGTGTTAGTGGCTAAGGAAGTTCCAGTATTTAAATTATCCCAAGAATCACGAGTATAACGGTGAAATCAATGAAACCTGGGACAACTGTTTTTCACGAACGGCCTAAACCGGGCGCCAGGCGCTTCTGGCGGACGTCTTGAGGCCAAGGTTCGTTGGTGTGGCTGTTTATGCTTGGGCCTATCGTCAGAACTCAACGACCTTGCCTCCCTGCACGATGGTTACAATATCTTTCAGAGCCCGGATGTCTTTGAGCGGATCGCTGCCCAGGATCAGCAGATCGGCCAATTTGCCAGATGTCAACGTACCCACGTCTCGTTCGATCCCACACGCTTCCGCGGCGCCGGCAGTCGCGTTGACGATCGTGTCCATCTCGGGCATGCCCAGCTCGACAGCCAATTCCAACTCCCTTGCCATGCGGAATGGCTCGTGGTGGGCATCAGCGCCGAAGGTGATCCTGATCCCCTTCTGCATAGCTTGCCGAAAGACCCGCTTACACGATTCTTCCGCATCGCGTGCCTTGCGCTCGTGCCAGGGTGGTCGCTCTTGGGTGTCCTCGGTGATTAGATATACCCCTTGAGTTGCCACGAGCCAGGTGCCTTTTGAGGCCATGATGTCTAGCTGCTCATCGCTAAGGTAGGCGCCGTGCTCAACGGTATCGATGCCGGCGGCCAATGCCCAGTCCGCACCCAGGCCACCGTATATATGCCCCGCTACCTTCTTGCCCAGCCGATGAGCCTCGTCAATCAGGGCCTCTATCTCACTCTGCGAGAAGTAGCAGATTATGGGTGCCGAACCCTTGGTAGAGACACCTCCACTTACCATGATCTTGATCAGGTCCGCGCCGGCTTTGCAGTTGTCGCGCACGGCTTGACGGACCTCTGCCTCGCCATCTACCTCTCGTCCCAGATGCCAACCGTGGCCACCGGTACAGCAAATTGGCCAGGCGGATGCCAGGACCCGGGGGCCGGCGATCAGCCCCTCCGCGATGCCATCCCGATACTGGATGTCCAACAAGTTCTTTTCGCCAACGGTACGCGTGGTGGTAACTCCTGAAGCCAGATCCGCCCGGGCATGTCGAGCTGCGCGTAACATCAGTGTCCCATCGGGGGCGGACATCTGCTTGGCTTCGTCGCCAGCGTAGATGCATAAGTGATTGTGGGCATCAATCAGTCCCGGCGTGATGTACCTCCCAGCAGCATCAATGGTTTGTCGTTCGGGGGGTAGGTCAAAAGAGCCTCTGGGTCCAGCCTGGACAATTCGGGCATCTTCGACCAGGATGCAGCCGTCCTGGAGCGGGGTTTTTCCAGTGCCATTTATGATCGTGGCGCCTTCAATGCTGAGGTAACTCATTCTTCAGACTCCCTATCTGTAATCATAGGTGGGCGACAGTTGATCGCATAAACGTAAATGGACGATAAGCATCAGCCCATAGCGTAGCGAGGACCGAGCATAGATGGTGGTAGGAGAGGTGAGAGTGAACTCACCTCTCCTGATATGTAATTACTCTTTGTAAACGTCGTGTAGCCACAACACCTGGTCAGCCCTGGGCGAGAAGTTCTGCACCTTGGTGCTTACCCCGTAGAGATCGTTGGGGATAACCAAGTAAATGGTGAAGGGATCCTCTGCCAGGATCTCGGTGACCCTCTTATAGATCTCCATCCGCTCCTCTGGATCTGTGACCTCGCCGCCTGCCTCCAGGAGTTCGTCGAGTTCGGGCATAGGGCCAAAGTGGCGGTACAGCGGCCTCTGTTCCTCCTGCCATCTAAGCGTAATAAGAGTCATGAATGCGTCGGGGGGAAGGAGCAGCCCCCACTGATGCATCTCGCCCATATCCAGTGGCCCCTCCACAACGTGGAGTCGCCGGAACTCGCCATACTCAAGCGGCGACTGCTTGACCTTCACGCCGACCGCTTCCAGATACCCGGACACAGCCTCTCCCATCTCCTTATCCAGGGGATAGCGGTTGATGGTGTAGTAGAGTTCCGCCTCGAAGCCATCCGGATAGCCGGCCTCTGCCAACATTTCCTTGGCCTTCTCTGGATCGTAGTTGTACATCTCCAGATCAGTGTTGTACCCAATGGTGTCCGGGGTCAGCCACTGAGGCGTCATAGGTGATGCATAGCCTCCGAACAGCTGAACCAGTCCCTCTTTGTCCACAGCGTAATTGAGCGCCTGTCGCACTAGCTTGTCCTGAACCGGGCCATCGCGGTCCATATCAAAGAAAGTGCCGAACATACGGAGCCCCCGTCGTTCCATCAGGGCCAGCTCAGAATTGTCTTCGATCCGTTTGGCCGATGCAGCAGAGAGGTTGGTCACGATGTCCACTTCACCGGTCTCCAGAGCGGCTAGTCGTGCAGCCTCCTCGGGGATGACCCTGAAAACAATCTGGTCCAAGGGGGGCGGGCCTCCCCAGTAGTCCATATTGGCTTCCAGCGTGGTGTGATCGTCCTTGACCCATTCTGTTAACCTGTAAGGGCCCGTGCCGATCGGCTTGTTGCCGAAGGCCTCCAAGCCCACTTCTTCCGTATACGCAGGCGGATAGGCGAAGCCCCCTCTGGCCAGAATCGACAGCCACGCTCCGGCCTGGCTGTTGACGTGGAGATCAACCGTGTATTCGTCTACTACCTCGGCGCGGTCGTAGCTGTCCCCAATCCACATCGAATATGGCTTCGCCTGGCCTAGCACATCCAAGCTGTACTTAGCCGCCTCAGCGTTCCACTCCTCGCCATTGGTGAATGTCACCCCTTCACGCAATTTCAAACGCAGCGTATTCTCGTCGACCCACTCCCATTCCGTGACGAGCCAGGGCTTGATGCCTCTCTTCTCAGTGTCGAACATGACCAGTTGCTCAGAGATCTGGCCGTATATACTCTGGAAGGCCGCCGTGGTGGTGCCCGTCGGATCCAGCGTCGCTGGATCGAGATGGTGGCCGATGGTCAGCGTACCGCCTGGTCTCGATGGTGCCTCAGCGGGCGGCGCTTCACTGGCTGGTTCCTGGGTTGGTGCCTCAGCCGGTGGTGCCTCAGTCGGTTGCTCTGCCGATGTGGGTGGGGCAGCGGGCCCAGGCGTTACGGGTGCACACCCTGCCAGTACCAAGATCAAGACGGTGATGGCTACAAACACCAGTTTTGAAGTTCCTTTTCTTTTGCGCAACATTATACCTCCTCCAAATTTTTTCTAAATGTTGAAATTGAGTTTGTAACATCATTCTTTGAGATGGACTGTATCACCTCCTTCCTGAATCGGGGACCGCTCGGAAAGTGCCTGAACGCAGCCTGGACTCATCGGCAAGCTGCCACCAGGCACAATCACCATCGCCGGCCAGACACTGGGTGACGATTATCCACCGGTTTCATCTGTCTCCATTTGTGGATCCAAGGCGTCACGAAGGCCATCCCCAACGAAGTTGATGGCCAGCACCGTCAGGCTGATGGCAAGGCCGGGTATAGCTGACGACCACCAGGCCTCATACAGATAATTTCGGCCATCCCCGATCATCCCACCCCACGTTGAACGCGGCGGGGCAATGCCGAGCCCCAGAAAGCTAAGGGCTGATTCGGCCAACAAGACTCTGGCCAGGGCAAATGTGGTCAGGACCAAAATAGGTGACACGACGTTGGGCAGTATATGCCTCACCAAGATGCGAAAATTAGAAACTCCCACCGCCCTGGCGGCCTCGATATAGTCATTTGCTTTAACGGAGAGGGTCGAGCTGCGTACCACACGAGTGTACCTGGCCCAGTCGAAGAGCCCCAGAATAAGCACTAGATTGAAGAAGCCCGGCCCAATAATCGCCAGTACCGCAATCGCCAGCAAAACAAGAGGAAAGGCAAGCTGGATGTCTACCAACCGGCTGATCAAGCTGTCCGGGATCCCCCCATAGAAGCCGGATAGAAGACCAGCCACGACACCGGCGCCGGTGGCGATGACTACGGCAAACACCATAACTGCTAGGGTGTAGCGGGCACTGAAGATCAATCGGCTGAGAATATCCCGGCCCAGATGGTCCGTTCCCAGCGGATAGGCCGCGTCTCCATCCGTTTGCCAAAAAGGAGGTATATGACGTTGGCCTGGGGCCACAAAGGTTGGATCATGGGGTAACCAGCGGACGGGGAAAGCCGCACACAGAACAAAGATAGCCAGCGCAACCAGGCCAAACTTATTGGCTGAACTGGCGAAGAAGATGTGAGCCCGGCGTTGAAAGAAAGTTCTCTCCCTCACGCCTGGCACAAGCGGCTGTATCGCGACTGGTGCCGAGGCGTCAGATTTGACCCCGCTCAGAGATTGAGACTTTTCACGATCCATATAAGTTCTTTGCCCCCTAACAAAGACGACAGTGTCAAACGTGGCGTTCCGCTTCCCCATACATAGCAGCCAACTCAGTCGAACCTGATCCTCGGATCCAAGTACGCGTAGGCAATATCAACGATCAAATTGATGAATACAATCACGAAGGCCATGAATAAGATCACCACTTGCACAATAGGGAAGTCTCGGGCGTAGATGGCCTGGACAGCGAACCGGCCTACGCCCGGCCAGGAAAAAATGGTTTCCGTTACGACGGCACCACTGAAGAGAATGGCGATCTGAAGCCCAATCACAGTGATCAGGGGAATTAAGGCGTTCTTGAGCACATGTCGGTAAATGATCAACTTTTCGTTCAGACCCTTGGCGCGTGCCGTGCGTATGTAGTCCTGGCGCAGGACGTCCAGAACAGCCGAACGAGTAAAGCGCACGATGAGGGCTACCAAAAAAGTGGACAGAGCCACCGATGGCATAATCAGATGCTTCAACCCGCCCCGGCCGCCTGTAGGCAGGAGCCTGAGGTTTACGGAAAAAATGATAATGAACAACAATCCCAGATAAAAACCGGGAACGGCCTGGCCGAAGAGCACAAGAGTTCTAATGACAACGTCCCATCTGGTGTTCCACCGGATGGCTGAGAAGATGCCCACCGGTACTCCGACCACGATGGCAAGAGCCATCGCCGCCAGACCAAGTTCCAGGGTGGGCGGCAAGCGTTCCAGGAATAAGTCAAAGACTGGCTCATTATAGCGTAGGGAAACACCGAAATCACCATGAAGGATGTCACCTATGAAACGTAAGTATTGCTGTATCAGAGGATCATTGAGACCGTGCTCTTCACGATAGGCCTCAACAGCCTCATGACTGGCCATATCACCCAGGACAGCCCGTGCCGGGTCGCCGGTCAGCCGCAACAAAGCAAAGGCGATGATGGAAACGCCGATGAGCGTGGGTATGGTCTGGAGAAACCGATAGATGATGTATCGAGTCATTCCCTCTCCTCTTACAGCTTCGCGTACTCGTACAACAGCGTCACGGTATATTTCTCGTGGTCTCGGATGCCCTCCACCGTGATATACTCATTAGCCGAGTGCGCCCAGCCTCCGCGCCCCAAACCAGAGGTGCCCATCGGCAAAGAGAGAGGGGGCTTGGCATAGACTGAGCCAGGGAATGACCAGGGCATCGCAGGCCACAACTGCGGTTTCACGCCGTGCTTCACCGTAGCCGAGATGATGGCCTGTATGATATCCTCGCTGACCGGGGTTCGGTACCAGTCGTAGCCACCAGGCATCTTTTTGAGTGTGACCTCTGGAAAGCCGTACTTATCCAGGTGCCTTCTTAAACACAGCAGGACGTGATCCACCGTCATATTCGGCACCAATCGTATATCCAACTTGGCAAGCGCCTGGTGGGGGAGATTGGTGAGCACACCCTCGTCCGTGTAGCCGCTTTCGTAACCATCAATGTTGAGAACGGGGTCCAGGTAATAGTTTCTCAGGAGAGTCTCCCAAGGAGCGCCGCCCTTGAAATTCTCAATGTGTAACTTGCTTTTTAGTTGTTCCACATCTGTCGCAAGGCGTATCTTTTCGATGAGATCCAAATCCTCGTCCGTCGGAGGCTGAACTTCGTCGTAGAATCCCTCGATTTGCACACGGCCATTCTGGGCCTTCAGACTGCTCAAGGCCCAGACCAGGCGCCAGGCTGGCGCGTCTACCCAGGCGTCATCTGGTGAGTTCGCCGGTTTGCCGATAGGACCGCCCCACTCCCCGCCTTCCACGGACAACTCCAATGTGACAATACCCTTGGCCCCGAGGAAGATCGCGTGTTCTCCTTCGGGATTCTGGATCATGCGGTGATAATGGAATGCGTCCGCCCGTTTCAAATTATCCATGTAGCGGCCCCTGAACTCTGCCATGTGTGGACTGCCCAGTTCCTCTTCGTTCTCGATGGTGAAAATGAGGTTCACCGGGATGTCGCCAGTAACTTCCTTAATGGATTTTATGGCATTCAACGAAGCCAGTAACGGCCCTCGCTGGTTGTAGCAACCACGAGAGACCAGGACTGGGCCCCAGTCGGGATTCAGTCCGATATCCTGAGCGGGGATGATCTCGGCACCAAACGGCGGAACGCGCCACAGCTCTGGTCTGACAGGCATCACGTCCCACATCCCATAGTTTAGGAGGGTCTTCGCTTGGGGGTCCCTGGAACGGAGCTCGGCATAGACGAGAGGCCATCCATCTTCGAACTCCACCAGATGAACATTGATGGCACCTAAGCTGCGGAAGAGATCAAGAAGCATCTCGGTACTCTCGTGCATTCCTTCTCCAGTCAGTGATATCCCCGGCTTCCTCAAGAACCTCTTTATTTCCTCGATGTGATCATTGAAGTGTGTATCGATATGGGCATAGATCTGATTTAAGTCCACCATTAACTGGCTCCGTCCTTTGGATGAGATGGAACTGCTTCTTGTCCCAATACCAGACGCAGTTGCTCGAAGCTAACGCGGTTGGGCACAAACTCCAATTCGACCAACTTCGTTTCTGATTTTACCAGAGGAATAACCTGTTCCGCAGCAGCCAGAGTGTGCACAACTATCTCAGCTTCTTCAATCAAGGCACGTAACTCATTCTCGTCGTCGGGTGAGACTCTGCGCGCCCGCTCAGGGTCGACGTAGACGCTGATAATTCCAAGCAAACTACTTACATAAAAGTCACGGCACACCAATCCGATGAGACCTGTGCGGGGCAAATTTGCCAGTTTCTGATGTGTCGCTGAGGATAGCTCGCTCAACAGCGCTGAGATCTTTTTGCCGTGCGGATGTAACAGGCTACGTACTTCTGCGTAGGTAGTGATTAGGGTGAACACACGGGTAGCAGACTGTAATTTGCGAAGCGCCTCGGCCGGGTTCTGACGTACCTCATCCAATATAAGACTCGTTACCTGAATCCCAAGATCATCAAATTCCTGCTCAAGAATGGCAGACCATTTATCCACAACAAGCTGGTTGATACCCACGAAGCCCACGGCGATCCTGTTCTCTGCCAGAAGCTCACCCACAGCTTCCATAATCTCACTACGAGAAAATCCTATGGCCTGGGCGGACGCAATTGCTGGTTGTAGGATATTTTGCAAAGCGGAACCGGTGACTTTGGTCGGCGATTCACCTTCTGTGAGCATACTCACAAATGTACCCCGACCTGGCTGTGTCACCAGCAAGCCACCCTCCTGTAGTTCCTGGTATGCACGGGCTACCGTATTAGGTGCAACCGCTAACTCAATCGCCAGCTCGCGCACCGAAGGAAGCCGAGTACCAGGAGTCAATTGCCCGAAACCGATTGCATATTCCAAGCAATGCCTAATTTGGAGATGTATTGGAAGATGTCCGGGGCCTTCCAGCAACTTAATGTTGAGATTCATCATTGGAAGACATCCCTATCGGGTATTGTTTAGATCCGACGAAAAGCTAAGTTGACAGAACAGGTCCAAAGGGAGAATAGTGAGGAAGAAGCCTCGAATCTCTCAAGCACTCCTTCGCTGCGAAACAACAGGTAATGGAACGGCTTTCCCAGAACTATCCGGTCACACCAGTTTGCGCGCAATTTAGCTGTACGTGGAATACTTGCTATTGCCAGGCCAAGCCACTAGACAAAACAGGATTCAACCGCCATAGGCATTGACCACCAAGTGGCCTGCTATGGCTATCGCCAAAGCTACTGCACAGCTACGTTGCTGGGAGTGGGTGACCGACCGCAAAAGGGGGCATCGTCTATCGGGTAGTAATAAGCGACGGTATTCCTGTTTGCAGTCGAAGGTGATATCATTAAGAGGGTACTAAGTGTGTGTATCAATACAGTAATAGGAATAATATACCATACTACGAAACGAATGTCAAACAGAAAATCGCTTGCCTCGCTGGCTGGACATTTCCAACTCTGTCTGTGGTTTACTCAACGACACACAGATCATCAATATAGATTGTGCCGGAAGTAGATTGTTGGTACCACTCGAACACGATCTGTATCTTACTTATGTCCTCCATATCTATTTGCTCTGGCGGCAATGAGCCAGACGCGAAGTCAACAAGCGGGATCGTTACTGGCTGCCACTGGGTGGTGATCGGTGTGTAAGCTTCAACATCCCGATAGTATCGCGTGAAGCCTCCACCCTCAAGCAGGGTCATCAACCATAAATTAGGCGTTTCACCACCTTGGGAACCACGGATATAGAACGTTAGCGAGGCGTACGAGGTTAGATCAAGACCGTCGCCGGCCTCACCAAACACTGCTTCCCATCCAGCATAGCTGTTTGGGATATCAAGTGCGCTGAAGTTGAGCTCCAACCCTTGACCTGTACGCCCCTGGCTCACGAGATTGGCCGAGATAGTCGACCCATTTGACTCAAATTTATAGTATCCCGCTGTTTGGCCGCCAAAGGGGCAGCCCTGCGAATAGACCTGGCTTTGCGATGGCAAAGGGGTCAACGTAAGTGGGGGTGCAGTCGGCGTGGGCGCTGCAGAAGGAGTTGACGTCGCAGTCGCACTTGGGGACCGAGACGGTGTCGCTGTGGGGAGCGGAGTCTTTGTCGGCGGAATCGGGGTTTGAGTTGCTGTGGGAGCTTTGGTGGGTGTGCTGGTGGGGGTAGGAGGGGCCTGGGTAGCGGTAGGAGGCGGTGTGTGTGTAGGCGTGACAGCTTTCCCGTCTGTCGCAGGAGGTAGTGGCGCGTGAGTAGGTCGGGATTCAGTGCGTACTACAGGCACCTCGGAAGTAGAGGTTGGCAGAGGCGGTACCGTGGGAGCTGGCGCCGGTGGTGGGCTCTGAGCAATCTCCTCGGCGACCGTTGCCGCCTGCGCTTGATCCTTGACCAAGTCGTAGTGAATGTTAGCTCCTTGTGTCTCGAGTGTAACGAAAGCACTTATATCTTCGTCGGAGAAAAGGACGACAAACGTCTGCGACCACATTGATTGGCTGGCGCTGTTGTAGAAAGCAGCAAGGGCTACACCACATCCATCATCTCCACCAGTGAGCAGGATGATCTCTCGACCGATGTTCTCGATGCTGTTCAGTTCGCTAGCGGCATCGATAAGCGCCCTTACGACGCCCGCGTTACCTCCCGGGCCAGGTGATTCATCGAGGTGAGCCATAAGCTGAGCCTTATCTTGCGTGAAATCAAACAACGATTGGGAGACGCGGCACGCATTATTGCCCGGTCCACCCTGCCCGCCGATGAGTCTTAGCGTAACAAATTGTCCTTGTTGTGATCGCAGGTCGGCTATGGTCCTGGC
>Ga0180438_10007823_pt1 | contig 13783 bp, 18 predicted proteins | sample SS_ome_12_FD_132455 | JGI IMG/M metagenome (GOLD analysis project Ga0180438, IMG submission 132455) | Hypersaline lake sediment archaeal communities from the Salton Sea, California, USA - SS_3_D_2 metaG | ecosystem: Environmental > Aquatic > Non-marine Saline and Alkaline > Hypersaline >... | reverse complement strand
GTGACCAATGAATCAGGATAACGCACACTGCCTCCCCAACGAAGGCCTCCGTCGTGTTGGACCAGGATTTCTTTGCAGTCTAAATCGGTCTTACATTCTTGCTCGCCTTAAGTATAGCACACCCCAGATGAATTGTCAACAGGTCAGCCAGAAGGAGCTTGCACAACGGGCTGCTCCCACCCAATTCAAGTGCGCCCGGTGGGACTCGAACCCACAACCTTCGGTTTCGTAGTGTGTTCTTGAATTTCAGTCGTCATCGTCAAACACCTTCCTGATAGGGCTATGTCGCCGATGTTTCTCTCGCAGTTCCTGGAGGGTGAAAACCGCATAATAGGCTTTGGTGACCTCAACACTGCTATGGCCCAGGATGTCGGCCAAAGTGCCCAGGTCGCCGCCGTCCAGCAGGTAAAACCTGGCAAAACCATGACGAAAAGCGTGAGTGTTGGCCGCGCCCTCGACGCCCGCCCTCTCTGCCCGCCGCTTTAGCATCTGCCAGACGCCGGAAGGGGTGAGCGCCGTCTTGCGTTTCAGGCCCACAAACACCGCCTGGCCGCCTTCGGGTCTCACCGCAAGCCAGGCCCTCAACGCTTCCGCAGTCTGTGGGGTGAACATGACAAAACGACTTTTGCCGCCTTTCTCATACACAAGAGCAAGGCCAGCCTCCAGGTGCAGGTCGTCAACCTGTAACCCACACAACCCACCGGCTCTGCATCCGCTGTCAAACAAGAAAAGAATCATAGCCCGGTCCCTCACGTCGGCCAGACTGTCCCCCTTTGCCGTCGCCAGCAATGCCCGAACGTCATCGAGGCTGATGGCCTTCGGTTCCCGTCGCTTCGGCTGGGGCGTCTTGATGCGCTCGCTCGGGTCGGCCTCGATTCTGCCCTCAGACTTCAGCCAGTTAAAAAGTCTCTTCACCGCCCTTACCCGGGTATAAATCGTGAAAGGGGAAAGGGTTCCTACCCGTTCCCTGGGATCCCCGGCAAACAAGACGTGCTCACTCATCTGAAAGGCAATATAGCGCCGCAAGTCGTCAACGGTGATCTCCTCTACCGCCACGTCGCCCAGGTAGGTGACCAGATGGCCCAACTTCTCCTTGTATGATGCTACGGTGCGAGGGCTTCGCCCATCGGCCCGGGTAGCGACCAACAGCGCCTCAATCGCTTCGGTGAGTGTCATAATATCGTAACGCCATATATTTTTATCTTACCTTTCGGCAATCTGGGCAGGCTCCTGGAGGTCTGCCCTTGCCGTCGTTGAGTGCGTAGACCGCGCCACAGGCGCAACGCCTCATCTCGACGATCCTCGGCCTGGGATGGCGTTGCCGATAGGCAAACTGCTTGCAGGCATTGTCACAGTACAGCCTGGGCCTGCCGGGTGAAGAGGAAACCTTGATGGCCTTCCCACAGCGCAGGCAAAACCGGTAGCCCAAGGCCAGGGCCTCAGCCTCAGTCAACGTCTTCATTGTCAGGTTGGCTTTGCTTATAATATGCCCTGGCTACCCGTAGCAAACTATCCCGGTAACGCGGCAACAAGCCAGGCCAGAGCTCCAGGATCTCTTGCAAAAGCTCATCCGGCGGCTCGGGATCCGGTTCATCAAATGGCAGGTGCTTCGCTCTCAAAGGTGTCTGTCTTTTCATCGGTTCTCTCTCCTCACATCATCAAACTTATCGCTTCTCCATTGCTTCCACTTCAACCAACGCCTTTTCCTCTCCCATCGCCGCCGGGCAGCACGCCTGGCTTTGCGCTTGCGCTCGCTGTTGGGTACAAAGCGCCGCCTGGCCACAGCCTCCTTAATAATGGGTTGGGAGCTCTTGGTGAACCTGGCCAGGAAGTCCTCAAAACTCTCATTTTTCCTCGGCTTCATCACATAGCCTTTTCAACCAGTGTTCAATTTCGCTCCTGCAGATCGTCCAGCACGTCCCACCTCGACCTGGCCGGACTACCCGCCTCGCTGCCGAGGGGAAAACGCCAGCCTTGATCGCCCGATCCACCTTCCACCTGGAGACTCCCAGATCCAAAATTTGAGGGATGGTCAGCAGCTCATCACCTGGAGGTGCAGCCGGAACCGGCCGCGCTACCGGCTTTTCCTGTTCATCGTCGTCGTCAAAATCATCGGCCCAATCCAGTGCCCAAACGTTGCTTTCATCCCAAGGCAATCTAGCTTTCACGTATTTGTCCTTTTCTGTCCTTTTTTGTCCCCACGCCCGCCTGGGGTGAACCCTTCCCCACTCAGGGATCCCCACCACCAGGGGGTGATGGGGATGGCCTGAAAGGGCAAAGCATTAAGGGGTATTGCAACCATTGGGGCATTTCCACCAGCCGCGTGGGTTGCGACGCCCACCTGACTGAATAAGCACCTGCCAGACCTGGCCACAGCCATTGCACGTCACTAGCAAATTGCCTTCAATTCCACGATCAACCTCGACGTTAACCTCCCGTGCTTTCCGCTTAACATGGGCCGGAATAGGAATATTACACACCTGGATCACCTCCTTTCTACTTTAAACTTATCGCGCCACTTCCTCCAGAATAAGCGGCAGTTGGTACATCTCGGGCTCAGGCACAGCCTGAATCATTGACAACAATTGACTGACGTACCTCTCCAAGCCCACAGCAATCAGCAAATCCGGCGCTTCTTGCAGGAGCCAGCGCCGGGCTGCCACCGGGTTTACCAAATGGTAGTCGTTGAACTCCCGGCCCAGATCGTCGAGGGCCACCTGGACGATGGCCAGCACCAAAGTGGTTATCGGGTTAAACTCTGGCTCAGGTGACCAACCGATCGGCCTGGCATGTAAGTTGTCTTGCGGTAGCATCAGCTCTGCTCCTTACAATTCTGTTTAACCGAGCCAGGCGGCGACAAAAGTGGCCAGGCTGCCGCCGGACGGCGGCCACTTCTTCTCTGGTGACCAACCCGGCCCGAACCGAGGCGTTGGCCAGGAGCCGGAAGTCACTTCGGCAACTGTTTCGTCTTGCCATTTCTGAACCTTTCTCTCAGGACGGCACACACTCAACCTCTATTTCATATACCTTCTGTTTTCCAGGCGGTGGATGGCACTTAGCGCAGACAGGCTCACCTGTTGAACGAAGCCAGTATTCCGTGTGAGTCTTACCCCAATGAAGGCACAAAAATTTGGGCTTTTTCTGCTTTGGGACCCGGGCCGCTTCTCTGGCCGCTGCCTGGCTCAATCCGGCGTCCAGGCCCTCCTGGAGCTTCGTTTTGTCAACCTGTGCCTTACCGACATTTGCCAGGGGCACACCCTGGGACCCCCCTGTACAAACGTCCCCAATGTCTTTAATGTCCCAAACGTCCCCACCCTCCTCATTTTGGGTATCTCCAGGGACGTTTGGGACGTTGGGGACATTTGCCAGGGGCACACCCTCTGGTGCCCTGCCCACCTCAGTAGCCTGAGTGAAGGTGAAGGATTCTGGTGGACTTTCCCCATCAATTTTATTTTTTTCGGTTATACCATTTTTCGCTTCACTTCCTTCACTTCCTTCACTCCCATCGGCGTCCGAGTGAAGGAGTGAAGGAAGTGAAGGACTTTCCCGGTTACTTTTATTTTTTTCAGCACTTCCCTCACCCCCCTCACCAAGGGTAAATCCTTCACTCACCAGGCCGAGGCCATGCCATAGGACCTTACCCTTGTCGGGATCGTTCGTTTTCCTGCTCCTGACATAGCCGCGTTCGCCCAGGGCACGTCCCAGGCGGTTTGGGCTCATTTTCCTGTCACCGCTCCAATCCTGGTAGGCTGCCAGCAAGTCACCGGCCAGGGCTTTCCTGTCCGGCTCTTCGATGCAGCAGTCTTCGATGAACGCGCCCAGAGTATCCATTTCCAAACGATAGGCCGACGTGGCCGCTTTCACCTTGTCGGGCGTTCCCAGGCCGTCTCTCTGCCAGGCCAGGCAACCCCTCACAGCCCAGGCCAGGATGCCCGGCAGTTCGCCTTTGAGCTTGTCGTCGAGGTGCTTGTCTTGCCTGTCCTCCGCTATGCTCACCTCGAAGGGTATTAACCTGATGCGATTCCAAATAGCCCTATCGGTCCCTCTGATTTCGGGCTTGTGATTGGTGGCCAGCCAGATTTTGCACCTGGGGATGAAGTCGAACCACTCTGCTCGCATAAACCGCGCCGTTATGGTGTCTCCACCCGTCAAATCCTTCACCAGCGCCTCGGCCAGCTTCCTGCCCTGCTCACTTTCCGAGGCCGACACAAACCTCGCCCCGCGCAGCCTGGCCACGTCGTTGGGAATGTTGCTGGAACGTTTCAACATCAGAGTCTCTGTGGGCGTCCTCAGCGCGTAATCGCCCAGGAGCGACCGGATCACCTCCAGGAACGTGGTCTTGCCATTGTCCCCACAGCCATATAGGATAAACAGAACCCGCTCCGAAGTGTCGCCGGTCAAACTGTAACCGATAGCTCGCTGCAGGAACATCACCGTCGCCTCATCCGGCATGATCTCCTTCAGGAACTTCAGCCACAAAGGGCAATCCGCCTTGGGGTCATAGCTCACCGGGCAAAGTTTGGTGATGAAATCCTCCTGCCGCTGCTCTCTCAGGAGCCCGTCTCTCAGGTCCAGCGTGCCGTTCTGGACATTCAGCAGCCAGGAATCGGTATCCAGTTGGTCCGGCAAGACAGGGATACCCGGCTCCGAGGTGGCCAGGCCCAGCATGGCTTTAATGCTCCCCCTGGCTTCGCTCCTGATGGCGTGCCGTGCCAGTTCCTTGCGCTTGCTCTCCTCTTCAGTTTCTAGTGCCTCGGCATAGATCATCCGCACCGTGTCTTTGGCACACCGGACCACCTCGGCCGTATCATCAATTTTCCAACACTGTCCATCCCAAATGAGCCACCTCGACCAGGGATGACAGAATCGCAGCTTTGCACCGTACCTGGCCACCAGCCGCGCCGCATTGCCCAGATCGGTCGCGTGGATCTCCGTCGGCAATTCCATCTCAGTCTGATAGGATTCGCCAAAATCGAAATCGAAGTTATAGGGCAAAACCTCCCAAATGTCGAGATTTTGCCACAAAATCTCTTTTACACGCCCCAGGTCCAGGCCGTCGGGGTAATCCAGTAGCAGCCTGAAATCACCGTCCCATCGAGGCCGTAGCCAACGTAGCAAAATCACGTCGTTTTCGTCAAGACGGTTTGTTGCCAAAAGACTGTCCTTGTACTCCTGCCAAACGGTCCCGGCTGTCGGTTTGTCGTTTTGTTTCTCTTCCACGTTCGTTCCTCCGTTCCTAGTGATCTAATTTGACAAAAAATGGCGATTGGGTGTACAATGTAGATGAAAGCAGGACGTCTCAGCGGGCGTCCAAAACGTGGCCTGACCCGCCACAAAACCCATACTGAGGCCGCCCCCACCAAAGGCGGCCTTTCCTTTTTGGTTAATCATCTCGACCTCCTCTTTGACACATGATGACCGGCCAGCAGGCCAGCCAGAGCAGAAACCTCTCCAGGTGGGCCAGCTGACGTTTGAGCTCAACCATGCCGGTCAAAAGGTCCCAAAATAGCTTCCTACTTGACATTATAGACTTTCCGGCCACCGGGCGAAAATAGCCCGGGGACGCCCCTGACCTCCCGGCCCCCAATTTTTTCGGGTTAGGGGCTCTGCCCCACCCGGGCCACCACGATGCTTACGTTGTTTAAGGTTAGTAGCCATAGGACAGCCCCTATTTACCATAAATAACATAGTCGGAAGGTGCTCCCTCTCCCAAATGAGTAGAAATAGGGACTGGCTCCCACTTTCGGCCAGGGGCAGGGAGGGGGCGCGAACACAGTCCCCCGTGTCCTCCCACAGAAGCCCCCGTTAGGCCATTGTCTTGAACAGCCTGCGAACCCGCTCAATCATAGCGCTGGTCAATGCCATTTGACCCTCAACTGCAACCAGATGAGGGTTGTCCCATTCAGTTTCTTCCAGCGCGTTGCTCAGTTGTTCGTCGGCTCTCCTCATCGCCGTCCATGCTTCCTCGAGCAATTTGTAGATTGTTGCTTTAACCTGATCTTCCACGTCCCTTCCTCCTTTGCTTTTGTATGGCCCGCCATCGTCTTCGGTCCATTCGCATCTCTAACGGTGCATCCCTCAGCTCGGGCGGAGGCTGTTCTTCTGGTGGCTTCTCTGGCTGTTGTTCCCTGATGGTGCACAGTGCCTGAGCCTGTTCGGTCAACTCCTTGATCCCAGCCTGGAGTTCGCGCCAGCCTGTCTGCTCTCCCCATTGCTCGATGGCCTGAGCCTCGGTGATGTCCAGGGTCTGGGCGGCCCGGGTCCAGTTGTATCTCTCGGCCCACCACAGGGCCACCTCCTCCCGGGTATGTGGAGGCGGGATCTCCTGGGGGATCTCAGGAGGTTGGCGCTGCTCCAACGCTGTCAGTCGTCTTTCTAAACTCATTGCTGCTGCTCCAGCTCCTGGAGGCGCTGCTCCAGCAGGTACATCTTGATCATTTCGCCCAGTCGCTTGCAGGCCATGCTCAATTCCTTACAGGCGCTTACATCGTCAGGATCGTTGATCACTCTGCGCCTCAACGCCGCTACACTCTCTCTCTGGCCCTCCAGGGCGCTTGCAATAGTTAAGTCTGGTAAGTAGCTCTCTATGTCTTCGGTCATCTCATCAACGCTCCTCCTGGCGTGGTATCGCCGCCGCTCAGGGCCACTCCTGCCACCAGGTAACTCAGCGCGTCTCGGAAGTCATCGCCGGATCGTCGGCCCTGTTCGTCGGTGGTCTTGGCCAGGTGCACCTGGCGGACCGTTCGGGTGCAAGCCTCGGAGAACATCAGCCCGGGTTGGCCTGTGGCCGGGTCCAGGTCCAACCGCTTACGGACTTCATCGTGTCGCACGCCTCGAAAACTGAACGGGGCCACAACAGGAATAAGTTGCAAGTCATCGTCGGCCCATCTCTCAGTCATCGGACTGGTCAATTGGTCATGGGCACCAACCCAGATGGTAAACTCTCCAAACCTCTCTTTGAGGTCTAAGAGATAAGCCCTCAAATCCTCCAACCGAACCCCCGGCCCGCCCATCTCCTCAATCACCCACAGCACGCCGTCCACCAGTTGGCCCACCACGATTGCCGGACTCTGCCCCCAGTCAAGCCCTGCGCCGATGGGACCCTGTTCTGGGGGCTCCCCCAGGTGCAAGTCGGGGTTGAAATTCTGCCAGATCCGGCCTGCACCCATCGGGTCACTGAGCATCTGCTGCACTCTCCAGGTCTCCCTGGAGGTGGCCCTGAACAAGTTCAGAACGTCCTCCAGGGGCCGGAAGCCCTGGCTCCACAGCGCCCGGCCCTGGCAGAAAGGCTCTTTGCCCTGGGGCGTCTCCCAGAGGAACAGGGGACACTCTGGCCCGGTGCACTCCTGGCAGGGCTTCAGGGAAGTCCAGAAATCGCTCTGGTAGACGTGCCAACTCCCGTCGGCTATGAGCTGGTCCAGCAGTCCCGAACCATATCTTGTGGAAGCCCCCACCACGCGGCCGGGATGATCATCGTCACCCGAGAGACAAAGTAAGCAGTTTTGCAACAGGCCGAAGTCGAAAGTATCGAGTTCGTCGAGCAGCAAGAGGTGACCGTGTAAACCGACTGTGCTGGACCCGGCCCCGGCGCTAGAGAGCACGATCTTGCTATTATTGTGGAACGTAACCCTGGACTGCAAGATTTCGTCAGCGTATCCGCTGAGTCTCCTGGCCAGTTGTCCGGCGTAGTCCATGACGATGCTGGACTGACGCTCGACCTGTCCAAAGACCAGGCTCACCGTCCCTGGCTCTTTCAGAGAGAGCAGCACGGCCAGGAGCGCCAAGAGTTGGCTCTTGCCGCTGCCTCTGGAACTCATAATGATGGCGCGCCGGACGTCGCCCAGACAGAGATCCGCCAGGGCTTCGAAGGGGGCTTGCTGGCCCGACGTCGGGGCTACGGTCGGCACGTCATAGCCGAGATTCTGGCAGAAACTGTGCAATTCGACGGGGTCTCTGGGTAGTATCATCGCTTGCCTCAGATGGAGGGGCAAGGGCAGGCCCGGGTCGTCGGCGTCGGTTTGTAGTAGTAGGATGTCGGACCTGCCCTGCCCCACGGGATCAAAGAAGACAGGACGGCTAGCCCCGGGTAACAACCTGGCCCTGGCCACCGTCTGAGTGGCCCATCCAGCCCAGGCCCTCAAGGGGATGCTGCCGCGTTTCTTTTCCAACGGCCGTGGCCCGGGCCTCGAAGTCCAGCGCCTCGGCCAGCAGCCTGGCGGCGTCGGTGATGGCGTTTGCCTCGGCCGCAAAGATCGGCCAGCTTCCTTGTTGGCTGAAGCTCCTGGGTCCCGATGGACCGCTGTAGATGATTCTGTAAAAACTGCCGTCAGGATTCAACAAAACTTTAACCTTGTCAGAAACGTGAACCTCGGCCAGGTTGTTGCTAATAGCATCCAACAGCGTCTGGAGCGCGTCACTGGTTGCTTGCTTGGTGATCACCTCAGCCTGAATTGGCCCGCCCTCGGCCTCGGCCGGTCCCATCGCAAAGCCAGCCAACTGATGCTTACCACCGCCCCGGCCCTGGCGCAGCTCGCGAACGATGCGCCGCGCCCGCTCTTTGCCGACGGGCGTCAGTTTCTCCAACTCCTTGTTGACGAAAGCCAATTCTTTAGTTTCGAGGCCGACCAGCTCGGACAGCAGCGCAATGGCCCCCTTCTTTTCCTCCTCGGTTTCAGGGTTGAGGAAAATCATCAGTTTTTTGATCTCCTGCTCTTGGGCAGGGCTCACAGACTCCAAAAGTTTTTCAAGTGCGTTCATGGCTTAAACCTCCTGAACTTGTAGTTTTGCAGCAACTTGTCTACCACGCGATGTCAAACTCCATACGCCACCGGCCACCGGATCACCTCTCACGATCACCAGTCCATTGACGACTAATCCGGCCATCAAACGCCCGGCCAGGCCCGCCAGTTCGACTCGCGAAATCCGGCGCTCAGATACGTCGAAGCCACGTCGGACGTTGACTTTGCGAAAAACAGCTTGCAAATCCTGTGGTCCTTCTGCTAAACAGCCGACTGCTCTCTCCTCGAGCAGACTAAGTTGCAGAAAATCAGCTGGCAACCGGGGATCTAGTCTGTGGACTCTGGCCACCTGGAGGTCCAATGACGCTTTGCGATCTGTGCCGTTGCTCACCTCTCGCAAATTGCAAACTGGCCGCGTCCCCCCTGCCGGGTCCGGCAACACTTTGCCGGTGACTACGTAGAGAGTCCCGGCCGCGTCTACCACATCGCCCACCCCCGCGCGTTCCAGAGTGATGGTCTCCATTGGCGGATCCACCCACTCGCGTAACATCTTCCTGGCACTCTCTGGCCATGCTTGGCTGAGGAGGCCGAAAGCCGGATGGTACGGAATGCACTCTTCTATGACCGTAGACCGGTTTTTGTCGAGGAGCCTAACCAGGCTGTCAACTGCCTGTCCCTTTTCTTTTGTCGCTCGCGTCGAGAGAACAACACTTTCGTTTCTGCTCATTGCGCACCTCCTTAAAAAAATAAAGCAGGCCAAAAGGAGACAACGTCTTCATTTTTTTTCTCCTCTTGCACCTGCTCGTTTTTTGTTGTCTGTGAATTCCAGCGATGACCAATCACTGGATTATATTGTTGTGTAGACATTATACCACGTTGGCGGTGTGTTTGTCAAATGCTATTAGCACTCCACCGCTGAGAGTGCTAATCGGTGCTGTTTGGTTGGCCATCTTCTTCCTCTTCGTCACAGCAAATAGAGTAAATTACAGCCCTAACCAACTTCATAGCCAGAGCATAACCCTGGCGCATTTCCTCAGAATAGAGGAAGGATTCAACCTCTGCCAAAATCTCAAGACCGTAAAAAATCCGTTCTTCCTGGGAAGCCATAGTTGCATTCCTCCTGATCTAGTGTGATGTGGCCTCCCCATCCCCCTTACCGCTTTGCCGGTGATCATCGTGTGTTTTTCTTGCCTCACCTCCCTTTGTGTGTTATAATTCACCTCGAGGGCCTCGACCTGCGCCTGTCACTCTTCGGGGGTGCTGGCGTCCGGGTCTTGGCTCTCATTCGTTGTCGCCCTTTTCTCGGCCATGAATTCCATCGCTTTGATGACAACGCTCCTGTCGAACTCTGAGATTTCTTTCCAGAGTTGGCAACATTGCACCCACAGCGAGTCACTCACACGTGGTAGTGGTCGTGTGGCCACCAGGATCACCTCCTTTCCAGACTCACAAAATATCTATTGGGTCTGTAACGCGCCGCGCATAGGACGTATCGCCGTTGGGGTCCTGTCTGAATTGCCATGACCAGCCGAAACCCTGGCAAGACAGCCAAGAGAATGAGCAAAGCAGCTGTTAGTAGTTTCATCGCCCGCCTGTCCTTTCTGTGACTCGTGACATGTGACAAAGTCGCCGTGACAGGCCGTGACGACGCCCCTGTCACGTGTCACACGTCACTCTAAGCCCAAAATGTCCTTAACTTCACCTGTTTTTCTGGCGTTCCTGTAACCCCATATCGCTTCTGCTATGGCTCCCAGGCCCAGGCCCTCAGAGTGCAAGTGTTTGACTTGCCTGACCAGATCGGGGTCGTGGGGCTCTGGTTGGGGCATGGGGTAACGTGGGCCGCCATTTGAACAGTCAGACAGGATGGCCCTGGCAGAGACGTACGGGGCTTGCAGTGTAAACAGTTCCTTGCCTGGCAGAATAGCCAGCGCCCGCCCTTGCACATCCAGGTCCTCCGCGCCGCTCTGCTCGAGCAATACCCTGCTTTGGCTCTTGCTCATAGCCTTGAATTGCACTCTTGACGATAGCTGGTTTCTGATAGCAGTATCCAGACTAGACGCCTTCCAATCCTGGCCCGCCAGAATGAGCCAGAGCCCGTATTTGCGAGCCCGCAAAGCCAACGTCCGCAACGTGCTTTCCACTGACTTGTCGGCCAGGAGCGCCGTCGCTTCGTCTATGATGGCCACCACCGCTTGCAAGGGCTCATCCGCCCTGGCATTGTAGGCCGCCAGGGAGTCAACGCCTGGGAATTGGGAGTATAGCGCCTTGCGCCTCTCCATTTCCTCCAAGAGCGCCCCCAGGACAGCCAATGCCTCAGTTTCGGTATCAGCCAAAGGAAAAAGCAAGCGCCCGCACCTGGCAAATGGGGCTAATGTTGCGCCCTCTAAGTCTATCATGGCCAGGTCTATAGGGGTCTGAGAGAGCGCCAACTGATAGCCTAGTGATCGCAAAAAGACGCTCTTACCCCAACCGCTAGAGCCGCCCACTGCAATGTGGACTAGCTTGCTCATATCCGCTTTGACAGTCTCTTGTTGCCCGTCGTCACCGACGGTCACGCCCAGGGTCAAGGCTCTGATATCTGGCTCTGTGACCACCGACTTTAATGGCACTTCACTGGGCCATTGTATAGATCGCTCTGGCTCTGCTAGCAGGCCCGTCGTTTCACCACCCCCGATGTTGACGTTAAGTGACTGGATAAGCCGCCGCCTGGCCGCCCAGCGATGTACCTCTGGCGATGCGTTCAGCAAGCCGTCACGGTCAAAGACAAGCCCCCTATCGGGGTCAATGATGCGCCCCGTTTGGTCATCTAGCAACATGGGATAGCTACCCGTCGCTGGGTCGGGTGCCAGCCGTGACGGTTCTCTCAGATTCCGCTCCCTGGTCTGGCGGTCCTGTTGCAACGTCTTAATATAGTGATAGGTGTCGGCCACCACGCACGCCAGAGCCAGTGTTATCCTTGTGGCCACCACCAGCGCCACCGTCCCACCGATGATATAGAGAATTGTCAACATTTCGCCGTCTCTCCCTTCCATTGTATAACAATTATTATCGAATCAGCCCAGATCTCCATTGCCCAACCGGTCCAACAGCCCATTGAGGTTGACCGCCGCCGTTTCCGGCTCCTCTCCCCCCTCGATGGGCTCAGGTTCGGAGCTCACCGCCACCACCGACAATCTGGATGGCAGGGCCCTAACCTCCGCCAGCACGTCGGCCAGGGTGATCCCGTCTTCCTCGGCTATGTGAGAGCGAATGGCTTCCCTCACTGCTGCGCTTCTATTGGGTTGTTCTCCTAGCCAGCGCAGGATGTCCTTATCGTGTTCGGGGTCCAGGCTGATGTTGACAATGACGGCCATGATCACTTCTCCCAATGACGTCGGGCAAACCTCAGATACCCTTCCACATTGGCCCACTGTGGGTTCTGGACAATCCTGGCATGAGGGTACTCGGCCACCAGTGCCGGGCCCACGATCTCAGCCCCACCACCGGCCACAAGTAACACGTCCAGCCTGGCCGCCGCGCCCCACACCTGAGACGCCTCTGCCAGGATCTGCCGGGCAAAGGGTCTGAGTACATCCTGGGCGATGCCTGAGATGTCTCTCTCCTCCCCATAGTGCCGGATTGTGCCGCGCTTGACCGCCTCGGCAATTTCGTGACCCCTGAGCTCCTGGCCAGGATAGGCCGCATTGACGCGCTTGCCGATCTCTGCCAGGGGCCCCCACATCCCGGCGTCAATGGAGGCTGTCTGCCGGGCGATCTCCCTCAACTCCTTGAACGTGGCCACGTTGACGGTATGGCCACCGACGTCTATCAGGCCCGCCAATCCTTCAGCCACCGGTCCCGGCCGGATGACACCTTTCTCGTTAAGAGCCTCGGCCAGCACCGCCGCCAACCCCTGGGGCAGGATCACCACGTCGCCGATCTCTACCCTCTGGCTGTACTTCCTTCCGGCCCGCTTGATGGTGTGCGCGCCCAGGAGGGTCTCTTTCAGGATCCCCCGGTCGGCAAAGTAAGCCACAGGGAGGCCGGTCACCAGCTCGACCGTGATACCTTTGGCCCCCGTCAGTTCTGTTATGGCCGTCAAGAGAAGCGCCTGGTATTCTGGCGTCTCAATCCAGCCCCGATCCTGCCGCCGCGTCTTTAGCCCGCTTTGCTCCAGAGCAGCGTCACCCACAAACCAGGCTCCGTTGTCTGTTTCGATTTGAATGTAGCCATTACGCTCGGCCAGGTCCAGGTCGAGATGAGACTGCTGCACCTCTCCCAGCACACTCGGGAACATGGCCCGCCGGCCATCTGTTGCCGCTTTAGTGTGGGAGTAACCCACGTCAATTGCTGTAATCACGTTATACCTCCATTCTTGAATATAGGACAGCGCCACCACTGCCAGAAAGCCCGCCAGTGACAGGGCTGATGTTCCCGATAGGTTGATAGCTTGCGCCGCCTCGATTCGCACTGCGCCACATAGGGGCAATCACCGTCTAAGTGGGGCTCGGTCCCTAAAGCGGTCCGATTTTCTGGACCACGTTGGCCACCTTTTTCGCCCTCTGGTGGGGGATCGTCCCTAAACTCAGCCAGCGCATCGTCAAGGCTGATCTGTTGCGTTGTCTTGAAGGTTGCCAGCTTGCCCATTCACACAACCTCCGTTTCGACCACCACATACCCGACCCTGGACGTGCCATGAAACAGTTCAACCTCTATAAATTGCAGCCCCGGCTCTCGTGGTACAAGCTCAAATTCGACGGGCGGCCGGCTCGCTGGTCGCCACCGCTCACCTTCAATTTCAAAGCCGGTCGAGGTGATGAAAACGACGCTGCTATCAGTTCCAGATTCCCAGGTCCCCAGTAGCATTTTCATAGTCACGGACTGACCTAATTCGCACTGCTCAGGAAAGTCAATTTTAATCCCCATCGCCGCTCTCCCTTTCGCTCAGCAACGGGACGCTCTGGCCGATGGCCGCCAGAAAGTCGCCGGGGCTAGCCGCCTTGGTGCTCTTGGCAATCTTCTCAGCAGATTGGGCCAGCAGGCCGGTCACCCGCGCCTGCCCGCTG
>Ga0180438_10007822_pt1 | contig 13784 bp, 12 predicted proteins | sample SS_ome_12_FD_132455 | JGI IMG/M metagenome (GOLD analysis project Ga0180438, IMG submission 132455) | Hypersaline lake sediment archaeal communities from the Salton Sea, California, USA - SS_3_D_2 metaG | ecosystem: Environmental > Aquatic > Non-marine Saline and Alkaline > Hypersaline >... | reverse complement strand
GGGTGTTGGCGGCGGTAGAAGACATCGCCCGGCAGCACCCCGACCAGCGGGTGGCCATCGTCGCTCACAAGCTGCCTATTTCTGTCATCAAATGCCGCTACCAAGGCATCCCTCTGGAGCGCATCTGGGAGCTGATCCCGCCTAATGCGGAGTGGGAAGTCGTAGAGGTTGGATAGTATCCCTAAAATGCTCTGGTCGGGCTCTGATTGGGCCAGGGTGGATAACGGACGGAGGAATTGTGTCATGGCTTTTGAAAGTGCCTTGCGAGACGAAGCCCGGCAGCGCATTGAAGAAATCGGCCGGGCCGACATCCTGGTCGGCATCCCCAGTTTCAATAACGCCGCTACCATCGGCCACGTGGTGCAGATGGCTGCTCAGGGGATGGTCAAATACTTCCCAGATATGAAACCAGTGCTGGTCAATTCCGACGGCGGCTCGCCGGACGGTACCTGCGATGTGATGCTGAATACGCCAGTGCCAGAGGAAGTGGAAGTGATCGCTACCGTTTACCAAGGGGCGTCGGGCAAGGGCAGCGCCTTTCGGGCCATCTTCGAGATCGCCCATGCTCTGGGGGTCAAGGTGTGTGTAGTGGTGGACAGTGACCTGCGTAGCATCACCCCGGAGTGGATCGAGCTGCTGGCCGGCCCCATCGTCAAGAAAGGTTGCGGCTATGTGACTCCTTACTATAACCGCCACAAATACGACGGCACCATTACCAACAATATCTGCTATCCTATGACCCGCATGCTCTACGGACTGGACATCCGCCAGCCCATCGGTGGCGACTTTGGTTTTTCAGGTCAATTGCTGGATCACTACCTGAGCCAGGATGTGTGGCAGACTGACGTGGCCCGTTTCGGCATTGACATCTGGATGACTACCACGGCTATCAACGCTGGTTTCACCGTGTGCCAGACGCACCTGGGAGCCAAGGTCCACGACGCCAAGGACCCGGCTGCTGCTCTGGGCCCCATGTTCCGCCAGGTGGTGGGCACTCTGTTCGGGATGATGGGCCGTTACGAGGAGCGATGGAAGGCGGTTGTAGGCAGCCAGCCCACGGCCATGTATGGTCAGCCCATTGAGGTGGAACCCGAACCGGTGCCCGTTACCCTTTCGGCCATGATAGATAAACTACGGGCTGGGGTGGAGGAAAGTGGAGTGTTGTGGCAGAGGATCCTGACGGCTGAGAACCTGGCTGCGGTGGCGGAAATCGCTGCTCTGAGTAACGAGGATTACCGTTTCCCCGCCGATCGCTGGTCGAGGACTGTCTTTGATTTTGCCGTGGCCTACAACAAGAGCGGCCTGGAACCGGCAGAGGTCATCGGGGCCATGACCCCCCTTTATTATGGGCGCACGGCGGGCTTGGTGAAGCAAAGTCAGGAGATGAACCCCACCGAGTTTGAGCAGCAAGTGATCCAAGCCCAGGCACAAACCTTTGAGCAGTTGAAGCCCTACCTGGTCGAGCGGTGGGAGAGAGCCTGATATGACGGCCTGCTTGACAGAGTCATTTTAAAATGGAATCGAGCGTTTTCCAAAGCCTAGACCCCTTTGCCAAATTGGGAAAGGGGTCTGACGCTTTCTGGGGCTGCTGGTAGTTCGTCTAAGCACCGATACCATTTTACATAAAGTGCAAACCTTAAAGTTTTCCGCAGGTACTAGACAAATACGCAAAAGTGGTGTATAATAGGCAGTAAGTGGCGAAAAGTGGGGCAGAGTGGTAGAAAGGTGGGGCTTGTAGGCCCCATTTTGTCTCAGAAATGCCCCAAAGTGGGAGATATAGAACAAATGTTCTCCGGGGAGTTCGAGCACACCATAGATGACAAAGGGAGGCTGACCATTCCTGCCCGACTCCGTGACGAACTGACTGAAGGAATGTTTGTCACCCGAGGCCTGGACGGCTGCCTGTTTGTTTATGCCCCGGATAGTTGGAAAGCACTGGCTGAGAAGGTCGCTACCCTTCCTCTCACCCAAAGGGACGCTCGTTACTTCAGCCGTTTGATCTATTCTGGCTCGGAATGTAAGCTAGACAAGCAGGGGCGGATCCTGTTGCCCTCCTCCCTCCGTCAACACGCTGCTGTAGAGAACGAGGTGGTCATCATCGGGGTCAACTCGCGGCTGGAGATCTGGAGCAAGGAGCGCTGGCAGGAGGTCACCGCCCAATTGGAAAGCGAGGGGGCTGTTTTTGCTGAGCAACTTGCCAGCCTGGGAATTTAGAGACCGATGGGCGGGCCAGGTGGGCCAACTCACATCCCTGTTCTTTACCAAGAAGTCTTGAGGGGCTTGCAAATCAAGCCGGGTGGGCGTTACATTGACGGCACTTTGGGGGGAGGCGGCCATGCGATGGGCATCCTTGAGGAGTCGAGCCCCGCTGGGCGGCTGCTGGGCATTGACGCCGACCCGGCGGCCATCGCCACCACCGCAGAGCGTCTGGCCGAATACGGGCCGAGAGCCACTTTAGTCCACGCTAGCTTTGCCCAGTTAGCGGAAATCGCCTCGCAGTATGGGTTCTGCTCTGCTGACGGCATCCTCCTCGATCTGGGGCTCTCCTCGCTGCAACTGGCCAGTGGGGAGCGCGGCTTTTCTTTCCAGATAGATGGCCCTCTGGATATGCGTTTCAACCCCCGTCAAGGGAGGCCGGCTTCAGAACTAGTCAATGGGCTTTCCATTTCAGAATTGGCTGACATCTTCCGTCGCTATGGGGAAGAACGCCGCGCCCAGCGTATCGCCAAGGCCATCGTGGCCGCCCGTCCGATCCCTACTACCCATCAATTGGCTGAGGTCGTGGTCAAGGCTGTCGGTCGAAGGGGGAGGATACATCCCGCCACCAGAGTTTTTCAAGCCTTGCGTATTGCAGTGAACGACGAACTGTTGGCTCTCAGCCAGGCTCTGCCCCAGGCGGGAGGGCTCCTCGTACCGTGGGGACGGCTGATCGTCATCTCGTATCATTCCTTGGAGGATCGTCTGGTCAAGCAGTTCTGTCGTCAGGAATCGCAAGACTGTATCTGCCCGCCCGAAGTTCCGGTTTGCTGTTGCCAACACCGGGCAACTCTGGAGATAGTGACCAGAAAGCCTATCATACCTTCTGAACAGGAGTTGGAGGACAATCCCCGTTGCCGTAGCGCTAGGCTGCGCATTGCCGCCCGCCTGTAACGCAACAGTGGCAGTTAGTCTCTGTCTAGCACTTGATGCGAAGTGCAGGGTAGCGCAACTTATTGCGCGCCTTGTACATAAATAGAGGAAATTCTCAGTGATTACTAGCCGTTCAAGTTCGCTCTTCCATCGCCTCAGAGGGGATTCCGCTGAAGGCTCAATTGAGAAAGGCGTAGGGAGCCTCGACGCCAGTACAGCCATTGGCTCCCTCCTCATTCTTATTCTCGTCAGTCTGCTTGGCTGGCTCTATCTCACTCAGGCCAGTCAAGTGACCACAACGGGCTACCATATCTACGAGTTGGAAGGGGAAAGAGCCCGCCTCCAGCGTGAAAATGCTAAATTGATGCTTGAGATTGCGGAACTGGAGAGGCTAGAGGATGTCGAGGCCAGAGCCAGGCAACTAGGTTTCGTGCCTCCCCAACAGGTGGAGTACCTGGTCGTGACCGACTACCCGCCAGACCATCCGCTCTCGGGGCAACTGGTGGCAACCTTTGGAGGGGAGAACCTTGCCCTGAACTCTTCCCAACAGGAGAAGACAGGGAACGAAGCTGTGGGGGTGGCTCTGGCTGTTTGGTGGGAGAAACTGATCTCTGAGTTCAACATCTGGATAACTGTTCAACCTGGCTCAGCTATGGCCGAAGGTACACCCTAGGGAGACAGACAAGTGTCCGCTGAGGAGCCCGAGGGCAAGTCCCTGCGCCGTATTACTTTTCTATCGGCTGTGCTTTTTGCTTTCATGCTGATCAATGTGGGCCAGCTTTTCCGCTGGCAGGTTCTGGAGTACGATTACCTGCTGGGTTTGGCCAAAGCTGAACACGATTGGTATATGGAAATCGCTCCCTTACGTGGGACTATCAGGGACCGTAACGGCCATATCCTGGCCCTCGACATCTTCGAGTTCGAGATCACCGCTGCCCCTCCCATGATAGCTAACCCAGAAGAGGCGGCCGACCGGCTGGCACCCTTGTTAAGCAGACCTCGTGATGAAATATTGGCTTTGTTGAACTCAGGTCAGCCTCACGTGAGACTGGCGCGGCGCGTCCCACAGCAAATCGGCGAAACCATCGAGTCGTGGGGTTTGAGGGGCATCGGGGTAGAACCGAGGCCGAAAAGGATGTGCGCTGAGAATAACTTGGCCGCCCACGTCCTGGGTTTTGTGAATGAAACCAACAATGGTTACTACGGCGTGGAAGGCTACTACAATCAGATCCTGAAAGGCCAGGCAGGAGAAGGCCAGGGAGAAAGGGACCCGGCGGGGAACTATATCCCCATTGGTTTCTACCGCTTGGCTCCTCCGCAGAATGGCCGTGACCTCATTTTGACCATTGATCGAACCATTCAATACATGGTGGAAGAGGAACTGGAGAAAGCCATCGCCAGATACGGAGCCGAAAGTGGCACTATCATCGTCATGGAGCCCCAAAGTGGAAGCATCCTGGCCATGGCCAGCTACCCCTCATATGATCCTGACCGCTTCGCCGACACGCCAGCCGAATTGTTCGTCAACCCTTCGGTCAGCGCACATTATGAGCCGGGTTCGGTTTTCAAGATCATCACCATGGCCGCTGGCCTCGACGCCGGTGTCGTCACCCCCCAGAGCACTTTTTATGACAGTGGGAGTATTGAGGTCGGTGGCCGCACTATCATGAACTGGGACCGACTGGGACATGGCCTGGTGACCATGACCGATGTGTTGGCTCAATCCCTCAACGTGGGGGCGGCATACGTCAGCACGACCATGGGCAGAGAGAGGTTTTACACCTACGTCAGGCGTTTCGGATTTGGGCGTATCACCGAAGTTGATCTAGCCAGCGAAGGTCCCGGCAGGCTGCGACTCCCTGGCGATGGGGAATGGCACGAGTCTGACCTAGGGACCAATTCCTTCGGCCAGGGGCTGGCGGTGACGCCGCTTCAGATGATAACCGCCGTGGCGGCAGTGGCCAACGATGGTCTGATGATGAAGCCTCATGTGCTGGAGAAAATCGTTGATGACCAGCATGTTAGCCCTGTCCAGCCCGTTGCCGTGCGTCGGGTTGTCTCCCCCCAGACAGCCGAGCAACTGACCTCGATGCTGGTAGAGGCGGTGCAAAAGGAGACGGATCTGGCTGCCGTGCCCGGTTACAAAATCGCAGGCAAAACAGGCACGGCCCAGGTTCCTATTCCAGGAGGTTACCATCCCAGTTGGACCATTGCGTCCTTTATCGGTTATGCCCCGCCAGAGGACCCGGCTTTCATCGTCTTGGTCAACATTGACAAACCTGTTGTTGAGCCTTGGGGTTCCAAGGTAGCAGCCCCGGTCTTCAAAGCCGTGGCCGAACAGCTTTTTGTCTTGTTGGGAATTCCACCGGACGAGGCAAGGACCATTGGTGGATGATCACCGACTTTCACATCGGCTGAAGTGTGATGCGGGGATCCAAATTTCGTGCCACAGGGTAGCCTATTGCCGCAGGAGGCAGCGCTGCGGCTACCTTTGGCTACATACTCCTCCTTTATCCCGGAAGTCTCCCCTCTCCGTGGAGGGGAGGGGAGACACGGGTGAGGGCAAGGGGGCGTCTACACGCGGAACAAGTGTCAACCTCGACCTGTATCGCAACACTTGTAAATGACCAGCAGGCCCTGACAAGCAATGCTTACCCTGGCTGATCTTCTGGAGGGGATCACTGGCCAAAGGCCGACCGAGGGAGTGGTCCCCCAATTTGAACTGAGTGAGGTGGTTATTGATTCACGGGAGGCACGTCCCAATAGCCTCTTCGTGGCCCTGCGCGGTGAGCGTCAGGATGGCCACGATTTTGTAGCCGATGCCTTCGCCCGAGGGGCAGTGGCTGCCATCATCGAGAGGGAAGTGGATGCCGAGTGTCAGAGGGTAGACGCTAAAGATCCCTTACCCGAGACCTCTATCCGGCCGCCTATATGCCTCATGGCCGAGGATAGCTTGAAAGCTTTTCAGCGCTTGGCTGCTTTCTGGCGGGTCAGGTTTTCTCCCCGCGTTATTGGCGTGACTGGTAGTGTGGGTAAGACGACCACCAAGGAGATGATCTGGTCGGTCCTGAGGAAGAAGTTTCGTACCTTGAAAAGTTGGGGAAGCTACAATAATGAAATTGGCCTGCCGCTGACTCTGTTGTACCTGGATTCGAGACATGAGCAGGTCGTTTTGGAGATGGGCATGTATGCTCTGGGAGAAATCGCCGAGCTGGCTACCATTGCCCGTCCCCACGTAGGGGTAGTGACCAATGTCGGTCCCACTCACCTGGAGCGGCTGGGGACTATCGAGCGCATTGCCCAGGCCAAGTCCGAACTGGTGGAGGCCCTGCCCTCAGCTTCCGACGGGGGAGCAGCTATCCTCAACGGGGACGATCTCATGGTGCGGGCTATGGCAGAGAAGACAAGGGCCAAAGTCTTCTGCTACGGCCTGGACCCTGCCTGTGACCTCTGGGCCAGCCACATTGAGAGCCAGGGTTTGGAAGGCGTCCGTTTCCAGCTCCACCATAAGGGGGAAAGACTCCACGTGAAGATCCCTCTTCTGGGCCGTCACAGTGTGCATACTGCTCTGGCCGCAGCGGCCGTAGGGCTGGTTGAAGGCGAGTCCTGGGAAGAGATCGTGGCCGGGCTGTGGGACGTGACCGAGCAACTGCGTCTGGTGGCAATCCATGGCATCAAGGGTTCGACTATCCTGGATGACACTTACAACGCTAGCCCCGCCTCCACAATCGCCGCCCTCAATCTCCTGGAGGAGATGTCGGGACGCAAAATTGTCGCTTTGGGTGATATGTTGGAGTTAGGTGATTTCGAGGAGGAGGGCCATCGCAAAGTAGGTCGGCGGGTCGTTGACGTGGTATCCATACTGATCACCGTGGGACCACGGGGCCGCATCATTGGTCAGGAGGCTCTAGCCTGTGGCATGGCAGAGGGAGATGTCTTCATGGTGGAGGACAACGAGCAGGCCATCGCCCAGTTGCGCCAGATCCTAGGCCGGGGTGACATCATCTTGATCAAGGGGTCGCGAGGCATGAAGATGGAAGAGATCGTGGCTGCCCTCACGGTCCCGTTGGATCAATCACGAGAGGTTAGTCAGTGATGGGCTTAGCCCACATGCCCTTCACCCTGACCCTGTGGACGTTATCTTTCTTTCTGGCCGTCATCTGGGGGCGTCCATTGATTGACCTGTTGCGCCGATGGCGCATCGGCAAGCAGATCCTGCTCGATGGCCCCAGTTCCCACCAGGCCAAGATGGGGACTCCTACCATGGGAGGCTTGATGATTCTGGTGCCGGTCTTTGTGATTACTGTCGTCCTCAACTTTGCCAATTTTCTGAGTGGCTTTGCCGCTGGCCGGGCTTTCCTGGCTTATTTTGGCTTTGAGCATGGCAGCACCCTTATCGGCAAGTCCATCCTGGTGCCGTTGGGGGTGATGGTAGGATTTGGTCTGTTAGGGGCTGTGGATGACCTGGTGGGCGTGCGGAAGGAGCGCCATGGAATAGGGCTTCTGGCTCGTTACAAGTTCGCGGGCCAGGTGTTCGTTGCCCTTGCTACGGCTTTGGGGCTACATTATGCCTTGGACCTGCGCAGTGTGGCCCTGCCCACTGTGGCGCGTAAGATAGACATTGACCTGTGGTACGTTCCTGTGGCCATGTTCATCATCGTCGGCTTTTCTAATGCCGTCAACTTGACCGATGGCTTGGATGGGTTGGCTGGGTCCACGGCTACGCTGGCCTTCGCCGCCTACGGCATCATCGCTTACCTGCAGGGGCAGTACCCGCTTCTGGCCTTTTGCTTCACCACCGTGGGGGCTTTGATGGCTTTCCTGTGGTACAACGCTTACCCGGCCGACCTTTTCATGGGCGATACCGGCTCCCAGGCCCTGGGTGCGACTTTGGCCGTCGTGGCCTTGCTGTCGGGGCAGTGGCTGCTGTTGCCCATTGTGGGCTTTGTCTTTGTAGCCGAGGCAGCATCAGTGATACTGCAGGTGGCCTATTTCCAGTTGACCAAACGGCGCTACGGCCAAGGACGCCGTATCTTCAAGATGAGCCCTTTGCACTACCATTTTGAGCTGCTGGGCTGGTCGGAGACCCAGGTGACTCAGCGGTTCTGGTTGGTAGGTATCCTGGCAGCGATGTTGGGCATTGCCCTGGCTCTCTTGTGAGCACTGGTCAGAATTTTACCGGTATCATATTGAAGGAGCGTTAGGACCAAGATAAGCAGTTAGAAAGCGGAGGGAACAACCATGGAAAAAAATGGAAAATCGTTGGCCATAGTGATCGGCGAGAATGGCTCCTGTTCCAATGGGCAATTGGCGGAATTGCTGCAGGGCTTGCAGGCCCTGGAAGAGCCCTCCATCCAACTGATCTTCACCACCGAGGGCGTCTCCCTGGTCACCCATGACTCGCCAGTGCTGGCCCAGTTGCAAGCCTTGGAGGTCAAAGGGGTGCCGATATTGACTTGCTCCACTTGCCTGAGCCACGCTGGTCTGCGGGATCAAGTCGCTGTGGGAAGAGTGGCTGGCATGACCCGTATCATGACAGCCATGCAATCGGCCGATCAGGTGGCAGCCATCTGATGGACTTCAGGGGGCAGCGGGCGACGGTCATTGGTCTGGCCCGAGAGGGCACGGCCTTAGCCCGCTTCCTGGCTGAAAGCGGAGCCGCTGTCACTGTCAGTGACATAAAAAGCCGAGAAGAGCTTTCCGAAAGCATCGAGGCCCTGGCAAGCTTACCGATCCGCTTCGCGTTGGGCGGGCATCCGACGGATATCCTGGAGGCTGATGTGGTTTTCGTCAGCCCTGGCGTGCCGCTGGAGGTCCCCATTCTGGCTGAGGTCAGAAAACAGGGTATACCCATCAGCAGCGAGACCAGGTTGTTCGCTCAACTGTGCCCGGCGCCCATCGTCGGCATAACCGGCTCCAGCGGCAAGACCACGACGACTGCCTTGGTGGGTGAGATGCTGAAGAAGGCCGGCTGCCGCACCTGGGTGGGGGGCAACATCGGTCGGCCTCTAATCGGCCACCTGACTGATATCCGGCCAGAAGACAAGGTGGTCATGGAACTTTCCAGCTTTCAGTTGGAGTTCTTCGCCCCCTGGTCACAGGAGCGCACCACGGGACCTTTTGACTTCATTGGTCGAGGATGGAGCCCTCCGATCGCTGCCATTCTAAATATCACGCCCAACCACCTGGACCGCCACCCGACGATGGAGGCCTACATCGAGGTCAAAGTCAACATATTGCGCTACCAGGGCCCGGGCGATGTGGCCGTGTTGGGCTACGACAATCCCATTACTCGTGGATTGATCCATTCCCAATTCCCAATTCCCGATTCTCCGTCGGTGGTAAGCTTTAGTCTGCAAACCGAGGTGAAACAGGGAGCTTTTGTGCAGGCTTGTCCTGAGCGAAGTCGAAGGGATGGAAAGGTCGTGCTCAGATTAGGAGAAGATAAGTGGCAGATTTGCGCCGTGGCCGATATCAAGCTGTTGGGTCAGCATAACGTGGAAAATGTGCTGGCTGCCTGTACCATTGCCGGGGCGTCCGGTGCTGATCCGCAGTCCATGGCGCACGTGGCGACCACCTTCGCTGGTGTCGAGCACCGGTTGGAGCTAGTCCGGACACTGAGAGGGGTGCGCTACTACAATGATTCCATCGCCACCTCGCCCGAACGCACTGCGGCCGCTCTGCGCTCCTTTGAGGAGCCTATTGTGCTTCTGGCTGGGGGGCGTGACAAGCACCTGCCCTGGGAGGAGATGGCACAACTGGCGCTGCGTAAGGTGAGACATCTGGTGCTTTTTGGGGAGGCAGCCCCTATCATCGAGAGAGCAATCCACAAGACGGCGCAGCAGCGCCGTACCCAACGCACAATGGACAATGCGCCATTGGCTATTCACAGATGCGGCACTCTTCAGGAGGCAGTGGAGGTTGCAGCCAGGAATGCACAGCCCGGTGACGTGGTGCTGCTGGCACCGGGGGGCACCAGTTTCGATGCCTTCCGTGATTTCGTTGAGCGGGGAGAGCGTTTCCGCGAGCTGGTAGAAGCTCTTTAGAGAATAGATGGCTACAGCTAGAAGGCAAGTCAGCAACCTAAAAGGGGGTTTCGACTATCTGCTCCTGGTCATTGTGGCGGCCTTGTTGATCATCGGCCTGATGATGGTCTACAGCGCGACTTTTGACCTGGCTTATAAGGAGTATGATCAGCCGACTTATTTCCTCATCCGCCAGGTCCTTTGGGCAGCCCTTGGGCTAGCAGTCCTTCTGATCATGGCACGCATCGAGTATCGCAACTGGCGACGCTTTTCCATCCTCATCATGGCTGGGACTTTGATCCTGTTGGGAGCAGTGCTTTTTTTGGGGAGTGAAAGATTCGGTGCCCAGCGCAGTCTCTTCGAGGGCTCGGTACAGCCCAGTGAGCTCTGCAAGCTAGCCATTGTTATCTACATCGCTCATTGGCTCTCATCGAAAGGGGACCAGATTCGCCAGGTGACTTATGGCCTTATCCCCTTCGCTATCCTCATTGGCCTGGTGGCGGCTTTGATTATCCTCCAGCCCGACTTTTCGACGGCGGTGCTTATCGTGGCTACAGCCGTGACCATGTTCTTTCTGGCTGGTGCTGATCTTTTTCAATTGGTGATCTCTTTCATCGTAGGCAGTGCCACCTTTGCTTTTTTGATCACGAGGGCTCCGTACCGCCTGGCCAGGGTCGCTGCTTTTCTGGATCCACTGGGCGATGCTCATGGTGGTGGGTACCAGGTCAGGCAAACCCTTATTGCTCTGGGCTCGGGTGGGATAAGCGGCCTGGGTCTTGGTGCCAGCCGTCAAAAGTTCGGCTATCTGTACGCTTCCCACACCGATGGCATCTTTGCCATTCTAGGGGAAGAATTGGGCCTGGTTGGCTGCCTAGTAGTCATTGGGCTTTTCACCGCTCTGGCCTATCGCGGCTTCAAGATCGCTCTGGAAGCTCCAGAAGACTTTGGAACGCTCCTAGCGTCGGGCATCACTTGTTGGCTGATTTTCCAGGCTTTGATCAACATTGCTGTGATCACGGCCACTGTACCTTTCACCGGCATCCCCTTGCCTTTCGTTAGCTTTGGGGGTTCATCCCTGGCTGTCTCTATGGCTGGTATAGGTTTGCTGCTCAGCGTCTCCAGGGGTGGGCAGCAGAAGGAGCAGCGGAAAAGTGCGCGTCATGATCTCAGGCGGCGGAACTGGCGGCCACGTTTATCCGGCTCTAGCCGTCGTCCAGGCACTAGAGCCCGGCGAAGGAGAAATTCGGTACCTAGGGTCCGCTCCAAGTATCGAGGCTGATCTGGTAACCAGGGCTGGATTGCCTTTCGTCAGCATTAGCGCTGCTCCCATACGGGGACGTGCCCCCTGGACAGTTGTCCGCAACCTAGTCCAGACGCTGGCCGGGGTCCGGCAGGCATTGAGGGAGATAAGGGATTTCAGGCCTGGGGCCATCTTTGTCACCGGGGGATACGTCAGCGTACCGGTGGTGATAGCCGGGTGGCTGCGAAGGGTGCCCATATTGATCTATTTGCCAGACATTGAGCCGGGCCTGGCTATATATGTTCTGAGTCGCCTGGCCCAGCGAGTGGCCGTTTCCGTTGAGCAGTCTCGGCATTACTTTCCCGCTCACAAGACGGCGGTCACCGGCTATCCTGTGCGGTCTGAGCTGTTCACCGCAGACAAGAGGGAGGCCCAAAAAGTTTTGGATCTGGCAGAGGGTCTCAAAACCCTGCTGGTCTTCGGCGGCAGCCGCGGTGCGCACAGCGTCAACCTGGCCCTGAGCAAGGTCCTGAACCGCTTGTTGGACGTCTGCCAAATCGTCCACATCTGTGGGCGATTGGATGCCCATTGGGTGGAGGGCCAGCGAGCAGAGTTACCTGCTGACCTGCAAGCTCGTTACAAGGCTTATGCCTATCTGCATGAGGAAATGGCCCTGGCTCTGGCCGCCGCAGACCTGGTGGTAGCACGAGCTGGTGCAGCCACCCTGGGCGAGTTACCGGCCTTGGGCTTGCCCAGCATCTTGGTGCCTTATCCCTATGCTGGCCGACATCAGGAGTTGAACGCCGACTACTTGGTATCTCACGGCGCAGCGATCAAGATTGACAATGCCGATCTGGAAGAGAAACTGCTGCCCACGGTCATGGAGCTCCTTGTCAACGAGGAACTCCTGATTCAGATGGAGGAGAGGGCCCACAGCCTGGCCCGCCCTGAGGCAGCACAGCGCATTGCCGATGAGCTAAGGGAGTTGAGCAAATGAGAACAATTACGGTGGACTATGCGGTGCTGATGTGGATGGTCATCATCCTTTTCAGCATGGTCGGTTATTTCCGTGGATGGTGGAAGGAGGGTCTCACCACTGGATTCCTCACTGGATTAGTTGTGTTGTTAAGGTTCCCTGGTCTGGCTGAAATGATCATCAACTTTCTTAACAAACTCATCAAGCTAGTCTACATCGCAATTAAGGCTCACAGTCTCGATATAGAAAGGCTCGCCGAGGTCGCAAAAGAAATTACAGACATACCCATCAAACTGGATCCGACGGACTTCCGGGTGTACCTCGCTGGGCTGATCGGCGTGTTGGTTCTCTCTTATCTAGTCGGCAGGATCAGCGTCGACAGTAGGGTGATTGGTCCTAACTTTCTTGGAGCTATATTGGGGGCTATCTTTGGCCTGCTGAACGGTTTTACCGTTATTTCCCTGGTGAGAGAGTACGCCGTTGGTCGCTACTTGCCGGGCGCCGCCGCAGAGGGAGTAGCAGACGTGGCCAGCGTAGCGCTGGCGGTAGAAGAGCTACCCTCTCCAAGCATTGTAGAAGGATGGGTGCCCTGGTTGCTTATCGCCATTGGAGCGCTTCTTCTCTTTGCCGTCATGGCCACTCGTTGGGGTGTGGAATGGGCCAAAGTCAGGGACATGGTCCCGCCTCTTTACAAGACAGTGCCCACACCGACACCGCCACCAACAAGCGCCACAATCTCTGTTCAAACCAAGTAACACCGCAATGAAATCGGGCTCTGGTGGCACAAATCGCCAAAAATCATCCGTGGATCAACAGGTCCACTTTATCGGCATCGGCGGCATTGGGCTCTCGGCCATGGCCAAAATCCTGCTGGAGGAAGGGTATCGGGTTTCCGGTTCCGATTTGCAGCCCTCGCCTCTGACGGCCAACCTGGAGGCCCTGGGCGCTAGCATCTACCAGGGGCACGCTGCCGGGAACTTGGGGTCAGCCGACTTGGTTATCATGTCCTCGGCCATCCGGCCCGACAACCCCGAGGTGGTGGCGGCTCACCAGAGAGGGATACCGGTCATCAAGCGCGATCAGATGCTGGGGCGCATGATGGAGGGGTGCTATGGCCTCGCTGTAGCTGGCACCCATGGCAAGACCACTACCACGGCCCTGATCGCCTGGCTCCTGACCCAGGCGGGCCTGGACCCGACCTTCATCGTGGGCGGCGTGGTGGAGAACCTGGGGACCAACGCCCAGGCAGGGAAGGGGGAACACTTTGTCATCGAGGCCGACGAGTACGACTATACTTTCCTGGGACTGAAACCGCGCCTCGCTGTGGTCACGGTTATCGAGATGGATCACCCTGATTGCTTCCGTGACCTGGATGAAGTGACCGAAGCTTTCAAAAAGTTCGTCAACTTGGTGC
>Ga0180438_10007821_pt1 | contig 13786 bp, 9 predicted proteins | sample SS_ome_12_FD_132455 | JGI IMG/M metagenome (GOLD analysis project Ga0180438, IMG submission 132455) | Hypersaline lake sediment archaeal communities from the Salton Sea, California, USA - SS_3_D_2 metaG | ecosystem: Environmental > Aquatic > Non-marine Saline and Alkaline > Hypersaline >... | reverse complement strand
ACCGCGAGAGGTTTTCGAAGTTCTTGGTTGACCTGGAAGAGTTTGCAAAACCTCCCCAGGCGCGTTTTCTGACCAAAGAGCCAAGGGCTGCAGCAGCGTAGATTACTGGAAACTACTGACTAGCTACTTCCATCGGCCGAAATTTGAACGACTGACCCCTACCGGGCAAAGGGCCGCGGCAGCACGGTGACTCGCCGGCCGGCGGGCTCGAGCACCTGGATGCTCACGTCGTCCAGCTCGACCTCGCCCAGGCCCGTTAGCGCGAACGTTACGCGCATCATGCCGGAGACCGGGGCCGCGCGATAGAGGACCAAGGGTTGCCAACCGCGCGTCTGCCCGATCCGCTCGGCCAGGGCCTCGCCCGAGAACGAGTCGAAGATCAACAGCCCGTCGACGCTGCCGGTGATCGGGCGCCGGATACTGACGAATGCCTGGATGCGCACGATCTGGCCCGCTTCGAGCGGCACGCCCGGCGTGGTGATCCAGATCGGCGGGACCTCAATCATTTCGGGCGGCCGATCGGGGTCCTCGGGCAGGGCAACCATGCGCAGGCCGCTCCGGCCGCTGTGAACGGCCTCGGGGACTACCGCGGCCGAGGTCTCGACGCCCTCGCTTTGATGGCGGTAGTGGCGCCAGCCGGCCGCCAGCATCGCGTCGAGGCCCTCGAATCCTCCGGCCGCGAGCCGGTTCGGACCGGGGCGTGAAGCCGCGATGCGCGCGCCCAGCGGGCCCTGCCAGGGGAGCGTGGAAAACGCGACGGTGGCCGGGCTCTGCATCGGCGAACCGGCCGAGGCGACCGCCCGCTCCCACGTGCCCCGCTGCACCAGGCGAAGCGATCGCATCGCACGGCGGGCATGGTCGTAGGCCCCGGCGTCGTCGCGCATGGCCAGGCTGCCGTCGCACCGCTGGAGGTGCTCCCGCGCGGCGCGCAGCAACTCGCCCGTTTCCGGCGGCGCCGCGGGACCGACCCGACGCACCACGTCCTCGACGAACTCCAGGTTGCGCGCGGCGAGGTGCCGGGCCAACGTGGAAGCCCGGGGACCGGCCGCCGCCGCGCTGCGCGAGAGCCGGGTAACCAGCAGCGGGTCGTGGCCCATGAGCACCAGGTCCGAGAGCCCGAACTCCGAGAGCGTGACTTGCTTGCCGCCGGCGACCCGATCGGGCCGTAGCGGCCGGAGCCGGCCGGGCACGATGCGGTACGCGCTGCTGTCCTCGGGCACGCCGGGCACGACCAGCGAGACGCCGTTGCCCGCGGCCTGGCCCGGCGCGAACTGCGCGCCGCGCCCCAGCCAAATCGGCAACAGCAGGTGGGAGCGTCCCGCCCGAAGCGCCGTGGCGACTACCTCCGGCACGTTGGTCTCGGTCGAGAGGATCACGTCGCCCGAGGCGGCCCAGCCGGCCACCAGCCCGAGCTCCAGGTTGAGCAGCTCGAGGGCCATGGCCCGGTATCGGGTTTGGGGGTCGGCGGCGTCGAGACGCCCCTTCGACTCGAAGACCAACCCCCGGCTCCCGGCGGCAACCGACATCATCGCCAAGAGCCGGATCTGCTCGCTCGAGACCCATCGCGGCGGTGAGGCAGCCGGATCGAGCGCCGCGAGCTGCTGCCGCAGCTCGGGGGACGGCTCGGTCTGCACCACGGTCCAAACGGGGGTGCCGGGCGTGGCCAGGCGCGGCTGGCGGCGGAGCCACTCGGCGTAGTCGGCAAGCTCCAGGCTACTGCCGAGCGGCCGCCGTCCGACCACCAGCAGATCGGCGTGGCGGCTATAGCCCCGCAAGTCGTCCAGCGGCCGGCAGACGAGCGGCCGGTTGGCGTGACGGTCGGCCCGGCGTATCGCCTCGGCCCGAAGCCGTGTGGAATCGAGCCGGTCTTCGCCCAGGTCGCGGCCGAGGTCCCATGCCAGGACCGGACCGTACTGCGGCCCGATTTCCCCCGGGGACTGTCCCAATTTTCGCTCTGCGAAAATGGGACTGTCCCCCTCCGGCCCCTCTGACGCTCCAATTCCCCGCGGGCTTCCGCCCGCGGCTACGAAGGCACCCCACTCCCTGTCCTCCTCTGAGTTCGTCGGAAGAACCGGCGGCGGGGCCACCAGCCACAACCCCAGGCTCGATGCCTCGGCGAGCTGTTCGGCCGTGGGGGGGGCGGCGAGCCAGACGGCGTTGAACCCGAGCTCCACGAGCACGGAGAACGGCTCGCCCCGGTGCTGAATGATCCGCGGGAAAAGGGGACGGCCATCGACCTGGAGCGTCGAACCGATCAACCGGACGCGGGGGCCGGGCGAGCCGTTGGCCCCGAGAGGTGCCCAGCCGGCGCGCGGTGCCGAGCCCTTTGCGAGCGGCGTTGCACCGGGGGCGTGGGATGCCTCGACGTAGCCGCCGATGTCCAGATCGTCGATCCAGACGGTCGTGGTGCCCGGCCCGCCGTAGACGTTCAGCAGCACGCGGTCGAGATAGGCCCCGCCCGGCTCGATTTGCGGCCCCAGCTCGCTTCGCAAAGCCGGGACCTGTCGGGCCAGCAACCGGGAGATGTCGTCGATGCGGAGTTGCTGCCAGCGCCCGACCTGGGTGTAGGTGGAACCGGCGACGAGTGTCGTCAGCGCCCGGCCGGTCCGCGGATCGGTGTTTCGCGGAAGGACGACTCGGGCCGCAAGTTGCACCCCCGGGCGGTCCGACCTGACCCAAACGGTGGGTAGCAAATCGTCGATCACGCGGGGTTGGCCGACATCGTGGGCGACGTAGGCCCTGGTGCCACCGAGCCCCACCAGGGTCAGCTTCTCGCAGCCGTCGCCGGTGTGGGCCTCGCCGCGGACCCGGCGGTGGTCTCGGATCTGGTAGCGGGCATCGCCGCCGGCGTCCCGCCAGGAGGTGTTGGGGCCCTCGAAGCCCTCGTACCACGCGGTCTGAGCCCGTGCCGTGGCGCCGCACTGGAACAGCGCGAGGAGCAGGGCGACGGACAGTGAGGCGCTTGGACGCAACACGGCAGCCCCAGGCGCGGCGGAGCGGTTTGCGGGCGCGTGGCTTTTGGGCAACGCCACGCAGTGGAGGCGTTCCCCGACGTAAAGCGTGCTTGTATCAGGATTTGCGGAGCGCATCCAGATCGGATGTCGCGATTTCTCACCGCGGGGCGGCGGCCGGACGGCGGATGCGGTTTCCTAACTCGTTATTCAGAAAGGAGTTGCGAGAAGCGTTGGCCTCGCCGCGGGCTCCGGCACGGGGTGTGCATCCGGAAAGGGACGCACCCCTGACCTGAGGAGACCCTGATGAACCGGCCCGCCCGAGTCCTCAAGAACGCCGCCGATGAAGTCCCGCAAGAGATTCTGGACCTGGCAGCGGCCATTTCGCAGCTCCCGGCCGAGCAACGCAGCCAAGTCCAGCCCGCCCTGGAGCGAGTTGTCGGCAGCACGAAGCGCCGCCGTCGGATCCTCTCGCTGGTCCAGGACGCCTTGAGCCAGCTCCGGCTCGACATGAAGTACCTGGCCTTCGACCTGGAGGCCACCCGACGTGAAAGGGACGAGTACCGCCGCAAGCTCGAAGAGACCCAATAGGGGGGGTACAGGCAAAGGAGGACGGCTCGGGAGCGGCGCGGGCACGGGCTAACCGATCCCCCGCTGTGTGGCTATTGTGGGGGGGACCGACGGTGCGTTAGGATGAAGCGTTCCGGCCCGGCGGCCGGATCATACATTGCGGCATCATCCAAGCATCATTCCCATTCTTCCCCGTTGTTGTGTCGCGGGTATGGCTCAGCTATCCGCCGAGAAGATCGCGCAGCGCGCGTTCGATTTGGGACTGCTCGACGAGCGACAGCTTCAGGACGTCTGGGCCTCGCTTGGCAGCCGGAACGTGCGCACCCGGGACTTCCTTCAGCTCCTCGTGCGCCGGGAGTTCTTGACGAACTACCAGGTCGAGCGGGTAATGAAGGGGGAGAAGACCGGGTTCTTCTTTGGGGACTACAAGGTCCTCTATCTGGTGGGGACCGGCACGTTCGCGCGGGTGTATCGGGCGGTCCACCGCGAGACGGGCCAGGTCGTGGCGGTCAAGGTGCTGCGCAACCGCTTCAGCGAGGACCCGAGGAAATACGGTCAGTTCGTCCGGGAGGGGCAGGTCGGCTGCGCGCTGAGGCACCCGAACATCGTCCCCATCTACGAGGTCTACTCCCAGGGCAAGACCCATTTCCTGGTGATGGAGTTCATCGAGGGGCGGAACCTCCGCGAGTTCGTCAAGATCCGCAAGTGCCTGGAGTACGTCGAGGCCACCCGGCTGATGATCGACATCGCCCAGGGCCTCCAGTACGCCTTCGAGAACGGCCTCACGCACCGCGACCTGAAGATGAACAACGTCTTGGTGTCCAGCCGGGGGGAGGCCAAGCTGGTCGACTTCGGGCTGGCCGCGCTCGACGAGAGCTTCAGCGAGGAGTTTCAGGCCGAGAACCCCAATGCGCGGACCATCGACTACGCCGCGCTGGAACGGGTCACCGGCGTGCGCAAGGACGACACGCGCAGCGACGTCTACTTCATGGGGTGCATCTATTACCACATGATCGCGGGCAGGGCGCCCCTTTCCGAGACCCGGGACCGCGCCAAGCGACTCAGCAAGACACGCTTCCAGAACGTGGTGTCCATCCGCAAGGTCGACCCGAGCATCCCCGACTCGGTCGCCCTGGTCGTGAACAAGGCGATGATGCTCGATCCGGGCAAGCGGTATCAGTCGCCCGGGGCCATGCTGCACGACCTGAACCTGGCCGCGAAACGGATGGACAAGGACCCGCCCCCCTCGAGGGCCGAGGCCGCGGCGGCCGCCCTGGCGCGGGGTGCCAAGGGGTCGGGCAACGGAGCCGCCGCCGAGAGCCGCCAGTCGGTGATGGTCGTCGAATCGAACGTCAACATGCAGGACGTCTTTCGGGAGTCGCTGAAACGGGCCGGATACCGCGTGCTGATCACCAGCGACCCGGGCCGGGCCCTGGACCGCTTCCAGCACGACATCAGCACCGCGGAATGCGTGATCCTCAATGCCCAGGAACTCGGCGAGGCGGCGCTTAGGGCGTTCAACCAGTTCGGCTCTGACCCGCGAACCAAGACCGTCCCGGCCGTGCTGCTGCTCGACGAGAAACAGCGGCGATGGTCGCCCAAGGCCGCCGCGGCCGATCACCGCATCGTCTTGTCCATGCCGATCACCATGAAACAGCTACGGGGCGTTCTGGCGAAGCTCATCGGCGCAACGCCGGCTCAGGCATGACGTAGCGACAGGCGGCTCGCCTATCCCTCCCGGCGACCCGTCTGCGGCTACGAGCGGGTTCATTGACGCCTCTCGGGCGTCCTCTATAATTGCCCGCAAGCCGGAGGGGTTTCGCGGGGTCCGCCGTGGTTCGCCGCACGACGGTGCGACGTCGCCGTCTCCCCATAACGAGAGGTTATGAAACCCCTCTTCAGAAACGACCGCCATCCCTGTATCAAGGAGAACCCGCTGATGGCCAACGTACAAGAACTGACGGACGCCAGCTTCGAGCAAGAGGTGCTCAACTCGGACCAGCCGGTCCTGGTCGACTTTTGGGCCCCTTGGTGCGGTCCGTGCCGGATGGTCGGTCCCGTGGTCGAGGAGCTGGCCGCGGAGAACGAGGGGGTCAAGGTGGCCAAGCTCAACGTCGACGACAGCCCCAACACAGCCGCGGGATATGGCGTCAGCAGCATCCCCACGCTGATGATCTTCAAGGGCGGCCAGGTCGTCGACCGCTTCGTGGGCGTGCAGCCGAAGAGCCGGCTCCAGGACGCCATCGACCAGGCGGTCGGGTAGCTCGCTGGGGTCGGCGGGCCAGCCCGATTCGGGTCAATTTCCGGGGCTTTGGTGCCGATTAAGGGATTTAGGGAAGTCTTGACGATTGCGCGGACTTTGCCGCGCGGACCCCGAAACCCCTTCCGGCACAAGCTTCAACCATGCCCGAGACGCCCCCCCCTTCTGCTGGCGATGCGGCCCCCGCGACGGCCGTCCGGCCCTCGAGCGAAACGCGGATCGACGCCCCTCACCCGACCGAACCCCCCGCTTCGGCGGGTCCCGAGCCCGGCGGGCAGCCCCAGCCGGCGCTGGTAACGGCTGCCTCCGGGCAGGTCGCGCTGCCGGATGCCTGGAAGCAGTTCCGCACCCAGGCGGCCCAGCTCGCCGCGCACCTGCGAAAACGGCAGGAGGACCTCGACCGCCGCGAGGCCCGGCAGAACGCCCAAGCGGCACAGCTCGAAAGCGACACGCGCCGGGCCCGGCTTTGGCTCCGCGAGCGGGAAGCGGAGCTCGGCCGCCGTGGCGAACAGCTCTCGCAGCGCAACCACACGGTCGAGCAACGGCTCAAACACGTGGCCGACGCGGAGAAGGCGCGTCGCGAGCAACACGCTACGGCCGAAGAACTCGGCCGCCGCGAAGAGGCGCTGAAGCGCAAGGCCCGCGAGCTGGCCGATCAGGCCGCCTCGATAGAAAAGACGCGGCAGCAGCTCGAGCGGAGCCGGCAGGACCTCGACGCCGAGCGGCAGCGGGCCGAAGCCGCGCTGGAGCACAAGGGCCAGCGCGTCGAGGCCGAGCGCGAGGCGTCGCGGCGCATGATCCAGCAGGCGCTCCGCCAACTCGAGAAACGCCGCCAGGGCGTCGAGGCCGAGCTAAAGCGAAAACGCCAGAAGGCGGCGGCCCGGCAACTCGCCGCCCAAGAGAAGGACGCCGAGGGCGCGGCCGAGGCCCTGGCACAGCGCCAGCACAAGCTCGACGAGGCCGAGGCCCGACTCGCCGAGGCCCGCGCTGAAACCGAGACCCTCCGGCAAGACCTCCGCGCCGCGCGGCGCGAGTTCGACCAGGAGGCCCGCTCGCAGCGAAAACGTCTTGCGGCCGAGGAGCGGCGCAGGCTCGACGAGCTTAACCAGCAGCGCGAGGCGGTGCGGCGGCGCGGCGAGCACGTCGACCGCTGCCGCCAGACGCTCGAGCAGCTTCGCGGCGAGCTAGGGCGAATGCACCGAGAGACCCTGGAGATCCGGCTGGCGACCGAGGAGCTTTGGGTCGAGCTTTCCGGCTCGGCCCCGCCAGCGGCGCTAAGCCGCTCGTTGGGGCGCATCCGCAGCAAGCTGGCCGACCAGCACCGCATGGCCGCGGCCGAGCTTCGGCAGCAGCAAGCCGAGCTGGCCGCCGTGCGCAAGGAGCTGGCCGAGCAGCACGCGGCCCTGGCAAAGCAAAAGCGCGAGTTCGACGAGTGGACCGCCGCGCGCCGCGAAGAGTTCGACGAGCACGCCGCCCGCCTCGTCGCGCGCGAGGCCGCCCTGCAGCACCAGCGCGGCACCCTCGAAGAGCAACACCACCAGTGGCAGGCCGAACGCCTCGACTACGAACAACAACTCCGCCGCCTCCGCGCCCGCCTCGCCGAAACCGACCGCGAGCTGGTGGCGGCGTAGCGGGCAGGAGCGATCGCGGTTACTCGTCCGCGTAGACTCCGTGTGCCCTCTGCCCTGACGACCGGCATGACAGGGCATCATGGAGTTCGGGGCACGTTCAACATGAGCATGTGTCTCATTTGCCACCCGCCCCAAGATGCCCGCCCTATCCGGATTTGGTGTCTGTTACCCTTTCTTCCTTCTCGGCCGGACGCTGCTGACCTCTGATGGCTGAAAGCTGACGTCGTGATCGTGCATGCCGTCAATCCTCGAACAACGTAATTGCGTTCTGCACCCTTCCCAAATGCCGCTCGAACGCCTGCAGTCGGTTGGCGCTCACCGATGAATGCCAGAACTGGGCGAAACGCGTGTGGTGCCCACGGCGGTTCTTGAAGAACTGCGAAATGTCGAGAGCGGCTTCTCCCTCACCGCGATTGGCACGATAGTACTTGAGCGCCTCAACAAAGACGTGATCTGTCGCCTGGCAAAGCGGTGTGACGAGAGCGTCGTCCTGCCTTTCGCACAGCAATCGAAAAGCGCGAGTCTTGCGGCGTCTGCGAATGAATTGAGCGACGTTCGACCACATGAAATTCAGCACCATCCACTTCGCGTACCCTCGTTGCGGCGCGCCTCGCGCCACCCGCGTTACCTCCCTCATCAGACGATACCGCGGCAGGTAGTAATCGGGGTCCGAATTGGGAAACACTTGCCCATAGTGTTCTTCGGTGAACAATTTTTCCCTCCCCGACCGAATGATGTAGGGGTCCAGATCACAGCCGGCGACCGCCTGCGCGAGTTCCTCCTTGCTGACAACGCAAAACTGGCGTCTCCCGACGACTTTCCGCGTCTCCGCCTTCGACTCGCGCTTGCGAAGATACATGTAGCCAATCTTACGCAGCCCGCGCTCCAGTTCGATCTGTCGGCGATCGTTTGACATCAGGTCGGATGGTTTGATCGCGTTCTGCCAGTTCGTCCCCGCGACAATCTGCGACACTAGGGCCTCGAATGCCTCGCCGTCGTCGTCCGTGTCTCGTGGGACGCGAATCACCTTCACCAGCACGCTCGCTTTTGCGGCATGCTGCGGACACGTCGCCAGCGTGCGTGTCGTCTGTTGGCCGTTGATGATCTGCGGATTGCCGACTTGGAGCACATTGCGACCCTGTGAGATCTTCTGTTCGGCCTCATCGCAGACAATCGTGATGCCGTTGTTGTAATAGAAGAATCGCTCCGGTTCGCTCTTCAGCGTCGCCAGCATCCCCTGGTTGACAGTGTTCCCTCTCTTTCCGTCTATGCCGAGAAAGCCGCGGATGTTGCGCGCGAACAGGCGCCGTCCGGACCGCTCGTAGAGGGCCGCGACCGCGTCGCCCCGCATCGAAAACACCCACGAGTCCACCTTCGTTCTCATGTCGAATCGGTGAGTCGTGCCGTCGACCTTAACGCCGGAACCGGCCTCCATTTCGAGGTCGAGCGTCGGAATTGGTGGCGCCACGCCGTCGAGGTAATCGCGGAACAACAACATGGCCCGCTTTCCGCCAATGACCTCGATCCGCACCTGTTGGCCGAGATTTCGGACCTGTTGCTGCACGTCTTTGCGAACGGTCGGGCTGACCTTGCCGGTGGTGACGAAGTACAGCCAAGTTCGGTATTTCTGCTTCTGCACCTTCTTCCGTGCGGTGCGGAGCATTTCGGCAACGGCCGCGTGGGCATCGGAGAGGAACGCCTGAGCCTCATCGTCTTCCCACGTATGCAAAAAGTCCGCCAACTCGGCAAAAGCGATGACGTCGCTGCGGTTCTCAATCTTCTCACCCAGCCTCCGGCGGTACTTCCCCTGGACGATGAACACGGCCTGCGCGTTCTCGTCGATTAACAGCGCGTCCACACCCTTGTCGTTCGAACCACCGGTGATCCCTTCCACAGCGCGCTCATCGCTGTCGGTCACGTACGCTCGCAGAAACCACAGCACGAAGAGATCGTCGTCCTTGAGCCTAGGAAATCGCTCCCCAAACTCATTGACCTCCCGTTTCAGGTCGTTGAAGGTCAGCGTGCTCGTATTCATGCTTGCCCTCACATCTCGGCTCGCCTTAGCGTGCTACTCGCGTTCAGCAGCCATACGATTGCGCTCTCGGCTTCTCCTTAAGGACACTGATAGGAAGTCTGGTTTTTCGTAGACTGATGGGAAGTTTGACTTCCCGTAGGCGAAGAGTCAAGAGGGTCAGGAAAGGGAGGGGTGCTGGCTGCTCCTCCCTCTCCTGACCCCTCCGGCCGTCTTGGGGGCCTTTCGGGGTAAGACGTGCCGGCCACGCCGCGGGCCGGCGGGAGGTTTTGTGGCTCGCGTGGGGGCAAATTCCGCGGCACGGGCGCACTCTCCCCGCGCGCTTTGGGTCAGTGGGTGCGGGCGACGATCAGAACTCGACCCAGAACGTCTCTTCGTCCACGACGGTGAATTCCCGGGGGTCGTCGGGGCCCAAAGGGTCGATCTGGTCTACTTGATGCCCCCGCCTTGCCCGGGGGAGGTTCACGTTCGCCGCTACACCGGCCGGCGGCCATCCTCTTGTTGTCTTCTTCGGCGGCGGCTTCGCCCCCGCCGGGAAGAACACGGGGGAGAGCGACGCCTGCGGTAGCCGCGAGCCCAACTATCCTCCGGACAAGCCGGGGGCATTTGAAGACAAACCCCGAGCGCGGCGCACGGCATGGCCGGATTGCCGCGAGGATTGTGGTCGGCTAGAATGGAGTGGTGATCGAGGGAAAGACTCCGGGAGAGCGTGCCATGACGTTTCCGTTTCCGGCTGATCTGCAGGACTTCGTGCGCGAGCGGATGGCTACCGGCCGCTACGGTTCCGAGGAGGACCTGCTGCGCGATGCCTTCCAGGCCCTGGTCGAGGAAGAGGAGGACCTGGGGGCGGTGCGGGAAGCCCTGGCCGAGTGGCGAGCCGGTGACGAGGGCGTTTCCTTGGACGACGCCGTGGAGGACATTCGCCGGAAGCACGGGATTGGGAGAGAGGCGTGAAGTACCGCGTGCGTCTGCAGCGCCTCGCGACCAACGATCTGGACGACGCGTACACCTGGGCGGCGCGGCACGCGCCGCAGACCGCGGCACGATGGTTGGAAAGATTCCGGACTGCTCTGGAGACGCTCGACGCCAATCCCCAGCGATGCCCGCTGGCGAAGGAAGACGCCAAGGTGGACATCGAGCTTCGCGAGTTCCATTTCGGCAAGCGCCCGAACGTCTTTCGGGTGCTTTTCACCATCGATGGTGATGTCGTTCGCATCCTTCGCATTCGTCGGGCTCAACGACGCTGGCTCACGCGGAGACAGATCGAGGAAGCTTCCGAGCCGTAGCACGTTCGCGCGGAGAGTCCGTGTCGTCCTTGAATAGCAAGTAGGGTGACCGGATCGACGTTAGTGCTTGCAGTAAACCAGTTTAGGGAGCGCCCTGCAACGGCGGTTTCTGGCCGCCGCGCAAGGGGGCTGGGCACAATGACAGGACGGGGGCGGGGGTTCGTATCCGAAAAGGGGTCAGACCCCTTAATCCAAGGGGGTCTGACCCCTTTTCGGATAGGCTGCACGGGCCGCGGGCCCATGCTACGGCCGGGGGCCCATGCTACCGGGCTGGCGGCTACTCGTCGGAGTAGACCCGCGTGCTCTCTTCCTTGACCACCGGGCTTTGCAGCTCGTCGGTGAGGACTTGGACGCGGATGCGGAGGTCGCCGGGGCGCTGGGCACGGGCGCGGACGCGGTAGGTGGTGTCGGCCTTGGGGGCCAGGCGGGCCAGCGGCTCGAAGAGGACGCGGTTGCCCTCCAGGGCGTTGCGCGTGGGGCCTTCGGCGGCCACGGGGCGAAGCTCCGGCGGCAGGTCCACCGCCAGGCGCACGTTGCCCGCGGCCTTGGTGCCCTGGTTGACCACGCGGATTTCGTAGGTGGTTTCGCCCCCAACGCCGACCGGGTCGCTGACGTCGGCCACCTCGAACATGATCGCGGCGATGCCCTCGATCACGACCGGGTGCTCCTGCTCGGCCTGAACGCCCTTCTCGGCCGTGCTGCGGAGCCGGATCTTCTGCTGGCCGGCCTGCACCGGCATCGTGACCAGCTCCACGGTGCCCGTCTCGTTGATCGGCAGCTCGGCCAGTCGCCAGAAGACGGCCCGGTTGTCGGCGTCGTAGTGGCCCTGGTTGTTGGCGCTGACGAACTGCAAACCGGGCGGCAGGTAGGCGACCAGCTCGACCTTCTCGGCCGCCGCCGTGCCCGGGTTGTGGACCGAGACTTCGTAGACCGCTTCCCGCTCGAGGAACCGCCGCTTCGGGCCGTCCAGCGCGAGGTTCAGGCTGGGGGCGACCACCTCGACGTCGAGCCGGTCCTCGACCATCAGGTTGCCTTCGGCCCGGGCCACCAGCAGGTTGGCGGCCGTGCCGGCCCGCACCGCGTCGAGCACCAGCTCCAGCTTGCGGCTCTCGCCCGGCTTGAGCGTGCCGACGTCGTACTCCAGATCGGCGCCGGCGGGATGGCGGAGCCCGGCCGGCACGTGCTCGGCCAGGACCACGCCGGTGGCGGCCCCGCTGCCGGGGTTGGAAATCTCGATCTTCAGAGTCAACTGCTCGCCGATGAGCACGCGGTCGGCCGTCGAGGCGTTGACCACCAGCTCGGGCTTGGTGCAGGTGGTGCGCACCGAGGCGTCGGCGCTGAACACGACGGTCGCCACGCTGCCGATTTCGCCTTCGGCGGTGGGCATGAGCTGCATCTCGACGGTCGATTCGCCGCCCGGCTCGAGCGTGCCCAGCTCCCAGACGAGCTCGCCCCGGGCACCCAGCGACGCCTGCGGCTTGGTGGCCACCAGACGCGTGCCCTGGGGCACGCGATCGCGGACCTGTACGTCGGCGGCAGCCACCGGGCCGATGTTGCGCACGGTCACTTGGAACACCGCAGGTTTGCCCACCTGGACTTCCGCGGGCGCCGTCTTCTGCACGGTGATCTGCGGGCTCTGGGGGCCTTCGAGGTGTTTGGCCCCCGGCTGGCCGTTGGCCTCGTCCATGCCGCCCAACGGGCCTGCCAGGGCGTCGGCGCCCGTTTCGGGCTCGGCCAGGCCGGGCCGGCCGGTGTCGGGCGGCAGCGATGGCGGGATGCTCGATCCGCCGGTGGCCGGGTCCATGTGGAACGGGGCCGGCTCGTGGGGCGCCGAGCCCAGGGCGTCGGCCGGTGGGATTTCCCGTAATTTCTCGCCCGGATCGTCCCGGAGCGGATGACCCACGGGCGGGGCCGCAGCCATCATCTCGCCCCCGAGCGAGCCGCTGGGGGGCGGGCCGAAGCCCTCCGACAAGGGCCCGGCGGGCGGGCGCGTTGTGGCAAGGCCGCCGTGCGGGGAGCCGGCGGCGTCGAGCGGCCCGGGGAAGCGATCGTCCGCCGCGGCCCTTGGTTCGGCCGCGACCCGCGGGTCGGCGGTTGCCAAGCCGGGTCCATCGGGGATGTTCGACATCTCCGCCGTGGCCAAGCCGGCTGGGGGATCGTCCGCTACTGCCACGGGCTGGTTGCGGAGCCCGAAGGGATCGCCCAGCGCGGGCGACGGGTGCTCGGTGGGCAAGGGGCCGGCGGCCGAACGCAGCGGGCTCGGCTCGGTTTCCAGCCGGGAGGGTGGGGTCTCGATCGTGGCCGAGGTCAGGCGTGCGTCGGGCCGCAGGGGATTCTCGGCCATGCCCGGCGGGACCGCCTCACGCAAAGGGGAGGCCCCCTCGGCCGCCGATGCGATTCGCCCCGGCTCGGTCCCTTCGGCGACCGTTGTGGCGGCAGATCTCAAAGGGTTCTCCTCCGAGGCGACGGACGACGCGTCCGACCCGCGCTGGGCCTGAGCAATGGCGATCAATCCCAGCACAACCACAGTTCCCAGCGCGGCGATGCGGAGGATGAGGCGTTTCATGGGGGACATCCTTATCCCGAGTTAGGCGGGCCGCAGTTGCGAAAACACGCAAGCTGGCCAGTTTGCGAAGGACGAGTTCACCCAGGGGGCCCCGCAGCCGCCCCGGGGGCCTGCCGGCAGAGAACCTGCGCGGCGACAGCGCCCGCTGCCGAAAGGGGCGGGCGTACCTACCAAAATCGCGCCGGCGACGCAACGCCAATCCCCAAAAAGGTACTACGTACCTTTTTTGCGGCAAAGTAGGCGATCTGGGAAGGTTTCAAGAATTGCCTATTTGCCTCATCTTGCGGCAAAAAAGGTACCACTCACCTTTTTCCGAGAAGCTGGAACTGGGCGGGGCCGAGGAGGTCGGCGACGCGGGAGCGCATCTCGCTGTTGATGGCCACGCGGAGGCGGTCGCACTGGCAGTGGACCTGGCGCCCGTCGTTCAGGCGGATCGCCAAGTGGACCACGCAATCGCCCGGGTAGCCGCGGAGGATCTCGTAGAGCCGTT
>Ga0180438_10007820_pt1 | contig 13787 bp, 18 predicted proteins | sample SS_ome_12_FD_132455 | JGI IMG/M metagenome (GOLD analysis project Ga0180438, IMG submission 132455) | Hypersaline lake sediment archaeal communities from the Salton Sea, California, USA - SS_3_D_2 metaG | ecosystem: Environmental > Aquatic > Non-marine Saline and Alkaline > Hypersaline >... | reverse complement strand
ATATAAGGGATTTTTAAATGCCTAGAATATTAGCCTCTTTTTGTAATGTGGATAATCCGGATACCCTTTTAGGAATTACAGATGGGAAAACCTTGAAAATTATAGGTCATCCTGATAAAAAAATGCACTCTGTTACAGGAATAACAAGAACCCCCTTCGGTTGGATTGTGGGAGGAGCCTATACAGAAACTAGGTCTTCTGCTTTGTGGTTTTTGGATTCTGATTTCAAAACCCTAAAGACTCATAATCTTAAACTAACAAGGGATGTTCATTCTATCTCTTATTGTGATGACGTATTGTATCTTGTAAGTAGTGGAACTGACTCTATTGTAATGTGTGACATAAAAAAAGATTTAGAAATGGGAAAAGAGCGGTTCCTTTTTCGGTTTAATGAAGAAAATAGAGACACCCTTCATCTAAATTCTATATATGTATCTTCAAAAACCCCAAAGTTTCTTAACCTTCTTTTTTCTACATTTGGGCTAAAAGACGATAAATGGCAACTTGGGAAAATATACGAAGCAACCTTTTCGGATGGGGGTTTTGCCAAAAGGATAGTTCTCAAACACACTATAAAACAGCCTCATACTGTGTTATTAAAGGGAGAAAAGATATATTATTGTGAGTCTAGGGAGTTTAAATTTCATAGGGGGTTAGCGGATCAGGCCCCAATAGAGGTAACGGGGTATACTAGGGGAATCGCCGTGGATGATGAAACTTCTTATATAGGACTCAGTAGTAATAGAAAAATTTCAAAACATACGGGCGAAAAGAAACCTATTATGCGTCCAGATCTTATTTGTGGTATTGTTAAGGTGGAAAAAGATAAAGTAACTCCTTTTTTTGAAATGCCAAAAAATATTCCTGAAATTTATGATTTGGAGATAATATAAATGAATACTGTAGATTGGTTATGTAAAAGCTTTACTCAACATTCTGGAGATCAGATTAAACCACTAATCTCAATTTTGACTCCTACGGGGGATAGACCTCTTGGGGTAAGTCTCCTAGGACACTGGATAAACCATCAAACGATATTTGAAGTCTTGCCTGATGTTTGGGTAGAGTGGATTATCGTTTATGATGATGAAGAGGAGAGATATTCTAAACTCTGCGGTATTCAACATGATAAACTCATAGCCTCTTCTACTCGATTGACCTATCGTAAGGAATATGTAGGCCCTAAGAGCATGGCCCGGAATCTCCTGGAGGCTTGTAAACAAGCTAGAGGAGATTACATCTTCATCTGTGAGGATGATGATTACTACGCCCCAGACCATTTACTCCATTGCCTTTATAAAATGAACGGGGTTTGCAAGTCTTACGATGCTGTAGGAACTATTTGGCAGAAGTATTATAATATCTACAAACAGTGCTTTAAGACCTACAAGAATATAGGCTCTGCTATGTGTGCTACTGCCTTTAAACGAGAGCTACTCCCCACGATGGAGATGGCTCTTAAATGGGGCTTTGATAAAGCGCATAAAGGGATGGATAGGAAATTCTGGGATACCATTACGATAGAGCAGCATAGAGCGGTGGATATCTTTGATGGGCATGATGTCGTAGGTATTAAAGGACTCCCTGGACGAGAGGGGATAGGTGTAGGGCATTACGCCCCTGGATTTGAATATGATGATGGTTTTGCTACGCTAGTGGACTGGGTAGGAGAGAAGGCTGCGGACATTTACATTCAGATTAACAAAGGGACTCATAACTACGAGGAGTTGAAATGGACTTAGTAATGGGAGTCGATACGGGGATGCACTCTATGGGAGTGGCTATCGTCGATGAGACCAAAAGAGTTTTACAGGTGGAGGCAATAAATACCCCTAACAAATTTACAGGGAAGGATGCGATTCTGTATCAGATTAATATGTTTAGATCTTTTCTAAATCGCATAGATTCTCCTTACCCATGGGGTATAGATAAAACCGTTATCGAGTTTCCTGTAATTAAATATTTAAAGGGAGGTAAGAAGGTAAATCCAGAAAGTATAAAGAAATTGGCGGCGGTTGCCGGAGGGGTTTATGGTGTTTGTTCAGAAAAAGCTAGGTATGATGAACGATTTAGTTGTTTAGTACAGCCCTTTGGGGGTGGGGATTTCGTAGAGCCTACAGAATGGAAAGGAACAGTGCCTAAGCTACAGCATCACCGTAGGATTTGTGCTAGTTTGGGATGGTCCTGGAGGGAAGAGGGTAAAATTTTGATACCTGGGCTTCCTATGGATGTTATCGGACGAGAGCAACTCAATAAGAAGAATGCTCCGGATATTATGGATGCTATTGGTTTAGCTTTATGGGGGCTTGAGTAATGGAGGTCTTTTGGTTTTTTCTTGGGGGTTGTACAGGAATATTAATTTCTTCTTTTATTAATATGTGGTTAGGTAGGGATAGATAATGGAATACTTTTTTTATAGTGTAATCGTAGCTGGAGCAACGGCAATTATCTGGAAATTTTTAGACGTACTTAGTGTGGATTTAATTTGGGAAAAGAAAACAAAAGCTCCTTATTCCTCCACTACCGTAGAGTTAAATAACAAAGATTGGGCGAAAGAGTACAATAAAATGCAAGAAGATAAAGAAAAACCCGTCCCTCCTCCCAATAAAATTATTAGAGAGGATAGGCCCTAATAGAGATAATTAAAGTCTCTCCAGCCTTCGCAAAGGGGCTAAAGCCTCTCTAGCAAGCCGTTGTACTTCTGCGGGTAGATTTAGAGCTAACCAAGCCCGAAAATCTCTCCAGGCTGAGAACTTAAAGGGTTTGCCTGTTGATGCTGCTACTCCTCCTTGGTTATGATGGATTAGGATAAAGTCTTTATCTTTCTTCTTATGTTTATTAAACTCCGCAGCATCCCAAAACGCTCTTAGGCTTTTAATCTGAGATCTTTTAATGGGATACCCTCCAGCAATACGAGGGTCTTTGTGTGTCGCCCCTTTGCCCCAAAACGCCAAAGCCTTACCAGGACTCGCCCTAAATCCCTTCCTGCCATCATGAAAATATCTAGCCCAATATTGCGGCATATAGACTTGGACTTGAAAGGCGGCTTGGTCAGGTCCGGATGGCAATTCTATGGCTGATACTTGCATGGACTTCTTTAGGGTCTGAGACTCGCAATGCTTTTGCATAGCTTTTAAATAAGCTTTAGAAGCTCTTCCTACAAACGCCCCACCAAAAAAAGCCATCTTCTTAGTCCTTTAGCCCGTCTTTGGGATCCCTGCCTTCTGCATTCGCTTGAGTAACAGGAGTTTTCATCCTACCTACCGTGTCCATCGTATCTAGATTATACTCTTCTATGATGGTTTTTAATTTAGGTGTTCCGTTTTTCTCCATGAAATCACTTTCCGATAACTCCAACCCGTTATTTAGTTTCGGATTGCCTAAAGTGTTTGCAAAGGCTTCCGCAAAGAGTTTTTGAGCAGGAGAGATAACTAAAAGCTGGAATGCCATTAATGCGTTAGGTAACTCATTGGTAGCTCCCAACTTACCAGGAATCTGAATCCCCGCCAAAAGAGGAGGGACTTGATGAGCAGAGACAATCCCAAGGGCCAAGGCATCCATTTTGCCAGGATAAGAGTCATTGGCTTGTTCAGATAGTCCAAGCTTCTCTAATTGGACTCTCGCCTCGGCTCCAGGGATATTTAGGGCCATCGACTTACGTGAATTTCCATAACCGATATGGTTTTGCATATTGGTGTTTAACGCATCCCAATCCTTCTTCCCTACCGTATCCCCCATCACAAAGAGCATAAACTCAGGTACAGCCCTGTTGAGGTAATAATCGTATTCGTGCTGGTTTAAAGCCTGAGTAAGCTCAATAAAGACTACTGAGGCCAACCATCCAGGCATCCCATACCATCTACTCAAGGAGGTAGGGTTTCGGATATGAATTACCTCAGAGATTAAGTTCTGCTCCTTAGCGGTTTTTACTTCGTTTCGTTTAATATATCCGTCTTTATCTCCAAATCGAGCAAAGGTAGATTCTCCTATAGAGGTTAGGGTATCTGTCTCCGTCCATTCTTTTTGGAATACCTCCCAATGGAAGTGTATTCCTCTATCGTCCTCTACGTTGATGTAGGCAGTAGTAGCGGGGAGATGATGTAATCCCACGATTTTACCCCCCTTATTCCTTCGGACCTCCAGGAGGGCATTTCCGGTTTGCCAGAAGTCCTCATCCAAATCCCTAAGCACATCTAGGAATGTATAAGGAGCACATAGAGGATTTAACACCTTAGCGATTTTGGGGTCTTTCCACCCTAACCCCGTGTTGGAATTGGTTTTAGTGTCTATACACGCGCTATGCCAAGAATTAAATAGCTTAAAATTGGATGTTACTCCAAAATCGAAGGGGTGGTCTTTAAGGCCAATGCCTGTAGGTTGTGCGGTAGCGGCTTCTTCATCCGAGGCTTGTACAATAGTCTTATCCCGGACTGCTTTATGGATAAATTTTTGCAATCCCTCCTCTCCAGAAAAAAGTTCTGGGTAAAGAGGTTTATGGATTCTTGGTAAAATAAGGGCAGACCCAGTAGAAGAATTTTTTGTTCCCTTAATTTGCTTCATTTCTGGCTTTTCCAACTTTTTCTCCCGTTATTGCTATATGTACCAAGGACTTAAAAATTTTTCTATTTTTTACTTGATTTTTATTAAATCGTATGGTATAGTATATCATACAATATTGCTTTTTGCAAGGAATTTTTCAAAAAAAGTGAGGAATATAGTGAGGAAAAGACGTATCAAAAAAGCCAAGATCCGTTTTATCTCCTTGGTAAAGCGGGGGGCAAATTGGAGCCCTGTAATCTACAAATCAGATAACAAAATAGAATTCAATCCCATCATCAAAGAGGGCGAAAATTTTGAAGAGCAAGGAGAGCTGCTTTGCGCCTTTTACCCCTCTGAGCGTAGGGATGCTGATGGGGATATCGCTTCTCCGGAAGTCGTAAAGGATTTTGCTTACGATTTCCTCCAAAGCGGAGCTAATATTGATATTGACCACAACGGTAAAGCTCTTGACAAATCTCAAGCGTTTGTAGCAGAAAGTTTTATCAACAAAGGCGATTCGAGATTCGCGAATTACACAGATTACGATGGAAACCCCATCGATATTATAGACGATTGGTGCGGAGTCATTAAGATTAATGACCCGGACATTCGCAAAAAGTACAAAGAAGATGGTTGGAATGGTGTAAGTATTGGAGGAGAAGCTGTTTTTGAGACTGAAGACTCGGAATCTAGCGAAAGCTCCAAAAAATCAGTAAAGGCTCTTATTAAAGAGCAATTGGAGGAAAAGAAAAATATGGATGAAATCTTGAAAAAGCTGGAGGCGTTGGCTGCTGCGATGGAAAAAATCGCTGAGACAAAAGTTCCTGCTAAAAAAGAAGATCCCGCTCCTGAAGATACTAAAAAGACGTTTACTGGCGATCCTACAGATGCCGAAGCGGTCAAAAAGCATCTTCTGGAAATTAAGAAAAAGAAGGTTCTCTCTGAAATCAATTGGGAAAACGCCAAAGAAGTCGAAAAATATCTGGAAGGCTTGAGCGAAGACCCCCAGGAACCTAGAGAAGAGCTGGAAAAGAAGATTGAAGAGTTGCAAGGAGAACTTGAGAACCTCGAAAAGGGCTCTGCACAACCTCTCGGCAAGGAACTTAGAACCCCGAATCAATCTGCTAGGGCTGCTTCTTTTGGTCTTTCTCCTAGGAGTTTAGCTCTTATTGAGGCGGGTAAAAAAATGGCTAAAGCCCTTAACGAATCTAAATAATAAGGAGATATAACATATGACGACTTATAATACTCCTGATATGTGGGATAGCGATGATCTTACTGCATATCCCCGAATCTTGCCCAAACATGTTAGGGAAGTCACCCTTGCGGCTGTTACTGGGGCTCCTACCTATACTGTAGGGACTCCTCTTGCGGTGGATTCTGTTTCAGGTGAATTTGTTATTTGGTCCGCTGGTGGAACCAACGACAACGATAAAATTAAAGCGTTTCTGTACCCTAGAGATGTTGATACTCACGCGACTAATGCCTCTTTGGTAGTAGTTCTTGAGGCTGGAGATATCCATTACGATGATATCGAATTGCCTACTGGAGAATCTGCTGCCGATTTGATGGCCGCTTTGAAACATGAAGAACTTCGTATGCGCGGACTTCGGATTAAGGGTCTGTCTGGTATTGGTACTACGAACGAAAGCTAAGGAGGATTAATTTATGGCTACCGCAAAAGATGTCCTTTCTTGGGAGTTTTTGTCTGGGGTTATTAACGAAGTTAAATCTCCTCTCAGCTTTCTCAAGAATACTATTTTTAAACAAACGAAGACGCTTCCTGTAGAGACCGTTGAGTTGTCTTTCCTTACGGGAGCCCGGAAGACTGCGCCTTTCGTCAAGGTAGACGGAGAGGCCATTATGGTTAAAGGCCGGGATAAGACTCTCGTAGACGTGAAGGGACCGAATATTCGACTGAAGATGCCCTTTACTCCCTCGGAAGTCATGTTCGATAGGCAACCCGGAACTGCTATCTTCCCTACTAAATCTCAACAACTTTCTGCGATTGAGTCGCATATTGCGAACGATATTGAAGAAATGGACTTTGAGATTGTCAATGTGGAAGAGTGGATGTGTTCTCAGGCTATTCGAGGCTCTATCTCTTATTCTACGGATGACGAAGCTGCTTGGCAAATCACGTATCCGAAACCTGCCGGGAATACCTTTACCGTCTCTAATAACTGGAGTGCGGCTAATGCGACTCCCGCTACGGACGTTTTGACCGTAAAACGCTTGATGCAAAGTGCTGTCAACCTCTCTCCCTCCATTGGGATTGGTGGAGAGGATGCCTCTGTTGCATTTATGAACGATACTACGGTTCAAAGTCTCTTAGATACTACGAATTATGAAGCAGGGAATTTGACTATCAATGAGCAGTATAACGAGATGGGCGTAATTCGCCTCGGTCGTTTTGCTGGTATTCCTCACGTTGAGTATTCTACTCAAGTAGAGATTGATGGTGTGGACACTAGCCTGATTCGGGCTACTTATTTTGAGTATGTCAATACTTCCCCTGCGGCTAAGAACATCATGTATTATTTCCCGATTCCTGACATGAAGGCTTTTCGTGGAAGAAAATTCCAGGCAAAGCGTTTTGCTAAGTCTTGGGAAACTGAAGACCCTAGCTCTATTGTCTTCCTCACTCACACTCGACCTCTTCCTGTTCCCCGAAGGCCGGGTTCTGTAGTCTCCGTCAAGGTGACTAGCTAATTTTGCTTCTGTTTGCCGGGGCCTGGGTAATTTTGCCCAGGCCCCTTATAACGAAAGGACCAGAAAATGACTGAAAAAGAAATGAAACTATACGGGAATCCCAGAGAGAACTTCACCATTGGTGGAGTTTATTTTGTTAAAGGAAAAGAACTAGACCCAAAACGTTTGGCGAAAGTAGACAAAAAGCTCTTGGAAGACGCTATAGAAAAAGGATTCGTGATAAAAGCGACCTCCCCTCCTACAATAGAAAAGTATGATGAGGATGGTCCGATTCTTAAAAACGAAATCCTCGTTAAAAATAGCGAAGGCAGTTTCCTAGAGCCTAAAAACGTAAATGAGAAAAAGACTGGGAAGGGTGTTGAACGAAAACAGCCTTTTAAAGACTCATACCCAAGACCTGTAAGGAAATGGAATGCAGACCCCAGGCTTTTGGGAGATAAATCTGTAGAACAACTTAATATTATGGTCCAGGAAAAATACGACAATCCGGAAGACGCTCCATCTTTCGAAGAAAAAGAAGAAGCAATTGACTTTCTGACTCAAGATTTTCAGGGGTAAACTATGGCAATCTCTCCAGCTTTTGTAGAATCTACAGCGGTCCTAAAAGAGAACCTAAGACTCTCTGGAATGGATTCTGCTAAAGACTCAGCTACTCTTTTGGAACAAGCAATACGAAAAGCGAGAAGCCAATTCTATCGTAGACTGGGGCAATCCAGGATGGATACTTTAATTGCTATCACTCCATCAGATACCCCATCCACTACAAACGAAAACCTACGAGAGATTGCCAGGCAAACGGAAATCATGATTGTAAAGCAGGAATTAACCTGGACCCTGCCTATGCTCTTCCAAGACGCTTCCGGAGAGGCTCAACAGCTATGGAACGAAGAGGGCGTGTTTCGAGGAGAGGACCAATTCTCTTTGGGCTCTTTACGAGATATGCTCCACTTTGAAATAGAGCAAAACTTTCAATTCCTAGAGGGAGAAGAAACGGCGGGGGCAGAAACAACCTGGAGTATTACTACATTTGAACCAGAAGACGCTCCTCCTAAGATAGGCGAGAGTGCTTTTCCTGATAGTTACGATGACGAGGAGGAATAGATGGCTAACTTTGTCTATAACAGAGGAGCCTATGTAATTGCTAAATATGATGTAGAGTCCGTCACTTGGGGAGTTATGCTAATGAAAAACTCATACTCCCCGGATAGAGACCACGATTATGTAGACGATATTTCTGCTGATGAGTGTGATGCTACCAACTATGTCAGAAAAGCAATTGCAAATCCCGCAATCTCTGTAGATGATGCTAACGATAGAATCGAAATCGATTCCGATAATCCTACAACCTGGACCTCTCTAGGAGGAGCGGTGGATAACACGCTTGGGGGTTTCGTTATTTACCGAAACTCTGGAGCGGATGCTACCTCTGAGCTAGTAGCCTGGATTGATACGGTGACGGGGACTCCGGATTTCGACTTCGTTACTCAAGGTGGAGACTTTTCAATCGAATTCGGAGCAGACGGCTGGATTTGGGGGAATACTACGTAATGGGATTAATAGACCAATACCAAGAAGCGGAAAATGCTGAGGGTACTGAGCTAACTGCTAGGGGGCTCACAGCTATGATTAATAAAATCGTAGCTACCCTTTTTGTGCTCCCTGTTTCAGACCAATATTATAAATTGATGGCTCAACTTGCCAGGGAAGTTTTAAATACTCAGACACCCAATGCTAAATTCTTTACTAGGGCGTTAATTGAAGAGGGGGTAACCCAAGACTCCACAGACCAAGAAATCGAGACTGTAATTAATGCCAAATTTGAACATTTAGCCAGAATCTTTAATCCGAATCTACTCTAATGGCTAACGAAATAATTACAAAAGATATTGCGGAAGCGTCATTTACTATTACTATGGCTCCTTCTGGGGTAGGACTTGCAAATGGTAGTGGGAGAAGTTCCGCTTCTGTATCCAATTCCAACGACTATCCAGCCGCTTTAGTAAGTATCAACATCATGTCTGGGCTGGTTGCGCCTACAGCAGGGTATGGTTATTTTATATACTTACTTAGAGATACTGGAACAGTAGCCGATGATGGATGGGGCGGGTCTGATGCCTCCTATACCCACGTTAATGCCCCCCTTTTGGGAAGTATTATCGTAACGGCAAACGCCTCTACAGATTTTGCTAAGGTATTTGATACTGCCCCTCTTGGTCCTCTTGGTCCGACTTGGGGTATCGCGATTGTGAATTCTTCTGGGCAATCGATTCATTCTACGGAAGCGAATCACGATACGTATTACAACTACTACGTACCTGAACAGAGTGATCCTTAATGGGCTTTTACCGAACAAAACCTACAAATGCGATTTTCCGGGGGGATGCTCCTGGAGCTAGTAGTTGTAGATTTTGTTTGCCTTTTACCCAGGATATGATAGGACATCAAACTACGATTCCTAATATTGCTCCTTGTGCTTCTTATACTGGAGGGGGAGGGATTAACGGGAACTCCATTACGACTGTATCTTTAGTAAATGGGGCGGAATGGTGCTGCGATTTAATTGGTCCTGCCATAAAACTTTGGCCTTTTTCCGGGACTCCTAGCCAGAAACGGGTTTATTTAGGCAGAGTACGAGACGTTATCAAAGACCGAACTCAGGCTACCTTTGTAATCCACATTCACAAAACAGATTCTACTGCCAGAAACGTAGGGATGTTTGGCAATGTAGTCCCTACTCCCTGGGCCGCTTACGGTGTTTATTTCCGGGCTCCTCACTCCGATGGAAACGTGTATTTCGGATTTGGGGGAGCTACTCCTGGGACTTCTATGGTTTGGTATAACCCAAGCCCTAATATTACACAAGCGGAAGAAGACCTTTGGGTTTGTTCTGTAGGTCCTAGAGGTATGGAGATTTGGAGAAACGGGAAATTAGAAGCCTCCCACGGAAATAGTGCTACTTTAGGGGTCTTAGCTGGAACCCCCTCTTCTTTTTACCTAGGCCAAGGGGGTGTAGGCGCTTCTTGGGCAACCTCCTTGCATGACCTTTGTAATATCAGCTATTTCGCTTGTTATGATAACCAATTATCCCAAGCTCAGATTTTACAGATATATGATGACCCTTGGGGGACAATACGAAGACGGAAATTTTATTTAGTTCCTGTTCATGGACAAAAAGCCAATAAACTAACAGCTTCCAAAGCGGATTTAGACTTTGTGGGGAAAGATGGAGTATTAGTAGAAGATTCCGTATTAACTGGAAATGAAGCGGAAATGAGTTTTGCGGGGAATAACGCGCTAATCTCCGCAGCAGATACTTTAACCTCTGATAAATCAGAACTTAACTTCTCTGGTAAAGATGGAACGCTATCAGAAGAGAGTACTTTAACTGGAAATGAAGCGGAAATGAATTTTGCTAGTAAGGAAGCTGATTTACTGGAAGAAGCTTTAATTTCCGCAGGGTATTCTCAAATCGATTACCTAGGGCAAGATGGGTCTTTGGCAGAAGAGTCTACATTAACCTCAGATAAAGCTGATTTAAATTTTGCAGGAAAAGACGGGGAACTGTTTAGCGACGACACTATTGCTAGTCTTTGGGCTGAATTGGATTTTGCTACTAAAGAAGCAGACTTGGGAGAAGACGCAACCTTAACCTCAGAAAACGCCGACTTAAATTTCCTAGGAAAAGATGGACTTCTAGGAAGCGACGATTCAATTACCGCCAATAAAGCAGACTTAAATCTAGTTGTAGATGATCCTGACCTCTTGGTTGACGATACGTTGACAAGCACCCAAGCGGATTTAAACTTCGTAGCAACCGAAGACTCCATTTTAGTCACGGTTTTGGCTGTGATTATGAATGCTACTGCGGCAATTATGAGTTGGGTGGGGGTTGGAGGAACAGCCTCCTCTTCTTCTACTGTGACTTCTGGAAAAGCTGATTTAAACTTTCAAGCAACGAATGATTCTGTTTTGTCTGCGGCGATTGACGTTATAATCTCCGCAGGGAAAGCGGTGTTTAGGTGGTTCACTCGGCCTTCGAGAATTACTACGGAGGATGATATGTATTACTCCAATAAACAAAGAATCCATAATGCGATTCTGGAAAAAATAAAGGCGGGGCCTTGGGTTCCAGTAGAATACGAAGCAGATGGTTCGATGGCTGACTTGGGAGAAGACACCGTAGAACCTAAGACTTGCGTATTAAATGATGTGTCCAGTAACTTTATTCCTGCTCAAAATTCTAGAGATAAAACGTCCTGGATAGCGGATAGAGGAAAATGGATTTGGGATGTGCGAGTTGCTTTTGATGGAGAAGTCGTAGCGGATATCTTCGAAAAAGCCTTAACCGATGAACCTATCGTACTTCCAAGTGATGTAAATAACAACAACCTACTCTTAGTGTGGGTAGATATAACTAACGCACAATATAAACATCCAACAAAGAAACAACCTTCTTCAGGTACTTCAATAGTATATACTTTTGAGGCCACAATCCGAAAATAAGGAATAACTTAGAGATAAGGAGGAAAAGCGTATGGCTGGCCGAAATCTTGCAGGAACCAAAGACGCTGACGATTATCTGTTGGGAAGAGGGAAGGTATACTTTACCAGCCTCACCACAGGTGATCTCCCCGATACGGCGGGGTGGCGATTTTTGGGAAATGCTGCTGAATTCGTTATCAACGTAGAAACGGAGAAACTCGAACACTACGATACTACGGAGGGAACGAAGACTCTCGATAAGGAAGTGACTATCTCTCAGAAAGTCGCTATTACAAATCTGACTCTTGAAGAATTTAACTTTGAGAATATGAGCCTCTTCTTCGCAGGAGATGCTACAACTCAATCCAATGCTGATGCTGTTGCAGGAGTATCTCCAGATTCCGCAGGGAATTTGACCATCACTACTCAAGGTAGGTGGTATGATCTCTTCGGGACTACTACAGGTATGCCCTCTTCTGATATTATGGCTGATAGGCTCTATGATATCGGTGCTGTGACTATCGAAGAGCAAGCTGGCGGTTCTACTATGGTGGAAGGAACAGACTTTACTGTAGACAGAGCTATGGGCCGAATTTTCGTCATTAACGGCGGAAATATGGACTCCGGTACTTATGAAGTTACAGTAGCGGCTAATGCCTCTGCTCCTGCTAATGTAGATGCTGTTCGAGCCCTGAAAAACTCCGGGGCTGTTGGCGCATTGAAGTTTATCTCTTACAATGCTGCCAATTCTGGACATCTCCAGGAGTGGAATTTTCATAAGGTGACTCTCAAGGCTGAGGGAGATATTCCTCTGCTTGGCGATGAGTGGGCAGGAATGCAACTCTCAGGAGCCGCTGAAGAGAATTCTGCTATTGATGCTAATAGTCCTACTCTTACCGTAATTACTTACGAAGATGGGGTTCAGCAATAAAGTAAGGTAACTAGGGGGGTAGGGAAACCTACCCCCCTACATTTAAGGACCAGTGAATTATGAGACCCGAACTTAAAGAATCATTTAGTTTTATCTTCTCTCCTAAAGGGGTTAAGCACGAGGTAGAAGGCGAAGAACTGACCTTCTATCCTATCACTTTAGGCAAATTAAAAGAGATTAAAGAGACTGCCTCCTCTCTAGCTCAAGCAATCGCGTCTATTATGTTTCAAGATAAAGTGTCTGAGACTCTATCCTCCTCTACTTACAAAGAGGACAAAAAGACAGGGAGTTTTGAAAATGACACACAGCAAGAAGCGTCTATCGCTATTCTGGAACACAAAGACAAAGAGAGAAAATCGGCGATTCATAATATTATAACCATTCTTCTAGATGAGAGTAACTTCACCATTCTTGGCGATTTGTTGGTTCACTCTCTAAGGGATAAGTTCCCCGCTGATATGAAAAAGGGCGAGATTCTAGAATTCGTACAAGTAACTCCCCTTCCCGCCCTGAAAGATATGGTGATAGGAATTGTTAAAGCAAATATGAAAGCCCTAGGCCCTTTGGCGGAAAGGATCGTCCAGTTGCAGGGAGAAATCATGGGCGGTCTGGAAACAATCGCCAAAAACGTAAAGGAGAAAGCCCAAAACAATTAGACCCCTGGCTTACTTTACAAGATATGATAGTCTCCCTAATGACCGAGAATATTAGCTTAGATTTGATTATGAGCATGGATTTACGGAGTTTTAACAGTTTGGTTGGATCTATAGAACGCCTAGACGAAGCTAAAACCATTAACCAATCCTGGACCAATTGGCATACTTCGCAAGCCTCTGGAAAGGATTTAGGGAAATGGCTAAAAGGGATGTTTAAAAAAGAGCAGCCTACTGGGATGAAAACTTCTGATGACTTCCTTGGTAAATTTGGGAGAGGTATCTAATGGTTGACGAAGGTTTTACCATACCCTTTAACATAACCGGAAATGTCCCAGAGCATCTGAAACGGTCAAAAGCCGCCGCTCAGGATATGGAAGAAGCTTTCCGTCAACTGAAACAACAAGCTGACAATTATAGACAAACCGCCTCTTCTGTTTCTGCTTCCAATGACCAAGTTGCTAGTTCTT
>Ga0180438_10007818_pt1 | contig 13789 bp, 7 predicted proteins | sample SS_ome_12_FD_132455 | JGI IMG/M metagenome (GOLD analysis project Ga0180438, IMG submission 132455) | Hypersaline lake sediment archaeal communities from the Salton Sea, California, USA - SS_3_D_2 metaG | ecosystem: Environmental > Aquatic > Non-marine Saline and Alkaline > Hypersaline >... | reverse complement strand
CCGGTGTCGTCGAACCAGTAGACCTCGACCGACGAGACCTTCTGCGGCTTGGCGAACTCGTACTGGACCCACTCCGCCGTGCCCCGGTGGTCCCACCACGTGAAGCGCGGGATGCCGTGGTCGGCGGAGCTGGAGGGCTCCTGCTGGTCGTTCATCGCCGCGGCCGTGTCCGGGCCGTGCTTGTGCGAGTAGCTCGTCCTGCTCGTCGAAGCGATCGTCGGCAGGGGGGGGAGCTTCGCGAGCCGGCGCGTCCGCGGCAGCCAGACCTGCATCTCGTTGGCCCCGCGGTGGCACCACGCGTAGTAGGGGATCATCGTCAGCCGGGCCGGATCGCTCGTCGGCTTGCCGTCGGCGCCCCGGCGGGCCGACTGGGCCTGCCCGGTGAGCACGGTGACGCCTCCGAGCAGTTTCGCCCGGTGCTCGGCCGTCAGCTTCGCGTCGTCGGGCAGGTAGAGATTCAGCACGTTTCCGCCGTGGTCGGCGCCTTCGGCGCAGTAGACGATCGGCCCTCGCGTGAGGGCGACGCGGCCGCGGTTCGACTCGACGTTCTCGTGCGAGAGCACTCGCTGCGGGGCCATCGGCAGGTCGAGTTCGACGGTGTCGCCGGCCCGCCACGTTCGGCGGATGACGGCGTAGCCCTTCACCAGCGGCGCCGACTGCTCCTTGCCGTTGACCTTCCAGGCCGGCTTCCAGTCGATCCGCTCGTCGGCCTTGACGGTGTAGAGCTTGCTGGGGACGGGCTGGTTTCGCGTCCAGCCGGGGATGCGGACGTGGAGGGCGAACTCGCCGGTCTTGGCGGGCGTGACGGTGATGCGGACCTTGCCGCTCCATGGGTAGTCGGTCTGCTGCGTGAGTCTGACGCTTCCGCCGGGCAGGTCGATCCCGGCCTCGCCGGCGACGAAGAGGTTGACGAAGGCGGCATCGCCGCGGCGGGCGTAGACCATGCCCGGGATCGACGGCAGGAACCGCACGATGTTCACCGGGCAGCAGGAGCAGCCGAACCACGCGCTGCGCTCCAGCGAGCCGTGGTTGAACCTGAAGCTCATGTCGCACGCCAGCGGGTTGGGATAGAAGAACTTGTCGCCCGACAGCGAGATGCCCGAGAGGAAGCCGTTGTAGAGGATGCGTTCGAGCACGTCGGCGTACTTCGCCTCGCCGTGCAGCAGGAACATGCGGTGGTTCCACAGGGCCAGGGCGATCGCGGCGCACGTTTCGTTGTAGGCCTTGAGGTTGTCCAGCTTCCAGGCCCCGGCGTACCCTTCGCCCGCGCCGTGCTGGCCGACGCTGCCGATGACGTACAGCTTGCGGTCCACCACGTCCTGCCAGATCCGGTCGATGGCGCGGATGTATCCCTCGTCGCCCGTCAGGGCCGCCACGTCCGCCACGCCGGCGTAGAGGTACCCGCCGCGCACGGCGTGGCCGACCGCTTCGGTCTGCTCGACGAGCGGCTGGTGGTCCTGGCAATACGTGCCGTAGATCCTGCCCCGCTTGTCCTTGCGCCCCCGCATGTCGATGAAGAACTTCGCCTGCCGCAGGTACTTCGCCTCGCCGGTGACGCGGTAGAGCCTGACCAGGCCGATCTCGATCTCCTCGTGCCCGGGGACGTCGACGATCTGGCCCTCGCCCGGCCCGAAGGTCTTGCAGACCAGGTCGGCGTTCTTGATCGCCACGTCGAGCAGGCTCCGCTTGCCGGTGGCCTGGAAGTGGGCCACGGCCGCCTCGTACATGTGGCCGACGTTGTACAGCTCGTGCCCGCCCCCGAGGTGCTTCCACCGCCCCTCCATGCCCGGGTAGCGGTACTTCGGGTCGTTGATCGTGCGGGCCGTGTAGAGGTAGCCGTCGTCCTCCTGCGCCGCGGCGATCTTGGCGATCAGGCCGTCGAGGTAGCGGTCGAGCTTCTTATCCGGCGCGAGGGCGAGGCAGTAGGCGGCCCCCTCGATGACCTTCACGACGTCGGAGTCGTTGAAGTAGATGCCCTGGAAACCGCCCTTCTCCAGCCCTCCGGCGCGGGCGAAGTTGGCGATCCGCCCGGTCTGTTCGCACTTCTTGAAGTCGTACCAGACAGTCACCTCGCGGTTGGTCTTCATCCGAGGCCGCCAGAAGCCTTCGCCCACTTTGACGGCCGTGAACGGAACGGGCGTGTACGGGTAGTCGCGCTTCGCCGCCGACGCGACACCCACGGTCACCAGCAAGACGAGCAATGTGCAACGCACGGCAGACTCCTCGAGAAGGGCAATGACGGTCTCTGGCGGACCGGGACCTCCCGGCCGGCCTGGCCCGGCTGCCCCGCCGGGCGATTCGCCGGGGATTATACCGCCCGCCCTCGCCGGTGGCGCCTGCCTTGTGGCGGACGCCGGCGCGGCGGGCGCCGGGGCGGAATGAGGCTTCTGCGGTGAGGGCTGCTTTGGGTGGGCCTTTCGTGGTCTTTCGCGAAGCCGCAAGCGGCGGGCGGGAGCGGTGTGGAGTGGGGGGGGCGGGGTGAGGGGGCGGCTCGGCGCGGACCGCCCCTGGGGGGCGGCCCGTTAACCGGCGCGGTCCAATCTATGGTGCTATCCCCAGCGTTGGCCCGGAGGCCGGTCTGTGGCGATCTCCGGGGGCGTTACACGTCCAGGTTCTTGACTTCCAGCGCGTGCTCTTCGATGAAATCGCGGCGGCGTTCGACGTTGCTGCCCATCAGAAGCGTGAACAGCCGCTCGGACTCCTCCGCCTCGTCGTCCTTGACGCGGAGCAGCACCCGCCGGTCCGGGTCCATCGTCGTCTCCCACAGCTCGTCGGCGTTCATCTCCCCGAGGCCCTTGAACCGCTTGATCTCCATGCCCTTCGAGCCGATCTGGCGGATGCCGGGGACGATCTCGGAGACGTTATCGACCTCGTGCTCCTCCCCGTCGCCGATCAGGGCGTACTTGGCCGGCTCCTTCTCGCCGGTGACCGCCTCCTGGCGGGTCAGGAAGTAGTCCTCGATGCTCAGCCCGCGGGCCTTGAGCTTGGCGATGAGCTTCTCGATGTCCCTGACCTCGTGCAGTTCGGCCCGCTTCTGGACGCGCGGGTGGCGGGCGGAGTCGCCCTTGCCGTTGCCGTTGTCGTCGAGGAGGTCGGCGTCGTACTTGGCCAGTTCGGCCTCGAAGTCGGCGGAGGAGTGGAAGAACAGGTCGGTGCCCTTGACGACGAGCCAGTGGCTGGGCAGCTTGCCGTCTTTGCGGCGGTCCATCAGCGCGGCGAAGTCGAGCCCGCGGCGCTCGACGATGCGGACCTTGTCGCTCAGTTGCTCGAGCACGCCGACGAGCTCGCGGAGCTTCGCACCGGCGAACTGGAGGGCCACCTGGCCTTCGCCCTTCGACCAGTCGCGGACCTCGAGGCTCGTGCCCTCGAGGCCCAGCTCGGTGAGGCGTTGGCGCATCTCGCCCTCGTTCAGCACGTAGTGCTTGCGGCGCCGCCGCGTGACGAGGTACAGCGGCGGCTGGGCGATGAACACCCGCCCGTGCGTGATCAGCGGCTTCATGTGGCGGAAGAAGAACGTCAGCAGCAGCGTGCGGATGTGGCTGCCGTCGACGTCGGCGTCGGTCATGATGATGATCTTGCCGTACCGCAGCTTGCTGATGTCGAACTCGTCGTTGCCGATCCCGCAGCCCAGCGCCGAGATGATCGTCTGGATCTCGTTGAAGTTGAGGATCTTGTCCAGGCGGGCCTTCTCGACGTTGAGGATCTTGCCCCGCAGCGGCAGGATCGCCTGGATGGCGGAGTTGCGCCCCTGCTTGGCCGGCCCGCCGGCCGAGTCGCCCTCCACGAGGAACAGCTCCGTCGAGTCGACGTCCTTCGAGCGGCAGTCGGCCAGCTTGCCCGGCAGCGAGCCGCTGCCCAGCACGCTCTTCCGCCGCGTCAGGTCGCGGGCCTTGCGGGCCGCCTCCCGGGCCTGCATCGCCTGCACGCCCTTGTTGACGATCCGCTTGGCCTCCTTCGGGTGCTCCTCCATCCACGCCCCGAGCAGCTCGTTGACCGCCTGCGTGACGAAGCTCTCGACCTCGCTGTTGCCCAGCTTCGTCTTCGTCTGGCCCTCGAACTGCGGCTCGGGGACCTTGACCGACACGACGGCCGTCAGCCCCTCCCGCAGGTCGTCCCCGCTCGGGGCCGCCCCGTCCTTCAGGACCTTGCTGTTGCGGGCGTAGGCGTTGATCGTCCGCGTCACCGCGCTCTTGTAGCCCGACAGGTGCGTCCCGCCCTCCAGCGTGTTGATGTTGTTGGCGAACGTGAAGATCGTCTCGCTGTACCCGTCGGTGTACTGCATCACCAGGTCCACCGTCAGCAGCGACTGAGGGTCGTGCTTGCTGATGACGATCGGGCGGTGCAGCGTCTGCTTGTTCTCGTTGAGATGCTTGACGAACGCCACCAGCCCCTTGTTGTACTGGAAGACCTCCTCCCGGTCCGACCGCTCGTCCTTCAGCCGGATGCGGATGCCCTCGTTCAGGTACGCCAGCTCCCGTAGGCGCGTGGCCAGCACCCCGTAACGGCAGGCGATGTCGGGGAAGATCTCGGGATCGGGCCGAAACGTGATGCGGCTGCCGGTCCGCTTGCTCTTGCCGATCTGCTTCACGTCGCTGGTCTTGCGCCCCCGCTCGAACTCCATCTGCCAGATTGCCCCGTCGCGGCTGACCTCGACCTCCATCCATTCGCTGAGGGCGTTGACCACCGAGGCGCCCACGCCGTGCAGCCCGCCGGAGACCTTGTACGCGCCGTGGTCGAACTTCCCCCCGGCGTGCAGGCGGCAGAAGACGACCTCCAGCGTCGAGACCTTCTCCGTCGGGTGCGGGCCGACCGGGATGCCGATGCCGTCGTCGGCCACCGTGACCGATTCGTCCGGGTGGACGATCACGTTGATGTTCTTGCACCGACCGGCCATCGCCTCGTCGATGGCGTTGTCGGCGATCTCCCAGACCAAGTGGTGCAGCCCCCGCGTCGTCGTGTCGCCGATGTACATGCCCGGGCGCTTCCGCACGGCCTCCATGCCGCGAAGCACCTTGATCTGGCTCTCGTCGTAGACTGACTGCCGTGAGCCGCTTCTCGCCTCGGCCGTCTCCTTGGCCACTTCGCAACTTCTCCTTGCCCGACGGGGGCCCTAATGGGTGTCCGCAACTCGCGGCGAAACGCCCGCGAAAAGGGCGTGCCAAACCAGTTGATATTATCGCCGAACCGGGCCCCAATCGCCAGCCAAATCCGCCCCCAAGCCCCTGTATTCTCAAGACAAACCGGGCCTCCACACCGCCGCCCCGCTCTCCCGCGAACCCAGGCGGAAAAGGGGCGGAAAAGGGGACAGGGGGCGGAAAAGGGGACAGGCTACTTTTTTGCAGGCAGGGGGCTGGGGTTCTGTCTTGGGGCACGAGAATGGGGACAGGCACCTGCGCTTCGCTTCGGAGCCAGTCCCCATTTTCGTTGGCGGCCCCACGAGGCTACTGCGGCAGCGACTGTAACTGCTGACGGACGTGGTCGACCGTATGCTGCTCGCCGAGCTGCCGGGCCAGCTCCATCCCGCGGGAGAACACCTCCCGCGCGCCGGCCAGGTCGCCCGCGGCCCGCAGGTTCTTACCCGCCTCGACGTAGGCCGCAAGGTAGTCCGCGTCGATCTCCATGCACCGCCGGAAGGCCGCGTCGGCCTCCTCGTGCCGACCCGCCGCGACGTACTCCATGCCCAGGCTGTACTGGAGGAACACGTCGTCCCCGTCGGCCTGGAGCATCTTACGGATCGACTCGATTCTGTCGCTCACGAGCAGTCCTTTCGCCGGCACACCAGCGGCCGCGCCGTCGGGCATTATACCGATCCGCCGCCTCCTTGCCCAAGCGCGCGTTGGTCGGCGGGGGCCGGCGGGGCGGCGGTTTTTGTGCTGCGGCGCGGCGAGGGCGATTGGGTAAAATGCGCCGATGACGATCCGACCGGCCATCGTCCCCGACGCCGCGGGCATCTGCGAGCTGATCAATCGCTACGCCGAGCGGGAGGCAATGCTCCACCGGAGCCTGGAGAGCGCCTACGACTGCCTTCGGGAGTTTCACGTGGCCGTCGAGCAGGACGGGCGGGTGGTCGGCTGCGTGGCGGTGGACCTGTTCTGGGCGGACCTGGCGGAGATCAAGTCGCTGGCGGTGGCGCCGGAGCGGCACGGGGAGGGGCTCGGCTCGCAGTTGATGGCCGCCGCGCTGGCCGACGCGCGGCGCCTCGGCGTGACGAAGCTGTTCGCGCTGACCTACCAGCAGGGCTTCTTCGAGCGGTTCGGCTTCGCGGTGATCGACCGAGACACGCTGCCGGAGAAGGTCTGGCGGGAATGCATCGCCTGCCCCAGGTTCGACGCCTGCGACGAGATTGCCATGGCGCGGGCGCTGTAGCCCCCGCCCAAGGCGTCGAAAACCGGGGGCGCTGCCCCCATGTCTGGTGCGCCTTGTCCGTGGGACCTCTGCGTCAGACAGGTCGGAACGGAACGGCTCGATCCGCGAAGATGACGAAGAGCCTCCCCTTTCTTTCGCCCGCCGATTGTGGGAGGATGGCCCGCGCCAGGCCGAGCCGCCAGACATGAACAGTGATGACCCCATCATCCGACTGCGGAACGTGCACAAGTCCCTCGACGGGCAGGTCGTGCTGGACGGGGTCAGCCTGGACGTCCTGCCGGGTCAGACGACGGTGGTGATCGGCCCGAGCGGGTGCGGCAAGAGCGTGCTGCTGAAGCACATCGTCGTCCTGATGCGTCCGGATCGGGGCGAGGTGCACTTTCACGGCCGGCTGATCTCGTCGATGGGCGAGCGGCAGCTCGTGGCCGTGCGGCGGCGGATGGGTCTGCTCTTCCAGGCCGGGGCGCTGTTCGACTCGATGACCGTCGAGCAGAACATCTGCTTCCCCATGGCCGAGCACGGCGTGGGCACGGCGGGCGAGCGGAGGCGGCGGTGCCGCGAGGTCCTCTCGCTGGTCGGGCTGGACGGGTTGCAGGGGCGGTTCCCCGCCGAATTGTCCGGCGGGCAGCAGAAGCGGGTCGCGCTGGCCCGGGCGATCGTGCTGGACCCGGAGGTGATCCTCTACGACGAGCCGACGACCGGGCTGGACCCGATCCGCGCCGACCTGATCAACGAGCTGATCCTGAAGCTCCAGGACGCGCTGGGCACGACGGCGGTGGTGGTGACGCACGACATGGCCTCGGCGCGGAAGGTCGGCGACCGGATCGTCATGCTGCATGGGGGCCGTTTCATCGCCGACACGACGCCCGACCGGCTGGACGAGCTGGGCGATCCCGTAGTGACCGGCTTCGTCCACGGGCACGCCGGGCGGGACGAGTTGGAGCGCATCGAGGCCGGGCGGGAGATGTTCCGGCACGCCCGAGCCGCCGACACGGAGGATCGGCCATGAGAGAGCATACCCGCAACGTCCTGGTGGGCCTGACCGTGCTCGTCGCACTGCTGATGCTCGGCGGGATGATCCTGCTGTTCGCCGGCCTGCCGTCGCTGCTCCAGGGCGGGTGGGTCGTGCGGATGCACTTCCCCGCGACGGCCGACGCGCACGAGAACGACCCGGTCCACCTCGCCGGGATGCAGGTGGGCAAGGTCGTCGCGATCGGGTTCGCCGACGGCGACCCGCGGAAGGGCGTCGAGCTGACCGCGCGGATCGACCATGGCGTGAGGGTCCCGGGCGACGTCCAGCCGACGATCTTCACGCGGGGGTTCATCGGCGGGGCCTACATCGAGCTGGTCCCCGGCCGGACGCCCCGGACCGACCCGGCCACGGGGCAGCCGCTCGAGTTCCTGCCGGAAGACTGGGGCGAGCCGCTGGTCGGCAAGCTCAAGGGCTCCGGCCTGTTCCCCGAAGAGATGTCTGACGCGCTGAGCGGGCTGGCGACGCTGGCCAACAACCTCAACGAGCTGGTCGCCCCGAGCACCGCCCCGGCCGCCACGCAGCCGGGCGCGACCCAGCCGGCGCCCTCGATCGGGGCGTCGCTGCGGGAGTCGCTGACGAAGCTCACTCGCGTGCTGGACGGGCTCGACGCCGTCCTCGGCGACAAGGAGAACCAGGCGAACCTGAAGAAGTCGCTGGCCGGATTGGCGAAGGCAACGCAGGAAGCGGGCGAGGCGATGGCGTCGCTGAAGAGCCTCGCCGCCGACGTGTCGAAGACCTCCGGGGAGGCCCGGCAGACGATCGCCGAGGCCCGCGGGGCCGTCGCTCAGATCGGCAAGACGGCCAAGCGGTTCTCCGGCTCGGCCGACGCGCTCGACCGCCAGGTCGAGCGCGCCGCCACGCGGCTGATCGAGGGCGCCGACAAGCTGGCGGGGCTGCTGGCGACGCTGAACCGGACGGTGACGAAGATCGAGGCGGGGAAGGGCACGGCGGGCAAGCTGCTGAACGACCCGAAGCTCTACAACAACCTCCTCGAGGCCACCGACCAGCTCACGAAGCTGATGGGGCAGTTGCGCCGGACGGTGGAGCACTGGCAGGCCAACGGGATCCCTCTGAAGATGGCGAAGTAGCGTCCGCGCGATGAAGATCGGACCGATCGTCTATCGTCTTCGGTGGCTGGTGCTGGCCGGCTGGCTCGCGGCGGCGGCGGTTCTCGCGTGGGTGGCCGCCCCGCTGGACCCGGCGGCCAACGAGCCGGCCGACATGCTGCCGGACTGGTCCGACCACGCCCGCGCCGTCAGGGCCCTTCGAGAGTGCTTCCCCGACTCGAGCGGGCTCAGCGAGGCGGTGGTCGTGCTGGAGCGATCGGACGGCCCGCTGACGCGTGCGGACCTGTCGGCCGTCGAGGCGATCGCCGCCGCCATCCGCACACCCCGCCCGCCGAAGATCAGCGCCGCGGACCTCGCCGGGATGACCGTCCGCACGCCCGCCTCGATCCCCCTGCCGACGAACCCGATGAAGAGCCCCGACGGGCGGGCGGCGCTGATCGTCGCCAACGTCCCGGCCGACTTCGTCACCATCCGGTCGGCCCGCATCGTCGACCACATCCGCCGCGCGTGCGCCGAGGCGGACCTGCCGGCCGGCCTGGCCGCCTCGGTGACCGGGTCGAGCGGGTTCGGGCGCGACTACGCCGACGCCGCCAAGCGAAGCCACCGCCGAACGCTCTACGTCACGCTGGCCGCCGTCATCTGCATCCTCCTGCTGGTCTACCGCGCCCCGCTGGCCGCCCTCGTGCCGCTTCTGGCCATCAGCACCGCCGCCTTCGTCGCGATGAAGGTCCTCGGCATCTTCCAGCACCTCGGGCTCCACGTGGGCACCGGAGAGCAGATCTTCGTCATCGTCCTGATCTACGGGGCCGGCACGGATTACTCTCTGCTGTTCATCAGCCGCTTCCGCGAGATGCTCGCCGACGGCAAGCCCACCGGCCAGGCCGCCGCCGACGGGCTCGGAGCGACCCTGTCGGCCGTGCTCGCCTCCGCCGGAACCGACACCGTCGGGCTGCTGATGCTCTGCTTCGCCGACTACGGCGCGTTCCGCTCGGCCGGGCCGGCCGTCGCGGTGGCGCTGGTCGTGGCGATGCTGGCGGCCGTCACGCTCGTCCCCGCGATGGTGGGCCTGCTGGGCAGGGCGTTGCTCTGGCCCGGCCGGCGGGGCGCCGCGGGCGGCGGGGGGCGTTTCTGGCCGGCGACCGCGAAGGCCGTCACGGCCCGGCCCGGATGGACGCTGGCGGCGGCGCTGGTGCTGCTGGCCGTCCCCGCCGTGCGGGGGGCCGGGCTGACGTGGGTCTACGACGCGCTGGCGGAGGTCCGCCCGGCCCGGCCCGGCGGGGTGGGCAACGCCGCCGCCGGCATGGAGGCGGCCAAGCGGCACTGGCCCGTCGGGCAGGTCGCCCCCGCCACCGTCCTGCTCCAGAGCCCCGCGCCGATGACACCCGACCAGTGGACGCCCCTCGCGAAGAAGCTCACCGCCGCGATCGCCGCCGTCGACGGCGTCGAGGACGTCCGCAGCCTCACCCAGCCGCTCGGGGCGAAGGCGGACCTCGTCTCCAAGGCCCTGCTGGCCGCCCGGCGGGCCCAGACGCGACGCGAGTACGTCTCCGCCGACCCGCCGGCGATGCGCCTGCTGGCCGTGCTGGACCGACCGGCGCTGACGCTGGAGGCGATGGCGACCGTCGCGGCGATTCGCGACGCCGCCGCCCAGGCCGCGCGCCAGGCGGGCATCCAGCCGTCGATCCACCTCGCCGGGGCCACCGCCCAGATGACCGACGTCCGCCGGATCACCCAGCGCGACTTCTATCGCGTCGCCGCCCTCGTGCTGGGCGTGATCTTCGTGATGATCCTCGCCCTGCTCCGCGACGTGGCCCTGTCGGCCTTCATGGTCGCCGCGACGGCCGTCAGCTACCTCGCCACGCTCGGGCTGGCCTCATGGGCCTTCGCCGCCGTCGGCGGGGGGGGGCTCGACTGGAAGGTCGAGGTCTTCCTCTTCGTCGTCATGGTCGCCGTGGGCGTCGACTACAGCATCTTCCTCGCCGCCCGACTCAGCCAGGAGGCCCGCACCGTATCCGTCCGAGAGGCCACCCGCCGGGCGATCGTCAGCACCGGGCCGGTCATCTCCTCCTGCGGGCTGATCATGGCCGCCACGCTCGGCAGCCTGATGGCCGGCGAGCTGAAGCTGCTGGTCCAGTTGGGCTTCGCGCTGGCCCTCGGCATGCTGATCGACACGTTCATCGTCCGCCCCCTGATGCTCCCCAGCTTCGTCGCCCTGACCGGCCGAACCGGGAAGATCCCCCGCGCGCTGGAGTAGACGGCTCATCCGGGACTCCCGCGCGGGCCGGTCCGCCGGGCCCCGCGGGGCCGGGCACAATCGGGCCGCTGGATGGGCCTCCCCACGAACGGTGGGCAGATGCGTACTTCCCGCCGTTCGGAAAGGGCTGGCGGATCTGCCGCAACGTGCTAGAATCACCGAGAAGGCCCGCGATCCCCGGGGACGCGAATTCACCTGCGAACTGTCAGGACGGAGGTGTGCGACATGTCCAGCCGAGCCTTTCGCCTCGTCACGTGTTCACTCATCGCCTTGTCATGCCCGAGTCTGGCCGGCGAAGTGCTGCGGGCCTCCCCTCGTGAGCCGCGGCCGGAAGGCCAAAGGGGGCCGGGGGGCCCTGCCGGGGCGAAAGGAGCCGATCTGCTGGGGCGAGCAGCGGCCAGGGTCAAGGACGTCGAGCAACTCCTCGCCACCGGCGATGCCTTTGTGAGGGCAGGCAAAGCAACCGAAGCCAAACGGTCCTACCGCCAGGCGATGGACGACACACTGAAGCACCGAATCGGCGGCGCCTTGCGGGCGGAGGTCCTGGCAAGGCTGCAAACCTCCAGAGCGGTTTCTGCCGCAGACCGTCGTCGGCAGAAGCTGCATCAGGCCCTCGAGACGGATCCGGATAACGCTAGGGCCAGAACCGACCTGGTCAAGCTGTACCTTGTCTCGCACGACAGCCCCGCCAAAGCGGCCAAGCTGCTGACCGACGCCGTGGACAAGGATTTCCAGCAGAAGGTGAAGCTGTCAGCCAAGCCCGCTGATGAGGCCGATGAAGCACAGTGCCTTCGGTTGGGTCAGTGGTATGCCGACCTGGCACGTGATAGACGCCGGTCAGTCGATGCCAAGGCCTTGGCTCTCCGTCGTGCCGTCGCCTGGCACGAAGCCTGCCTCGGCAAGCACAAGGTCCACGACGCCGCCCGCGAGAAGGCCGTCACGGGACTGCTGAGGCTGCGGGCCGAATCGGCGGCGGCAGACGAGGCTTCCACTCCGAAGACGCCCCCGCTGAAGCTCAAACTGCCGAGGAAGGCCGGGGAATCGCTCGTGTTTAAGGGTCACACCAGCGGCCTGACCGATCTGGCCGTCTCGCCGGACAGCTCGCTTGTGGCCTCGACCAGCAAGGACGGGACGATTCGGTTCTGGGAGATGGCAACGGCCAGGCAGATCAAGCGCCTGAAGTGGTCCGACAGCGGCGAGCCCTACAGTGTCTGGTTCTCGCCCGACGGAACGAAACTGCTGGTCGCCGGCAAGGACAACAAGAAGGACGTCTGGCGGATCTACGACGTTGCGACGTGCAACGTGCCGGACTTGCCGGGGGCCAAGGGCGAGGGGCGCTGCGAGGGGTTCCACGCGGACGGCGAGTCGATCATCATCCTCGAGGGCCGGCGATGGAGCTACGGACGGGCCAAGGACATATGGAACGTGGCCGGCAAGTACGTCGCGCTTCGCCCCGACGGCGGGTTGTTCATCACGAACACGAGGGATGGGCTCGTGCTCTGGGACGGCCGCTCGGGAACGGAACTGCTGAAGTTCGGGTTTGGCGATGTCCGTGCGGAGTTCTCGCCCGACAGCAAGTACCTCCTGTTCAAGCAGCCCGCGGGGCCGATCATGTACGACGGGCAGACCTGTAAGAAGCTGTGGGAGAGTCGCCTGCCGGCGGCTTATCCCGGAGAGTTCTCGCCCGACAGCAGCACCCTCCTATACCTGGGAGAGGGGGGGACGAAGCAGAACAGGACTCGTCTTGCCGTTCTATACAATGTGCGCACGGGCAAGGAGCACCCACTGCCGATCGGGGGCAAAGGAAACTACTGCATGGCGCGATTCATGGCCGACGGCGATGGCATAATGTTCGCCTATTTTGGGGGGGGCTATCACATCGTGATGTTCTACAACAGGAAGACGGGCAAGGGCACCGGCAGAGGACGCTACCGCGGCCGCCTATACCGTCCCATCGGGCCAAGGCACCTGCTCGTCCCATCGGACAAGGTCGGAACAGCAAACGTGTTCAGCCTGCACGGTCTGCGGTAGTCCTCAATCAAGCGATCTCCGAAAGCCGTATGGGCCTGCGGAAATACGAGAGATACGAGGACATCCATCAGCAAGCCGATGACGAAGCGGTAGCGGGCGAGAGGAGCCGGACCCCGGTAATGGGGACGGAGGCGTCAGCGACCTCGTTGGGCTGATTGGGGCCGGGGCGTACACCGATTCATGGCGTGTCCTTGGGGCAACGTCGAATGGATGTTTGGAAGAGCCCGCAGAAACCGCCTGCTACCGGCTTGACACCGACTTGCTTATGGATGTCCCCTTTCCGGCCGCACGCGAGGGAAAGCCCGATCCGTAACCGCGGGATTCGGGCAAGTCTCCGAGCGGCATAGGGGCTGGAAGGGGGAAGGCGGGCCTACAGGCCCACCGTTCGCTGGGCGAGTTGGCGGATCGATCGCCACCATTGGGCGGCCAGGGGCTTGGGCGGCAGGGCGAAGCGGATCAGGACGCGCTGGCCCGGCAGCAGGGGCCCGGTGGGCAGGCGGGTGGGCGTGACCTCCACGGTGAAGCTGCGGCGGGCGTCGGTGTCGGCCTCGTCGCCCGTTGCAGGCAGCAGGCGCCACGTGCCCTCGCCGACCGCGTCGGGTCGGCCGGCGGGGCGGAGCTGGGCGGCCGGGGCGGCCTCGGCGATCAGCTCGCCGACCAACTGCTGCGGCGTCTCGGCGCGGATGACGAGTTCGTCGAGGCTGAGCACCGTGCCGATCCGTTGGCCTCGGCGGACGTACGTGCCGATCAGGCGGTCGGCGTCGTCACAGACCCACGTGCCCGCCAGCGGAGCCCGCACGGACAGGGCGTCCAGCTCCTGCCGCAGCAGCGCCTGCTGGCGGGCCAGGTCGGCCTCGTCGGCAGCGAGGATCTGCACGAGCGAGAGGTATCGGCCGTCGCTGGCGGCGGCCAGGCGGGCGGTCCGCAGGCGGACGGCGAGGGCCTCGCGGTCGCAGAGCAGTCCCCGCGCTTCGGCCGCCAGGTCGCGGTTGACCGCCTCCAGCAGGATCGTCGCCTCCGCGCCGGTCTCGCCGCCGG
>Ga0180438_10007816_pt1 | contig 13791 bp, 9 predicted proteins | sample SS_ome_12_FD_132455 | JGI IMG/M metagenome (GOLD analysis project Ga0180438, IMG submission 132455) | Hypersaline lake sediment archaeal communities from the Salton Sea, California, USA - SS_3_D_2 metaG | ecosystem: Environmental > Aquatic > Non-marine Saline and Alkaline > Hypersaline >... | reverse complement strand
TTATAAAGAATGACAGGCCCACAGCATGCCTCTTTTCATAATCTCCTGAGCTTCCGGTACGTTAAAATCTTTGGCTTTATGTCCTAGTGAGGAATAAAAAACTCTCCCATGGTATTTACGCTCCTTTCCCAACAGCGGCTGGTGGAGCGAAGTCAATTTCAGCCAGCAGGCCGCGGAGGTCATTTTCGCTTCGCCGAGCGTGGAATCCGAACTGCTTAAAAAACTCTATGAGTGGCCCCCCCCGGGAAAGAAGAGTTTATATGTCCCTCTGTTCCGATCCACCATCGAATTGCGGCCGAGGATCGAAATTCGTGGATATGTCACCAAAGACCTTTTAGATCTGTACGAACAAAACCAATCAAATAGAACGGAGGAATAAACCAGTTTTTAAAATGAGCAAACGCCAGATACAAACTCCAATGATCCGCTTTGATGGAAAAATACCACACAAGGCCTTCCGGCTATTTCATGAGAGTATGGCAACCATTTTCGAGGTTTTTTTCCTGCATGAGTATCCTGATTATGGGGAACAAGCGGCTCAAGAGGCCTTTCGCTTGCTGGACCGGCTCGAGCAAGAGCTCAGTCGGTTTATCGAAAACAGCGACATCAATCGTATCAATAAGCTACGGCGCAACCAATCCATCCGAATTGGATTGGATGCCTTCGAGTGTTTGAAACAGTGCGCAGAACTGACGCACCTGACCCGAGGAGCCTTCGATATTGCGCTCAGGAGAAACTGCGCAATTCACTGCCTTGAGCTCGATGAGACCGACTTCAGTGTGAAGCTTTTGTCCGAGTCAGTCAATCTCGACCTGGGAGGTTTCGGCAAGGGTTATGCCATAGACCAGATGGCCAAGCTCCTCATCGAATGGGACATAGGATCGGTGCTGATTCACGGAGGGCGGAGTTCGGCTCTAGCACTCGCCGCGCCTCCGAATGAAAAGGGATGGCCTGTCACACTGAGCGATCCAATCCAAGCAGGGCAGATCGTGTCGCACGTATATTTAGAAAACAGAGCTTTGAGCGCTTCGGGATTGCAGAAAGGCTCTCATATTATCGATCCGCGTACGAGAAAGCCCATCGAGGACAGATTTGCAGCTTGGGCTTCGACCCCCGACGCGGCGACAAGCGATGCCCTATCGACGGCATTTATGGTGATGACATTCGAGGAGATCAAGGACTATTGCGCACGGAACCCAAATGCACAGGGTCTTGTCATTCTTCAGGATAAAAAAAACACACTCAACGGGAATCGTTTTATCAAATTCGGAGATTGGGACACTTTAGAACAATCCGGATCGGATGTGTTCTAAAGAATACACAAAAATTATTAACATCATTCGATCTGAACGACAAGCTCTTCCGCCTTATAACCCCCTTTCGTTCGAAAATACAGGATAAGAGCGAGATAACAGACCAACATGATGGCCGGAAAAATGGCAACCGTCAAAAGTGCATTCTTTTTGGCAGACGCTTTGATCGTCTCCACCACCAATTTTTCGTCACTCGAGAGTGAAGAGACTTTATCTCGATCGAGTGGCTGGTACTCGCCGAACAGGCTCGATTTTTCCTCTGTAACGACCTTTGCGTGCACCACAGGATCTTGTTGGTACAACTCGCGGTCGATCTGTCTATCCTGGATGTTCCCCAAGAATACGGCTCCGATGACTCCGACGCTAAGCATCCCCATACCGCCAATCGCATTGAGTGTCAGTGCGCCTCCCTTAGGGAAGCGCTCAGCAGCGACCCCCAGCATCGTCGGCCAGAAGAACGTCTTCCCCAATGCATAGATCGTCGCGGCCACGAATATCAAAATGCCCGTAGCCCTGGAGAGAGTCACGAGCCCTACGATCGCGATCGCACTGCAAACGGCTAAGAGTCCCAGGGGCGAAAGCCTGTGCACGATCGGGCCTGCAAGAAAACGCAGTATCATCATAATCAAGGCCGTGTAGACCAGTATCCAACCGGCCTGGAGGCCTAAGTCCCTCATCACTGGTGTAACGAGTTCAGTGATCCAGCTGTCGGTTCCCAGTTCCGTTGTCGCCAGAGGAAGCATGATCAGCAACAGCAGGATGAATAAGGGACGGCCGAAAGACCGCACATAGAGTCCATAGACCAAGATAAGAGAAGCTGCGATAACGACCTTCAATGTGAGTGTCCAATCGAAGATACGTCCGATCTCAGCGGTCATGATGGCCACTACGATCGCTGCACCGATAATTCCCATTTCCTGCAACATCACCTTGTAGGGCACACCGGCTTTTACGCGCTCTTGAACGGGAAACCTGGCTCGAAGCATCATGAATCCATAGATCGCCGCGGGGATGAAGATCAGGCCGACCTTCCATCGCCAATCCGCTCCCTGGCCCATGATCAAGGCCAAAAGCCCTCCCAGGACCAGCCCTCCGGGCCATCCGGCATGAAGAATATTCAACCACTTCGTCTTCTCTTTGGGAAAAACCGTGGCAACGACCGGGTTTATGACGGCTTCGACTGTGCCGTTCCCCAGGGCAAGAATAAAAGTGCCCCAATACAGCATCTGATATCCCGTCGCGAAGATCGTGATGACCGCAGATAGGACGTGGCACACAAAGGCGAAGGCCAATGATCTTCCGTAGCCGATTTTATCGATAACCAGGCTGAAGAGGATGATGCTGAGGGCGAAGGGCCACAATCCCACACCGAGGATCTCGCCCTTCTGAGTCTCGCTCAGATTAAAATGCACACCCAGATCGCCGATAATCTGTGCCCTGATGATAAAACCGAACGATGTTGCAATCAGGGCGATGAAACACGTCCAGAAGAGCCACTTCGTTTGTCCGTTCGTCTGTTCGTCTCTTGTACTTTTAGGAACGCGATCTTCCATTTTTCTCCCTAATATGTAATATCCACATGAATCCTCTTTTCCGCGGATTCCAGGATGGCATCGCAGATGACAGCCGCGCAATATCCATCTTCAAACGTCGCTCCCCATGGAGCGACATCGCTGTCCTTCACGATACAGTCCAAGAGATGGGTGAGTTCATGAACGAAACTGTGTTCCCATCCGATGATATGCCCATGGGGCCACCAGTTCTCCCACCAGGGATGGTAGGCTTCGGATATCAAAACATTGTGGAATCCCTGCGTTTCTTTCGGTTCCTCCCCCACCCAAAAAATCTGCAATTCATTCATCCTCTCCAGGTCGAAAACGAGGGATCCCTTTTCACCGTTGATCTCCAGGACCTGATGATTCTTTCTTCCACCGGCAAAACGCGTGGCTTCCAGAGTGCCGATAGCCCCATTTTCGAATTCGACTATGGCGACGAATGCATCGTCGACATCCACTTTTCCGGAGCCCTTGCCGTCGGGATAAGGCCGCTCCTCGATGAACGTGCGGGTCATGGCGCTCACGCTCTTCATCTCGCCGACTAAAAAGCGGCCCAGGTCTATGATATGCGCCCCCAGGTCACCCAGCGCCCCGCTCCCGGCCGATTCTTTATTCAAGCGCCAAATACGGGGCGTTCCGTAGTGAGGCATGATCCATTCCTGGAGATATTGGGCCCGATAGTGGTAGATCTGACCCAATGCACCGCTTGCGATCAATTTTTTCGCCTGGCATATGGCAGGAACGAAACGGTAATTAAAGGCCACCATATGTTTAACCTTGGCGCTTCTGGCGGCATCCCTCATTTCTTTCGCTTCTTGGGCATTGCGTGCCAAGGGTTTTTCACAGATGACGTGTTTCCCCGCTTTCAATGCTGTGATACAGGGCTCTCGATGAATGTCGTTAGGTCCGCCGTTATCGAAGAGCTCGATTCTGTCGTTATCGAGCATCTCCCGCCAATCTGTGTAACAGCTTTCATAACCGTAGCGCAGAGCGGCCTCTCGAACTTTATCTTTATCGCGTCCGCAGATTCCGACCAACTTGGGAATAGCGGGGGGCGGGCAGATCATGTAGGGAATGGTTTTGAAGGCATTGGAATGGGCTTTTCCCATAAAAGCGTACCCCAGCATTCCGACACCGATCTCCGGAATTTTTTCTCCGGTTTTTTTCCCCGACATGGTCGTGAATCCGGTCTCCTCGCTCATGTTATTCCTCCTTGGCAAAGGCCGTATCAAAAGCAACCGCCGACGGTGCAAAATCCATTTTTCGGATCATTTCCAGCGCTTCCTGCACTCCATGCTCCCTGTCCATTCCTGAATCTTCCCACTCGATCGACAGAGGCCCGTCGTAGCCGATTCGGTTGAGTGCTCTGATGATAGGATCCCACTTGACATCTCCCCTTCCCGGCGAAACGAAATCCCATCCCCGCCCAGGATCACCGAAATCGAGATGAGAGGCCAAAATGCTGTTTCGTCCCGTGAGTTGAATCCGTGAATCTTTCACATGGACATGAACGATCCGGTCCTTGAACTCTTCGAGGAAGTTGACAGGATCGATGAATTGATGGATGAAATGACTGGGGTCGAAGTTAAACCCAAAATTCGGATGGTCGCCGATGGCTTCCATAGTTCTCCGTGCGGTGATGATATCGTAGGCGATCTCTGTGGGATGGACTTCGAGCCCGAATGTCACTCCCTCCGTCTCGAATACATCGAGGATGGGAAGCCAGCGATCTGCAAAATCTTTATACCCGGCATCGATATCTTCCTGACCCGTGGGAGGAAAGAAATACAGCTTATGCCATATGCTGCTTCCGGTGAATCCATTCACGCGATCCACGCCAAAAAGCTTAGCCGCTCGAGCCGTCCTCTTCATCTCTTCCGTACAGCGCTGGCGCACCCCTTCCGGGTCCCCATCGCCCCAGAGTTTTTCTGAGATTATGGATTCATGCCGCGAATCGATGGGATCGCAGATACACTGTCCCACCAGGTGACTGCTGATGGCAAAACACTCAAGATCGTATTTCTCGAGAAGTACACGCTTTTCCTTGACGTAACCCTCATCTGCAAGGGCTTTATGCACTTCAAAGTGATCTCCCCAGCAAGCCAGTTCCAATCCGTCGAATCCCCATGCGCTCGCTTTTTCAGCAAGGGACTCTAAGGATAGATCCGCCCACTGTCCGGTAAACAAAGTAATCGGTCGAGACATGGATTTTCCTCCTTCTCTTTAGGCATTATTTCAGCTTCGATTCAGTTTAATCTCTACCACCCGGGATGTTCTGTTAGCAATAGTATAAAAAACAAATATCTTGGGTCAATTCAAAATTCTCGAATGGTAAATCAATTCCCCCACAGCCTCTGGATCTCATCTTCATAGCCGGTCATCTCCCACCGTATCAGCGACACAGGTATCACGCCCGACTCGAAGAATTCATCCAAGAATTCTTTGAGGTTGAAGTCATCTCCAAGTTGTTTGGATCTATCCCTGAAAAGTTTCATAAAGTGAACCTTGCCGACGACCATTTGCATATGCCAGCCTACATGGACCAGCGTTGTTTGCATTTCATGCCACAAATGAGGGCTGTCTTCAAGCAGTTCTCCGTGCGGGGCGTTTGCGACACAATACTCCATTGCATCCTTTAAACTCCAACCTCCCCTGTGCATATACAAATCCGAGAGTGCACGGACTGTACGAAAAGCCGCCTGCTCATAGGTAATCTCCCTTCCGTGTGGCGACCGCCCGTCGAGATACCCCGCATGCATCATGAGTTCTTCGAGAGCGAACGCCCACCCTTCCAACCGGGCGCATGCAATATCATAAGGACCTTCATGTTCCCTGGCCCCACGAATCGGCCGGTTGTCCCGTTGCGCCCTCAGGAGATCGAAGTGATGGCCGACCATCTCGTGAGTTTCCTCCATTAAGGGCTCACGGTGCGAAAAATTGAAGAAATAGTCATGTTTCTCCGGCCAGGGTCTGGGAGTCGACGGCAACCGGTCATGGAGATATTCATCGATAACAAGATAATCCTGAAGAGTGAATAATTCTTCATCCTGGATGAATGTCATAACATGATCGAGAGCGTCCCGGACGCTCTGTCGATATTCCTCCTGGGATGCCACTGGTTCGAGAGGAGGAAGATCACGGTTTCTGTTTTCTTCGAGCCTCTGAAATGTTATCACCCGATTATCTTCGAGATCTACGATTTGTCGGCATTCTTCCCAGGTATAGGGAAAGAGATAGACGTTTTTAAGGAGCCAGTTGTAGTTTGCGATTCCCACTCCTGCTGACGCTTTCATTTCATCCCGGTTTTCCTTCAACCAATTGAGGTAGTCGTCGATTGCGGTCTGAGCCTTTTTACCATCGGCAACAAGATCAGGATGGTGCTTCTCCAATTGTTTTATAAAGTTTGGGAGGGAATTGCGATTTTTTTCCAGATAATGGATGGTAAACATCGCTAGGTCACCCGATATCTTGGACAGATCCCCCCCGCCAAGATTTTTCTTTGCCTGCTCATAAGACTCTGGAATGGCTTGCAGCCTCGATCTAAACTCGGCGATGCGAGCTTCTTCGATAGGCAGTTTTGGAAGTCTCTCCAGTCCTCCCCTTCTGCCTCCATAAAACGCGGGATCACGCTCCCAGGGGCGGAGGATACGAAGCTCGAAGTCGAGCCCATTCATCTCTGCCCGGACAAGGTGGTAGTCGATCTGCTCGGCAACCGACCAGCCACTGAGATCGATCGCAGCTAATCGGCTCTGGTATTTTCCGAGCTCGCGGTATTTCTCATCCATGGCTTTGCCTATATCACCCGATTCCGCTATCGAATTCCCTTGATATTGAAACGCACGAAACTCTCCAAAAAGGCTGAGGAGATCTTCATAATTTTCGCTTTTTGATGCGACTCTCCTCCCTTTCTCTTCTGTGCAATCCATAAAAAATAGACCAACGAAAAAGGCTAAGGCAACAATTGTAAGAATCTGTTTCCTCATGATTAAAATCTCCTATTTATAAGCCGACGCAGAAAGATTTTCCCTGATCCGATACTCTCTTCGTCTCATTATCGGTATATTAATCAAACGAAAACGATACGACTGTCAACATAAGATAAAAAACCGCGATAAAAATCCTCTGGACTTTATAATGTCCTCCCCACGTTGACTGGGATTGAACTGGTAATATTATTAGAAAAGAAGATTGAACGCTCCTATCCTCTCTTTAAAATATGGCTTATGTGTATTTAGCCAAGCGACCAGCCGTTGTGATACGCAGGCCGGATGTACTCATCCGCTTCCGGCGCGTTCGTGGCCTTCATATTAGGTCCATCCCAGTAGAGTTTCTTTTGCGTACGCATTGCCACAGTGCCGAGCAGAACCAATTCAGTCAATGGACCTCCGAAGTCAAAATTCGCGCTGGCCGGCTTTCCCCCTTTGCAGGCGTCGATCCAATCTCTGCGGTGGCCCTCCACTCGAGGGATCGTTTCGGGCGGCCTCTTGTAGGCCTGCATCTTCGCCTCCGGGATGATTCGGGGGCTTTCACTCCAGCCTCCGGCGAGTATTTTACCCTTATCTCCCACAAAGAGAAGTCCATCCCCCCCATTCTTCGCTCGGGTTCCAGCTCTTCCGGCCGGGGAGGCTGGAGCCCCCCATCGTACCACGTCAGCTTAAGTGGCGGCAGCTCGCCACGTTGGGGAAATGAATAATGGACGATTGCGGCGACAGGAACAGTCTCGTCGTTCAATCCGACGGTACTAGCCTCGACGCTTTCCGGATAACCGAGGTCAAGGGCCCAGAACGCCGCATCGATGTTGTGACACCCCATGTCCCCCAACGCGCCATTGCCGAACGCCCACCAGCCGCGCCAGTCATAGGGAAAATATTCCGGATGGTACGGCCGGTATTCCACAGGTCCCAACCATCGCTGCCAGTCAAGTCCAGGGGGTACAGGAGGTGTCTCCTCCGGGCGGTTGACCCGTTCGATGGGGCAGTCTTTCCCGGCTCTTGTCCAGGCATACACTTCACGGACAGTGCCGATCGCTCCGTCCCTGATCCATTCAACCATAAGACGGATGTCTTCTGTCGAATGGCCTTGGTTTCCCATCTGGGTGGCCACTTTGGCGGCTCTGGCCGCTGCGGTGACGACCCTGGTTTCATATATGGAACGTGTTAACGGCTTTTCACAGAACACATGTTTTTTAGCCCCTAGGGCGGCTAAGACGGCAACGGCATGGATGTGATCGGGGGTTGCAATCAGAACGGCATCGATCGCTTTCTCCTTATCCAGCATATCCCGAAAGTCGACATAATCGGGACAGACCTTCGCCCCTTTGGAATCCGGCTGACTTTCATAATGCTCTTTCAACACTCTTAGGGCGGCAAAACGTCTGGCTGTGCCGCCATAATAGGTTTGACTGTAATCGAGTTCTTCGTTGACATCGCATAAGGCACAGATCTGGATGTCCGGCTGGCGCAAAAGATCCTTCATATTATTGATCCCCTGGCCGCCCGTTCCGATGATGGCGATATTGAGGGTGTCGCTCGGGGGAACGTGCTTTTTCCCACCCAAAACATGCCGGGGAACGATCGTTAAGGCGACAGCCGATGATGCGGCATAATCGAGGAATTTTCGCCTCGTGATGACGTTATCTGCGTTCGTTTTTTTGTCGACTGGATACCCCATCCGAATCCTCCTTTGATCACCAGTTGTGCCTCCAGACGGATATTTCTATGGAATGCGAACATCTAGATACGGTGACTTTTTTACATGAGGTTTATATATCGGCAAGGAAGGAATGTCAAACATGAAAAAAATTACCGGTTTGTACTATCGGATCGTCGGTCCTCACAACTCCGGCCATGTTTGCGTTAATACTGGATTTGTGCACTCAAGAATTATATCATAGGGATCTGCCCGGATAGGCAGGTATTGACGATTTGCATCATTGCCGGCCAAAAAAATCTCAATGGAGGTATCATGAAGCTATGGACCACGGTAATTTTGATTTTCGGACTTTGTGCATTTGTTTCATGCGGGAAACAAATTGACGAAGCTCAGAAGGTTGAAACTGAACAAACAGAAAAAATCACGCTGCCCGGCATAGACATATCTCAATCACCGAGTGGCATAGTCACCTTGCCGGAGAATGTTCCTCAGGTTTTCAGGGATGTGTTCACTAAATACACCAAGATCTACGCACCCAATGGAAAGCCGATCCATATACTCGCCCAGGAGGGATGGACCGATGACCAGATCAAAAAAGGCAGGAACGTACTCGAGTTCATCCTGACGGATTTTCCAGGCTCCGCGTACGGAAACGATAAGTCTGCAATCGCCAATGCCATGGCTGACCGAAAGGCGACGATGGTTTTTTTCAACACCGAGCCAGATCTGCGCAAAGCATTTCAAGGCCCGCTCAGGGACGCAACAGACCTGAGCATGCAAGATCTGCGCGCCAACGAGTGCCCTGCCGAAGGAGACGATGATTACATGACCCACATCACCCGGGATGCCTCTTTCGAAGAGATCTGGCATCTTGTCCACGATTACGGCGTCAAACAAGTCCATCCCGATATGATCGCAGAGATGCGCACCGCTAATGACTTGGCTGCGAAAAAAGGATGGCGGGCATGGCCCGAGGAGGAACCCGAGGAACATCCCAACGAGTATGTGGGAGTCCTTATCGACAATTACTACGATCTCTGGACAGTCAGACCAAAACTCTATGAAGGAAGAGACATCGCTCCGGGGGATTTGCCCGAGGGACAGTCCCATTTTGGCCGCTATTTTGCCGGCAGCCGCGCCCGGATGAAAGAGCACGACCCCGCCGGTTACGCTTTGATCCAGAAATTTTTTCCTCCTTATTTGTCCTATACGCCCGAATTGCCCGAATACTTCGAGGGGACCTTTTCGATCGATTTCGATGAATCGAAAGCCTATACCCATAAATCACAGCATCTGGTGAACGTGACTTTGACGGGGACCAACGATGCCGATCTTATAGGAAATGCCTGTAACAATGTTCTGACCGGAAATGCTGGCGATAACGTCTTGAGCGGCGGTCGAGGCAACGACACCATCGATGGCGGCGATGGAACAGATACGGCCGTGTTTTCAGGCCTGCGATCTGACTATATCATCAGGATACACAACGGGGATTCCGAAGTGACCGATAAAATAACAGGCCGTGACGGGGAGGATTCCCTGAAAAATGTTGAACTTATAAAATTCACAGACACCACCATCGATATCTAAGAACGGTTCCAGACATCTTCGCAAGAAATCTGCGATTGTTAGCTTTAGGTATAGCCGTGAGAGTTAGAACTGGGCGAGGTCGGCGATATTGAGTTCATAGAGTTTCATCTCCCGGGGAATCCCCGTTTCCACATCCCATCCCATCATCTCGTAGTAGTAGTCGAGAGCGCGTTCGAACTCTTCCCTGTTCAGTTTCACACCCGTAAGCGCTCCGGTCTCGAGGGGTTCGAAAAGCCTATCGGGAAGCATGTCATCTTTGCGGTCGAATCCTTCACGTGCGTTGAACACACGCGCCAGTGTGGTCGTCCGCTCTCCGAGTTTCATCAGTTCGAAAAGACTTGTTTCCCATCCCGTGGTGCCGTTCACCATGTCGACCATATGGTTCAGCCGGAACAACCTTGCCGGACCGACCGTGAAGAAACACATGCACAATGTATTCAGGACCGAATAAATATGCTGGTTATAGACGAACCAGCGTGCTTTATAAGGTGTCAGGCCTCTGGGAGGGACTCCTTTAAGAATGCCTATGGGGTAAAGATCCGGGACCGCCCATCTTCCCTCTTCGAAGGGCATATCATGAGCAGCTTCGATATGGTCAGCCCCGGTGGGCGACAGAGCAAATGCGAATCCGATGTTGTTTTTCCCGCGGGGTTCATGCATGGCGAAACTCTGTTTTTTAACGGCACAGACAAACCTTTCAGCCCCGTTTCCGATGGATTTGGCGGCCCTGTAGCTCCCCAGGGCCAAAAGGGCTCCAAATCCCTCTTTGAAGGCGATCTTTTCGATCATTTTGAGCGCCGCATCCCCGTTTCCGAATCGCAGGTCGATCCCATCGGTATCCTCTTTGGTGAGGAGCCCATTCTCATAACATTCCATAGCGAAGGCTATGGTCATCCCACAATCGATGGAATCGAGAGTATATTTGTTGCACAGCTCATTGGCCTTGGCGATGACTTCGATATCGTTCACCAGCATATTCGGGCCGAACGCTCCCGACGTCTCATACTGAGGGCCTCCGTAAACAGGATCGATATCATATTTTCCTCCTGCAGCGATGGGTTTGCACCTCACCGGGCAGGCGAAACACGTGTACTGTCCGTCAAAAACCGTTTCCTTGAGCTTCTCGAAAGTGACGTCTTCCACCTTGTCGAAAGCACCGCCATGGAAGTTGTGGGTGGGTAAAACACCGTCGGCATCCATGTCTTCCATATCCCATGCCAAAGTGCCTCCGTAGCTCAATATCTCACATACAGGATGATCCTTCCTATTTTTAGCAAAAAAGGCGGAAAGACCCCTAATTTTTTCCTTATCATGGAGTTCAACCGGCAGTGTTCCTCTTACGGCAACTGCCTTAATGTTCTTCGATCCCATCACAGCTCCCATTCCCGCTCTTCCGGCCGTATGTCGGACATCATGGACGACACAGGCATAAAGCACCTGATTCTCCCCCCCCTGTCCTATGGTGATCGTCTGAATCTTATCGTCGCCCAATTCTTCACGAATTTTACGCTGGGCATAACCCGCATCCTTGCCCCAGAGCTCGGTGGCGTCTTTGAACTCCACTTTCCCATCGGATATCCAGATATAAATCGGCTTCTCGGCTTTTCCTTTGATCACGGCCGCATCGAATCCAGCGCGTTTAAACTCCACGGAGAAAAATCCGCCCGCTTCGGCCTCACCGAATCCTTCGCTCAGAGGGGACTTGGCAGCCAGGGTAAAGCGGTTAGATCCGGGGATGGCGGCCCCGGTCAAGATCGAGGTTGTGATCACAAAGATATTTTCAGGCCCGAGGGGATCGACACCGCTCTTCATCTCCGTCAACAGGAAATAGGAAGCCATAGCACTCCCCCCCATAAATGTCCTATAGAAGTATTCATTTTTTTCTTCGACCTCATAAGACAGATCATCGAGATTAATCTTCAATATTTTGCCATGGTATCCAGCTGCCATTTTTACCTCCCACCTGTCAAACCTCTAGTTCGGTGCTTCAAAACACAAAAATGCTATTCCAACAGAGAACAAAATTCAACTCTCTCTTTATCTTCCCAGAACATCTTTAAGAGCGGAGAGGACGCGGTGAACGTTTTCCTCTCGCGCCGTATGTCCCATCAATCCGATCCTCCAGATCTTTCCCGCCAGAGGCCCCAATCCTGCGCCGATCTCGATCTTGTATTCCTCAAGGAGTTTTTTCCGTCCCTGGGCATCATCTGCTCCTTCCGGAATGTGGATCGAGTTCAACATGGGAAGCCTATAATCAGGGTCTACCAGCATTTTAATGCCCAGTCCCTCAAGACCTTCCACCAACATTGTATGGTATTGGATGTGTCTATCGAAGACGTTCTCCAATCCTTCTTCAACGATGAGATAGAGCGCCTGGTACAAACCATAGATCATGTTTATGGGAGCTGTATGATGGTACACTCGGGTCTGTCCCTCCCAGTATTGTGTCAACATAGACACATCGAGATACCAATTGGGGACCTTTGTCTTTCGATTGTGAATCACATCCAGCGCTCTATCGCTGAAGGAGACAGGGGCCAGGCCGGGTGGACAAGAAAGGCACTTTTGTGTACCGCTATAAAGAGCGTCCACACCCCAACCATCGGTCTCCACATTCGTTCCTCCGAGGCTAGTCACTGTATCTAATAAATAGAGACTCTCCGTAGTTTTCAATAGCTCGCCGATCTCCTCTGCCGGATTTTTTACACCCGTTGATGTCTCCGCGTGGACAAGTGCGACGATTTTGTAGTCCTTTGTTTCCAACTGCTCACTGACTTTATCAGGGACGACGGGTGTCCCCCATTCAAACTCGAGGGCATCCACATCTGCACCCAGCCGAGACGCGACATCTTGCATCCGCTTCCCGAAAACTCCGTTGATGAGGATAAGGACGGGATCGCCCTTCCCGATCAGATTTACGAAACAGGTTTCCATTCCTGCAGATCCGGTACCGGAGACAGGGATGGTCATCCTGTTTGCAGTCTTCATGACTTTCTGGAGCAAAACCTTTACGTCATCCATGATCCGGATGAAATACGGATCCATGTGCCCCAACGTTTTACGGCTCAGGGCCTCATAAACCGAATCGTGAATGCAGGAAGGTCCTGGGCCCATCAACAGGATCTCTTCGATTCCGTCTAGCATATTTTTCATTTTTTATTCCACTCCTATCCGAAATATCTCGCATAAATCATATCAACTTTTTCCGCAATTTGTAAAGGCATTTATCAATACAAAACGGCAATTTTGCATTAATTTTACAGATTCTGTAGAATAACGGCGACAGATTGTAAGTTAAGAATGAAATCTTTTTCTTGACTTAAAGCGCTATTTGTTTAAACTTTTGTGTCTATCGGTGATATTTGAACAAGGAGTTGACTCATGGCTGAAAAATTGAAAAAAGGGTTGTTTTCTCCAGAATTACTGGAGGAAATAAGAAACCGTTTTTTGTACGTGGATTGGGATCCGCACTCAGGACAGCGCATTTACCTGGAAGCTTCCGGAGGCTCTCTCCGGCTCAAATCGGTGATGGAAACCATAGCCAAGGAAAGTGCCCTTCCTGATGAACTTTTTAGGTACAATCCTGGATCGGATTACGTGAATGCCGCCGTGGATAAGGGAATAGAGGATGTGAAGCTCTTTTTGGGCGCAAAATCCGGACACATTATGCCCGCTCACAG
>Ga0180438_10007815_pt1 | contig 13792 bp, 12 predicted proteins | sample SS_ome_12_FD_132455 | JGI IMG/M metagenome (GOLD analysis project Ga0180438, IMG submission 132455) | Hypersaline lake sediment archaeal communities from the Salton Sea, California, USA - SS_3_D_2 metaG | ecosystem: Environmental > Aquatic > Non-marine Saline and Alkaline > Hypersaline >... | reverse complement strand
GTCTTCTCTCCATTTGCGATGAAATGCTGGATCTAAATAATGTTCAAAATGTATTAATATTAATCATATTGAAGGTAAATTGAAAAATAAGAAGTTGTGAATCGTAATTTTTGACATTTTTGTTTAAATTCCTTTTTCAACGGTAATAGTAGATAGATTTATATAGATACTGGTTGAACTTCTATCTACTGATATTAATTTTTTAAAAGTGATTATTTATGTGTCAAATGTGCATGAAACATGGAGCAAATGGAAAATGGTATCTTAACGCTCGAAATTACTTAAAGGAAACATACGAAGCAGCGGATTCTGTTGATTATTTAACTGAAATATGGGGAAATTTAGAACGAGCATATGTAAATAAGGTTTATGGGTTACTCAACATGAAATGGATGAGCAAGAGAGTAGATACACCTCTTCTGGGTCGTTTTCTCAAGTGGTATGCAAATCGTGGCTTTTTGAGAGACGGAAGAAAGAAGAAATTGAATCTTGATGCCGTACAAGGTCACATGGGGCAAGTCATACCGCTTGAGGAGGCAAAAATTATCTTGCGCGAAATGGCTAGCGAAACAATAGTAAAAGGCGTGTGTCCTTGTAAATATTTCAATAAAGGAGTAAAAGAGGCAACCTGCCTGGGATTTAGTCCTCTTGAAGAAGCTCTTCCAAGATTACCCAGATATATCCCTGAAAATGGTCTTAAAAGATTAGATCCTGAAGAAGCTGTATCATACGTCGAGGAGATGTCTGCAAAAGGATACGTGCAAACGATATATACGGGGCCAGTACCAGCAGTCGTTGCATTATGTAATTGTGACTATCCCTCATGTGGAGCGCTCAGATTAAGGGATTTTGATGTGAAACAAACCTTTAAAGGGGAATATGTGGCCATTCCAGATTACGATAAATGCATAGCGTGTGGAAAATGCCTTTCGCGTTGTTCATTTGGTGCCATTAGCTATTCTCCTTTGGAAGGAAGGCCAAGAATTGATGTTGAAAAATGCTTTGGCTGTGCAAACTGCGCAGAGGTCTGCGAGCAAGGAGCGATTCAAATGGTTGATAGAAATACAATTCCACTCACGAGAGGTAAGTATTAATGGGAAAAGGTAAAGTAAAAATTAAAATTGATTATACAAAATGTACTCAACCTACAGAGTGCAGAAAATGTGTAAACCTTTGCCCCGAAGGAGTTTTCATGCTCTTTTTTACTGATAAGGATTTTCGCAATCCCACTCATTACATAGTTGATGCTGTATTAGCACAATTATGCAATTATTGCAAAAAATGCATAGAGATATGTCCAGAAAACGCAATTAGCCTTAAAGTTAAAAAAAAATATGAAAAAGAGCTCTATATTTCAAGATAAATATTTAACGACAAGAGGAATGCATTGGTTTTTATAATTCTTTTTTTTTTAAAATTTAAAGAAATAAAAAAGTGAGTTTAAATTGTCTATTCTAATCCCCATTTTCCGGGATTGAAAATTCCATTAGGATCCATTGCTTTTTTAATCCTTTCAAGCAATTTAAACCAATTAGGGTCGCCTTTTTCTCTTAACCTATCCGTTATCCATGCAGGAGTTTTATCTGGCACGCAATCGTAATCGAGCATGAGTTCCAATATCTCCTCGTTCAATTTTTTCACGGTTTCTAGCTCTTTATTCTTGTTAAACCTTGTAATCACGCGATAAAGACCGTAATGCCCGTTGTTCATGCCTTTTAAGTATATCAACGGCTCCATGTCGTATTTTCTGTATAGCTTTATTGCTTCGTCCATGAGTACAGCGAAATTATCTTGGTTTGCGTAAGAACCGATCCATGTTATAGAATTCCAGTAATAAAACGCTTGAATGAACTTTGGTAATTCAAAAAGTAACCCTATTAATTCTCCGAAAAACGCTTGAAATGTAAATAAGTTGGCCATGAATACTCTCTCATTTTTTTCTTTCGCTTCTTCAACAATCTCTTTAATATATTTTATTTTTGCCTCTAATATTTCTTTAGTTTGGCCGGAAATTGTGAAGTATAGCGCCCAATCAGGCTCATCCTCGTATTTACTTGCTTTAAATTGATTTTCTACCGATCTATAATAATGGTTTAAGAGTGCTTTGAGCATCTCTAAATTGACTATAACTAGGTCATCGCAACATTCTGTCCTTCCTAATTTTTTAAGTAGATCAGTACAAATTTCGCTATCGTATAGTACGATTCCAAAAGCAGTATTAAACTCCATTTTAGGGACAAGCTTTACAGCACATTTTGTTACGATTCCCGTCATGCCCTGCCAACATATGAACAAGCCTGTCAAATCGGGAATTGATTGCCTGTAAAACCAGTTATCATCTTTAAATTCTTTTGAAATAAAGCAAGAACCGGTACGTACTACATCCCCATTATGCAACACCACTTCCAGACCATTAATCCAATCTGCAGTGGTTCCCTTACTCGTTATGTTTGTCTCACCAGCCATTAAAGCATTCATCGCGACGCTCGCATAAGGAGGTGCAAAAGGATACGTATATTTCAAATCTGGATGATTCTTCTCCAAGTATTTCTTTAGTTGACCAAAGGTAACTCCTGGCTCTAATATGGCATACATTGCCGAATCGTGAACTTTAATTATTTTTTTCATTCGTTTTCCCATGTCGCACATGATTCCTCCGTTTTGGGGGATAGTTAAACCCGCAACATTATTTCCAGTTGCATAGGGGACAATTGGTATTTTATTTGCGTCACAAAATTTATTTAATTCAACAATTTCTTCGACGGTTTCTGGAATTACAACGAAATCTGGCATGTGACCTTCTACTTCCGTCATGTCGTAAGAATAAGGATAGAGATCGTGTGGTTTATCGGAAACGTGTTGTTTACCAAAAATCTTTATCAATTCTTCTAATACTTTTTCTTTTGAGATATTTGCGTAGATATTTCTCTTTCTATCTTTCTCTTTTTTTACATCAATAACATCTGTCATTTTCTTCCCTCCTAAAACACTTTGATATATCCTTCTGCGATAGGCTCTGCAGTTGCCCTTTTAAGAGCCGGAAGCAAAATTGTAATAAATTTAAGAACTGTTAATATATTATAAATCTTCTTTACCTTAATTTTTCCTCTTAAAAAGGCTGGAATTAAGCCCGTATACCCTTCAGCAATTCCTACGAATGCCTCGAAAGAAGTGATTAACTTCAAGTTATATTTTTCTCTTTCACCATATTCACAACTAATTACGCCGTTATCGAAAATTAGAGAAAAGGTGTATATGTTTTTCAACTCAACAACAATTATTTTATTCCATTTTTCAATTTTCTTTTGAAATTTCTCTTCTTCTAAAAATGGAGTAAAAATCTTTACAATTGCCATTCCAAAGACATGATCTGATTCGTTAATTGATACCATTTTCATCATTTATTTATTATTTTTGAACAATTTAGGTTCATCGAGAATGTTTATAAATATTTAGGATATTCGCATTGGTATTAGTTTAATAATTTTATCCACAAAAAACGTGAGAATTTTTATAAATAACAATAAATTACTATTCTGTAAATCTAAAATCGGTGAAACAAAAATGAATATGAGCGATGTAGTAGATGAGATTGCGAAAGTAGTTGGAGATCAAAATGTATCAGACGATCCAGAAATACAATATCTATATCATTACGATTTCATAACTGCTGAACCAGAAGGTCTATGTGATATTGTGGTCATGCCAGATTCTGCTGAAGATGTTCAAGAAATTGTTAAAATTGCTAATAAATATAAAATTCCCGTGGTTCCTTGGGTTTCTGGGATCAATTTTGGTTCTACGGCAACCCCTATTAAGGGCGGGATAGTTATTGACATGCGTAGGATGAATCGTGTCCTTGAAGTAAACGAAGACGACATGTATGTTTTAGTTGAAGGAGGTATCACGTGGGCAGATTTAAAAGGATATCTTGACAAAAACCATCCTGATTTAAGGGCAGGATATACATGGTCACCACCAGGAACAGGTGTAGTTGCGTCATGTTTATGCTATGGCATGTTTGATTTGGGAATGATAGGTGGTACGGGAGCAGAATTTATCAATGGTATGGAAGCCGTGTTAGGATCAGGAGATATAGTAAAAATTGGCTCTTGCTCCGTTTCTAATTGCTGGCATGGAAGAGCTCCATTTCCAGATTTAGCCGGATTATTTATAGGATGGGAAGGTTCAACTGGAATAGTGACTAAAGCAGCTATAAAAATATGGCCAAAACTACCATTTCGAACAGATTATACCGTTATTGCATTGAAAATGGAAATCGGAATTCCTGTAATGTTGAAACTATCAAAAGCAGGCTTAGGTATTATTGATCTTTGCGTCGTTAATATAGGGTGGGGCCAATCGTTGCAACATTTAAATGAAAAAACCTCAGTTAAAGATGCCATAGAAGCGAAAATGCCCGATTTTTACGGAACGATCACAACCCAAGCATACACTAAAAAGCAAAGTGAGGCTCAAAATGAAGCCATCGTAGCAATTTGTAAAGAAGGAGGAGTTAATATCACAGAAAGTCCGGAAGGAACTTCAACTGGAGGAGATCCTACTCCAATGCAGTTTTGGGGTTGTTGGAATTACTCTAGAGGTGGTGGAGGGCAATGGATCGGGAGCTATTGTTCAAATCGAGACATTGTGAAATATTATAATCTATCTAGAGATGTCTGTTTAAAATATGGGCACCCTCCTCAATTCTATTCCCGACTTCTCTTTGGAGGTCATTATTGCGTTTCGAGAACTAATATTAATTTTAATAAAAATGACCCTAAAGAAATCGAGGAAGTCCAGCAATTATTAAAGGAATTGCATGAGGACGTCCATTCTATAGATGGTGTTATCATGTATAAAGCACCAAAATGGGCTCACGAGAGAATTGAAAAGAAAATGAATCCCGGTACAACTGAATTAATCAAAAAAATCAGAAAAATAATGGATCCGAATGGTATAATGAATCCTGGACACGGTTGGGGCGAATAAGATGGCGAAAAAAGTTAGATATGATAAGGGAAAAGGAATCAGCAAAATTGATCTTAGTAAGGAAGGCCGCAAACTCGATAGAAACAAGGAAATAGAACACTATAAAGACGTAATATTTCAGTGCGGGAAATGCGGTACTTGTAGAACGGTCTATCATGATGTTGATTGGGCGCGCGTTTGTCCTTCTGGTGAGTTTGGAAATTTTGAAGCGTATTATCTAGGCGGAAAAAATCTTCTTACATGGGCAGTCACATCTGGCAAGTTAAATTGGACTGAAAATTTAGCGAAGATTTTTTATCATTGTTCGCTCTGTTTAGCTTGCACGCAGCAATGTCAAATCCCAGAAATCCATGCTTATGCAGGGGAATGGTTAATGGCTATGAGAGAAGAGGCGGTGAAAGAAGGCTTTGGTCCAATGCCGGAACACTTGAAGTATACCGAATCCATCACGAATGAAAATAATCCTTACATGGAAAAACACGCTGATAGGCTAAAATGGCTACCATCAAGCGTTAAATTAACTCCAGATGCAAAATTAGCATTCTTTGTTGGCTGTACTTCAAGTTACCGAGAACAAAGCATAGCAATTGCAACGGCAGAAATATTAAATTTATTAAATATCGATTTTCAAATCCTTAAAGACGAAAGCTGTTGTGGATCTCCCGTTTACATGACTGGACAAGCTGATAAAGCTAAGGAAATTGCTGAAGCAAACGTCCAGAAGTTTAAAGAAGCTGGTATTGAACGAATTATAACTGCTTGTGCTGGGTGTTATCGCGCTTTAAAAGATGTCTATCAAAACAAATTTGGTCTGAACCATGGGATTGAAATCCTTCACTTGCCAGAGTTTTTGTTGAAGAAAATTAAAGACGATGAATTGAAATTCAGCAAGGAACTTAATATGAAGATTACTTACCACGATCCTTGTCATATAGGAAGACACATGGGTATGTATAGACAACCAAGAGATCTATTAGAGAAAATTCCTGGAATCGAACTGATTGAAATGCCTCGAAATAAGCATAACGCGTGGTGTTGTGGCTCAGGTGGAGGTGTTCGATCAGCATTTAAGGAAATGTCGGCTTCTGCGGCGAACGAGCGAATTGAAGAAGCAAAAGCAACGGACGCTACAGCTTTAGTATCTTGTTGTCCATTTTGTTTGAATCAGTTTAAAACTAATATCAAAAATGGCGAAATTGAAGCTCTTGATATTTCAGAACTCGTAAGAAAAACAATCTAAAATAATAAAATAAGAAAAAAAATATTTTTTTATATCTTCTTTTTATTTACCTGTTGTTTATTGAGATTCAAATTCATTTTGAGCGATTTTTGCTGCGCCTAATGCTCCAACGATCTGAGGGTCTACGGGCAGCTTCATTGTTTTTAAGCCCATCCGATTTTCCAAGTATGAGACAACACCAATGTTTTTAGCCACGCCTCCCGATATGCATATATCGTTTTCAAGACCAACTCTATAGACTAAAGTCATTATTCGAGAAGCAATTGCATCGTGTATGCCTGCTACAATATCAGAGACCTCCGTATCATCAGCCATTAAGCTTACAACTTCTGTTTCAGCGAATACACTGCATTGAGCAGTGATTTTTGCCGGATTTTTCGCTTCTAAAGATATGGGGCCTAACTCCTCTAGTTTCAACTCAAGTGTTCTAGCCATGACTTCTAAAAACCTACCCGTGCCTGCAGCGCATTTATCGTTCATGGCAAAATCTAGGATCTTCCCATTTTTATCAACCTTTATGACCTTACAATCCTGCCCGCCAACATCAATTATCGTTCTAATTGATGGAATAAGCGAATGAGCTCCCTTTCCGTGACAAGTTAGTTCGGATATTTCTGAGTTTGCGAAAGGTATCTTCACCCTGCCATATCCTGTTCCTACTGTATAATCTATATTTTCGTATTCTAAATTGGCATTTTTAAGAGCTTCGTCCATTGCGTTTCGCGCAGTTCTTTCGGGTTTAGGTGTCGTTGGAACAATAGCCTGCGCTATAATAGACTCCTTGTTTAATATCACGGCTTTCCCAGTTAACGATCCGACGTCTACTCCTGCTACTATCATTTAATCCTTTTACCTCTTCTATAAAACTACTTGCTCGATAAATTCAGCAATTTTTGCTTGTATTGCTTCGTGAGGTACTTCTCGTGAATCGTACGGGTCACATCCAAAAATTAAAGATGGTATTCCGGTTGCTTCACGAACTGCCTCCGAAGTTATTCTTGCCATTGCAAAAGCGTGTTTGCACGCGTATTGCATGGGATATATCACGCAATCTACCTTATAATCTTTTACATAATTTATAACGTATTCAATGTAATATTCAGCAGGACCTCTACAAGATCCTATCATGGAATAATCTAAGGTGCCCCTCGCCAAGCTATCGTAACATTTTTCTAATGTTGATGTGTTATGGGGTTCAACTTGATAATTCCCTAAGATATCTAGTATTGCTATAGCCCCATAAGTCTCTTCTAACCATGGAAATAAATCTCGATCAAAGAAGACATGCGTGTAAGGCCACGCAATTCTTAACTTCTCGTCCTCTATTCCGCCAACCCCTTCCTTAACGTTTTCTATAGCACTATCACGAACAAATTTTGTAACGTCGACAGCTTCTTGTGTACCACCAATAGTTGACATGAAAAACCAGTTCCAAAATCCCGTCTGGCTACCAGCAGGGCAGGGGACGTTCTTAAGTGTTTCGTTGAAGTCCCTAATGTTTTCCCTCGCTTGATTAAGCCGAAGCATGGTTTGTTGAAATTTTTCAATCTCAAATTTTTCCTTTGTTTGATCTTCTAACCAAGTTACAAAGTCCTTGCATTGATTTGTCATGTATTCCACCACTTTCCCGTCGTAAAACTCGCTATCCTCCTCAATTGCCCAATATGGGACATCCATGTTGTATGTTGGAACATTAGATAAACTCTCAAAAACTTGATAGTTCATAGCAAGTGAATTGCATGGCGTCGATAGAAAAAAGAGATAATCGGGAACTGGTGCCGCACCTTGCATATAAGCACCTACTAAAGGTCTGGACGCATTACAGAGAGTAGGATTGTCTCCATACCCAATTTCATTGGAAAAATCAAGGTAGGGCTCGTTCATGTGAAAAGGGGCTAACCCAACGCTAAAGATCTCTTGCATGAGCGGTTGCAAACCCATAGTAACGAATAATTCAGGACCATAGTTAAAGGGGTACATTATGATTTTCCTTCCTTGCTTTCGCGCCTTGCCAATATTTAGTAAGATATTTAATATGGTTTCCATGGGAAGTTCAAATTCCATGTCTTCTTCTTCCCTCATTAACCCGAGGAAGCCATTAAACATCATTTTTAACAGGGAAAATTCCTTACCCCAACTTCCTCTCGCAAGTTTTTTATACTTTTGATATGTTTCTTCATCCATCAATTTTACTTCGCCTCCAATATTTCCATAAAGCCTTGAACTCGAGTTTTCATGGCTCCAGCACCGCTTAAAACGTATTCTCTTTCTAAATCCAAGAAAGGAACGCCAAGCTCTTTCAATTTCTTACGAATTATAAAAATTTCAGCCCACCAGAGGGCGCAGAACTTCATTCTTTGAAAAATTACTCCATCAACATCGAATTCTTTAACCAATTCTGCTACGAAATCAACTCTCTCTGATTGTTTACCGGACATTCTTGGGCATGACACTCTTGTCATGTAATGCTTAGCAAGCGCGTCTAAAGGATCTTTAGTCTCGTCAACTTGATCCCAAAAGGTTCTCGTGCCAAGACAAAAAGAGTCCACAACTATCAATCCACCAAGGTCTTCGATAATTTTTACATATTCCGGATCGTCAAGCTGGCTTCCAACTATCATCAACCTACTTTTATGGTTAGATTCACCTTCTTTTCCATCGAGTTCCTTGAGGAGTTTTCTTAAAAGCTCATTGAATTGTTCTCGTGGAATAGAAACGTCTGTTAAAAGCACGTTCATAATGTCAGTACCAGAAATCGGGGGTTTTGGATTTTTCCTGAGCATGTATAGTTCCTTAAGAAGCGCCCGCGATTCATTATAGGTTTTAATAGAGCTTCTTAATTTATCATCAGTGATTTCAACACTATAATTCTCTTCTAAGCTTGTTTTAAACTTGTTTAATTCGTGTTTAAACCAATCAATGGTTAAATCGTTAATGTTTCCCGGAACACCTATAAAATATTGATAAGGGAATGGTGCTTTTATCCGGATGTTGTCATCCAGACGTCTTATTTGATCGCAGCTATTACAGGAAATAGCTCCATCAAGAAAATTATATTGCCTTCTGTTTGCCATCTCAAGACAACATCGAGTATAACTACACGCTGTTGGCGTTAAGTAAGCATCCCCCATTGGTGTATCCGTACACCCAGTTGCCCTCATTCTTACTGGTAGAATACCAGCAGCATGAATGATTTCATCTGGAATATAAGAGCAAAAATATCCCAATATCTTTTTTCCCTCTTCTTTCCAACTATCGATCCAAGGATTTTTAAGGGGAGTTGCCTCTTCAAATTCTTTCAAAACTGACATTCTTAATTCTCCAGTTTGTTTACTTGTGGAATTTCGTTAAAAATACAGTCACTTCAATGTAATTTCTGTCATGACGAATAAATAACTTAAGAATTCCACTACGAACTAATATCTATTGATGTTGTTAATGTATAAAAACATTTAGAATAAAATTGACATTTTTGTAAACACTGATACTTATGGAAATAAACATGCTAACATTTAAAAGAAAAATCTATATTTAATTATAGTTAAATAACATTAAATAAAAAGAAAGCGTTAAGTTTGGAGCGATCAAAATGGAAACCATCCAAAAGCAAGATAGATTAAAACCTTTTATATTAATGGCACAAGAAAGTCAGATGTTAGTTAATTTAATGGACAAAGCAAAAGGTACTCAAATGGTTCCTCACTATCATTATATGAAGTCCTTAATTTCGTACTTAAGAGAGAGTCTTGATAAGGCTGAACAAGATTTGCCAATCATAGCAACTAATTTTGGCTTTCCTACTGAATTACTTTATTATTTTGAGTGTATACCAGTTGTAATGGAAACGGTTTCTTATACAATAGGGACAGCTACTGGCGAGTATTATGACATCATGGACAATTGGGGGCATCCATTCCACACGTGTACTTCCCAAAAAGGAGCTATGGGCATGATATTAAACAAATTATTTAAATTTGATATAGTTGCTATATCATCCGTCCCTTGCGATAATGCGGTTGCATCTTATCCCACATTTAAGTACCTTCAAGAAAAAGCTCCTGAAATTGTTATTGCTGATATGCCTTATTATCGTGATGAACGTAGTCACGAATTTTATGCTGAAGAACTAATGAGAGTTAGAGATAAAATTGGAGAACTTCTTGGACAAGAAGCAAATAAAGAAAGTTTTAAAAGAGCAATCGAAATTGAAAATAAAAATCTCTTAATGCTAAAAGAAATCCAAGAATTAAAAAAGGCGGAACCTTGCCCAATCGATTCGGTATTTGTTCCTACTAATGTTAATTCCAATGTCATGTTCAGAGGACGCGAAGAAAGAACGATATTTTTAGAAGAAATGTTAAAATATGCTAAAGAAAACTATGAAAAAGGGATAAAACCAGTAGGAAAAGAAAATTTACGCACTATTTGGCCAAACATGACGATTTATTTCGATCCTTTATATTGCGACTATTTAGATAAAAGAGGCATAACGGTCTTGTTTGACGTGTTTAGTTATTTGACGGCTGATCCCATTAATCTTAACCGACCTGAGAACGACATCATTAAACAGTTAGCATGGCAGAGCATGAATTTTCCAATGACTCGACAAGTGCAAGGAAATGCCGATCAATTTATTCAAGATAATTTATTTCTTGCCAAAGAATATAACGCAAACGCAGCAATTTTTACAAACCATTACGCATGTAAAAGCCTGCAACCAATGGTGCAACTATTAAGAGAAGCGTTAAGAGACGAGTTGGACATTCCATTATTGAGTATCGAAGTAGATGTAGGAGATCCAAGACACACCTCGTTAAAGACTATTAGAAGAGAAGTGAACAATTTTATAAAGACAATATTCCCATCATGAAACATTATTTTGAGTTGTGTGCATGTTTTTTTACTAACGTAATTTCAAAAGATAGACTTATTTACATTAAAATCAAACTTCTTACATCGTGATTATCTATGATTGAAAATAAATACTTGAATGATAATAGCAAAATTATTCCCCTTAAAGAGCTAATGGAAGTTGCTGAAAGAGGACTGACTCTGCTCGATCAAGTAGAAGGGGAAGATGATGAGTATACCATACTTAAATATTATGTTGATGCGCTCGCCCCATATGTAAAAGATTGCGTAGAAAAAGAAGAAGCTGGTTGGCCCGTAGTTGGTCATCATTTTGCGTTTCCCGCGGAAATCTTGTATTTTTTTGACGTGGTTCCCGTATGCGTAGAAGCAATGTCTTATGCATTTGCAATTATAGCTCAACACGGAATAGAATCTTATATTGATAACATGGAAGCGTACGGAAGTCCGTTTCATACCTGTTCTGCGCAAAAAGGAGTTTTAGGGATGAGTTTAGAGAAATTATTTAAATTTGATCTTCTCGCAACTCCATCGGGTCCTTGCGATAATACTATCGCGTCTTATCCTGTTTTTCAATATTTACAAGAGCAACAAAAAGTTAAGGTTCTTGACGTGCCTTATTATCGCAACGATCGCTCCTTGGATTATTTCACCGTAGAGATTACGAATTTTGTAGACGAATTAGCTGATTTTCTTGGTCAAGAACCTAACGAAGAAAAATTCAAGAAAGCAATCGAATACGAAAATAAAAATATAACGCTATTGCGGGAATTAAACGAGTTAAAAAAGGCTTGTCCATGTCCCGTAGGATCGGGTGTAGCTCTACTTAACGCTACTATGAACGTAGCTTTACCTGCTCGACAAGAAAGGGCAATTTATTATGAAAAACTACTTCAGTACGCTAAGAAGTATTATAAACTGGGGATAAAACCAAATGATAACGAAGAGAAGATACGTTCTATCTGGCCTAATATGTGCATTTATTTTAAACCTAAATACGCAAATTTTTTAGACAGAAGGAGAGGAGTTACCATTTTATTTGATGTTTTTAATTATAACTTTCACGATCCAATTAATCTTAATAAAGATATTGACGATATATTCAAACAATTGGCTTTACAATGCCTCAATTATCCCATGGCTCGACAAGCATCTGGATACGCTAACCAGATGGTTGAAGATACGGTTTTTCTTTCAAGGGAGTATAAAGCTGATTGCGCCATTTTCACAAATCACATTTCATGTAAGAGCTTACAACCAATAGTTCAATTACTTAGAGAAGCATTAAGAGACGAGTTAGGAATACCTCTCTTGAGTATTGATGTTGATGTAGGCGACAAGCGAGTCAATCCTTTTCGGACTATTAAAAAAGAAGTTGATACTTTCTTAAAAACATTGTTTTAAAACTAAAGGAAGAATGAAACGCTTTTATTGAATAAAATTAATATAATAACAAAAAAAAAAGAAGAATGAAAAATCATGACATTCGATGAATTAATGAAAACTACCGAGACGCTCTCTAATCCATATATTGACGAGTGGAAGAAACAAGGTAAGAAAGTAATGGGTTATTACTGTACGTATACACCCGAAGAAATCTTACTTGCTGGAGACGTAATGGGCTATAGAATGAGAGGAACGGAAGCAGAAGGAACGAGTTTAGCAGATACTATAATGACTCGGTTTAACTGTTCTTTTATTAGAGCTACCTTAGATTTAATCATGAGTGGAAAATATAGCTTCCTTGACGGTTTAGTGTGTCAAAATAGTTGCGACCATGCACGTAGAATATATGATATCTTCAATTATAAGATATTGGGGCAAATGGAGGGATTTCCCAAAGATTACCCTTTATTCTTCTTATCCATACCTCATCTGGTTACTGAGAGAGGAGAACAATGGTTAAAAGACGAATTTGGGATATTTAAAACCAATTTGGAGAACGCAATAAATGTAAAAATCTCGGACGAAAAATTAAACAATTCTATTAAACTTCTCAACGAAAATCGAAGACTATTAAAAGAAATACATAAACTGAGGGTTATTGAAAAGCCGAAACTTAACGGCGCTGACATGTTAAAGATTAATATAGCAAACGCGGCGGTTCCTAAAAGTATCGTCAATCAAGAGCTAAAAAATTATTTTGACCAATTGAAAAATAAAGAGGGAATCTCTGATTATCGTGCAAGGATTCTACTCATTGGAAGCGTGATTGACGATCCCAGCTTCCTAAATATCATCGAAGGCGTTGGTGGGCTCGTAGTTTCTGACATGTTATGCTATGGTACGAGAAACTATTGGGACTTGACAGACGAAGGAACCTCTGATCCAATGGGGGCAATAGCAAAAAGATACAATGAAAAAATATCCTGCCCCCGAATGATGAATCGCCACGGGAATAGGTCCAAGTTTTTAAACGATCTCATTAAGGAAGCTAAAGTGGATGGAGTTATTGCGACGCGCATCGAATTTTGTGATACACATGGATGCGATAACATGATATTTGAGCACGAGTTAGAAGAAGCAAATGTTCCGATATTATCTTTAGACCGGGACTACTTTTTAGGCGATACTGGTCGTTTTAAAACTCGTTGTGAAGCATTCATCGAACAAATTGAATAAGATAATGGGTAACCTTTTTTTTTCTCTTAACTTTAATGTATTATTGTAGATAGTAAAAACGAGTAAATC
>Ga0180438_10007814_pt1 | contig 13794 bp, 19 predicted proteins | sample SS_ome_12_FD_132455 | JGI IMG/M metagenome (GOLD analysis project Ga0180438, IMG submission 132455) | Hypersaline lake sediment archaeal communities from the Salton Sea, California, USA - SS_3_D_2 metaG | ecosystem: Environmental > Aquatic > Non-marine Saline and Alkaline > Hypersaline >... | reverse complement strand
TATGATCCTCGTCGGCCCAGGCTATTATACACTAGGTAAGTTTATCACTTGAAATCGAGGAGCGATTCGCATGATTAGTATCCACGTAAACGAGAAGACACTTCCAGAAGCATGGCAGGCCGCAGTTGAGCGATGCTGGGCCGAGGGAGCAAGGTTCAGGACCGAGTATGATAAGCCCGGCGATCCTGAGAGTAGGGATGTCCTGGCCGTTATCCATGTTACTGATCCTTTCGCGGAACCACGCATTCATCGGGCAATGCCCGGTGGGTTGAATGACCTAGAGAAGTACAGAATGGAAGTTGTCTGTGGTGTCCACGATCATTGGATTGATCCCAAGGCAGGAAAGTGGACTTATACTTACCACGAACGCCTGCGACGATACTGTGTCGATCTATGGGCAAACAAGCCTCGGTATGATCAAATCGCTGATGCGGTCAAGAAACTTCGCGAGGCTCCTTTCACTCGTAGAGCCCAGGTTGTGACCTGGCAGGTTTGGAATGATGTCGGAACCGTTGATCCACCATGTCTCCAAAGATTATGGTTCCGGGTTGAAGAAGGGCGACTAAATATGGTCTGCCATATTCGGTCAAATGATGCATACAAAGCTGGGTTTATGAATATGTATGCGTTTACCGAGATTCAACGATACGTTGCCGAGCAGTTGCAGGTCGGGCTAGGAGAGTATATCCACGTCGCTGATTCATTCCATATCTACGGTTCTTACTTTGATGAATTCGAAAACTTCCTTGATCTGGTTGCATCCAGATCAAAGGAAGATCTGTGTTATGAAACAAGTTTTGCCGAGTCATTCTTTATTGACGGTCTCAATGAGCTATTAGCCGAGGATGATATGCCCAGCCTGAAGAAGGATATGGTTGAACAACGTCTTCAAGAACTCGGCGTCACCAAGATTGAATCAGGAGAAGTTATTAAGGAGGAGTAGCGGGAGCAGGACTTGAACCTGCGACACGGGGATTATGATTCCCCTGCTCTGCCAACTGAGCTATCCCGCCAGCTTCTTTGGATGGTACCCTGTCGTCAATGGTGCCCCTCCAACCACAAGAACAGTTTGCTTCGTTTAGATCGCGGTTACCCAAAAAACCAAGGCAGGTTGATTCGAAATCGTCTGACCCACAAGCTGGACAACAACGGTGTGAGTCGTAATATTCCTGCGTTGGAGGCATTAAATGATCCTTACTAGCGGAGGGAGGATTCGAACCTCCGACCTCCGGGTTATGAACCCGACGAGCTAACCGCTGCTCTACCCCGCAGTTGGTATTATACGATATTGGTTAGAACTGTGCAAGTTCCTTTCGGTTATTTTTTGGATTTTGCCTTTTTTCTTCGACGAGCCGCAATCACGCCACCAGCTATAAGAGCGACCGCTCCACCCGCAACCGCCGTGCCGCTACCGCATTCAGCGGACTGAAACTGGGCTGTAATGTCTTTATTGGTATCCATAACTAGCGTCACAACAGGCTGGTTTGCGTCCAACCCTTCTGGTAGGTTATGCCATTTTACGAATCGGGCGTTGCCAACCGGTGTTGCGGTGACCGTCACCTGGGAATTAACAGGATAATGGGCCTGGTTTGGCTCTACGGAAATTTCCCCTAAATCGAGGTCCAAGGTAATATTTGGATCATCGTCGGGCCAAACGGTTGTGGTTAGGTACCGATCTCGACTTCCGTCTACAATAGCGACGATAGCTTCGAACATCTTTTTGTAGAGTGGTGGCGTCATCCAACCGGCAGAATAATTAAGGGCATACATATAGATTATGGGGCAATCGTACTTGGCGGCCAAACTAGCCTTAGCTCTGTTCAAGGCTGGATCTACGCCGCGTTCCCATTTTACGGTCCCATCGTAAGTTAGTGAATAAAACATAACAACGGGACGTTGACCAATTTCTAGGTTGTAAGTGATTGTTTTTTCGGTCTGCATCAGAGCGTTTTCGTCGGTAGCATAATTTCCCGATGACAGGTATGTCTGATGAGGCACTGTTAACGGAGTCGGTAACCACGGAGAAGGATTGTATACGTCTTTCACTGGGTCATATCGCCAACCGCCCGACCACCAGAAACGGTTAACATATGTGATCGTTTCGATCTTTGGCATCTTGTTCCACTCTAAAAGATCATCAAAGTTAACGGCCCCATCGTTGTTAAAGTCACCAATAGAATCTTGCGTATCGACAGCATTACGCCAAATATCTAGATCGGCTTCGTCCTCTACTCCGTCTCGATTAAGGTCACCAGCCTTCTCTGCCCCCAAGCCCCTCAAGAAAGCATGGACGAGATCAGCATGCAGTTCTGAGAGCTTCCTATCATGCTCATCAGCACTTCCTGTACTTGCGGCGTCATTGTACATGTCTTGAGTAAAATACCAACCAGCACGATGGGCTTTATAAGCCGTTTCATCGTGTATCCAAAGATATTTTATATTATTTGGAGTAAATCCATACGAACTCATTTTTCTCCCAGCTTCAAGCCATCGAGCGATTTGTCTTCGAGATGCTTTACGACCTGGACAATACAAGAGTCGAGTTTTTCCATGTCTTGACGTTGCATGTAACCAATAAGTAGGCAAATCTGTGCCTAGTCTATTCGGATCTATCATTCCCATATCTGGAACATCATGATAATAATTTGGATCATATTTTTCTATATCACGCCATATATCAAATCCGCCAAGGAGGGTGAATTGAAGACAGATTGGTACTCCCTGTTGGGCAAAGGCAAGCTGACGCTCTAAGTTTCTGGGAACAACGTCAAATTCTGCATTCTGCAAGTAACTTGGGTTGCCTTCCGTACCCCCACATATTCGGACAAGTTCATCGATTACTTCTCGGGCGTTAGGGTCGGCATACCAATAGCTTCCGTTCTGCTGAAAAAAGATCCGTGGACCCGTACCGGGATAGTCTGGCAGAGCCTTCAGCATATTTATACCATCTCTTGTCGTAAAATTATTCGGATCAACATCAGCTACAGTCGGGCTGACCAATCCTAGCCCTAAGACTAATACCACCAACATATTTAGGAAAAATCTCATCACCCATCTCCTTATCTGTTGTTAAGCCTAATTTGTCATACTACCGAAGTTCCTATAACCCTTTTTTCTTTATGGTTTAGCTTTCTAGAAGGATAATAGCATCGAAAAGACGCAAAGAACATAGGAGTTCAACAGTACGGGGATTCTATCATGAAAACCTACACATCACCTCTGATCAAAGAAGCTCGCCGGGTAAGACGTTTTGACCAAGGGGATTCTGTTCGTTATGTCCCAGACGCTTCAAGGGGGACAGGTAAGGTAGTTCAGGTACCAAGATACCGCAAAGGGAAGGTCAACAGCTTCGATAGTGATAAAAAAAGATATATTGTAGTAGACAATGACACTGAAGAACATGTCGAGATCCATCCTAGAAATATGATGTTCGATGGAGCCCCGGCAACCAAACATATCGAACCAGAAGTGATTGAGGAGCCACAAAAAAGCGTTAGTGATGGAGTGTTGCCCGTATCTAATCGAGATGATATGATGACTTTTAGCCCAGTGGAACCTTTTCCGAGATAAAAAAATGATCCACACAAGCCAACAAATGTCTAATTTGACCCTACAGCATGTTTTTCGTTCGGGCGTAACGCTGACTAAAGTTGCCCAGGACCAGAATCTTGAAATACCGGCACGAGTAGACCGAGTCAAACTTGTCCGCTGGGTAGCGGCTCAAATTGCTGATGTTTTGTTGCATGAGAGGGAGCATCGAAGACAGTATCAAGAAATGTACAACCCGTATACTGCTAATCCTGCTGATTTCAAGCTTTTAGCCGATCTCGATGACCAGCAAAGATCGAGATTGGAAGGACTCGCCGAGGATGCTCAAAAACAAATCAACGTATCTGACTTCATAGACAGCAATATAACTAGTAACGATGATTCGCCCTCGACTGTTCCTCCATCGGAAGTTCTCATGGCTGCGGTCTCAATTATGAACAGTATTGGGGGAGGGGAACATCTAGGGGTTACTGATATAGTGGCGATGCAGCTTCCTGAGAATGTCGCTGGACAAGTGACAATGACCCAACCTAATGGCGAACAGATTGTATCGATACGCAGCTTGCAGAACCCTAATATGGCCTATGATGTCACTAATAAAGAAGCTCCCAAATTGCAGGTAGACGTATTCAAAATATTCGAACAATTCAATAGTATGTTACGAGACGTTGATGTACAGCCAGCTAATGTACAAAGTGGTGGGGCCAAGGAAGACCCAGAAAGTCTACGACAACAGCAAATATCCTTGGCACCAGGTGATACTACCATACCTTACTCGGCCGATAATACTGTCGGTGGAAGAGAGACTGTTTCGACATGGCCCGGAGTGGAAGCAAGATGAAAGAACTTAGGGCAGAAGACATTAACCAGTTAGAAATACTAGCTATTCAAGCTGAGAAGATAGCTGCTACGGATTGTCCGGACCAGCGTGATCGAGAGTCCTTTAAGCAGGGAGCGGACAAGTTAATTGGTTGTCACAAAGAAACAAAACGCTTTTTCAAGAGGTTGGTATGACCTGGCTTACCACATTAACAACTAACAACTCTTTGCAGACTTATTATGTCAGTTTGACACCCGAACAATACTACGAATGTCGCTTTAACCAATCTATCCCTGCGGGGACCCGAGTGTCAGAAAGTAGACAAATAACAGGGGCTATATCAGATCTAATTGTAGCTTCTGTTGATTTACCAGTTGCCGAAGTTAAAACATCTTCTGAAGGCCTCCATATTAAACGTGCAGTCCCTGCTATCCTGATGCATGAAGCTGGCCGCTTGGTGAGTCCCGAAGACCTATTAGCGGATCGGAAAAAGAAGATCGCCCAGTTTCGTCGGGTTGTAGAGGGCTTTCGAGAAAAAAGCAAGCTCAACAAATTCGCTATCTCAACAACTGAAGATCCAAAGCTTTACATGTTTGATTCTATTGACGATGAAAATGTTAGGCTACTTCATTTTGGCCGGATCACTGAAGTCGTTCAAAAGATTGTCGAAAAGCGTGCGGAGTTAGGGGCTATATCACAAATACCTACCTGGCGATCGCGTGAAATGGCGGACTTAGTCCGATATGATAATGCTGTGGTTTATTTACGTAATATAGGGCTTGCTACAGACCCCACTAAACTTCAACAAATTCTCAGGGCTGCCCTAGGCGAGTCACAACATACTCAAAAGGTAAGCTGGGCAGCTTGCTTAAAGCAGATTCATCCTCAAATTGCAAAGATATATAATGGTCTGGAGGGCTTTTATGATCTGAACTGGGTGAAACATATGATACAGAGGTGATCGAATGTTAGCTAAAGCGACTATAGCTGGAGATATTGAGTTAAACACCCCAGAAATAGTATGCGTATGTTCATGCGGTAATAACGATGCGTCCGGCGGACGCATTGAATTCAATTTCAGAGATCAAACCGTATATTATGTATGTAAAGAATGTAAGCGTATGAATATAATGAAATTCGGTCAAAGGCCGACCCCGCCATTGCCTAAAACTCAGGTTGGAGGAACGGGGGCCCCCAGTATTACATTACCCAATCCAAATGTTCCTGGGGCAAATACTGGGCTTGCAGCTTCAACTAAGCGGCCGGGGCCTCTTCCCAAAACATCAATAGGATAAAGACCTTATGTATGTGGTTCAAAATAAGTCTGGTAGTATCGTAGTTATGCCTGACTTGCGAGCTAGGCTCCGCCCTGGGGACATCGTTGATCTGCATAAGGTTGCTCGCGAGGAAGATGTAAAGGTAAGCAAGGATCTTCGTCATTGCCTTAAAAAAGGTACTCTTGTCGTTCTACAGCATACAGTTGTAGATCCTCCAAAAAATGCCCCCAAAGTTCGTCGGACGGTTACGGAAGTGAAACTCGATTCTAATGAACTAGTACAGGATTTGACGCAAGCAGTTATGACGAACATCAAGCAAGTACTATCTGATGAGATGTCTAAAAGCAGAGCAGAGGGTCAGGAACATGCCGCTATAGCGGCTCAAAAACAAAGAGAACTCGCTCAGTTAACTCAGGAATTGAGAGATCAAATTAATCGCGTCCAGATTCAGGCTGGGTCTTTGCCACAGTCGGCCGAGCCTGCTGCTGCCGACGTTCCTCCTGACGATGTTTTAGCTACGTTGCAGCAAAAGGAGCTAGATCGCTTGGCAAAAGAAATGGAAGCGAAGGTATCAACACGTCCAGTTCAGTCAGTCATAACTGAGGGACGACGAAAAAGCCTGAGTGAGTTGGCCGCTGAATTATGATATCTCCCTAAAGGTATAATCAAAGTAGTGCTGGCGGGTTTGCCAGCCAAGTCAAAAGGAGAATACAATGGCTGTTGGTCTTGATCCCGGTACGATGTATCTGGTAATGGCCAGGCATGATGAGCTAGTAGACCAGCCTGTCTTTAGTAAAGAGAGGAATGCTTTCCTTCAGCTAAATGCTAACGAAGATACAGAAGATATTCTTGCAGATAATGATTGGAGCTATATCAAGCATGCAGGTAAGTATTATGTCCTGAGCGATTTGGCCCTAAAAGTGAAGAATATGTTGACCATTAGGGCTACAAGTGATTCTGCCAAGGAAATCATAACAACCAACGTAGGTGAACTACGTAGACCGATGCAAAACGGGGTTTTGAATACTGCCAATGAAAAATTGTCAGTCGCCATTATCCAGAAATTAATTGCCAATCTTCTCGGCAAACCCCAAAGCCCCAATGAATGTCTCTGCTTCTGCTCCCCTTCTGCGGCAGTGAATAGTAATGTCAATGTTGGATTCCACCGAGATGTCCTACAGAATTTCCTCTCTGGTTTGGGCTATAAAGTTGAGTCAATTGCTGAAGCCCTAGCAATCATTTTTAGTGAAAGACCAGTTGCGGAAGATCCCGCTGAGAAGAGTGGCGAGTCTGCTTTTACCGGCATAGGAATCTCATACGGAGCCGGTATGGCAAATGTTGTCCTGGCCCTAAAAAAGATGCCCCTGATTAGCTTTAGTATGTGTGAATCTGGAGACTGGATCGATCAGCAGGCTGCTCAGATTGCTGGCTGTGATCCATCAATTGTAACAAGTTACAAAGAGGCCACGGATAAGAAAACGGGGCAACAAAAATTTGATCTTCGAAAGATAAACCAGGATGAAACTATCGAGACTGGTTTGAATTACGCCTATCGAGAACTCATCAGAAGGACCTTAACTGAATTCTCGGCGAAGTTCCAGCAGCTTGAGAAAAAGATCGAATTCCCTCTAGAGATCGTGATTGCCGGTGGAACCGCTAGTGTACCAGGCTTTATCGACATTTTCAATGAAGTCTTACAACAGCAAGAACTGCCATTTGAGGTTAAGGGCGTGCGGTTGTCGGATATCCCGCTTTATACGGTCGCAAATGGTTGCCTGGCTAAGGCCTTAAATACCGAGAGTAAGCAACAAACGCCGCAGCCGAAGACGAGAAGGGGGGCTGCCGAACCCAAAGAAGAGGCGGTTTAATCGCAGGTAACCTCATCTTAAAACCGTATCTTAAAAGCAGATCATCTTAGGGAGATACGTAGATGGGGTATTCTTGTCCAACACAGGTTGATTTAGTCCTGGGGCAGGCCTTGACTAGTGCTTCCCCTCTTCAGGAGGGAGTACGAGTCCCTCTTACTGATATTGGCAACATACGTAACCAGGCTACCATCCTAGATTCTGTCGTGAATCAGTACATTTCCTATGCAGATCAACAAATTGATGCCGCAATATCCCAGATGTATGTTACTCCACTCAGCAAGTGTGTCAGTGGGCAATGGGTCCTCACCGTAGATATTTACGAGTATAATCCTTACGTTATCGTGGGGACGGCTGCCAATTTCGTTGTAGGAGATGAAATCTTTCTGATTGATGATGAATCGGGCGTCAAGGAAAGGCATTTTGTTAAGACCGTGATAGACGAGCATACGGTCGAAACGGTCAGTGACATTGAAGGAGATTTCAGCGGCAATTCTTGTCGTGTCATTCGCATTCAATATCCTTCTCCCATTGGGGCAATATCTTCTCGTTTGGCGGCTAGTTTTGTATACGATAAGTATTTTTCGGCTCAAGCGTCTCCAAATATGTCTGATTATGGCAACATGATGCGTCAGGTTGCCTATGCTCAATTAGATGACATACTTAACGGTAGAACCATACTCAAGAATCAAGATAGAATAGGTGATATGTGGGGTAATCCATGGCTTGATGATACATACGCTCATAGAGATCGTGGTTACCATACCCAGGATCGTAATATAGGCCGACCGGGCAATGTCTAAACGCAGGCGAGTAGAAAGAAAAGGGTTTGAAGCTTTCAATATGCTTATGAAAGGCATCGAGGGGGCTGAAAAGCAGATTGCTGATATGAATGGTCAGGGGGACCAGGAAGTCTCCAAAGTCCCACTTACCACCAGTGATGAGCTAATACAACGCAGAACCAACGAAGAGGAGAAGGCTGAAGCTCAACGAAGAATGGATGACCCGGCTTATGCTAGAGCTATGCAGACGATTACCCGCATCAAAAAGCAAATGGTCAATCAGGTGAAACGTAATGTTAGAAGTACTTAAGTCACTTAAAAATATCATCGAGAAGTTCATTATCAATCGCCAGAGCATTACCGAAACTGCATCTGCGGGTAGCACCACTTTGAAGATCGGATCAACGCGGCGTTTTAACGCCGGAGACAAGGTTGTTGTTCTCGAACTTACCCCTGATTATGGGGAACCAGCATGCGAACTTCATACTGTTGCCGAAATTATCGATAAAGAGACGATGACCATAGAAACTGCCTTATCTAGCGATTATTCTACTGATTGTTTCGTACAAAAACTGATCGGTACTGATCCTAGTGAGGGTGACTTTGTTAAGCATGTTTTCTTGGGAGATCCCCCAGTCATACGAACTTTTCCTGCTATCACTGTTGATGCTAAAAATCAAGATGCCGAGTGGATGACTCTGGAATCGGTACAAGATCAATTCGGAGTAGATATAACTGTATACGTCACCCAGGACAACTATGAATCTCAATATGAGATGATGCATCACTATGTCAAAGCAATCAGGTATGCATTATTCCGAAGTCTTTACCCTCTAGTAGAGCCATACCGATCTACAACCCTGGTCGAGGATTTTGCGGCTGACGCAACAGACTTTAAGGTAGAAGACGAAGAAATCTTCCTCAATAGTTGGGGGATAGTCTTCTTCGAAAATGCATGCCAGTTACGAGTTGCCAGAGTAGAAAGCTATCTTGGTAGTGGAGTTTATCGACTAAATGTTCCGTTAGGGAGGGAGTTCGAAGCCGGGGATAGCGTGATATTACCGTTGCGTCACATATTCAATACTATTCCTCACTCCGTTAACTTCGGTACAGTCAACAAAGAAGGAACCATGTTGAAAGCCAGCGTGATTTCGTGGAGAGGTCTTGAGGAAATGAGAATTGGTGCTCCTTACATTGATCCAATGCTATTTTAGATACTGGAAGGAACTTGAAAATGAAATTGATGATTATTGGGCCGTCACCATATTTAAGGTCCTCAAATGGGAAGTTGGTCAAACATGCAATTGAACATCTAGTAGAAGAACGAGGCCACACCGTTGCCGTTGTGGCCTGGGACCATGACATCAACTACTTCACGCCGGATGATACGGGTCCACCCCCTCGCTGGTATTACTCGTTTTACGATCATGGTGAACCACGGCAGAAACGCGATGTCCCGCTGTTTCCAATCTTGCCCAGAACAGACCCAACAGTTTTGATTTACGAGATCATGAAATCTGTAGAACCGGAGGCCGTTATCACGGTGGGAGACCCCCTTCTGTGTCATTTCATGCCAGCATTGCAACAATTTGGAAATGAATTCGCCTGGATCGCTTTATTTGCTAATTGGGCAACTCCAATCAACGAGCAACTATATGATCTTTTAAGGCTTCCAGATGCCATACTTTCAACCAATAAATTCACCGTTGAGCAGATTGAAAAAATAGGCTATTCTAAACCTATTGATTATTGCTATGTTGGCTACAAATCCGAAGAAGAAATGGCAGAGCATGGAAGCTTCGACATTATCCCACTTTTGTGTAGCTCCAGCACTAATTTGCAAGTTGATAATACAGCAGCAGTTATGGAGGTGGCTTCTTTCCTAAATATGGAAATACCCGAGTCGAAACTCCTTCTAAATGCTAATGTCCATGATAGAGGCGGCGTCGATCTTGGGTTAGTTCAGGCCAGGCTAGATCCGGATGAGAAAGCCATCGTTTTTCCTGATACATTCGTGTCAAAATACGATCAGCTTCCCGAGGATCAATTTATCGCAATGCTCCGCAAGAGCGATATATACGTCGATTTTTCGATGTGTTCTTCTACTGGCATGGGCGTCTTTGAAGCCATGTCACATGGCTGTTATCCGATACTTAGCGATTGTGGCGTCCACCCGGAAATTGCCGAACTTCTAGAGGAACAAACGGAGGGTTGGATCACCGCCGAAGACATTCTTGTGAGTTGCGTACATTTTATGTCTACAAATGGATCTTACATGGCTGTCGTGGATCAGGATGACGCCATTTGCAAGATTAAAGCCCTTTCCAAAAAAATACAAGAAAAAGCAGGTAGGAGACGATTTCTCGCTGAATCAGTAGATGGTTTCTGTCTTAGAGGGTTTCTGAAGGCTCTCGATGGCATGATCGAAAGCTCGGGAGAGGCTCGAAACATTTTGTCGATTGAGACATTATAGGAGATAGGCAATGGCAGATGTTATTAACGCAACCTCATATGAGAGAATAGCGGGGTATTATGCTGCTGCCCATGATTCACTATTATCTATTGCAGATAATTACGAAGATGCTGTTTATGAGATCGTCATTCTAGACGATCTATACCCCACGCTTGATCTTATCGACCCGTTCTACAGTGCCTGGGTGGCTGGTCTTGCCTCATTTAGTAATCCTACCCTTACTATCTTAAACGCAGTCAAAGCTTTGCAGCGACACGTTGTAAGACGTAGTGGGGAAGATACGGTAGATGACTGGATTACCTCAGCGGGAGTTTCGGGCCTGGACCAAACGTTTGCTGATCTTTCTGAGTTGGCGGGTTACCCGATTACTCAGGGACTCAGCTAAGATCGGAAATTTCAGTCTGGAGGGCAAATTATGCCAGTCAGAGGTTTATATACCGAGCCGACATGCCCAGGAACTACCGGCATCGCGGGAGCTTACGATGGCATCACGCGACTCGCCGATATGGGCTGGGTTGGGTACGCTCAGATTAACTTTCCGAGTGCGACCCGCTTCCTTCGTGCAACTTCAATTGACATGAACGTGACCCAAGAAATCGAGAAGCCGGATGTGGTAGACGGCCGTATCGATAAGACGGTATACCGTCTTGGGCCAAAATTGGTTGAAGGTACGTTAAGTATGCCAGTTATCGCCGATAACTCAAGCGGCTCAACAGCCCTTTGTAATGCTGATGAAGCTGCCCTGACTACTGCCGCTGCCGGTCTTATCAATGACGTTTGGTGTTGGGCTACATCTAGAAACGACTATGGCCGCATGTCATTGGACGAAGTATCCATGGATGTTCGATATGCTGCTCATGCTCTTTATACGTTCGACTATTGTATTATTAACACGCTGTCGATGTCAGTAGCCCAGCAAGAGATGGTTACGTGGGATCTAAACATCATCGGTAGAGGCCGTGATCACCACGAAACCGGGTCAGAGGTTGGCCCGTATGTCGGCGATCCAGCTTTAACGAATAGTTTGGCGTCGCCCGCCCGAGCCTTGACCTGGAATGACGTGACAGTCACCGGATGGACCGGATGCCCGAATACGGCTACTCTGTTCTATTCAAACCAGATTCGCGAGTTCAGTTTTGAGGTAAATAACAACGCCGACAGGTTCTTTACTTTTAATGGATCTTTGTTCCCAATCGACATTAATGTTGGGCAACGAGAAATCACCGGAAGCATGACCTTGCTGGGCTTGGCTGGAGCCCTTCGTGACCGAGCGGATACTAACGCCGAGAGATTTACCTCGCAGGATGCTATTGGGGTAGCTCTGTTCGCCGGAAACGATACCTATACTGGAACTGGCTTTACCTCGCGAGACTTCACTGGTTATACCTACGCAGCCCAACCGTCTGATACAGCCGGTATGATCTGGATGACAAACTTTACCGCAGTTGTCTTCCAGCTTGAGGAGTCGTCATTATCAAACGATGTCTACGAGACTACAGTTGCATGGCATGGTCTGGCCAGCGATGTGACCAACTTCACGGCTCTGTATCCAATTACAAGCCCAACCTTCCCCGCCTGGGGAACGCCTGTGGTTCCTTAATCAGGCGAGCGACGACAACCACGGGCTCCCATAAAGGGAGCCCGTGATCACATAAACCTAAGCATTTCTATGGTGTGCTTGTATTGTATAATTTGTTTGTTGATATTGACTCTGGAGGTAAACTATGGCCATAATTCTTGATCCTAGTAAGAATTTTGTAAACATTGATCTCTTGTATATTGAAAAACCTCACTACATGCAAGTTGGCACCGAAAAAATCTTAAATCATACAACTTATGTCTTTATCCATGGACCAGAAGAGCTAGACGAATGGAGAGCAAAAGGTTATATGCTCAAGGCTGAATGGCAGCAGATGATTGCAAAGCAACAGCCTCAAACGCCACCAGCAGAACAAACCAAATCAGAACCTGGCAAAGATGGCATTAGAGTTGCCCAACCCCTTCCACAGGCCCCACCGACGCAGGATGGTCAAGAAGAACGGCTGATAGAGAGGCTCAGCACGAGTTGGAAGCGGATGACTTGGAAAGAATCTAACCTGATCTTTTCACATTCTTTGAGGCCAAAACTACAACCGACCCCAGAAGAAGATACCGAGCTTGACCCAGTTGCCTACCGTGACTGGAAACTAAAAACCTGCCTTAAAAGGTGGGATATTACCGATGCTGATGGCAATGTCCTTGATGTCACCCCGGAGAACATCGATGCCCTACCACCAGAGGTCGCCCACGAACTCCTGGTGGCTTTCGAGAAGATAACAGAGACAACGGAGAAAGACTTAAAAAAATGAGGCGGGTGGCCCGCCTGTTTTTAGATGGCAAAACGATTAAGAGTGGGTCACCCGAGCTACAATATATTCATGAGCATATTCTAGCCCGGACATATGGTTGGACCCTCTCGGAAATCAGGGCGATGGACTACTATGATTTCCAAGTACATTTAGAACTATGTTCTATGTCAGAATTGGCTGAAAGAAAATGGGATATTACGGTGGCAACCGGCAAGTCACCAAAGTGAAAAGGAGCAAAAGATGGAACTGATCGTACGAAGGAAAGATCGTATTAAGGTCAAGGTTTATGCCTGGGAGGAAGAAGGAAAAGTCAACGCAAGCAACCTAAAGGTTGAAGTGCCTGATAACATAGCCGAGCCTAAAGAAATTATGTTTGAATTCAGAAAGCCCGGCTACGCAGACAGTCGCGACATTATGGGTAGTGCCCAAGTCAACAATGAGGGCGATATCGAGGATATTCCTGGCTTCCAAGACGCAGCAATCAGAATTTTACTGGAAGACTGGGATATTACTGATGATGACGGTGAAAAGCTCGAATGTACCCCAGCTAACGTCAATGGCCTGGCTCCACCGGTAGCCAGAGCAGCAGTCGCGGGTTTGCTAGCAGTCGTCAGCCTATAGGCAGAGATTACCGAAAACCCCCATTAAGACGAATACTATCACGCCGACCACTACGGTTG